>Ga0209254_10004961_pt1 | contig 12230 bp, 9 predicted proteins | sample FrelakmetDIP11DI_FD_187148 | JGI IMG/M metagenome (GOLD analysis project Ga0209254, IMG submission 187148) | Freshwater lake sediment microbial communities from the University of Notre Dame, USA, for methane emissions studies - DIP11 DI (SPAdes)... | ecosystem: Environmental > Aquatic >...
AGGGCCCGCACCTTGGGCGCCGTGCCGCGCGGGAAGCGCCAGCGCAGGCCCTGCTCGGTGAGTTCGCGCAGGTGCGCGCTGGCGCTCAAGCCCTGCGGCACCAATTCGCGCGGATACTCGTAGCGCAGTTCGGCCAGCGAGAAACGGCAGCGCGCGGCGATGCGCTCGCTTTCGGCCAGCGCATCGGCGGGATACAGCCGCGCCAGGTCCTCGCGCCGGCGCAGGTGGCGTTCGCCGTTGGGCCACAGCGCGTAACCGGCCGCAGCCACCGGCACGCCGAGCCGGATCGCGACCAGCGTGTCCTGCAATGCCTTGCGCCGGCGCACGTGCATGTGCACGTCGCCGCAGGCGACCAGCGGGATCGCGGCCTGCACCGACAGCTCGCGCAAGGCCGCCGCGGTTTCCGCGTCATGCGGGCCGCGATGCAGCTCCAGCGCCAGCCAGCAACGCTGCGGGAACAGGACGTGGAGCCAATCGGCGGCGTCGCGCAGGGGTATCGATGCTGCGGGTGCTGGCGCCAGCGCATCTTGTGTCGCTCCCTGCCCCCGGCTTTTCTCCCTCCCCCTGGAGGGGGGAGGGTCGGAGTGGGGGGGGCCACGCTGCTTTGCCGTCCCGGACTTGTGCGGTGAAGGATCGACATTTTTCGATAGCACTTTGCACGCAGGTCCACCCCCACCCTGCCCTCCCCCCTCCAGGGGGAGGGGAAGATCGGGGGAATGGCTCGGCAGCAACAGTGCCAGCAATCCCTCGCGCGGATGCGCCTCGAGGTCCTCGCGCGTGAGCCGGTACTCGCCTTTCTCCGCCGCGCGCCGCGCATGCGTGATCAGGCGGCACAGGTTGGCGTAGCCGATGCTGTCCTCCACCAGCAGCACGAAGCGCGGCCCGTCGACCAGGTTGAACTCGGCGCCCACGATCAGCGGCAATTCGAATTCGCACGACGCTTCGTAGGCGCGCACGATGCCGGCCAGGGTGCATTCGTCGGTGATCGCCAGCGCGCGATAGCCCAGCCGCTTGGCGCGTTCGAACAGCTCCTTCGCGGTGGAGGCGCCGCGCTGGAAGCTGAAGTTGCTCAGGCAATGCAGTTCGGCATAGCCCGGGACTGGCGGCGAATTCGGCATGGCAAAGCATTCGATTCCAAAGGTCGGGCACCGTGCGTCGTCTTCGTCTCAGGGCGTGGGAATGCACGTTGCTCCGGCACCCCACGCGGCGTCATCCCGGCGCACGCCGGGATCCAGTGGAATAATCGCTTTCCGCGCTGCCGCCTGCCTGCAGGGCCTCGCCACTGGGTCCCGGCGTGCGCCGGGATGACGTCGGTGAGCTGCGGGAGTGACGGCATTGGGTATGGCACGCATCGACGACTTTCGGTGCGGCTACGCATACAGGCCATGCACGTACCAAGCCTCTCGCGGCTCGCGCTCGCGGTAGACCCACAGGTCGGTGCCCTGCAACGTGCGCAGGCGGTAGTAGTCGCGCGCCACTGGCGCGCCATCCCACCAGCCCGATTCGAGGCGCTCGGGGCCTTCGAGCAGGGCCGCGCCCTGGCGCTGCAGCCAGATATCGAGCGGCTGCGGCGTTTCGAGCAGGTACAGCGGACGCGGGCCTGCGGCATAAGGAACGGGTGCCTCGCGTACGCCGGCCGTGGGCGCGCGCCATGTGCCTGCGCGCTCGGGCCGATGGTCGGCCGCCAGTGCGGGCACGTGCACGGCGTCGGCACCCAGGCGACTGGACAGGCGCTCGATCGCGCGCGCGATGTCCTCGCGTTCGTGCGCATTGCGGAACAGATCGTGGCTGGCGCCGGTGAGGGCCACGCATTCCTGCGCCTCCAGCGCGAGGGTCAGTACCGGTGCCGGCAATTGCAATCGGTCGAGCTGCGCGCGCGCCAGCGTGGCGAAATGCGCGGCATCGCCACTGGGTGCGCACAGGCCCAGCACGACCCGGCTCGGCTCCCTGCCCTCGTGGCCCAGCGTGATCGTGGCCTTGAGCAGGGCGAACTGGCGCACCAGCAGCCAGGCGGCCAGCTCGCGCAGCAGGCGCTGCAGGGCGAAGCCCAGGCCTTCGGTGTGTTCGACCGCGTACGGCAATTCCAGTTGCGCGCGGAATCGCTGTGGCGCCTGGAAGGGCGCGACCGGTTCGGGCCGCTGGCCCAGGAGGCGATCGAGGTAGCCGACGAGCGCATGTCCGAAGCGGCGCGCGATCTCGGCGCGCGGCAGCCGCAGCAGCGCCTCGAAGCGCTGCACGCCGATGCCCTCGAGGTCGCCGATCGTTTCCGCACTGGCTTCGGCCAGCACCAGCGGCAGCGCTGCGATCGCGCGCGCCAGCGCCGGCAGCCCGCGCACGATGCGGCGCTCGCCGGCACGCGCGAGCAGGCGCGCACCCGCCGGCGTGGGCGCCACCGCCAGCCGGGTGCGGTAGCCCAGTTCTTCCAGATCGGTTTCGAGCCGGCGCAACAGCGGCACGATGCCGCCGAACAGGCGCTGGCTGGCCGCGATCTCGAGCAGCAGGCCAGCGTGCCCCTGCAGGCCGACCTGCGAGGTGTAGCCCATGGCCCAGGTCGCCAGCCGTTCCAGTGCGGCACGTTCGGCCGGTATTTGCCGCGGTCGCAATTGCAGGGCGCCGCACAAGGCCATGGCCACCGCGGTGGCCTGGCCTGCGCGCACGCCTTGCGCGGCCGCGGCCGCGTTGCAGGCGACCAGGCGTCGTGCCTGGCCGATCGATTCCTCGATCGCGAGCGGGATCGAGGCTGCATCCGCAGCCTGCCCGGGACCCGGCGTCGACAACAGGTCGAGCGGCAACTGCGGTAAATGGATGGCGAGCCAGAGCATGTGCGAGGTGGGAAGCGATGGCGTGCGCCGGTCGCCGTTGCGGGCGATGCGGACCGCTTTCTGCAGGAGTGGCTTCAGCCGCGACCAGGGCTATCGCGCGCAGAGCGCGCTCCTACGAAGCCCGCTCTGTAGGAGCGCGCTCTGCGCGCGATAGGCCTCGAGGCGTCGTTGCTGGGTGAGGCGTTGCGTGGTCGCGATTGAAGCCGCTCCTACAGGGCGAAGACAGGCTGAAACGCAGGCCGTGTTCCGCGTGCCAGGTGGTGCCGCGGCACTTGAAGATCTCGGCGCGTCGATCCGCGCCCAGGCGCAGGCGCAGGGCCGCGGGCGACACGCGTTGCGCCGCCTGCAGCGGGCGATACAGCACCGCCAGTGCGCCACCGGCTTCGGCGGCGAGTTGCAGGCGCCGCAGGATCTGCGCGTCGTCCTCGTCCGACCACAGCAGCACCGCGGCGCAGGCGCCGCCACGCAGCAACTGTTCCGCCGCCCATGGCGCGTTTTTCTCCGGCGTGACCACGAGGCAGCGCGCGAGCGGCAATCCGGCCTGCGCCAGCGCCGGTGCGTACAGCGGATAGGGCGGCGCGACGAAGCCGAGCCAGCGATCCTGCGCGGCCAGCCGCACCAGCGCCGGCAGCATCAGGCTCAATTCGCCCAGGCCGGCCTGTGCGCTGCAGATCTCGGTCAGCGCGCCCAGCGGCCAGCCGCCGCCGGGCAGGGCCGCATCGAGCACGCGACGTCCGCTGGCCACGGTCGGCGTGGTGGCGTGCGGTTCGCGGCCGCGCCAGACGTCGCGGCGTGCGAGCACCGGGTCGAGCGCTGGCGAAAAGGTGCCAGAGTGACTTTCGCCTGCAAAAGTCACTCTGGCACCCCCAGGCGCAGCACGCCGACCACCAGCCCTTCGAGAACCAGCGCCTCGCGCCGCAGGTCGACCTCGATCGGCGCGAATTCGGGATTGGCCGGCCAGAGGCGCACGCGTTCGCCGTGGCGTTCGTAGCGCTTGACCGTGGCCTCGTCGCCCAGGCGCGCCACCACGATCTGGCCGTTGCGGGCTTCGCTGCCGCGGCGCACCGCCACCAGGTCGCCGTCGAGGATGGCGGCGTCGCGCATGCTGGTGCCGTGCACGCGCAGGAGGTAATCGGGACGCGGGCGGAACAGGCCGGGATCGAGCGCGACCTGGCGCTCGATGTGGGCCTCGGCCAGGATCGGCTGGCCCGCCGCCACCCGGCCCACCAGCGGCAAGGTCATGCGCCCGCGCGCGGCGAGATGCGCGCTGGCCGCGCCGCCATCGCGCAGGCGGATGCCGCGATGCCCGGCTTCGAGCGTGATCGCGCCCTTGCGCGCCAGCGCGCGCAGGTGTTCCTGCGCCGCATTGGCCGAGGCGTAGCCCAGGGCCTGCGCGATCTCGGCCCGCGTCGGCGGCATGCCGCGGCGCGCGATCGAGTCCTCGACCAGGGCCAGGATCTCGCGTTGGCGGGGGGTGAGGTCGGCGGGCGTCATGCTGTACATTCATACAGTACCCGGCGGCGCCCCGCAATGCCCGCGCCCCGGACCCGGCACCACGCCCTTTCGCGCTCGCTATCCTGAAGCCATGTGCGGCCGCTACGCCCTCTTCGGACCCTTCTCGCGCCACGACCCGACCTGGGTCGCGGCCTGGATGGAGCAACTCGTCACCGCCACCCACGGCGAGTCGCGCTACAACATCGCGCCCTCGCAGGAGGTGCCGGTCTTCGTCACCGGCGCTGATGGCGCCAGCGTGCGCCTGATGCGCTGGGGCCTGGTACCCGCGTGGGCCCGCGATACCAGGATCGCCTATTCCACCATCAACGCCCGGGTCGAGACGGTGGCGGAAAAGCCCGCTTTCCGCGGCGCCTGGCGCGCCCATCGCCGCGCGCTGGTCCCGGCCACCGGCTGGTACGAGTGGAAGGCCATGGGGACGCTCAAGCAGCCGTACTACGTCAGCGCCAGCGACGGCAATCCGCAGATGCTGGGGGCGCTGTGGGAACGCTGGCTCGACCCACAGGGCGTCGAACTGCACTCCTGCGCCATCATCACGGTGCCGGTGCGGCCGGAACTGGCCGCCGTGCACGACCGCATGCCGCTGGTGCTGGCACCCGCGCAATGGGCGGGCTGGCTCGATCCGAAGCTGCCGCAGGTGCCCGCCGTGCTCGAGGCCGCCGCCCTGCCCTACACCTTCACGACCGTGGCGCGCACGGTCAACAGCGTGCGCAACGACGGGCCGGAACTGGTGCGGCCGCTGTTCGGGCTGGCCCAGTAGGCGGGCCGTTCCAGGCCGGCCGCGGCAGGGAGTCCCCAAGTACTTGATCGAGTTTGCCTTTCGCGGGGACCCCGGCTAGAATGCAGGGCTGTTTCATCCGTCCTACACTCCCATCAGGTTGCCATCATGAAGGTCCTGTCCTCCCTCAAGTCGGCGAAGTCCCGCCACCGCGACTGCAAGATCGTGCGTCGCCGCGGCAAGGTCTTCGTGATCTGCAAGTCGAATCCCCGCTTCAAGGCGCGCCAGCGCTGAGGCGCTCGCGTCCGCGGACGCGGTGCGAAAAGGCCGGCAGAGATGCCGGCCTTTTTCATTGGTGCGGCGGGCGGAACAGGGTCGGCTGCGACGAGCGCCTATCGCCCGCAGAGCGGGCTCCTAAAAGGCCGGCGTTGCAAGGAGCCCGCTCTGCGGGTGATAGGCCCGTCAGAACTGCTGGGCGTAGCGCAGGTACCAGAAGCGCCCCGGGATGTCGTAGGCCGGATCGAAGTTGTTGATGAAGGTCGAGTAGGAGACCGGCGGATCCTCGTCGAGGAGGTTGTTGATGCCGGCGGTGATGCGCCCGTTCCAGGGCGTGTTCCAGGAGGCCTGCACGTCGGTGTACAGCGTCGAGCCCAGGCTGTTCACGGGCGCGTAGGTACCTACGCCATCGATCACCACCGTGCGATCCGGATCCGAGCACGGGTTCGCCGTGGGATTGCCGGCATCACTGAGCAGGCGGGCCAGGTTGGCGGCAGCGGTGCAGTCCTCGTCCAGCGCGGACAGGTACCGGAACCCGAGGCGCGCGCCCCAGTCGGCATATTCCCAATCGAGGTTGAGGTTCGACTTCCAGCGCCATATCGCGAAGGTGGTGCCGAAGTACTCGCCGCTCACGTTGCCGCCCTCGGGTTGGCCCACGTCGCCGTAGTACGACACGTAGGCGTTGTCCCAGTTGACGTTGAATTGGCCCCAGCGACTGTCCCAGCGATAGTTCAGGCTCAGGTCGTAGCCTTCGGTCTCGGTGCCGTCGGGCAGGTTCTGGTTGTTGGTCAAGAGCGCGGCGATGGTGCCATCGGGCAGGCGCGTGATGTTGGCGCAATTGCCGAGGTCGCCGTTGGTGTAGCAGTCCAGCAGCACGAAGCCGGCCGTGGGCCGCGAAATCGCGTTCTCGATCTCGATGTTGTACCAGTCGAGGTAGACGTCGAGCCCCGGTGCCCAATCCGGGCTGTAGACCAGGCCCAGGGTCTTGCTGGTCGCCGTCTCCGGCTGCAATTGCGGATTGCCGCCAACCGTCGAACGGGTCTGGCCGCCCGATGGCTCGTAGCCCGGCGGCACCGGCGGCAGTTCGCCGATGCCATTGCGGCAGTTGGCCAGCGTCGCCCCCTGCGGATTCGAGGTCTCGGCGCAGGGATCGGTGACGTCGGGAAAATTGTCGGAGGCGCCGAGGAACAACTCGCTGACCGAGGGCGCGCGAAAGCCCCGCGACCAGTTGCCGCGGACCAGCAGGTCGTCGATCGGCTTCCAGCGCAAGCCCGCCTTCGGGTTGGTGGTGTCGCCGAAGTTCGAGTAGTCCGAATAGCGCGCGGCGACCGAGATCTCGAGCACCTGGGCGAAGGCCAGATCCTTCAGGACCGGAATGTTGAACTCGGCGTAGAACTCGTCGAGCGAGAAGCCGCCGTTGGTCGGTTGCGCCACGCTGCCGGTGGTCGCGCCGGAGGCGGTGATCGCGTCCGGGATGAAGTAACCCTGCTCGCGGCGATACTCGTAGCCGGCGGCGAAACCCAGCGGGCCAGCCGGCAGGTCGAAGAGGTCGCCGGTGATGTTCGCCGTGTAGTCGTACAACTCCTTGTTGGTCTCGTCCTTGAGCGTGACGCCGGCGAAGTCGGCCATCTCGCGGGTGAAGGAATCCGGTCCCTGGAACAGGTTGATCGGCACGCAGCCATCGAGCACCGCAGTCGGCGTGCCGCAACGGGCAACGCCGAAGGTGTCGACGAACGATGGGCCGAGACCATCCTGCAGCCGGTTGAGGTCGAACTGGCCGATGGTGATGTCGCGCAGTTCGTTGTCGGAATGGATCGCGTTCAGGTCCCACCCGAACGAACGCCCCCACAGGTCGAAGGACCCGTTGAAGCCGCTGCCGAAGTAGAAGGTGTCCGCGTCCTGGTTGAAGGAACGCCGCTGCAACGTGTTGCGGTATTGGGCGCGGGTGATCTCGATGCCGAAGGGGTTGTAGAGGTTGCGCGGCGACACCGTGACCGTGTTGCCGCCGACGGCACCCAACACGAACGGGATCGGCGCCAGCAACTGCTCCGACTTGCGTTCGTTGAACAAGACAGTGGCGTTGAAGCCGATGGCGTCGGTGAGCTGGTAGCGGCCCTGGGCAAATACGCTGCTGCGTTCCTGCGGGGTCAACAGGTAGTTGTCCGGCACGTAATTGAAGCCATCGGTCGCGGCGTTGAAGGTGCGGAAATCCGCTCGCGACGTGCCGGGGCGGCCGGGGACCAGCACCACCGTGGCGGGGATGCCGTTGCCGTCGAAACGGCCGAAGGGCGTGGTCGACGAGGCGCCGGCATTGACGTTGTTGGCGGGGAATCCAAAGGCTGGCACTGCGGAGATTTCGCGGTCGCCGGCGAAGATCGGATCCTGCTGCACGTACGAGGCGTTCAGGACCAGGCTGGCGCGATCAGTGGTCGACCCGATGGTGAAGTCGTAGGCCTGGGTCCGGCCATCGCCGTTCCCGTTCTCGCCCAGGTAGGCCGTGGCCTCGGCGCCGTCGTAGGTATCGCGGGTGGTGATGTTGATCACGCCCGCGATCGCGTCCGAACCGTAGATCGCCGAGGCGCCGTCCTTGAGGACTTCGACGCGCTCGATGACCGCAACCGGGATCGTGTTGAGGTCGACCGCGCCGTCGAGCGTGGTGACCCAACGACGGCCGTTGACCAGCACCAGGGTGCGGTTCGAGCCCAGGCCGCGCAGGTCGACCCGGGTCTCGCCGTTGCCACCGTTGTTGAACGCGGTATTGAGCGCTGCACCGTTGCTGACCAGTTGCTGCAGGATGTCGCCGACCGAGGTCAGTCCGGTTTTCAGCAGTTCGGCGCGCTCGATCGTGAATACGGGCTGCGAGGTTTCGGTGTCGGTGCGCTTGATGCGCGAGCCCAGCACGGTGATGGTCGACAGCGTTTCGGCGTCGTCCTGCGCCAGCGCTGGCGCGGCGGTCGTCGCGGCAGTCATGGCGCAAAGCGCGACGCGCACCGCTTTGGCGAGGCGGGTCGCGGCCATGCGATCGGTCGGCATCGTCCCTTGCCCCACGTGTTGACCCCGGGGGAACTGTCGCAGCCTCGTCATCGACGCGTCAATCCGGGCGGCGAGACCGGGCCAGCGCTGGCAAGGATCCCTCAGCGTGCGACGAACGCCCCCAGGCGCGGCCCCGGCGTGAAGCCCGGGAATACGCGCGCCAGGTCCGATCCGCCCATGCGTTTCTCGATCAGTTCCGACAGCACCGTGCGGTAGTCGGTCGTGATGGCCAGGTCGCCGCGATAGAGCTGGTTGTCGGCCAGCCCGGGCCAGTTGCGATACACGTTGCGGCCGATCACGCCGCCGCCCATGAGCAGCATGCCGTAGCCCGAGCCATGGTCGCTGCCGCGCGAAGCGTTCTCCTGCACGCGGCGGCCGAATTCGGTCATCGTCGCCAGGGTCACGCCGGCCATGCGGGTCCCGAGGTCGGTGTCGAAGGCCGCGAGCCCCCGGCCGAGTTCGTCGAGCAGTGGCGCGAGTTCGGCGACGAGGTTGTCGTGGTGGTCCCAGTTGCCGATGTCCAGGCTGGCGACCCGCAGCCCGACCCCGGCCTTGACCAGTTGCGCGACCTGCTTGAGCTGGTCGCCGAAGGTCGTCGCCGGATAGGCTGCGCCGTTCTCGACCGGATACTGGCCCGGGTTGGCCAAGGCCAGCTCATCGAGCGCTGCCAGCGCGCGGCGCGAGCTCGAGGCCAGCAGGGTCTGGGAGTCGTACAGCCGCGCGTAGGTGTCGGCGATCGCATCGACGCGCGCAGACTGCGTGCGCAAGGCGAATTCGGCGAAGCTGCGCAGTCCGATCACCGGCGCGTTGCCGCGCAGCGAGTACGGAACCGCCGCGCCCACGCCGACCGCTTCGAAGGTGCGGGTGACGCCGGACAATTCCAGGTAACGGTTGAGCCAGCCGTTGGAGACGCCGGCGTTGAGCAGCGCCGCGCGCTCCATGAAGTCCTGGCAGTCGAAGTGCGAGCGGCTGCTGAGCGAGAAGCCGGTCGCGTGCACCGCCGCGAGGCGGCCGTTCTGATAGAGCGGCAGCAGCGGCGCGAGGGCCGGGTTGAGGCCGAAGTAGCCGTCGAGGTCCAGCGCGGCACTGGTGCCGCTGCCCGGCCGCGGCACGCCGATGGTCGGGCGCAGTCGGTAGTAGTCGGCGTCGCCGTGCGGGACGATGGCGTTGAGCGCGTCCATGCCGCCGCGCTGGAACACCACCACCAGCGTGTCGGTGGCGGCGGCGGCCTTCGAATCCTGTGCGAACGCCAGGCGCGGCGCCAGCAACGGCAACGCGGCGGCGCCGGTGGTGCGGAAGAAACCCCTGCGCGTGCAGTGCATGGCCGTGCCCTCAGCGATACTGGAAGTACGGCGAGCCGAGCAGCAGGCCGGCCAGTTCCTGCGTGCGCGCGATGCGTACGCTGTCCGGGATCGGTCGGTGCGGCAACTGGCGGTTGGCGACGAAGGCCACCAGCGTCGAGCGGTCGTTCGCGGCCAGGGGCCGGCGCAGGATGCGCTCGGCCAGGCGGTCGACCAGCTCGAACGAGGTCCGCGCGCTGCCGGCCAGCGCCGCGATATCCACCACCATGCCACGATCGAGCGTGCCCTCGACCAGCCCGGCGCCGAAATTCCAGCGGTTGACCATGGCCGAGGTATTGGTCCAGTAGTCGCGGGTATCGGGGTAGCCGTCCGGCGTGGGCCAGAAGTAGTACAGCTGTCCCAGGGTGTTGACCCGCTCTGCGATCGTGCGCAGGTAGCTGCTGCCCGAAAGCGCGGGCGCCAGCACGCGCAACGTCGAGGTCACGTACTCGACCGGGCGCTTGAACTTGAGGTCGGCCGAGGCCTTGAACTCCTCCGAGCGCAGCAGCGTGCGCAGCATCGCGCGGATGTCGCCGCCGCTTTGGGTGTAGGTCGCAGCCACGGCATCGACCAGCGCGGTCGAGGGTGTATCCGAAACGAAACGCCGCGCCAGCTTGGTGGCGATGTAGCGCGCGGTCGAAGGATGGGCCAGCAGCAGGTCGAGCACGCGGTCGCCGTCGGTCACTCCGCCGCCGGCCGCGATCGCATTGCCGAGCACGACCTTGCTTTCGTAGTCGTGGGTGGCGCCGTTGAACACGAAGGCGATTTCGCCGGTGGCGCGCCCCAAGCCGCTGATGGTCCAGCCGGTGAAGCAGCGCGCGACCTCGCGCACGTCGGTCTCGGTATAGCCGCCGGTGGCGCCCATGGCGTGCAGCTCGAGCAACTCGCGGGCGTAGTTCTCGTTGGGTCCGGAGGCGATATTCGTGTAGTTGTCGAGGTACCAGAGCATGGCCGGGCTGCGCGCGTTGTTGCGCAGGAGGTCGCCGAAGCGGCCCATGGCGTGGCGCCGGATCAATTCGCGGTCCTCTACGGTCTTGAAGTAGCGCACCGGCCCATCGAGGTGCTGCACGCTGAAGTGGTTGGTCCAGAATTCGACCATCACTTCGTACAACTGGCGTGGGCTGTGGATCTGGCGCAGCATCGTTGCGACACGCAGTTCGTCCACGGCCTGGTTCTGGCGCCCGCTGGCGGTCGCGAGGTCGACGATCTGGCGATTGCTCATCGCCAGGGTCGGCAAGCTGGCGGCGAGTTGCGTTTCCAGCGCGGCATCGTCGATGGCGCCGTCGTTGAGCTGGTAGTCGAGCCAGGCGTCGTAGCCGAGCTGGCGCGCGACATCGATCTCCTCCTGGCGCGGGCCGAAGCTGGTGCGCCCGGCCAGCAGCGCGATGGCGTCGGGAGCCGGAATGCTGGCGTCGTCGAGCTTGTCGCCCGCCAGCACGGGGTATGGCGACCCCGACTCACCGGAAGCCAGTTGCAGCAGCGCGCGACGTGCATTCGACATCTTCGATCAGCCCCTGGATCGGCCCTGGCGGTCCGCGGAAATGGTACGCGCGCCATCGGGCGCGCGCCTGTCCTGATGCCGCTAAACGCAGCCGTCCGTCAAGGGTTGACAGCCGTTCCTCGGCATCGGCGTGAAGCCGTCGATGGTACTGGCCCCGGCCTTCTGCTAGAAATCGATCCGGGACAGGGGCTTCCCGCCGCTCCGGAGGTTTCCCATGAAGATGATTTCGATCCTGGCTGCCACGCTGGCCGCCGGACTGATGGCACCGCCGATGGTGGCGGCCGACACCTTGCTGTTGCAGCGCGTGCAGCAGGAGGCCGGCCAGCCCGTTCCGACCCGTGGCATGAGCATGGACCAGGTGCGGGCACGCTTCGGCGAACCGGCCAGCATGGCCGCGCCGGTGGGCGGCGATCGGCCGCAGCACCCGCCGATCACGCGCTGGAACTACGCCGACTTCACCGTGTATTTCGAACGCAGCCTGGTCATCGACAGCGTGGTCAACCGCGTGTCCGAGACCGAAAAGGGGCCGCGCCCGGCGCAGTAATGGCGAACGCACGCTGGCGCCTGCCGGCCGAGTGGGAGCCGCAGGATGGCGTGCTCCTGGCCTGGCCCCACGAGGGCACCGACTGGGCGGCGAACCTGGCCGGGGTCGAAGGCAGCTACGTGGCGCTGGTCAGGGCGATCGCGGGTTTCGAGCCGGCCGTGGTCTGCGTGGCCGATGCCGCGGTCGAGGAGCGCGCACGACGGCGCCTGGTGGCCGCCGGCACGCCGATGGACCGCGTGCACTTCGTGCGGGTCGAGTACGACGACACCTGGCTGCGCGACTCCGGGCCGATCACGCTGGTCGCGAGCCCGACCCCGCCGGACGCGATCCGGCATCGCCTGCTCGATTTCCGCTTCACCGGGTGGGGCGGCAAGTTCGGCGCCAGCCGCGACGACCGCCTGGTCGAGCAGCTTTCCGCGCAGGGCTTGTTCGGGGCCAGTGAGCGGCGCCGGATCGACTTCGCGCTCGAGGGCGGCGCGATCGA
>Ga0209254_10004962_pt1 | contig 12230 bp, 14 predicted proteins | sample FrelakmetDIP11DI_FD_187148 | JGI IMG/M metagenome (GOLD analysis project Ga0209254, IMG submission 187148) | Freshwater lake sediment microbial communities from the University of Notre Dame, USA, for methane emissions studies - DIP11 DI (SPAdes)... | ecosystem: Environmental > Aquatic >...
CTTCAGGCCGCTGGCGGCGCGATCCTCGGCGATGCGGCCGATCATCTCCAGCGCCCAGTACACCGGCGCGATCAGGTTCACGTCGACGACCAGCTTGAACTGCTCGAGTGGGTAGATGCGGGCCTTGCCGGTCGACTTGTCGATGCGCACGGCAAGATCGTCACGGGTGATGCCCGCGGCCGGCACGCAAAGCGAAACCGGGCCGAACTTGCGGCTGACCGAATCGAAGACGTGGGCGCGGAAGGCCGCGTCGGTCGTGTCGCCCTGGAAGGGGATCGCCACCGTGCGTCCTGCCTCGGTATTGAGCTTCGCCGCGACGTCTTCGATCGTCTCGCTGACGTCGACCAATGCCACGGCGGCTACATCGCGCCGCGCCAGCGCGGCGGCGACCGCGCGGCCGATGCCGCTGCCGCCGCCGGTGATGACGGCAACTCGGTTCGAGAATTCCATGACGCCTCCCTCAGTGTGTGTTGCGCTGCAACATCTTACCGGGTCGCCGGAAAGAGTCCACAGGGCCACTGCGTCGCGGGGGCGTCATTTCGGATTCCTTTGCGCTGGCGCAACCGCGCCGCGGCCGCGCGCCCGGCGCGCGGTGCGCTACCGCGCCGCGCCGGCCAGGTGGGCAATGTCGCAGGTCATGACCACGAGGTCGTTCTTGCGTCCGTCCCGCCCGATCACGAAGTCGTGCAGCACCGCCTCATGGCGGAAGCCGTGACGCTTCACCAGGGCGATCGCCTGCGCCTGGTTGGGCGTCATGTGCGCCACGATCTTCTCGATGCCCATCCCCGGCGCGATCGCGAAGATCTCCCGGCCCAGCGCGGAGCCCAGGCCGTGGCCGCGCCAGGCCGGCGCGATCTGGATGCGCAGCTCGCCGAGGTGGCGCTGCCAGCTCACCTGGTCGTTGTGCAGGCTCGCGTAGCCGACGACGTCGCGGTCCTTCTCCGCCAGCACGGTCACCGTCAACCCCGCCTTGATGTTCTGTCCCCACAGCATCACGACGAGCATCCTGGTGATGTCGACGCGCAGGAACTGCAGGTCTGCCTCCGGCAGCGAGCGGGCGAAGGCGTGCAGGCGATAGCTGTCGGCCGGCACCATCAGGCGCAGCGTGACCTGCCTGCCGTCGTCGAGCGTCACCGCACGCGGATAGGAACGCCGCAGCTCCACCGGCGCGGACGGCGCCTCGGTCGTCGTCGTGCTCGTCATGTGTCCGTCCCCCTCGTCTCAGTCGTCCCGCCGATCTGTTCCGCCCGCTTGCCGGGCGCAAGCCGACGCGGTCGCCGGCCAGGCGTTCCGGCGGCGCAGCGCGCGGCTGCCTATCATCGGCCGCCATGTCGACCGGGTTCAATCCCGCTTCGGATGCGGCCACCGGCGCCGCAGGCGCCCGGCCACGCCGCCGCAGGCGGCCGGCGCCCGGCCCGGGGCCGTGAACCGGTAGGCGCCGGGGCAGCTCATGGCGTCCGTGCCGGAAGTCCTGCTCTGCGCCGGCGAGGCGCTGCGCCGCTACGGCTTTCCCGAGGGGCATCCGCTGTCGGTCGACCGGCAGCAGGCGTTCCTCGACGAGCCACAGCGGCGCGCCCTGCTCGAGGAACTGCTGCGCGGCTCGTGGCGCTAGAACGCCGCGCAACGTCGGCTTGCCGGTCCTCGACGGCTAGACTGCGCAGCCGGAGTGCCGGCGGCCGGACCGATGCGCCGATGCAGGGAGGCAGGGCTCCCGCGGCGGCCGGTCTTCATGGACGTTTCCCGAGGTGAGTGCGATGCGCGTGCAGCAGGTCCGGTCACTGCCGTGGCGGCGCGGTTTCGCGTTGCTGCTCGGCGCTTTGCTCCTTGCCGCCTGCGCCACGCCACAGATGGAAGGGCAGTGGCGCGACCCGCAGGTCGGCGCGCGATCGATGCAGGGCAAGTCGGTGCTGGTCGTGTGTCGCGGACTCGATGTCACGCTCGAGCGCATCTGCGAGGATCGCCTGGCCGCCGACGCGCAGGCGATCGGCATCCGGGTGGTACGGGCAGAACTGCCGCGCCTTGCGCTGCCGGATCCGGCGGCAGGCGAAGCGCTGCTGAAGGCGGCGCGCGCCGTGCGGGCCGACGCGGTTCTCGCGATGTGGCTGGAGCGGTCCTACGCCGCCGCTTTGCCGTCGGGCGGGTCGGTCGGCATTGGCGTCGGCGGAGGCTCGGGCGGCTGGAGCGGCGGCAGCGGCGGCGCGATCGGCATCACGTTGCCGCTCGGCGGCACCGGGCCGGCGCTGGCCTCCGGCACCAGCCTGACCGACGCCGTGACCGGCAAGCTCGTCTGGTCCGGCCGTGCACGCGGCTCCGGCGCGCCGAACGAGGCGCAGCAGGTCGGCGAGCTGTCGCGCGTGACGGCCGAGGGGCTCAAGGGCACCGGTTTGTTCTGACTGCCCGCTGCCCGGGCATCCGGGTGTCCCCTGGCCGGCAAACCGCCCGTATCCTGCATCGCTCGATCATCGACCGGAGAGGGCCATGACGCAGACCACCCTGAAAGGCAGTTGCCTGTGCGGTGCCGTGAAGTACGAGGCGAGCGGTGAGGCGAAGCGGTTCCTGCACTGCCACTGCTCGCGCTGCCGCAAGGCCACCGGCACCGGGCACGCCTCGAACCTGTTCCTGCAGCCGGGGACGCTCAAGTGGCTTGCCGGCGAGGAGCAGGTGCGCGCGTTCAAGGTGCCCGAGGCCAAGCGGTTCACCAACACCTTCTGCGCCGTCTGCGGCGGCCGCCTGCCGCGGCAGGCCGCGGGCACCGACATCGTCATGATCCCGGCCGGGTCGCTGGACGGTGAGGCGCCGATGGCGCCGCAGGCGCGCATCTTCCACGGCTCGCGTGCGGACTGGTCCTGCGGCGGCGACGAACTGCCGGTGTTCGAGCAGTACCCGCCGCAGTAGCGGCGGGCCTCAGCCGTAGGTGTAGAAGCCGCGGCCGGTCTTGCGGCCGAAGTAGCCGGCCTCGCCCATCTCCACGAGCAGCGGCGCCGGCCGGTACTTCGAGTCCTTGAAGCCCTCGTAGAGCACCTGCATCACCGCCAGTTGCACGTCGACGCCGATCAGGTCGCAAAGCGCCAGCGGGCCGATCGGGTGGTTGCAGCCGAGCTTCATCGCCTCGTCGATCTCCTGCGCGGTGGCCAGGCCTTCGGCCAGCGCGAAGACCGCCTCGTTGATCATCGGGCACAGCAGCCGGTTCACGACGAAGCCGGGCGAGTTCTTCACCTTGACCGGCGTCTTGCCGAGCTGCTTCGTTACCGCCTCGACCGCGGCGTAGGTCGCATCCGAGGTGGCCAGCCCGCGGATCAGCTCCGCCAGCTGCATCATCGGCACCGGATTGAAGAAGTGCATGCCGATCACCTGCGCCGGCCGCCTGGTCGCCGCGGCGAGCCTGGTGATCGAGATCGACGAGGTGTTCGAGGCGATGATCGCCCCGGGCTTGGCCAGGCCGTCGAGTGCGGCGAAGAGCTTCAGCTTCAGCTCCAGGTTCTCGGTGGCCGCCTCGATGATGAGGTCGCAGTCCTTCAGTGCCGCGGTGTCGGTCGCCGCGCTGACCAGCCCCATCGCCCGCGCCTTGGCCTCGGCGGAGAGCTTGTCCTTCTTGACCAGCCGCTCGAGGCTGCCGTCGATCGTCTTCAGCCCGCGGTCGACCGCGGCCTGCGCGATATCGGTCATGACGACCGGGAGGCTGGCCAGCGCGCAGGCCTGCGCGATGCCGTTGCCCATCGTTCCGGCGCCGACGACGCCGATTCTCTGGATGCTCATCGAATCACTCCCGAGAGGTTGGAGAGGAGAGTGACGATTCTCGCGCGATCGGAGGCCCGGTCGCTAATCGGGGCGCCGCCGCCAGGTTGCCCGCTGACCGTGTCGCGCGTCGACTCGCTGCGTCTCGCTGGATCAGCGTGGGTGACGGCGGCGCTGCCGATCAGCCAGATCCAGGATTGCGCCAGCATGCGCTTGACGAAGGAATCGCCGCGCTTGCCCCGCTGCGCGCATTGCCGATGTCAATGCCGGATTCTTCCAAGCGGTCGTTCCGGTATCAACGGCGGCGGCCGGGGGCAAGTACAGCTGGAATGACAGCTACCGACCGACTCGAACTGGCGCAACCGACGCGGAAGAGACATGCAAGTCTGCCGATAGCGGACCACCGGCATGCCGGACAGCGGACCGCCGGCTGGAACGCGGAATTCTGACCAGCGCCACGCCATCTACGCTATTCGCGTATGCGCTATTCGCGTATAGTGCGTGCATGATTTTTGTCGAGCTCACTCCCTTCGTCGCATTCCGAAGTGAACACTGGACGGACGAGGACTTGCGGGCGCTGCAGAGCTTTCTACTGGTTTCACCAGAGGCTGGCGACCTTATCCGGGGCGGATCGGGGCTGCGAAAGCTACGCTGGTCCGCTCAAGGGCGCGGTAAGCGGGGTGGTGCCCGCGTGATCTACTACTGGCACAAGCCGAAGCACCACGTCTATTTGATCGATGGCTACGTGAAGAGCGAAAGGGAAGATCTGACGCCGCAACAGATGCGGGTGCTGGCGGAGTTGATGAAGGATGTGAAGGATGGATAAGCGGCATTTCGATCGATTGGTCAAGGGCGTGCGCGAGATGAAACGCCACATGGCCGGCAAGTCCGTCCGGGGTGTCCGCATCACGGAACTTTCAGAGCCTGACGTTCGCGCGATTCGCGAGGCTGCGCAGATCAGCCAATCTCAGTTCGCCAAGCTGATCGGCGTGAATCTGCGCACTCTCCAGAACTGGGAACAACACCGGACGCGCCCGACCGGACCCGCACGAGCACTGCTGAAGATCGTCGCGTCAGACCCGAAGTCTGCGATTGAAGCGCTACACGCCTGAGCGCGGCGCGCGTTCCAACGGCTGCTTCTTACCGAATTCAGGCCCGGTCACCAGCGGCTCTTCCTGGCCGATTGCGTGAGTTCGCAGTCAGGCCCGTAAGCGCCCTTCGCCGCAACAGCGTGATTTTCTAAGGGCGGCTCTTGGCGAACGTGGAAGATCGCAGTTGCCGGCCATGAGCCCCCCTCACGGCCGGCAGCTTCGCGGCGGGTCAACATCGGCGCTTGCGATCCTGGAGCAGCCGGTGATCAAGACGATCCTCATGCACCTGGGGCTGGAACCGCAGCCGCCGTCCAACGCGCCGGCGCGCGAGCCGGTGCCTCATCACGCGGGCTGAGCCGCACCTGCCGTCAGACACACGCCGCCACGGGCCGCCAGGGTTCGCTCGGGACTACGAGTCAGGTCGGTGCTGCGCGTCAGGCCGCCCCGGCCGACGGTAACGAGCTCAGCATCGGGATTAGCCATGAGTCGGAGGCTGCGGATACGCCCTGTGCACGGCCCGGCATCTGGCGACACAGGGCAGTGCGGCGGTCGGCGCGCCGACTCGCGGCAATTCAAGCTACCTCGGGCCGGTCTTGGCACCGTTTCGAGCTATGCAGAGGGCGCTCGAAACTCCTGTGCCTTGCCCAGGCCGAGCTGATGCGCGCCGGCCGGCGCCCGCTGCGGCCGAAGGCGGCGAGCGTGTTGTCGAAGCTCGGTGCCTCGGCCCGTTCGCCGATCGTGCGCAGCTCGCCGCGGTGCTCGCGCATCGCGGCTTCGAACGCGGGCTCGAAGTGCTCGGGGCCGGATGGCGTCGAACGGCGGCAGGCTGTAACGCGCCGTCCAGGGCTGCAGCAGCGGGTTGTTCGTCACGTTGTCCAAGTTCCTTTCGACCGGCCTTCACTCACCGCGCTGGATGGCCTTCTCGTCGTCCTCGAGGTAGCGGCGGTCGGCGCACTCGCGGGCGAAGCGCTGGCGCTGGTCGGACAAGGCTTCGGCGCGTTCGTTGTACTTGCTGCGACGGCCCTCGATCTCGCCGAGGCGGGCGTTGAGCGCCTGGGCGCGCTTGTTCAGGCTGGCGGTGAGACTCTCGCTCTCGCGCGTGAACGCGGTGCGCTTGGCTTCGAGCTCGGTGCTCGCGGCATTGATCTCGGCCTGCTCCCTGTCCAGCGCGCGGCGCTCGCGGTCGGCCGCAGGGCCGATGCGGTTGCCTTCGTTGAAGTCGACCACGCGTTGCTTCCATTCGCCGACGCGGCGCGAATGGCCTTCCAGGGCCTGGCGCAGGCGATCGGCCGCGGCATCGCGTTCCCGCAGCGCGGCTTCGCGCTGGCTCGTGAATTCGGTCTGCTCGCGCGACAGTGCGGCTCGCTCGGCCTCGATTTGCTCGCGCTCGGTGTTGATGGCCGCGCCTTCGGCCTGCACCGCCTGTTGGATCTTCAGGCAGGACCGCAGCTCGTCGCGCGACATGAGCCTGCCGCTACCGCTGCCGCCCAGGCTGAGCGTCTTGCCGTCGGCGGCCGGGCGGGGGGCGTTCGTCTGTGCGGTCGCCGCGGCGCAGGCCAAGGCGACACTCAGGGCGGCGAGGCGCGCCGCGAATTGAAGTAGTGGGATCATGGGCATCCTGGCGGGCTCCGGCGGTGCCGGAAAACCGCGAATGATGCCATCGCAGGTGAGACCCCGCCGCCGCGACTGCGCCCGGCGATGACTGCTTCGCGGCTGGCAATCTCGCGAGTCGGATGCCCGGTTTGGGTCGGTCTGCGCCAGTCCGGGGGCTGCTATCGGGGTGCCTTGTCGTCATACGCAGCTTGCGTATGCAGGCTGCCCGAGGGAATGCGGCCGCCGGGCAAGGGGGCGCTGCTAGGATCTGACGCGGTCGAGCCGGCCATCCGCTGGCGTCAAGTGCCGGCAAACCGACCGTCGGAGGTCGCAAGACGTGAAGCACTCGCGCATCGTTGCAGCAGTGTTCGCTGGGGTGCTCGCGGCCGCTGGAGCGGCTGCGTCGCAGGCCCAGGTGGCTGCCGGCGCAACCATCGGGTGGGGCTGGCCCGGCTACGGCCCCTCTGTGCCATACCGCTACGGGCCGCACTGGTACGGATGGCTCGGTCCGTGGGGGCCCTGCGGCGCGAGCGCGTGCGTCGACAATCCGTACCTGCGCCGAGCGATCCAACGCGAACTGGCGCAGTTCGAGTATCTGCGCGAGCTCGAGGAGCGTGCCCAGCGCGGCTTTCAGCCATACGGAACGCCGCTGTACGGCGCGCGCGGCGACTGGCCGCCTCCCACCCCGGAGGCGCAGGTGCAGCCGGCCTACCTCGGCTCGGGCGAGATCCGGCCCGAGTTCAGCGGGAGCGGGCAACCTCGCCAGGATTCCGCCGGGCCGCCTCGCTGACGACCGCTGCACGGCGGAACTGCTGCGGCCCGTGAGCGCGCGGCCAAGACCATCAAGCTGACCGTCTGTCGTCGCCTTGCCGGTCGCGCAGGCGAATGACTGCTGTCGCCGAAGCATGATCGCCGCGCCGAGTCCTGCGGACGTCGGGTGGCTGGGCTGTTCCTGTCACTCGACCTCGACCCGCTCGAGTACTTCGCCGTGCACGGAAGCGGAGGCACGCTGCGGCGACCGACATTGACGCCGAGGACGCTGCCGTGTGCTCCCGGCCCATGGGCCTGCAGCAGGCAGGCGACTGAAACACGCTCCGCCTGCATGGCAGCGGCGTCGTCGCGCAACCGCTGCTCCAGCGGCACCGTCATGCGGCCCTGGGCGCGGCCGCTCAGCCTGTCGGCAGCGTGCGGGCGGAGTGGGAACCGTAGCTGCCGCCGCCGCGACGCCACAGGGCGATGAGCAGATGCAGCCCTGCGCCGAACAGGACGAGCAGCGCGCTGCCGATGCCCCAGACCGCCCAGGTCGCCATGGTCAGGCCACCGGCGACGGCGGGCGCCGCCTGGAGCAGGCTCTCGACGACGGGCCACAGGCCCGACAGCAGCGCGGTCAACGACTGCGCGATCTCCGGCGGCACCCAGGGCGCCAGCCAATCGGGCAGGCGCAGACCGCCGACGCCCGATGCGGCACCGGACAAGGCGCCTGCATTCGAGATTGTCCAGGCGGCGAGGGCATGCAGCGCCCAGGCCGTGAACGACCAGAGCGCCAGGAGCACGACGACGACGAACCAGTTGATGGCGTAGAACACGATGAGGTCTCCGTTGACGAGGCAATGGGCGACACTGTGGGGATGCCAGCCTATCGAATAAACCAGCCTCAATCGCACATAAGATTCGTTTTTTCCGTAGCGGAGGCCGCATGCTGAACTACCGCCATCTCCACTACTTCTGGGTCGTCACCAAGGAGGGCGGTTTCGCCCGCGCCGCCGAGCGGCTGGACATGGCCGTGCAGACCATCAGCGCGCAGGTGCGCGAGCTGGAGAAATCACTCGGACATCAGCTGCTCAAGCCTTCGGGCCGCGGCGTGGCCCTCACCGAGGCCGGCCAGGCCGCCTTCGCGCGTGCCGAGGAGATCTTCCAGCTGGGCCAGTGCATCGCCGACGAGGTGCGCGAGGCGGCCAGCGGCAAAGTGGCGAGGCTGGCGGTCGGGCTGTCCGACGGCATCTCCAAGCTCGCCGCCCACGCGCTGCTGGAGCCGGTGCTCGCCACGCCCAGCCTGCGGCTGGTCTGCCATGAAGGGGAGTTCGAGCAGTTGCTGGCCGAACTCGCGCTGCATCACCTCGACGTGGTGCTGGCCGGACAGGCCGCGCCGCGCAACCCGAACCTGCGCCTGACCAGCGAGCGTCTCGTCGATTCACCGGTGGAGTGGTACGGCCCGGCCAGGCTGGTCGGCAGGACCGAGCGGGACCGCTTTCCGCACTCCTTGAACGAGCTGCCGGTGCTCCTGCCTACCGGGCACTCGGCCCTGCGCTCGACGCTGGACCGCTGGTTCGAGTCGCAGGGCCTGCGGCCCCGCATCGTTGGCGAGTTCGAGGACAGTGCGCTGTTGGCGGTGTTCGCGGCCCGAGGGCTCGGTGTGTTCCCGGTCAGCCGGCTCGGGGCGGACGACATTGGCCTGATGCGCGGACTTCGGCTGCTCGGCCGCAGCGAAGGCGTGAAGGAAGAAGTCCACGCCATCCGCTCACGTCGGGGACAGCACCACCCGCTGGTGCAACGGATCGTCACCTCCGCAGGGAAGCGCTCCGGCGCCTGAGCGCCTGGCGATCAGGCCGGCTGAAGCGCTGCCGGTGGCGCGCGGGTCGGCAGATCATGGTCGCCGATCTGCCAATGCTTGCGGGCAGCCGCCATCACCAGTGCTTCGGCATCGGCCAGGTGCTGGTCGGCCCCGGCCGCAGCGCTGGCCAGGCGCAGCACCTGGCGCTGCAGCGCGGGCGCGTCCACCTCGGCCATCAACGAAGCAAGGGCGGCCTCGTCGACGCTGCACATCATCGAGCCGCTGCCATAGGCACCCATGAGCAGGTCTTCGCAGAGGGTGTGCACCACCTGCGCGAAGTTGCCGGGTGCCAGGCCGAGCTCGCGCTCGATCTGGAGCTGTTGCAGGGTTTCGATCTCCGAGCGGCAGACATGGCCGTCGGAGATCAGCACCAGCGCGACGATGCGCGCGGCGGCTTCGGGGCTGTTTCGGGGGTAGCTGCGCACGGCAGAACTCCTCTTCAAGCAAGTGGTTGGGGTTGAACGGCGGGAAGCCGCGGCGCTGGCTCACTCGCCGCGGTAGGGGGTTCGTCTTGCCGGCAGACGACCCGGACGGTCGGCCCGGATCGGAATCGGCGCCGGCGACAGCGCCGGCTGTGGCCGACCCACCCTGAGCGACTCCTGCAACGACCGCAGGGCCCGGCCCAGTCGCGCAAGGACGAGGGATCCGAATCGCGGATGGCGCTTCATGGTTGGCTAGACGAAGAGTGGCAAGGGCCTGCAATGTGCATCCGCCGGAACTTCGAAGGAAGCAGAACTTCCATGACTTGCACGTAGGAAAAACCGAACCATCACGCCGGCCTCGTCGTCGTCTCGTCCGTCGCGAAGGACTGGCGAACCGCGCTCGACGACGCGCTGTCCCCGGCCGCGCGATTCGTCTTGCGCCTCTGGCAGCGCATCGGCGCCGAACGCCGGCTGCGTCGGTAGGCGCCGACGGGGCGGCCCTGCAGTGGCCCGCCCTGGCATCGTGTTCACGCTGGCCGGGTATTTCGGACTGCTGTTCACCAGCCTCCGGAGCCGGTTCGGTATCGGCGGACCGGGCGGGCGAGCAATGCCCCACAGGCTTTGCGGCTGGAACGGAATTCGAAAGAAGCGGACCCCGGTGCCGGCGGCTCAGATGAGCTTGAGCCAAATCTCATTGCGTCGCATGAACCAGGGCACGAACGGGGCGTTGTAGCGGGAGTAGATCGGGCTACCCGTCGTACGCAGTCCTGCTGCCCCGACCCCGCGCTCCAGCTTCTCCAGGTGTTCCTTGTAGTTACGCTCGGACCAGGTGCCCGAGTATCGGATGACGGCGAAGCGGCCACCTGAAACTTCCTTGAGCCTGACCTGAGGGTCCAGGGGTTCGGGCAAGGTCTCGAGCGTGTACTCGCTCGGCATCGTGAATTGCACGACATACCCGCCGTCGGCAGCGGCCTGGGTCACAGGCGCGGTCATCTCGATCCTGGCGGGGGCAGGTGCCTGCGCAACCGGCGCGGTCATCGAGATCTTCCGTTCGCCCTTGTTCTTTCCAAAGATATAGCCCGCCAGGATTCGGAAGCCCTGGTTGCCGGCCTCCTCGGCCGGGCCGGGGACAACGACTTCGGCAACGAGGTACGGTGCGTACTCGCGGATCTCGAAACCGTCGTACTGGCGCACCACGGTGTACTTCGGCTCTTCGATTGCGCTGGCCATAGGAGACGACAGGCCCAGGACAACGGCTGCGGCAACTGCGGCAAGACACCTCATGCAGTCCAGCCGGTACTTCAAGGATCCATTCATTGCGCAGACAGTCTACGGTCCTCGGCCCACACCCAGTGATGGGAAACATGTCGGTCTATTGGCCGGGGCCTGACCCGGCGGTCAACCGGACCGTCCTCGGCGCCGGCCCTGAACGCCCCCGGACAGCGCTCACGCATGTGGCGGCCGACCTGCCGCTGATGAAACCTCGGAGCTAAGGCAAACTGCGCGCCGTGATCGCGCTCATCTACGCCCATCCGCATCCCGCACGCTCGCGCGCCAACCGGGTGTTGCTCGACTCGGCGCGCTCCGCAGCCGGCATCACGGTGCGGTCGTTGTACGACACCTATCCGGACTTCGAGATCGACGTCGACGCCGAGCGCCGCCTGATCACCCAGGCGAAACTGATCGTCTGGCAGCACCCCATCATGTGGTACACGGCGCCGGCCCTGCTGAAGCTGTGGTTCGACACGGTGCTTGCGCACGGCTGGGCCTATGGCGAAGGAGGCACGGCACTCGTCGGCAAGTCGTGCCTGTGGGTCACCACCACCGGCGCACCGCCGGACGGCTACACGACCAGCGGCATCCATCGCCATCGGTTCGAGGCATTCGTGCCGGTGATGGAGATGACGGCGCGTTACTGCGGCATGCACTGGCTGGAACCGATCGTCGTGCACGGCGCGCATCAGATCGACGCGGCCGAACTGCAATCCCATGCGAGTCGATATCGGGCCGCGCTTCAGGCCTTCGCGCGGGAAGCCGCCCATGGCTGAACCTTCGATCCTGCGCGACGCGCTCGTCTACCTCGGCGCAGCGGTGATCTGCGTGCCGCTCGCCAAGCGAACCGGACTGGGCTCGGTGCTTGGCTACCTGGTGGCCGGTTTCCTGATCGGCCCGTCGGCCTTGCGCTGGGTCGGCGACGTGCAGTCGACGCTGCACTTTGCCGAATTCGGCGTCGTGCTGATGCTGTTCCTGATCGGCCTCGAACTCGATCTGAAGCGGCTCATCGAGATGCGGCGCGCGGTATTCGGCGGCGGCGCGCTGCAGATGACGGCGTGCGGCATGGTGCTGGCGGCCGGCTTGCTCGGGCTGGGACTTCCGTGGCAGGCGGCGCTCGTGGCCGGCCTGGCGCTGGCGATGTCCTCCACCGCCATCGCCGTGCAGACGATGAACGAGCGCAACCTGATGTCGGCACCGGTCGGCCGCGCGAGCTTCGGCGTGCTGCTGTTCCAGGACATCGCGGCGATTCCGCTGATCGCCTTGGTGCCGTTCCTCGGCACCGGCACCGGCGGCGGGGAAGGCTGGCTCGGCGCCGGCAAGGCCGTCGCGGCGATCGTCGCGGTGGTGCTGATCGGCCGCTTCGCCATTGCGCCGCTGATGCGGCTGATCGCCAAGGCCAACGTACGCGAGATCTTCACTGCCTTCGCGCTGCTGCTGGTGGTCGGCATCGCGCAGCTGATGGCGGGCGCGGGCCTGTCGATGGCGCTGGGCGCGTTCCTCGCC
>Ga0209254_10004963_pt1 | contig 12229 bp, 11 predicted proteins | sample FrelakmetDIP11DI_FD_187148 | JGI IMG/M metagenome (GOLD analysis project Ga0209254, IMG submission 187148) | Freshwater lake sediment microbial communities from the University of Notre Dame, USA, for methane emissions studies - DIP11 DI (SPAdes)... | ecosystem: Environmental > Aquatic >...
TGGTCGGCGTCCAGCGGCGCGCAGGCCATGCGCGTGCTGCTTGAGCGCGAACCTGGCATCGACGCGATCTTCGTGTGCAGCGATCAGATGGCGCTTGGCGCCTTGGGCGTGGCACACCCGATCGGGCGGCGCATACCGCAGGATTTGGCTGTGGTCGGTTTTGACAACATCCCCGAATCGGCTTTTTTCTGGCCGCCTCTAACCACCGTCTATCAGCAGTTGATCGACATGGGTTGCCTTGCCGTGCAAAATCTGCATCAATGGATTGAGACCAAGCGCAAAGGCGAGGCGGCTCCGTTGGAAAATGTGCAGTTGACGCCAGAATTAGTTATTCGTGAAAGTTCAGCACTGCATTGAACGAGTGCATCAGCGACAAGGAAAGGAGGTGTCCCGGTCAAGATTCGTGAATCGCCCGTTGCTCGCGTAGTGAGCAGATCGTAGTTGGTTGAATATTGCCCGGTTCCAAATTCTCTCTCAAGGAGGCTGCAATGCGTACTCTGCGAATCGTAAGTATCGTCCTCGTTTTGGCGGTGGTGTTAGCGGCGTGCACCGTTCCGACGCCTACGCCCGCCCCCGCGGCTCCGGCAGCACAAGCTCCGGCAGCCGGCACTGGCTGGTGCTCTAACGTGAAGATCGTCTTCTTCCCCGGTGGCCCGGCTGGCGGCGTGTTTGCCAACAATGTTTTCAACGGCGCCAAGCAGGCCCAGGCCGATCTCGGCGCGAAGGTCGACTATGTGTTCTCCGACTGGGATCCCCAGAAGATGCTGCAGCAGTTCAAAGAAGTGGCTGCCACCAAGCCTGATGGCATCGCGGTCATGGGTCATCCCGGCGATGATTCGTTTGATCCGTTGATCGATGATGCGCGTGCGCAGGGCATCATCGTGACCAGCCAGAACACCGAGCTGCCCAAGATGTTTGCGAAGTATCAAGCCGATGGCTTTGGCTATGTCGGCGCCGTGAACTACACCGCTGGCTACAATCTGGGCAAAGAAGCCGTGAAGCGCTTTGCCCTGAAGAGCGGCGATCGTGCGATGGTCTGGGGCCTGCTGTCACAGCCCAGCCGCGGCGAGCGCACCAAGGGCGTCATCGACGCCTTGAAGGAAGCCGGTTTGACGGTAGATTACAACGAGATTGATGCGGCCACCAACAAGGATCCGGCGGCAGGTACCGCGACGTTTACGGGTTACGTGTCTGCGAATCCCGAGGTCAAGTTGGTGGTGACGGATCATGGCGGCTTGACTGCGACGGCTGAGACGTACTTGAAGGCTGCGGGCAAGAAGCCGGGTGAGATTCATATCGCGGGCTTCGACCTGTCACCGGCGACTGTGGCCGCAGTAGAGGGTGGCTGGACGGAACTGGTGATCGATCAGCAGCCGTGGCTGCAGGGCTATCTGCCGATTTTGCAGATCTGCTTGAACAAGACCTACGGCTTCTCGGGCATGCACATCGACACCGGCGCTGGTTTTGCCAGCAAGGAAAACATCGGCTTCCTGGCACCACTGGCTGCCAAGGAAATCCGCTAAACACTGATGGATCAATCGTTGGGGCAGACAATCCGATCGGGTTGTTTGCCCCAACTCGATCGGATTCAGCACCCTCTCCGGAGGCCTATCAATGGACTATGTTCTGCAAATGAAAAATATCTCCAAGACGTTTGGCGAAGTGATGGCGCTGCACAACGTCAACTTTGAGGTCGGCACGAACGAGATTGTGGGCTTGCTGGGCGACAACGGCGCGGGCAAGTCTACGTTAGTCAAGACGATAACGGGTTACCATCAACCCGATCCTGGCGGCGAGTTGTACTGGAGGGGCCAGCGACTGGGACGCACGAGCGTGGCCGGCATGCGCAAATTAGGCGTCCAGGTGGTGTATCAGGAGCGTGCGCTGGCAGACAAGCAATCATTGTGGCGCAATATATTTATGGGCCGCGAACTGACCAATCGCTTAGGCGTGCTGGATGTGAAGACGATGCGGAGTGAGACGCAGAACCTGATGAACGAAGTCATGGGCTTCACGTCTTCAGCCATCACGCCGGAATCAACCGTGAAGCACTTTTCCGGCGGCGAACGGCAGGGTGTCGCCATTACGCGCGCGCTGTATTTTCAAGCCGAGCTCATCATTCTGGACGAGCCGACGATGGGCTTGTCGCTTTCGGAAACCAAGAAGACTTTAGAGTTTGTGGCGAATATCAAGAAGCAGGGCAAGGCGGCGATCTTCATCGATCACAACATCTTCCACGTCTACCCAGTGGTCGATCGGATTGTGGTGGTCGATCGGGGCACGATTGCCGGGCAGTTCTTGAAATCCGAGGTCACAATGGACGAGCTGCTCGATCGGCTCTACCGCGTGGCGCAGACGGGCAGCCTGGCGAACGGCGCGCCGGCGAATGGCAAGGAGTAAGCGATGAGCACACCCGTGGAAACCGCTCAACCCGTGGCCGACAATCGGGCCAACTCCAATCGCCTCCTACAAAAGGCTCGCCCGTATGGCCTACAATTTGGCATTGTGTTTGTGGGGATTCTGATCTGGTTTGTGTTCGCCTTGGCCTCGCCACTGACGTGGCGCAATAAGGAAATCTACGGCGCTTTGATGTCCACCGTGCCGTTCTTCGGCCTGGTGGCGCTGCCCCTGACGCTGGTGGTCATCGCCAACGAGATCGATCTGTCTTTCCCGTCGGTGATGGCATTTGGCATGACCATGTTTGCCATCGTCTTGAACAGCACGGGCAACGTGTTGCTGGCGCTGGCCGCGTGTTTGCTAGCGGGCACCTTGGCCGGACTGCTGAACGGCTGGATCGTCGTGAAGATCGGCATTCCGTCACTAGTGGCCACGATTGGCACCAGTTTCTTCTGGCGCGGGGTGGTCCTGGTGGTGACGAATGGCACGGGGACATCGTTGGTGCCAATTCAACAGACCTTCCTCTATCCGCTGCTGGTGGGCCGCATCGGCATCATTCCGATGCAGATGGTGTGGATGGTTGTTGTAGCGATCATCGTGTGGTATTTCTTGAACCGCCACAAGTTCGGCGCGCACTTGTATCTGACCGGCGACAACATTGACAGCTCGCGCTTGATGGGCATCAATGTCGATCGCACCAAGATGATCGCATTCGCGTCGGTAGGTCTGGCGGCGGCCTTCGCCGGGCTGGTGGTCAGCGCGGAGTTACTTTACTTCTGGCCGACGTTAGGCGAAGGGTATCTGCTGAACACACTGGCCTCGGTGTTCCTAGGCGGCACCTCCGTCTTCGGCGGCACGGGCACCGTCTTTGGTACGTTCGTGGCTTCGTTCATCATCGGCTCGATCAATGCGGGCATCGTGGCCGCGGGATTGACCGGCTTCTGGACGCAGTTGATCTACGGTCTGATCATCGTAGGGTCTGTGTCGCTGCAAACGGTGCTGAGCCGTAGACTGAGGAAATGATCCGATGAAACATCGCGAACGCGTGCAGCTGGCGCTCAATCATCAAGAACCGGATCGCTGCCCGATGCAGATCAGTTTCACGCCGGAATTTGCCGCGCGCTTGAAAGCCGACATGGCGATCAAGGGACAAGGCTTGCACAATCCGCACGGCGGCGGCAATACCTATGAACTGGAGCGCGCGCTCGACGAAGATATGCTGCTCACTTCGGTGGGCTGGGTCAACGGGTATTATCAGGACGGCTATCAAGACGTCGAGAATTATCAAGATGAATGGGGCGTGGTCTGGAAGACGATTGAATACGATACGCGCTTTGGCAAAGGCAAATACTGCGAACCCTTCGGCCCGCCGCTGGCGGATGATGCCGCGCTCGATCTGTATTTGCCGCCCGATCCGAATCGACCTGAGCTGTACACGGAAGCCGATCGGGTGGTGAAGACCTACGGCGGTGAATACTGGATCGTCGGCGTGACGCCCACCACGATCTTTGAAACGGCCTGGGCGTTGCGCGGCTACGAACGCTTGATGATGGACATGGCCGCCGACGAGGGGAAAGCCAATCGGGTGCTGGAGATTCCCTTCCAGTATCACAAGACGATGACGCAGCATCTCGTCAAACTCGGCGTCAATATGATCTGGCTCGGCGATGATGTGGGCGGGCAGAATGCCATGTTGATGTCGCCCAAGATGTGGCGCAAATACCTGAAGCCGCGCATGGCCGAGTTGATCGCCGCGCTCCGATCGGTCAACCCGGCGATCAAGATCGCCTACCACACCGACGGCGTGGTGTATCCGATCATTTCCGAATTGATCGAAATCGGCATCGATGTGCTGAACCCGATCCAGCCGCAGTCGATGGATCCGGTGAGATTAAAGCAGGAGCACGGTGATCGGCTGTGCTTCTGGGGCTCGCTGGATATTCAGCAGACGATCCCGTTCGGCACGCCGGAAGATGTGAAGCACGAAGTCATTATGCGCCTGCAGACGATCGGGCAGGGCGGTGGACTGATCATCGGGCCGACGCACAACCTGCAACTGGATACGCCGCTGGAGAATTTCTGGGCGCTCGTCAATACGATTCGAGAGACGCCTTACCAGTCTGTCAGTTGATCTTTCCACGAATCTTCACGAATTGGCACTAATGGATTTGTGAGAATTCGTGAAGATTCGTGGATAAAGGAATTTCCAATGCAATATCGCGAACTGGGCCGCACCGGTTGGAAAGTCTCGACGGTGAGTTTTGGCGCGTGGGCCATCGGCAGCGCGTGGGGCGCAGTGGACGACAGTGAGTCGTTGAAGGCGCTGCGCCGCGCCGTCGATCTGGGCGTGAACTTCTTCGACACCGCCGATGTGTATGGCGATGGCCACAGCGAACGGCTGCTGGCTCAATTGAAGCGCGAGCGTAAAGAAGACATCGTTATCGTGACGAAGGCCGGCCGACGCCTGGATCCGCACATCGCCGGCGGTTACAATCGCGCAAACCTCACTGCGTTTGTCGAGCGCAGCCTGCAGAATCTGGAAACGGACACGATCGATCTGGTGCAGCTGCATTGCCCGCCGACCGATGTGTACTATAACCCCGAAGTCTTTGGCGTGCTCAACGATCTGGTGACGCAAGGCAAGATTCGCTATTACGGTGTGAGCGTCGAGCGTGTGGAAGAAGCGCTGAAGGCCATCGAGTATCCGGGCGTGCAGTCGGTGCAGATCATCTTCAACCTCTTCCGTCAGCGCCCCGCCGATCTGTTCTTTGCGCGCGCGCAGCAGCTCAAGGTCGGTATTCTGGCGCGGCTGCCGTTGTCCTCAGGGATGCTGGCGGGCAAGATGACACGATCGAGCACGTTCGCTGCCGACGATCATCGCCAATTCAATCGGCGCGGCGAATCATTCGATCGCGGCGAGACGTTCTCGGGCGTCGATTACGATCTCGGCCTCGATGTGGTGGAAGAACTGCGTCCGCTGGTACCGCAAGGCTGGACGCTGGCCGAATTTGCGCTGCGCTGGATTCTGATGTTCGAGGCGGTAACGTGCGCGATTCCGGGTGCGAAACGTCCTGCGCAAGTTGAGGACAATTGTCGCGCGGCTGATCGGCCGCCAATTCCAGACGAAACGATGGCGAAGGTACGCGCGCTTTACGAACAGGGCGTCAAGCCGCAGGTGCATCACTATTGGTAATTCATCTTATCATTTGTCACCCTGAGCGCAGCGAAGGGTCTCGCTTGATGGATTGAGATTCCTCGCTTCGCTCGGAATGACGCTCACAGAGCGAGGCCCACCCATGAACAAAACCACCTTTGCACTCTTCTTCGGTAATCGCGGCTTTTTCCCGGCGTCGCTCATTGCGGGAGCGCGCGAGGAGATGACGCGCGAGTTAAATGCGCTGGGTCACGAGGTGTTGCTGCTGGACACCGAGGCCACGCGCTATGGCGCGGTCGAGACGCCGCAGGAAGGTGACGTCTACGCCAATTTCCTGCGCGCCCAGCGCGGCAAGTTTGGCGGCGTAATCGTGTGCCTGCCCAACTTCGGCGATGAGACCGGCGCGGTGGCCGCGCTGCAAGACGCCGGTGTGCCGATCTGGATTCAGGCCTATCCCGACGAGTACGACAAGATGGGCCCGGCTCTGCGGCGCGACTCGTTCTGCGGCAAGATTTCGATCATGGATGTGTTCCGGCAGTATGGCGTGAAGTTCACGGCCTTGAAGCCGCATACGGTCAAGCCGGGAACCGATCGGTTCAGGGCCAATGTCGATCAATTCGATCGCGTGTGCCGCGTAGTGAAAGGCGTCAAAGGCATGGTCGTCGGTGCGATCGGCGCACGCACCACGCCATTCAAGACAGTGCGCATCGACGAGGTGGCCTTGCAGCGGCACGGTATCACGGTCGAGACGTTCGATCTGTCCGACATCTTCCTGCGCATGCAGGCCGTGAAGCCGGAAGCGGCGATGTATGCCGAGAAGTCGAACGTGCTGCGCGGCTACTCGTCGTGGGAGGGCGTGCCCGATCGGGCATTCGAGAACATCGTGCGACTCGGCGTGACGCTGGATCAACTGGCGCAGGAAGCCCGGCTCGACGCGCTGGCGATCCGTTGCTGGACGGAGATGCAATTGCAGATGGGCATCTCGCCGTGCGTGGCGATGGGCCTGTTGAACGATGTGGGCACAGCCTCGGCCTGCGAGGTGGACATCGGCAATGCGGTGGCGATGAAGGCGCTGCACTTCGCGTCGTATGAGCCGGTGGGCCTGCTCGATTGGAATAACAACTATTACGACGAAGATGACAAGTGCATCCTGTTCCACTGCGGGCCGATGCCGGCGAGCATGATGGACGGCGTGGGCCACATCACCGATCATTCGATCTTGATGAATGCGGTCGGCGAAGGCAACGGCTACGGCTGCAACGTCGGGCGCATCAAGCCGATGGATTTCACGTTCGGCAGCTTGATGACGGATGAGGGCCGCGTGAAGATGTACATCGGCGAAGGGCGCATCACGCGCGATCCGGTTCCTGAGAATTTCTTCGGCGTGGCCGGCGTGGCGGAGATTCGTAACTTGCAGGATGTGCTGCTGCATGTGGGCGTGAATGGACATCGCCATCACGTCAGCATCACGCCGGGCTGCGTGCAGGAACCGTTGAAGGAAGCGCTCGGCCATTATCTGAACTTTGAAGTAGCACTGCCGCAGAACTAAAGGACCTCGGAGGTTTTTTGCGAAGCACCCCGCAGTGAAGCAAAGTGGACAAAACCTCCGAGGTCTAGAGCGGTTTCCAGGTTGATACACGATCTGGACTCGAGGCTGTAGCCGGGATCTGTCTAGAGGCTCCACTCTGGACGTCGTAAATCAAACTGGAATTCACTATAGCGAGTCCGACCTATGCTAACCGTCGCAGACATCATCGACAACGCCTGGGAATCCGGTGTGGCGATTCCGGCGTTCAACATTCCCTACCTGCCGATGATGGAGCCGGTGGTACAGGCGGTGGTCGATGCGGATTCATTCGCCTTGATCGACACGGCTCGGCCCGAATGGATCAAGTTCGAGAGCAAGGGGCCGGCCGCCGTTGCTACCGAATTCGCGAAGTGGCGCAAGCCCGATCATGTGCGGCTGCATCTCGATCACGTGCCGGTGATCGATGAAGACAATCAGCGTGTCGATTATCTGCCGATCTTCAAAGAAGCGATCGCGCTGGGCTACGAATCGGTGATGATCGACGGCTCGCGTTTGCCGCTCGAAGAGAACATCAGAGCGACGCGCGAGGTGGTGGAATTGGTGCACGCAGCGGATGTGGCGGTCGAGGCTGAGCTTGGCGCGGTGCTGGGCCACGAAGCCGGGCCGCTGCCGCCCTACGAGGAACTGTACGCTTCGGGCAAAGGCTTCACCGACGTGCGCGAGGCCGGGCGCTTTGTGCGCGAAACGGAATGCGACTGGCTCTCAGTGGCGATCGGCAACATTCACGGCGCGATTGCCGCCGGGCGCAAAGATCAAAAGAAAGTGGAAGCACGCCTGAATTTGAATCGACTGGAGCAACTGCACAGTGCGGCCTGCATTCCACTGGTCCTGCACGGCGGATCGGGCATCAAGCAGGAGAACGTGCGCGAAGCGATGAAGCGCGGCATCGCCAAGATCAACGTCGCGACAGAGATCCGCCAGCCGTATGAGGTGATACTGAAAGAAACGAAGGGTATCGCCAAAGCACAGCAGGTGGTGTACGAACGGACGACGTGGATTCTGAAGGAGTATTTGGGGATTGCGGGGATACGGAAAACTGTGAATGGCAAAGCAAACTTATAAACCCACTTCCAAGCCTATTGCGACATTTGAACAAACTTACCCACTCATCGCCGAATGGGTGACAACGCAGGGCTGGATCGAAATCGGGCAGATCGAAGGTATGTCTACATTCATCATGGCGTTGGATGAGGGCGGCGTGGTTTGGGAGGGAAAGAAGAAATACAAGACACTTGATGAGGCATTTCAGGCGCTGGAAAACGGGCTGGCTGAGTGGCTGGATTAACATTCTTTCAGCAGTGTCATTCTGAGGCGCGACACATGCACCGCACAAAACAGCCTGCGGTGCACGAAGTCCCCATCTTTTGGGGGAGTGCGGTGAGCGCCGAAGAATCCCTTGGGTTGATCGGTTACGTTGTTCACCATGTAAGAGATTCTTCGCTCGCTGGCGCTCGCTCAGAATGACATCCCCAAATCCTTCGTGCAGATTCGTGTGATTCGTGGAAGAGACTTTGATGAGTCTTCTCGGCATCGATGTAGGCACCAGCGGTTGCAAGGCGGCGGTCTTCTCGGAAGAGGGACAGTTGCTGGCGTTGGCTTACGAGGAGCACGACTACCAACATCCACAGCCGGGCTGGGCCGAACTCGATACGAAGCAGGTGTGGGAGAGTGTGCAGCGCACCATCGCGCGAGTGGCGCAACAGGCGCGGCACGATCCCATCAAGGCGTTGAGCGTGTCGTCGCTGGGTGAAGCGGCCGCGCCGGTGACGCGCCAGCGAGAGATACTCGGCCCGTCGTTGTTGAACTTCGATGTGCGCGGTGCGGAATACCTGCCGGAGTTGCACGAGTGTCTCGATAACGAGCGATTGTATCGCCTCAACGGCAACACGCTGGGCAATCAGTATTCGCTCACGAAGTTGAAGTGGCTACAACAGCATCAACCCGATCTTTACCAACGGACCGATCACTTCCTGCACTGGAGCGGCTTCGTGTCGTTCATGCTCGGCGCAGAAGCGATGGTCGATTATTCGCTGGCGAATCGTACGCTGTTGTTCGATATTGAGCAGGGCGATTGGTCCGATGAACTGCTGGGGCTGGCTCGACTCGATCGAGCGAAGCTGCCCCCGACGATTCCCACGGGCGCGATCATCGGAACCGTATCGCCGCCGATCGCCGATCGGTTGGGGCTGCCGCGCGGAGTGATGATCGTCAGCGGCGCGCACGATCAATGCTGCAATGGTGTGGGCTGCGGGGTGATCGAGCCGGGGCGCGCGATGTACGGCATGGGCACGTACCTCTGCATGATGCCGGTCTTTACGCAGCGCCGCGAACCGCAAGTAATGATCGAACGCGGGCTGAACACCGAGCATCATGCCGCGCCGGGTCGCTATGTGAGTTTCATTTACAACCACGGCGGCTCGCTGGTGAAATGGTTTCGCGACACCTTCGCGCATGCTGAGCGCGCGCAGGCGAAAGCGAGCGGGCAGGATGTGTACGCGCAGTTGACGGCCGAGATGCCCGATCGGCCAAGCAGCATTCTGGCGCTGCCGCACTGGGGCCCGACCGGCCCGCCGGAATTCATCGACGATTCGTGCGGCGTGATGTTGGGATTGAAACTCGAAACGATGCGCGGCGATATTCTGAAGGGCTTGATCGAAGCGACGACGTTTTATCTGCGCGAGTGTCTGGAATCGCTGCCAGCCACCGGAATCATGATTGAAGATTTTCGCGCGGTGGGCGGCGGCAGCAAATCGGAGGCATGGCTGCAAATCGTGGCCGATGTGATGGGGCGTCCCGTAATGCGGCCGCAGATCACCGAAGCGGGTGTGCTGGGCGCGGCAATTATCGCTGGCGCAGGCTGCGGTGTGTTTTCATCGGTGGGAGACGGCGTCGAAACGATGGTCAAGTTGGAGCGCACCTTTGACCCGGATGAAATGAAGCGAGCGCAGTACGACGAGCGTTTTGGAAAGTATCAACAGCTATGGCCGTTGGTGCAGGATTATTTGCGTGGACTCAAGACCTGATCTTCAGAACAACACAACCATTGATGTGTGTGAACTCAACAACACAGAAAGGACGAACAAAGCATGAATAAGCCAACCTTAGGAGTCATCGTCGGGAATCGCGGTTTCTTTCCGAGTCATCTGTGCGACACCGGCCGCCAGATCATTCTGAAAGTGCTGGAGGAAGAAGGTATCAACGCCGTCTGCCTGACACCGGAAGACACACCGTTCGGCAGCATCGAGAGCCTGACGGACGCGCACAAGTGCGCCGATCTGTTCAAGGCGCATGCTGCGGAAATCGACGGCGTGCTGGTGACGCTGCCCAACTTCGGCGACGAGCGCGCCATCGCCAATGCGCTGCGCTGGTCGGGCTTGAACGTGCCTGTATTGATTCAAGCCTTCCCGGATGATGCCGCCAAGATGACCATCGCCGATCGGCGCGATTCGTTCTGCGGCAAGATGTCGGCCTGCAACAACTTGAAGCAGTACGGCATCAAGTTCACGCTGACCACGCTGCACACCGTTGATCCCACCAGCGAGAGTTTCCGCGCCGACCTGCGCCGCTTTGTCGGCACGTGCCGCGTGGCCAAGGGCCTGAAGAGCGTGCGCATGGGCGCCGTTGGAGCGCGGCCTACGGCGTTCAATACTGTGCGCTACAGCGAAAAGCTGCTGGAATTGTCGGGGATTTCGATCGAGACGCTGGATCTCTCGGAAGCCTTTGGCCGCGCCGCGCGCATTACAGCCGATGATGCCAAACTCAAGGCCAAGCTCGAAGAGGTCAAAGCCTACGTGCCCGTGCAGAGCACGCCGAGCGAATCGCTGGCGCGCATCGGCAAGCTGGCCGTCGTGATCGAAGACTGGATGGCCGAGAAGGAACTGGTTGCCAGTGCGGTGCAGTGTTGGACGTCGATGGAAGAATTCTACGGCGTGGTACCCTGCACCTTGATGAGCATGATGAGCAACAAGCTCATGCCGTCGGCGTGCGAGACCGACATCGCCGGTGTGGTGGGCATGTATGCCATGGTGCTGGCTTCGGGCACGCCCAGCGCCATCGTGGATTGGAACAACAACTACGGCGATGATCCTGACAAGGGTGTGATCTTCCATTGCTCGAATCTGCCCAAGGATATTTTTGTGGACGATCCGATCGCGGCAGACGACATCCCGGTGATGGATTATCAAGCCATCATCGCCAGCACGGTGGGCCGCGACAACACCTACGGCACGGTGGTGGGCCGCGTGAAGGCCGCGCCGTTCACGTACTGTCGCATTTCCACTGACGAGTTCAAGGGTAAGATCAACGCCTATGTCGGCGAAGGCGAGCTGACCAACGATCCGCTCAAGACTTTCGGCGGCTACGGCGTGGTGAAGGTGCCCAACTTGCAGAAGCTGCTCGCCTACATCTGCGAGAACGGCTTCGAGCATCACGTGGCCGTGAACCTCTCGCAGACCGCCGATGCCGTGTACGAAGCGGTGAGCAAGTACATGGGTTGGGATGTTTACTATCACAAGGGATAGTCGATAAAGACCTCGGAGGTCTTCAAGACCTCCGAGGTCTAAGGCGAAGCATGGAACCGATCTGGATCGATTGGGCAAAACGGTTGCAAGCGATTGCGCAAACGGGCTTGACGTATGCCGAGAGTCCGTACGATGTGGAGCGCTACGAGCAAGTGCGTCACATCGCGGCGGAGATGGCGGCCAACCGATCGGATGTGCCGCTCCCCCGCGTGCTCGATTGGTTCTCGATCGACACCGGCTATGCCACGCCCAAGGTCGATGTGCGCGCGGTGATCTTCCACAACGGATCGATCCTGCTGGTACGCGAACGCAGCGATGGCCGTTGGACGCTGCCGGGCGGCTGGGCCGATGTGGGCGAATCACCCGGCGAGTGTGTGGCGCGCGAGGCGAAAGAAGAAACGGGCTACGACGTGCGCGTGCAGAAACTGCTGGCGGTGTATGACCGCAGTAAGCATCCACACGAGCCGCCTTTTCCGTTTCACGTCTACAAGATGTTTTTCCTGTGCGAGATTGTAGGCGGCAAAGCCACGCGCAACAGCGAAATCGACGAGATCGGTTTCTTCGCGCGCG
>Ga0209254_10004964_pt1 | contig 12229 bp, 14 predicted proteins | sample FrelakmetDIP11DI_FD_187148 | JGI IMG/M metagenome (GOLD analysis project Ga0209254, IMG submission 187148) | Freshwater lake sediment microbial communities from the University of Notre Dame, USA, for methane emissions studies - DIP11 DI (SPAdes)... | ecosystem: Environmental > Aquatic >...
AGGATCCGTGGGGGGAGGTAAATCCGTGGGAACATAGAACAGAGCATTGTGTTCAAAGTCGAAATGAGACGGGTACACCCCTTCCAGGATGCCCTCCAGGAGGCCCATCCGGGAACGGAAGTACTCGAAATGGCCATGGGTGGACAGGGTCGCCGAAGTGAAAACAAGGGCTCCTGCTTTTTCGTAGAGAAGATCCTTCATGCTCTGGGAGATATCGAGGGGTGAGGCATGAAGCACAACCGTTTTTTTCCGCCTTTCATACCACCTCAACCAATCGGCAGTAGATGAGCCAAGGATGCTATCCATGGATTGCCTTAAGTCATGGGCTCTGTTCGCAAGGGACTGAAGCGCCGGGCGGTCCTCCTCCGTGAAGCCGGATTTGCCGTGGATAAAGTCCAGGCCCTTCTTGATTTCCAGGCAAGCTCCTTTTTCGAGGCCTTCGAGGCTCTCCTCGACAAGCCGGCTTTTTTCTTCGCCCTCTCTCAGAAGATCCCAGAGATGTTCGGCTCCCGCCTTGATCCACTCCAGGTGTCTTCGCACCTTCTTCTTCTCTTGATTGGGGAGATCGGCGATCTCTTTTTCGACATCGTTCACAAGGTCCATGAGTTGGTTGGTGCTCAGGCTTTTTCCAAAATAGGTTGTCGCAATATCTTCCAGGGTGTGGGCTTCATCAAAGACAACCGCCTGGAAACGAGGGATGATCTCTCCAAAGCCCTCTTTCTTGACTATGAGGTCGGCGAAGAAGAGGTGGTGGTTCACGATGATGAGCTGGGCCTGTGCGGCTCTCTGGCGGAGGCGGTTGAGGAAGCAATCCTCATAGAACATGCACTCGGTTCCCACACACTGATCGGAAGTGGACGAGATGGAATCCCACAGCGGGTCCTCGTCCTTGAGCCAGTCCAGTTCCGCGCGATCCCCGAATTCCGAACGGCTTATCCACTTCTGAAGGGTGGTCCTGAGGTCCTCAGACTCCTTTTTCAGCAGGAAAGGTCGCAGGAAATGCTGGTCATGGCGGTAAAGGCACAGATAGTTCTTCCTGCCTTTCATCATCACCGCATCGATCTCCCTGCCGAGCGCTCTGGAGAGGAGGGGAATATCCTTGAAATAGATTTGTTCCTGGAGGTTCTTGGTTCCTGTGGAAATGACGGTTTTCTTTTCGGAGAGGACAATGGGAACGAGATAGCCCATGGTCTTACCGGTGCCTGTCCCTGCCTCGATGACCGCTTTGCTTTTGTCCCGGAGCGCCTTTTGAACCAGCTCGGCCAGTTTGAGCTGGGAGGGGCGAAACTCAAAGCCTGCAATCGCTCCGGCAAGAGAACCTTGAGGTCCCAGGATCTTATCGAGGGCATCGAAGGCGTCGGTATTCATAAAGAGAATATATTTTTCCCGAGACAAGCAGTCAATGAAGAAGATGCTTTTCTGCTCTGAGGTTGACGGTTCCATGGAAATAAGCAAGAATAGATAAACTTGACGGTCTCATAAGAAGTCAAGAAATGACCCCTCCTGTCATTCCGGCGAAAGCCGGAATCCAGGAACAACAAGCATTTCTGGACCCCGGCCTTCGCCGGGGTGACGACGACGAGGAGTTTTTACGAGGGCGTCAAATTTGGAGTGAAAACCAGCAGCGTGTCAGCGTCAAGGTCATTCCCGCGAAAGCGGGAATCCATCTGTATTCAGCGTCCTGCTCTGACCGTGCTCGCACTCTATCAAAATGAATAGTCTTTCTTCCATCGCCTCCATCATCGCATTTCTTCTGATTTCCACAGAGGGTGCTTACGCGCAGGTCTCCATCTCCCACCTTGCGGAGAAATACAGACCATCCGTTGTCGCGGTGATCGCCCTGGACCAAGAGAACAGAACGATTCGGACAGGGAGCGGATTCTTTGTAGACCGTCAGGGTGTCATAGCCACCAGCCACCATGTTCTTGAAGGCTCGGCAAGGGCTATCATCAAGGCTGGGGACAGGCAAGAGGGAGAAGTGCTGGACATCCTCAGCGATGATCCTGACTGCGATTTGCTCACGGCCAAGACCTCCCTGCAGAACACCTTTCCCATCCCTTTTGGGGACTCCTACAAGGCAGCCGAGGGGGAAGAAGTCCTGATCATAGGCCATTCCCCCGGGTGGGAAAGAATATTTTCCGCTGGTCACATCCTTGGTTCCAGAAAAGCAGCCAACCTGGAGCTTCTGCAGATTTCCGCGCCCCTTTTAGCCGGGTGCAGCGGCGCGCCTGTTTTGAACCGAAAGGGCGAGGCTATCGGTGTGGCCACGGCTTTTGCTGATCTTTCGAGGGAGCTTAATTTTGCGGTACCCATCCACTATCTGAGAACGCTCAAACCGGCTCGGACAAACTGGAAGTCCCTTCGGGAGAAATCCGTCCAGTTCCAGGCTTCCATGGCCGACACCAGGGTCATTGAAATCCTTGTCACCCGTGATCAAAAACCGGACGGAGGGGGTGGTGGCAGCCCTTTGCCCGCCAGGTCTGCTTCCCGTCCCGGCACAGTGTATTTCAACAACGGGAGAGAAGTCCTCTGTGACACGGCGTGGAAAGAGGGTCGGACGGTTTTTCTCGTCATTCACGGAAAAGGGTATGCCATCAGCTACCAAGAGGAAGAGATTGACATGAAGAAGTCCTTTGACCTCTGAAGACCGGGGAAGCTACCTGATCCTTTACTACCTTCCAAGAAAGAGGCTCATCGAGATCGGTGGGCTGGGGAAGATTCCATTCCGGCACGGCTATTACATCTACGTGGGTTCAGCCATGAAGAGTCTGAGCAAGCGAGAGCCAATCTCGCCTTTGACAGGATTGCTTTGCAATTGACACGGCCCAGCAATACTCCTATGATTCTTATGCCAACCTGACATCGTTTCTCAATAAAATAGCTCTCGTGGTGGCTAGGCTTAGGGGGAAGAACAGGTCACTGGAGCAATGCAATGAACATCCAAATTGCCGCAAGCCAATCTGTTCCCCGCATTGAGTATCTGAGGGTCAAGAACTATCGCGCCTTGCACGACCTTGAACTTAAAGGCATGACCCCACTCACGGTATTCCTGGGTCCTAATGGCAGCGGGAAATCCACTGTCTTCGATGTGTTCGCTTTCCTCTCTGAATGTTTCACCTCAGGCCTTCGCAGAGCATGGGATAAGAGAGGTCGCTTCAAGGAATTGAGGACACGTGGAGCCGACGGACCTATAGTCATTGAATTGAAATACCGTGAGAAACGCGAACTTCCTGTAGTTACATACCACCTTACCATTGATGAAGGAACCAGAGGACCATTCGTGGCGGAAGAGTGGCTGGCCTGGAGGCGTGGTAGACGAGGCCAGCCTTTCAAGTTTCTCAACTTCCATGAAGGAAGGGGCCAGGTGATCTCTGGAGAACTCCCTGATGAGGAGGATGAGAGAATTAGCGAGCAGCTCGATTCACCCGAGAGGCTTGCGGTGAACACGCTGGGACAATTTGCAAAGCATGTTCGGGTCAATGCCTTGCGGCGTTTTATAAGTGACTGGTATTTATCTTACCTAAGCGCGGACTCCACACGTGGTCTTCCAGAGGCTGGGCCGCAGGAAAGGCTGTCCTCCACTGGAGACAATCTCCCCAATGTGATTCAATATCTGAAAGAGCAACATGAGCAAAGACTCAAGAGCATTCTGGAAACCCTTACCAAGAGGGTCCCGCGTCTTGAAAGAGTTGATGCTGAACTCATGCAAGACGGAAGGTTGCTTCTTCAGATCAAAGACGCTCCATTTGAGCGCCCCATCATGGCCAAATTTGCCTCGGATGGAACGCTTAAGATGCTATCCTATCTCACTCTGCTCTATGATCCTGAGCCTCCGCAACTGATTGGGATTGAGGAGCCTGAGAATTTCCTTCACCCCCGCCTTTTGCCGGAGCTAGCAGAGGAATGCAGAAAAGCAGCATCCAGATCGCAGCTTCTCGTGACCACTCATTCTCCTTTTTTCGTGAACGGTTTACGTCCGCAAGAACTATGGGTGCTCTACCGGGATGACAAAGGATATACACAGGCACGCCGCGCCAGTGACATGAGAGGGATAACTGATTTCATTGCCCATGGCGCAAAGCTTGGGCATCTCTGGATGGAACAACACTTTGAAGTCGGTGACCCGCTCGTTAATTTCGGAGGTGAAAAAATAAAGGTCAAGTCGCTGCGCCGTTGATCGCAGGGAGTAGCTGATGCATTTTGAATTCCTTGTTGAAGAACTCTCCACAGAAGCTGCCCTCTCAAACCTCGTACCAAATATCCTGGAAGCAGAGCATACATTCGCAATTCATCCCTTTCAAGGCAAAGCCGATCTACTCGCTAATCTACCAGCCCGCTTGCAAGCCTATCGGACATGGCTTCCCAAAGATTGGAGGATTGTTGTCCTCATTGACGAGGACAGGGAGGATTGCAAGGCATTAAAAGGGCAACTCGAAAAGGCAGCCAAAAAAGCAGGGCTGGTCACGCGCACCTCAAAGAAAGGTCAAAGCCCATTCCAGGTTTTGAACAGACTCGCGATAGAGGAGCTGGAGGCGTGGTTCTTCGGGGACGTCGTGGCTGTGAAAGCGGCATATCCAAGAATACCGGCCACCTTGGGCAAGAAAGCAAAATATCGTGATCCGGACAGCATTGTCGGCGGAACTTGGGAGGCACTCGAGCGAGAGTTAAAGAAAGCCGGATACTATCCCACAGGCATGCCCAAAATTGAGGTATCAAGGAGTATCTCCCGTCATATGGACGTGGAGCGAAATCGGTCTCACAGCTTTCAGGTTTTCGTAGATGGTTTGAAGGCTTGTGCTGCATGAATCAAGAACACCTCACCTCCCCATATTTGGGAGAGAGGATGACGTGCAGGAAGTGAGTCCATGCTAATTGTGCAATCAGTGATTGCACAATCTGCGGGTCAGGGAAAACATCCGCAAAGCGAATCATATGGAAAAGATTCCGCCGGCCGAACCCCCGCCCGAACTCCGCACTCAATTGCTGCGACAGTGTAGCGACAATCCGTTCCCCGTATTCCGCCCGCTTCTCCTTCAGAATGTCCCGCCGGATGCGTTCCCCAATACGCCAGTAAAGCATCACCAGCGAGGAATCAAACTGCCGGGCCACAACTTGCCGCGCCTCCAAGATCAGCCCCCGGAGGTCGCGTAACAACCGGGACGATGTTACGGGCTTCTTCATGGTTCGAAATCAAACGCCTCCCGCAAAATCGCCCCCGGCAGGGCCGAAAACGCTTCGAGTTGGCGAGCGGCGGCCAGGCGCATAGATTCCACCTGCCGCAATTTGCGCTCCAGTTCGGCGGCAATGGCGAGCTGCTCGTCAACCGTGGCCGGTAGAGGGATTTCTAAATGCTCAAGAAAACTTCTTGTAAGTCCCTTTATTGTCGCTCCCTGGCATGCGTTCTCAAGCTCATGGGACAGCGATCTGAGACACAAGGCAAGATACTCCGAACTAAACCCGGAACTGACTTTGACCACGCTGACATCCTGACTAATGGCAAGTCGTACTCCCGCAATGCCGACACGCCCGACCCGTGTGCGCGAAACGACTAATAAATCGCCTTTCTTGCACTCCTCAGTTTTTCCCGAACTGATTCCTTTCTCTGTAAGAAAGGATCGCGCACGCTCAACGTGAAGCGAGGTCACATCAGCGCCAGTGACGAACGGAATTTGGCCATGCCAATAATCTTCAATTTCAGTGCTGGGAGTCCCACCTTGGACAAGCAGGCCGACTTCGCCCAATCTGATCCACCGCCATCCTTTCGGCAGTTTCCGTTTTCCGCTTTTTGTCTTCACGCCAGCAACCTCAGTTTGGTTTCATCAATGATCTGTTCCGGCGGCTGGGGCAGGCGCAGGAGGGCGTCAAACCCGCCGCTCCGGATCACGTCGGTGGCATCGAAGAGGTGTTCTGTTTCGAGTTCTTCAATGCCGCCATGCTCGAATTGACGCGCGATCGCGGTGATGACGCCCACGGCTGGATCGGGAAATTCTCTCAGCCAGGACTTGTTCTTCCAGCTAAAGCCGGCCACCCGTTCCGGCCGGGATCGGGCCGGGATGCCATAGCCGAGGTTGAGGAGCACGTCAAAGAGGTCGCATTCCTCCTCTTCTTCAATCTCCCGGATTAGCCGGACGGCTCCTTCGCCCCCCGGCAGTGATGCCATGAGATTTCTGCGAAGCGTGGGATGAACCCAGATCATCCGCAGGTCGTCCGCGGTGGGGGCCGCCTCGGTGAGCTGAGCCGCAAGCCGCTGTTTATATATTTCCAGCGGCACAAGAACTTCCCTTCCGTCTTCCTCGCAAAGAATGGAGTGTCCCGCGCCATCCACCTGAATCGTGAATTGGTCCTGCCCGACACGAATGATCTTTCGTTTGGGCACGTCCGGTTTGCCGTAGGGCAATGTGCCGGAATCCCCAACATTCCCCTCCATCTCGTCCGGCGGTATTGTGGGTTTGGCACGGCTGACAAACGGCTGCCCGAAAAGACGGGTGGCGTTGGTGTAGTCGTACACGCGGAAAAGCAACTTAGAGCCGCGGGGTTCGCCGAGGCGCGTGCCCCGCCCAACCATCTGATAAAACACAATGGGTGATTCGATGTACCGGAAGAAAATCACGTTGGCGCAGTTCGGGATGTCGACCCCATACCCCAAGAGATCGACGGTTGCCGCGATGAAATGGGAGTTCTTCGACCCCCGAAACTCGGGGATGAGTTTGTCGGCAGATGGTCTCAAGTCCGGGTTGCCCGTGCATTGGAAAGCAAACCACTCCTTGGCCGTTCGCTGACTGTCACGGCACCATTTCTCATAGATGTTGTTCAGGGTGATCATGATGCGGTTGGCGTGGGAATCGCGTGCGCAAAAGATGATGGTCTTCTGATGCGGGCCGCCTGAATCGAGAAGCAACTTGAACAAGTCCTCGCACATGGCGTTAACCCGGTCATCCAGCATGAGGATGTTGTCATAGTCAGTAGCCGTGTACTTGTCCTCAATGTCTCCGGGATTGACGGGTTTGCCCGTAAACGGGTCAACTGCGGAGCGCTCCTCGATGTCTTTCCGGGTGATCTCTTTCTTGTCCAGGTCAACGACACGGCGGATGACCTCGCACGCGGCGAGATAACCGTCATCCTGGCCGGCTGTGATCATGTACTCATAGACGGGTTCCCCGAAATACTGGATATTGTGCGCCGTAATCTCCTCGTCGGCCTCGCGTGGGCGGTCGCCCTTCTTCCCTCCGACCAGTTTGCGGGGCGTAGCTGTGAGGCCTATATGGACGGCATCCGGGTTGTCCGTCAGGATCACGCTCCATTTGCCCCAAGCTGCCCGATGACACTCGTCAATGACAATATGACTGAAGAAACCCGGCGGGTAGTTATCTTTCCAGAAACGGGGGGCATCATCCTCCGCCGTGACGTTCAGGGTTTGGTACGTAGCGACGAGAATCTTGGCATTCCGGGCAGGGTCCTCACTGGTGACGATCTTCGCGTTGTCCCCGAAAACAGCGTGCATCTTGCCCATGCCCTGGGTTCGGAGTTCGTCCCGGTCGCAGACGAAAAGTGCACGTTTCAACTGGCCCGCCTGGGCGATCCTCCAGAGCAACTGGGCAGCAAGCACCGTCTTACCCGTTCCGGTTGCAAGGGAGAGAAGTGCCCGCGTCTTCCCTTTGGCCATTTTTTCCAGACTCGCGCGGATGGCCGCGTCTTGGAAGTACCACCGCGCCGCCTCGCCCCCCTTGTACGGCATGAACAGGGCTTTGGAAACATCCGCATCTAGACTGAACCCTCTCAGGGCTTCATATCGCGCCTTTATCGCAAGCGGAGTCGGGAAGTCTGAAAGCGGACGATTTTGGACGACCTGCCCCGTATCCTCGCCGTATTCCGTGAAGAGGTGCCCGTTCGTCGAGAAGACAAAGGGCACGTTGTACTTTTTCATGTAGTCACGAGCCTGCTGAATGCCTAGGGATGGGAGCTTGTCTTCTGCCTTGGCTTCAATCAGTGAGACGGCGAGAGGAGCTTTGCCCGTAGAGATCAGCACGCACATCAAGTAGTCAGAGCGCCTTTGCGTTTCCTGGGCTTGCCGTCCAGCACGTCAACACCGCCAGGAGTCTTCTCCTCTCGCAAGAGATCGTCGGTCCAGCCTTTCTCAGCCAGGACCGGATCAATCAACTCGACTCTGGTCAGGTGTTCATTTCGTGGCATTGGGGGGATCCTTGCATCTGCATTGTAGATAGCATAAAGGCGGGCGAAAATAAACGGGAATGTCGGAGTGAGAGAATCTAGCGCGGATGCAGCCAGCGCTGCGTTACCGGGCAAAAGGCTTCTAATCGAGTTTAAGAAACTCTTGCCTGACGGGAAAAATAAGACCATTCTTGGGCAGGAGGCCGGTAGTTATCCACATTATCCACTCGTCCAAGATAGCTATGGCATCCTCACTCAGGCAGAATTTTGTAAACTCGATGGAATCATGGTGTTTCCCAATAGACTGGATGTGATTCAGATAAAGAAGAGACTCCCCAGTCCCTATCGGTAGAAGCTCATGCACGAATTGAGGGAATTCACAGCGACGGACACGGTCAAGAAATGGGGGCGGAAAGCCAGCCCTCGTTCCGTACTGCTCTCCTCCGTAATAAGGAGCCACAAGAATAGTGGGCGATATCTGCCAACCGGGTCTTCCTTGGGCCATTTCCTTGGGAAGAGGAAGGCCCCCTTCTCCTACGATTAGAGCTGGTCTTTTCTTTGCTCGCTGTACGATTCTGACTTCACCGGGATAGTGCGGGATTCCTGCAACGGGTAGGGTGAGATGATGCTGAGGTTGCTTGACTCTCAAGGGCTCTATCCGGACCGTCACCTCCTTATGCTCAGCGGCTTGGGCTCGCCCGATCGGGATAAGCGTGTATGGGATCTGGTCTATATGGGGAAGGAAAGCCCATATGAGGCGACCCCTTTGGAGGTCTTTCGATTCCGCTTTAATCCACCAAGGGGAAGGACTAATGGCGCTTTGAATAGAGATTTCAGGGTAGTTTCGAGTCATATCTCGCCCGCGACTTCCACACATCATCGGCAAAGGCCGCCTTATGCTCTCCTTCTTCCAGAGGTGGCCCGGCCTCTAGGTCCAAGCAAGCTAAACCCTCTTTGAACACTTCATCGTATCTAGGTAAAGGGTCTGGAAGGATGAGCTCAGGGTTCCTTTTTTTCTCTTCGAGTCTTTTACGAACGAGGACTCTCAGGTTCTCCAACTTCCTCTTGCGGTCATCTTTGTCTTTCTTGCTCAAGGGCTTTGGTCCAGCTTTCTCAGGTGTCTCCACACAAGCGCTATCAAGCTTGGGCTCAGGACTGAGGTCGAGGTAATCACCCGGCGCCGCGCGTAGCATCGGCTTGGTCAAATAGACATGATTCAGCAAGGAGGCCGTGTCAGAACCAAAGGATCGGACAGAATTTTGGATTGCTATGCTGACGGAGATGGGGAGTTGAGAGGCTAGCTGCATTGCCAGTTCGTCGTTATCAAGTGTCCATCGAATAAAATCGTCCTCGTACTTCGGATGAGAGAATTCAGTCTTGTCTGCACCAACTTCAGTAAGAGCGGGTTCTATCCGGTTAAACACTTCTGGCGACCAAGGACCAAACTTATGAAATCGCCATTCAGTCTCGGTAAAGGTCTTCCCCTCATGCTGCTGGGCGTAGGCCAAGTCGGCAATATAAACATACTTGACTAGGTGGATAGCCCCTAATTGCCTGTCCCGGTAATCATCATTCTGACCGGCGACTGCGAGAGAATACTTTATAACGAGATCTGTTTTCAGGGAGTCCATTTTGTTGGAAGGCTTTTTATCGATTTTATGAATCTTAGCATAAGGCACATTTCCCTGTCCAGCAAGTGGAAATAGCTGCGCCAGGCGTAGGAAATGGGAGGCGAGGGCGAGGGTTCACGGGTTAAGATGTTTCTTGATAGCGGGGGATACGAGCGGGCTGTTGATAATCGCAGATTTGATCCGCTTTTTAAGTTCTGATGGGATTTGTTGAGCTTCGATATTCAGGCCTCTTTCGCGATTCACCTTCTTTTCAAGCTCTTCGATCGACAACAACTCAATGGCATTACAGTCGATGAGGCTTTCTTTCAGCAGGAAAGGAAATCTGCGGGCCTCAAGTCGGACCAAAGATTGGGCTGCTTTTGGATTAATTTTCTGGTAGTAGTAGGCCCTTTTCTCAACCTGAGACGTGATGATGCAAAGCAGAAAAAGTGTGCCCGGATTTACTGGGATGGTTAAGAACCAATGAGGCGGCGCTGCCCGATCGTGGGTAACGTCTTTGAAATGGAGGACACACCAATCCTGAATAGATTGAAGGGCAACCCTAACAGGTACTTTGTTCACTCCGAGATCCCCGTCAAGATCCGCTTGGATTCCTCGATATGATCAAGAGACACCTCGAAAGGGTCGCCAGGAAGGGTTGAGAGAAGTTCGCCAGTGTCTATCTTTTCGCGCTTTATCTGCTTTATGGTGAAAAGCTTCTTATACTGTGCCCATTCTGGATAACGGTGCGTGTAAGAGATCAGATCACTGCTGGTCATACGGCCAAACTTTTTCAAGATCATCTGAAGGGCTTCAATGTCAGTCTCTGATAGTGCATCAAGGGTCTCGATGTCGCATGCCGCTACAGCCTCGAAATCGTGCTGATCGACCTTTCTGAGCATCGCGGAGGCGTACTCAAACTCTTGCGAAAGAAACGCTTCATCAAATCCCAAAATATCTTTTGCTGTGGAACCCACAGGACCGTAATCCATGGCCCAGTATTCATCTCCAGTGATCGTTCGACCATAGCGGACAAGGTGGCATTTATCAGCGAGGTAGAGGAGTTTGACCAGCTTAAGTTTGTTGGCCCTGCCGATTCGGTCTAAAATATAGCAAACGGCTTGAATGATCTTGGCAGTCTCGACCATGATGCCCTCCTCTCAATTAACCCTTCGTTTTTTCATGACGAAGCCAAAAGATTTTTCGTGCTTGAGCCTTTGTGTACTATTATCAAGATTTTTAGGCAAAAGTAAAGCATCCTGCCTCCTCTCTGCTGGGTGACAATCCTAGAATATGCTGCCAAGACAATAGTTGACGATGCCCGAATTCAGGATTCTACACTTCTCTGAACAGGGCGGACCAGCTGATAGGGAAGTGTGTGTATGTCCCTGTGCAAGGAATTTCGGTCTTTTAGAAAGGGTTTGGAGAGATTGAAAAGACCATGGTTACTTTTTGAGAAGTCGGATTGGCCCATACCACGCGATGGCCTTTTCCTCGGTATTGTCCGTGTCGGTCATGATGGCCACGGCGCCGGCCTTTGGCGGGTCTTCGCCAAAACACTTCCGATAGTCCTCAAGAAGGTTTCTTTTCTCTTCTAGCCACTGCCCCACATGAGTGGGACCGCTCTGAACGGCGATCATGCATGCATTGGATGTGAAAGGGTTGGGTACGGCCTGGCCGAGGGCTAGCTTGTTGGCCCAGATATAGTTGATCGCCTTTGTCCTCCAGAACAAAGCTGAGGGGAAAACCACGTAAACGCGGGCTGCGTAGTCATCGCCCTCCTTCTTGATCTCGTCTCCCTTCGCCACGATGTTGTTGACTTTCCAGCGCCATGTGAGCAGGGGATACTCCCTGGGATCGAAGTCGATCTCGTAGTACAGTGCAGACGCTGAAGCGTCACTTGTAGCTCTAATGCATCGTTCCCCGTCTTCTTGGACGACTTCATAGCGGGTCGATCCCTTGAAGGACTTCTCTTTCCAGTTCTTGCTGATGCCCTGCTGGTAATCATCCAGGAGAAGGTCGGAGGCAAGGGCAGGCAATGTTATCAGAAGGGTGTAAAGAAGTATCAGTACAGAACAGAATTCAAGATGTCTTGATGTCATTTCGAAAGTGGCCTTCAGAATCAAATCCTCCTATATCGGCGACTGACATTGCGTCTTGTAGACATCCAGAAAAAAGCCTTGTCATTCCGGTGAAAACCGGAATCCAGATGTTTTCGAGCGACGATTTTGAAGTGCCCCTGGACTCCGGCTTTCGCCGGAGTGACGGCTCGCTCGCCCTCGAGCTGTTTCCTATGAGCTTTTACCATATTTCGTTTGATTTAAGCGCAACCATTTTCTACCATCTCCCCGGTTCTTTTACTGATCACTGATTACTGATAACTGACTCACTGTACCACGGGGGTGCGTTATTCCAGTCCTATTCAAAGTGTTCATCATCTTCGGCCTGAT
>Ga0209254_10004965_pt1 | contig 12227 bp, 12 predicted proteins | sample FrelakmetDIP11DI_FD_187148 | JGI IMG/M metagenome (GOLD analysis project Ga0209254, IMG submission 187148) | Freshwater lake sediment microbial communities from the University of Notre Dame, USA, for methane emissions studies - DIP11 DI (SPAdes)... | ecosystem: Environmental > Aquatic >...
CGCAGAGCGCGCTCCTACAGAGCTGGCTTCGCAGGAGCGCGCTCTGCGCGCGATGGGCCCCACTCGCGGCTGAAGCCGCTCCTACAGGATTGCGCCGCGTGCGCGGCTTCACCCTGATCGAGATCATGGCGGTGCTGATCCTGATCGCGCTGTTGCTGGGCCTGGCCAGCATGGGCTTTTCGCAGACCATCAACGCGGCGCGCGTGCGCGCGGCCGGCAAGGACCTGGTCGCGGCGCTGCGCTACACCCGCGGCCAGGCCATCGTCAGCGGCGAGGAGCAGGCGCTGGAGCTCAATGTCGAGACCAACACCTACACCGCGCCGGAGCGGCCCGAGAAGGAACTGCCCGGCACGATGGAATTGCGCCTGGTGACCGCGGCCGAGGAACAGACCAGCGAGGCCACCGGGCGCATCCGCTTCTATCCCGACGGCAGCTCCACCGGCGGCAAGGTGCGCCTGATCTCGGGCGAGCGCGAGTGGCAGGTGCAGGTCGCCTGGTTGACCGGTGAAGTGCGCCTGCGCGAGGCCACGCAATGAGCGGCCTGGCCGCGTTGCCGCGGCGTTCGCGCGCGGTGCCGCGCCGCGCACGCGGCTTCACCTTGATCGAACTGGTCACGGCCTTCGTGGTGTTTGCGCTCGCCTTCGGCGTGCTGATGGAGATCGCCACCAGCTCGATGCGCGCCGCGCGCCGCTCGGCCGCCTACACGCAGGCCGCGCTGCTGGCGCAATCGCGGCTCGACGTGGTCGGGATCGGCGAGCCGCTGCGCGACGGCCGCGACAACGGGCGCTTCAATCCGGACTACGACTGGGAGCTCGACGTGCGCAAGATCGAGGCGCCGGCGGCCACCGACGGCACCCTCGATACCGGCATCGTGGACCTTTACCGGGTCGAGCTGGTGGTGCGCTGGCGCGATGGTCCGCGCGAGCAGTCGGCGAGCTTCGTGACCCTGCGCGCGCAACAGCCCGGGGCCGACCAGGGCATCGTCGGCGGATGATGCGCAACGTCTCCCGCCCTCGTGCCGCGCACGGCTTCACCCTGGTCGAGCTGTTGCTGGCCACGGTGCTGCTCGTGCTGCTGGTGGCGGGCGCGTGGTCGGGCATCCGCACCGCGACCCGCGCCGCGGCCAGCGGCGAAGACCTGATCGAGCGCACCAACCGCGTGCGGGTCGCGCAGGAGTTCCTGCGCCGCGAGCTGACCCAGAGCCTCGCGCTGGCCTATGAGGAGGAAGTCGGCACCGGCCAGCGCCTGATGTTCGGCGGCGAGCGCGACCAGCTGACTTTCGTGGCGCCGATGCCCGGCTATCTCGGCCGTGGCGGGCCCTACGTCCAGCGGCTGTCGTTCGCCAGCGGCAACGGCGGGCGCGAGCTGGTGTTCCACCACATCATGCTCAACGGCTTCGATGCGCGCGAGCAGTCGCTGGAGCGCGACAGCGAGCCGGTGGTCCTGCTCGACCGCATCCGCACGGCGCGCTTCCAGTACCGCGCGATCGACGAACGCGGCCAGCTCGGCGACTGGCGCGACCAATGGGACAAGCCCGGGCAGCTGCCGCTGATGGTGCGGGTCGAACTCGAATTCGAGCGCGACGCCAACATGATCTGGCCGGAACTGGTGATTCCGATGATGGTCGATCCGAGCGCGGCCACGGCTGCCAGCGAACCGAGCTTCTTCAGCGGCTGATGGATATCCGCGCCACCGTCTTGCGCGTCGCACCCGTGCGCGGCATCGCCCTGGTCCTGGTGCTGTGGGTGATCGCGCTGCTGGTGATCGTGCTCGGCGGTTTCGTGGTGCTGGCGCGCACCGAGAACCTGCAGACCCGCCATCTCTTCGACAGCGCGCGCGCACGCTACGCGGCCGAGTCCGGGCTGGCCTACGCGGCGCTGGAACTGCGCCGGGTCAACCCCGACCTGCGCTGGGTGGCCGATGGGCGACGCTACGAATTCGACTTCGAGGGCGCGAAGGTCGAGGTCGAGGTCATCGACGAGTCCGGCAAGGTCGACATCAACGGCGCCGACGAGCAGATCCTGGCGGCCCTGTTCCGTACGGTCGGGGTCGACGAACAGCGCGCCACCGCGCTGGCCGACGCGGTCATGGATTTCCGCGATCCCGACGACCTGGTGCGCGCCAACGGCGCCGAGGATCGCGAGTACGACGCCGCCGACCTGGCCTACCACCCGCCGAACCGCAACTTCGGCACGGTCGAGGAGCTGCAGCAGGTCCTGGGCATGGACTACGAGCTCTACCGCTTGATGGAGCCGCACGTCACGGTCTATGCCCGCACCAGTCGCCCGAATGCGGCCTTTGCCTCGGCCACCGTGTTGCAGTCCTTGCCTGGCATCACGGCCGAGCTTGCGGCCGCGCTGATCGAACAACGGCGCCAGCAGCTGCCGGGGCAGCCTGCCGTGCCCATCACCTTGCCCGATGGCACCCCGCTGGTGCCGGCGGGCGGGGGGGTCACGTATACTCTGCGCTCGAAGGCCACGCTGCCCAACGGCGCGTGGACCGTCCTGGATGTGACGATCCGCTTGGGCGGCGCCCCCGGCGGGCGCGCCTTCAGCATCCTCCGCTGGCGCCCGGGGAGCGTCAGGTAATCCTCATGACCGAATCGGTGCTGACCAGCCAACTGGCCCGCCTGCGGGTCGCCTACGCCGGCACGGCGCTGCATCGCTTCCTCACCTGGTGGGGGCGCGAGCTGGCGGCGCTGGTGCCTGCGCGCGTGCGCGACTGGTTCATGGAGCGCCGCGAGGAGGTCCGGGCCGGGATCGAAGGCGCGGAACTGGTGTTGACGCCGCCGGCCCCGGCCGCGCCGGTCCGGATCGCGTTGGCCCAGGACTCCGCCGCCGTGCGGCCCGCGGTGGCGCAGGCCCTGGTGCGCGAAGAGGAACCGCCGGCCGTATTCCTCGCCCTGCAGGGTGGCCGCCTGTTGCATCGCACGTTGAGCCTGCCGATGGCCGCCGAGGAGAACCTGCGCCAGGTCCTGGGCTTCGAGCTCGATCGGCAGACGCCGTTTCGCGCCGAACAGGTCTACTTCGATTGCCGCGTGCAGCGGCGCGACCTCGCGGCGCGCCAACTGGTGGCGGAGTTCGCCCTGGTGCCGCGCGCGGCGGTCGATGCCGAGCTCGCCGCGCTCGAGGCCGCCGGCGTGCCGCTGGAGGCAATGGATGGCGTCGACGGCGCCGGCGCGCGCCTGGGCTACAACCTCCTGCCGCGCGAGCGTCGTGCGCCGCGTGCCCGATTCTGGCTCAAGGTCAACCTGGCGCTGGCCGCGCTGGCGCTGCTGCTGCTGTTCGCGGTGATGGCGCAATCGGTGGCCAACCGCGAGCGCGCGCTGGCCGATCTCGAAGCGCAGACCGACAAGGCCCAGGTCGAGGCGCGCAGCGTGGCCACGCTGCGCAACACGCTCAAGCAGGCCATCGACGGCGCCAGTTTCCTGACCGAGCGCAAGGGCGCCCGTCCGCCAACCATCGACGTGATGCTGGACCTGACGCGGCGCCTGCCGGCGGACACCTGGCTGCAGCGCTTCAGCGTCAACGCCGACCAGGTGCAACTGCAGGGCCAGTCGCGCGAGGCCGCGGCGCTGATCACGCTGCTGCAGCAATCGCCCTATCTCGAGGGGCCGGCCCTGCAGGGTGCGATCACCCCGGATGCACGCACCGGCAAGGAGCAGTTCCTGATCCAGGCCAAGTTGCGCAACCCGCCCGCGCCCGCCGCGCCCGCCGCGCCCGCGGCGACTCCCGCGGCGCCGCCAGAGGCACCGGTGACCCCGGCGTCCGGTCCCAAGCCCGAACCCGTACCTGTCGCGCAACCGGAGAAGCCCGATGCAGTGGCTTCCTAGTTCCGACAACGGCCGCTTCCTGGCCGTGGTGGTCCTGGTCATCGCCGTGCTGCTGGCCTACTTCGTCGGCGTGCACTGGTGGTTCACCGCGCGCCACCTGGAGATCGCCAGCCAGATGGGCGACCTGCGCGAGCGCGAACTGCGCTACCGCCGCACCGTGGCGCAACGCCCGGAAATCGAGCAACGCCTGGCCACGGTGCGCGCCTTCGAGGCCAGCAACCCGGCGTTCCTGGCCGAGGGCGATTTCGATTCCGCGGCCGCAGGCCTGAGCCAGCGCCTCAAGCAGATCGTGCAGGCCCATGCGCGCGACGCGCAGAGCTGCCAGATCATCATGAACCAGTACCAGCGGCCGACCGACAAGGAGCTGTTCGAGCGCGCCGCGATCCGCGTGCGCCTGCGCTGCAGCCTCGAGGAGTTCGGCCCGATCCTGCACGACCTCGAGGGCGGCAGCCCGATGCTGCTGGTCGACGAGGTGCAGGTCTGGAAGCAGACCGGCTATCGCGCGCCGGGTTCGAACCAGGTCGCCAGTTACCTCGATATCCAGTTCACCCTGTCGGGCTACCTGCGCAAGCCCGGCGCGGCCAAGGCGGCGCCATGAGCCGCGGGCGCCGCACGGCGATGGTGGTGGGCGCGGTGGCCTCGGTACTGCTGCTGCTGACAGTGGCGCTGCGCCTGGGCGTGGGCACGGGCTTTTCCCTGGCCGAGGACGCGGGGCCCGCGCCGGCGCTGGCATTCGGCCAGATCCGCGACGAACCGCCCAAGCTGCGCGCCTGGGTCGAGTTCGGCGAACTGGTCGCGCGACCGCTTTTCAACGAGACCCGCGCGCCGGAGGAGCAGCCCGAAAGCGCCGACGCCACTGCCGAGGGCGCGGCGCAGCCGCTCAACGTGCAGTTGACCGGCGTGATCCTCGCCCAGGGGCTGCAACTGGCCCTGGTGCGCGACACCACCAATGGCGAAACCGCCCGGGTCCGGGTCGGCCAGCCGCTGGAAGGCGCCATGGCAGGCTGGAAGCTGGTGGAACTGCAGCCGCGGCTCGCGGTCTTTGACGGCGCGGGTCTCGGCCGGCAGGAGTTGCCCTTGACGGTCGACACCAAGGGCGCGGCGCCGCCGCCCGCGCCGGTAGCCGCGGCGCAGCCAGCCCCGGTGGCAGCGCAGCCGGCAGCGCCCAATGCCCAGCCAGCGGTGGGGAATCCTGCGGCGCCGGTTCCGGTCGCAGGACAACCCGCCAGTGCGGACGAGATCCGGCGCCGGATCGAGGAGCGGCGGCGCCAGTTGCGCGAGGAAGCACAGAAGATGCTCGACCAGAACCAGAACAACTAGAGTGACATCACCCATGCGTGCGCAATCGCCCTTGCCCCTGTTGATCGCCGTGCTGGCCACGGTGCTGGCCGGCTGCGTCCAGAACCCGACCCGCTACGTGGCGTCGGCCCCGATCGACGGCGACTCGCCGCTGGCCGCGCTCGAGCCGACCGAGCAGGCCGGCAGCGACGGCTTGCCGGCGGATGGCGCCACGGCCGAACCCGCGGCGGTCCCGGTCGAGGGCCTGCGCCCGCAGATCACCACCGGCACCGGGCAGTTCTACAACGAGGCCGCGGCGCGCCGCGTTGCGCCCATTCCGGCGCCCGGCGACGTGACCTTCAATTTCGAGGGCGAAGCGATCCAGGCCGTGATCAAGGCGATCCTGGGCGACTTCCTGCAGGAAAACTACGTCATTGCGCCGGGCGTGCAGGGCACGGTCACGTTCTCGACCGCACGGCCGATCAATGCGGCGCAAGCGCGCACCGTGCTGGAGTACCTGCTGGCCCAGAACGGGCTGGCGATGGTGCACCGGGACGGCCGCTACACCGTGCTGCCGGTGGCCCAGGCGATCCCGGGAAACCTGTCGCCGCGCTCGGGTGGCGCCGCGCCGCGGGGCTTCGAAGTGCGGGTGGTGCCGCTGCGCTTCGTCGCCGCCACGGAAATGGAGAAGCTGCTGGCGCCCTTCGTCAAGCAGGGCGGGATCGTGCGCGCCGACAACGCGCGCAGCCTGTTGCTGCTGGCAGGCAACGGGGCCGACCTGACCACCTACATGGACACCATCGAGGTGTTCGACGTCGACTGGCTCAAGGGCATGTCGGTCGGCATCTTTCCGCTCGAGCGGGTCGAGGCGGCCACGGTGGCGCCGGAGCTGGAGAAGGTCTTCGGCGAGGGGTCGAATTCGCCGCTGGCCGGGATGTTCCGCTTCCTGCCGATCGAGCGCATGAACGCGATCCTGGTGATCACCCCGCAGCCCTCGTACCTGAAGAAGGCCGAGGAATGGCTCGGTCGCCTCGATCGCGGCGGCGCCGACGCCGGCACCCAGTTGTTCGTGTACTACGTCAAGAACGTCAAGGCCGCTGACCTGGCCGAGAACCTGACCGACGTGTTCGGCGGATCGACCGGCTCCAAGCCGGCCGGCGCGGTGTCGGGCGGCAGCGTGGTGCCGGGCACCGAGTCGGTGGAGATCCGCAACTACGATTCGAACCGCCAGCAGGAACGCGACCGCGACATCGCCCAGGGCAAGGTCGCGCCGCCGCCCGCCGGGCTGGTCGGCGCGGCACCCGTCGCCGCCGGGGGCGATGGCATCGCCATCCGCAGCAGCGACGACATCCGCATCACCGCGATCGAGGAATCCAATGCGCTGCTGATCCGCGCGACCGCCGGCCAGTACGACTCCATCCTCAGGGCGATCAAGCGCCTCGACACCGTGCCGCTGCAGGTCCACATCGAGGCCCGCGTGCTCCAGGTCGTGCTCAAGGACGACCTCAGCTTCGGCGTGCAGTGGTTCTTCGAGAACGCACGCCCCGACCTCGATCCGTTGCCGGTTCGCCCCGACAACGATGTCTGGAAGACCTGGGCCGGGACGATCGCCGGCGGCGGCCTCGGCTGGACCTTCGTCACCGACAACATCGACGTGATCGTCAACACGCTCGAGGACGCTTCCGACGTCAAGGTCGTGGCGGCGCCCTCGCTGGTGGTGCTCAACAACAAGCAGGCCAGCATCAACGTCGGTACCCAGATCCCGGTGGTCAGCAGCTTCGTCAACAGCGGGGTCGGCGGCGGCATCGACAACAACTTCAACCAGAGCTACGTGCAGTTCCGCGATACCGGCGTCACCCTCGACGTGACCCCGCGCGTGAACCCGGGCGGACTGGTGTTCATGGAGATCAAGCAGGAGCAGAGCAATCCCGGGCCGGCATCGGCCGCGGTCGCCGGCAACGTGCCGGTGGACAAGCGCACGATCCAGACCGAGGTCGCGGTCCAGAGCGGCGAGACCGTGCTGCTTGGCGGCCTGATCCGCGAGGGCACCACCACCGGACAGGCCGGCGTGCCGTTCCTGTCGCGCATCCCGGTCCTGGGCGGCCTGTTCGGCAACCAGACCCGTGGCTGGGAGCGCCAGGAGCTGCTGGTGATGATCACCCCGACGGTGATCGAGAACGTGCAGGACGCGCGTGACGTGACCGATGACTACAAGGCGCGCTTCAAGGGGCTCAAGCCGCTGGAGTCGATCCTGATACCCCAGCAGCCCGTGCCGGCCGAGGCCGATTGAGCGCGGCGCCCCTGATCTTCGGAACCGAGGAAACACCCCATGAACCCGATCCCCATCGCCCTGCGCCGCGCCGCTCCCGTCCTGCTTGCCCTGGCCCTCGCGGCCTGCGCCAGCGGCGGCGGCACCCCGGGTGCGACACCCGAGGAACTGGTCAAGAAGCGCTCCGCCGAACGTTGGCAGTTCCTGATCGACCGCAAGCCCGAGCAGGCCTGGGACTATCTGAGTGCAGGGGTCCGGTCGACCCAGAGCCGCGAGGCCTACGCCCAGGAGATGAAGCTGCGGCCGGTGCACTGGCTCACGGTCGAGCCGCTGGACGCAGAATGCGTGAAGGCGCGTTGTGACCTGCGTACCAGACTGGAGTACGAAATCACGATTCCGGGCACCGGCAGTGGGCCGACCCGGGCCCCGGCCTATGTCTACGAACGCTGGATCGAGGTGGATGGCGCCTGGTACTTCGTCCCCAAGGAGTTCCAGTAGGGGGGGGGATTGCGTTGACCGGAACGTTCGCTTAACATCCCGGCCGCTCATGCCTAACCTGCCGTTACCCTCGGCGGCGTTCGCCGTTGGGGGGCCAGAGCTCGGTTGGGTAGATGCAGAAAAAAAGCCCTGTGGTCCTAATTAGGAGTGTTGTGATGAAAAGAAATAATCTGACGACGGCCCTGCTCGCGGGCCTCGCGGGCGCGGCGGGTCTGGCCACGACGGCCAACGCCGTCAACCTGAACCCGGACGGCCTCGGCCAAGTCCTGATCTATCCCTTCTACACCGTTGACGGTGGCAACAACACGCAGATTTCGGTGGTCAACACCACCAACCGCGTGAAGGCCGTCAAGGTCCGCTTCCTCGAAGCCCGTAACTCGAAGGAAGTGCTCGACTTCAACCTGTACCTGTCGCCGTTCGACGTCTGGACGGGTGCGACGATCGCTGCGGCCGCTACCGGCCCCGGCGCGTTGATCACCAACGACACCAGCTGCACCGTGCCGCGCATTGCCCCCGGCGTACCGGTCCCGTTCCGTCCGTTCGCATACTCGGGCACCAACCAGGACCATCCGAATTCTGCTGCCGCAGTCCTGAGCTCGCTCGAGCGTACCCGCCAGGGCCACGTCGAGATGATCGAGATGGGCCTGCTGCAGACCGGCGCCGGCGCGACCCAGCTGGCCGAAGAGGCCACGCACGGCGCGACCGGCATCCCGAGCAATTGCCCGGCGCTGGTCAGTGCCTGGCTGCCGGGCGCTGCTTGGGCCCTGAATGGCGCGGCCAACATCGATCTGCCGTCGGGTGGCCTGTTCGGCGCCGGCGCGATCGTTGAAGTCGGCCGTGGTGCGCTGACCTCTTACAACGCCGAGGCCATCGAAGGCTTCTACACCGATGCGGCTGCTCCGGGCGCGCTGCACGCGGCCCCGGGTTCGGTCGATCCCGACCTGCGTGACGCCGACAACGGCGCCAGCGTGATCGCGAACGTGTTCGCGAACAACGCTGGCGTGCTGAACATCGAGACCTTCCCGGTCGGTCAGGCAACGCCGGATGCGGTGTCGCTGCTGTTCATGCACGACGCGATCTACAACGAGTTCAACACCGAAACCGCGATTGGCGGCATCTCGGAGTGGCTGGTCACGTTCCCGACCAAGCGCTACTACGTCGATTCCGACACCCCGCCGGCGATCCCGCCCTTCACCAACGTGTTCGGCGACAACGGTACGGCTTGCGAGCCCATCACGATCTCCTATTGGGACCGTGAAGAGCGTACCCCGGGCACCACGCCGGGTTCGGTCGACTTCTCGCCGCCGCCGCCGGCCGGTGCGCCCAACGTTGCCGCGTTCTGCAACGAAGCCAACGTGCTGGCGTTCAACCAGGGTGCCTTCACTTCCACCGCGATCCTGGCTGCGCAGCCGACCACCGGTCTGGCCGGTATCGGTTCGAACCTGGCGACCTCGACGATCGCCGGGCCGGTGTTCCAGAACGGTTGGGCGCGGATCGCGTTCAACAACCCGCTGACCCCCGCGCAGGACAACGTGCTGACCGTTGCGGCTTCGAGCCGCCAGTACTTCGGCCTGCCGGCGATCGGCTTCTGGGCTGTCGGCTACATCAACCTGCAGGCGGCGCCGGGCATCCTGGCGACCTACACCGGCACGTTCCGTCACCGTGGCAGCCGCGCCACCTCGGGCTGATATCGCCGAGCGCGCGTTACCTTCTGCACGCTGTATCTGGAGGCCCCGGGAAACCGGGGCCTCTTTTTTTTTGCCATTGACGGCCATCGAGGCAGCACCGTACGGGCGCCTCGCGCCGCCCGGAAACGGTCCTCGGGTCGTTCAGCCGCCAGCCAGCCTGCGAGACGCATCAGGGCCCGCTGCCGAGTTGCCGGTGCAGGACGCCCCTCGCTGGAGCACGTTTTGTCAGGCAATCACGACCGCTCATGCCGCTGCTGGCGACGAAGCGGCAGTCAGCGTGAACGCTGGTTGCCGGCCGGGGCTGCCGGAACCTGCGTGCTAAACTTCCGACCGATCACGTGTTCCACCTGCAGGTGTCTCCCATGTCGCGCAATGCCCTGTTCCTGGCGCTGGTCGCCGCTGTCGCCCTCCCGGTCCTGGCCCAGGACAAGTCGATCACCTTCGACAACCTCACGCCGAACAAGACGGTGCGCCTGCAGAACGGCGGCACCCTGGCGATCGGCGTCGACGGCAACGTGACCGCCAAGTGCCTCAATGCCGATGCCGATGCGGCCAATTGCGACGACATCGGCACGGCAGCCGGCAGCGTGCCGGTGGTTTCGCTCGCGGCCAGCGCCTTCAGCGAGACGGCCGACGCCAACAATGCCTACCCGGCCGGGACGACCTTCACCCTGACCCCGACGGTCAGCAATGCCGAGGCCTGTGTGCGCCTGGTCGAGGCGGGTACGCCGATTACGGCCAATTGGCCGGTGAACTCGCTGCTGGCGCCCCCGGTGCCGGCGACGCCGATCACGCTGCCGACGATCAGCGCCAGCTATGGGTTCCTGGTTCGCTGCTTCAGCGCGGGCGGTGCGACGACGTCGGCGCCCGTGCGCGTGACCACCAACGCGACCACCATTGGCCCGCCCACCGGCGACCAGTGCAACGCCGGCGCCGTGACGCCCCCGGCCTTCCCGCCCTCGGGCTACGAGCGCAATGCCAGTCCCGCGCGGTTCACGGAAATGGTCGACCTCTTCGGTTCGCCCTGCCAGGACTTCCCGTCGTCGGGCGGCGGCGTGTGCCGCCTCAACAGCAGTCGCGCGAAGTACACCTCGATCCGCTTCACCGTTCCGGCTGACGGGCCGATCTACACCGGCCTGGCCAAGGAGATCAACTGGAACGAGAACCAGGTCGACGGCGCAGCGAACGAGAACCGCGTGTACCTCACGATCAGCCAGTGCCCGGGCGACTTCCGTATCCCGACCACTGTCGATGCACCCGCGAACGACCCGACCTATTCGCTGGCGTGCCGTAACTTCAACTTCTCGCCGATCTCGCTGACCACGCTGCCGCTGCGCACGATCAAGTACAACATCAATGGCGTGCCGACCAACGTCGGCGGCGAGATGCGCTGCGGCCTGACGCAGGGCAATACCTACTACTTGAACTTCATCCTCGCCAACCCGGAAGGCGGCATCAATCCGGGCGAGCACAACTGCAAGAACAGCCTCGAGTTCTGCGGCTTGCAGGTCAGGGTCGAGTAGTTCTCCCGACCCATCGTCCACCCCAGCGGGGCGGTCCAGGCCGCCCCGCTGCATTTGCGGAACCCCCCCCATGACCTCGCACCCGACGCCGCGCCTCGCGCCAATCCTGCTGCTGCTCATTCCCACGCTCCTGATCGCCGCCGCCGATGGCGCCAAGATCGTCACCAAACGCGGCACCGCGGCCGTGACCCTGGGCGACGTCGACGCCTACATCGAGGTCATCCCGACCGAGCAACGCGCGGGCTTCGTGGACAGCGGCGAACGCGTCGAGAAGATGCTCGAAAACCTGCTGCTGGCTGAGCAGCTCGCCAACAGCCAGCGCGAGGTCGAGAAGGCCAAGGGTGTAGACCCCTTGTTGACCGCGCGCCTGCGCTTCGTCGAGAACGAGGCCCGCGCGCAGTACTACCTCGCCACGATGCGCGCCGACGCGCCCAAGGTGGATGCCAAGGCGTTGGCGCGCGAGGCCTACGCCGCGGCGCCCGAACAGTTCCGCCTGCCCGACACCTTCGACCTGCGCCATGTGCTGGTCAAGACCGGCGATCGACCGGAAGCGGCCGCGCGCGAACTGATCGACAAGGTCCATGCCGACGCCCTCGCGCATCCGGACCAGTTCGCCGAACTGGCGAAGAAATACTCGGAGGACCAGAGCAACCGCGAGCAGGGCGGCCTGCTCGAGGGCGTCGATCTCGCGACCCTGACCCCGGCCTTTGCCGCCGCGGCGCAGGCCCTGTCCCGGCCGGGCGAGGTCTCGCCGGTGGTGCAGACGCCCTATGGGCTGCACGTCATCCAGTTGGTCGAGCGCCATCCGGGCAAGGAGCGCAGCTTCGAGTCGGTGCAGAAGGAACTCGAGGCCAAGGTCAGCGCCGACGCCGCGGGGCGCTGGGCGCAGCGCGAAATCGAGCGCCTGCAGAATATCCCGGCGCAGACCGACGACGCGGTGGCCAACAGCATCCGGACGCGCTACGGCGAGCCGGTCGCCAAGACGCCCTGAGTATCGGTCCGGCCTGGCCGCGGCCGGCGTACGCCTCGTGGGCCCGCCGTGGGCCTTGAAGGCGCCTCTCGCCGCGTCCACTATCGAGTCCTGTTGCGATGCCGCGGGGCGCCGTCGAGCTCCCGCTGCCGCGATGATCGTGCGCCGT
>Ga0209254_10004966_pt1 | contig 12225 bp, 13 predicted proteins | sample FrelakmetDIP11DI_FD_187148 | JGI IMG/M metagenome (GOLD analysis project Ga0209254, IMG submission 187148) | Freshwater lake sediment microbial communities from the University of Notre Dame, USA, for methane emissions studies - DIP11 DI (SPAdes)... | ecosystem: Environmental > Aquatic >...
CTCATACCAATTGGCCCATATCATCCGCTTCAGGAAGAACCTGAACTGTTCAAGTTGTATTGTGACGGGGAAATTGTAAAAGATATTCAGTGGGTTACCGGATACAACCACCGGAGCATAGAAAAACTGAGTGAATCAAAAACATATGAACAGGTCTTCTTCCTTGTAGAACGTATCTGCGGCATCTGCTCAACATCTCATCCATTTGCCTTTGCCAATGCAGTCGAAGAGATTGTTGGTATAGAACCTACAAACCGGGCTAAATATATCAGGTCGATTATAGGTGAACTTGAGCGCATCCACAGTCATCTTCTATGGGTTGGTCTTGCAGGGCATTTCCTTGGATATAACACTGTTTTCATGTGGGCATGGAAATATCGTGAACCTGTCCTCGACCTGTTCGAAATGATAACAGGCAACAGGAACAGTTACGCCATGTTCAAGGTTGGCGGTGTGAGAAGGGACATTGAAAGTCATAAAATTGCTGCCATAAGGAAAATACTGAGCGATGTTAAAAAGAAAACCGATCTTCTTACTGGTGCGGTAATGGACGATCCTGTAATACATGCCAGGACTAAAGGTGTGGGTATCCTGACAAAGCAGGACGTGATTGATTATGCTGCTGTCGGACCTACAGCAAGGGCATCGGGGGTAGCTATTGATGTCAGGAAGGATGACCCTTATGCTGCTTACCCGCTTGTAAACTGGAAGGTTATTACTGCAGAGGCAGGGGATGTCTTTGCGAAAGCGGAGGTCAGGCTGCTCGAGTTGTACGAATCGATTTCGATAATCGAACAATGCCTCAAAGGGCTTGAAAAGGAGAAAGAGGGTGATATTAATGTGAAAGTCAATGAGATCCCTGAAGGTATCGGCAATGGCCGTGCCGAGGCGCCAAGGGGTGAAGTATTTCACTTTGTTGTTTCCGATGGTTCAAACTCACCTGCCAGGCATAAGATAAGGGCTCCAAGCTATGTTAATATTGCCACCTTTAAGAAATCGTGCATCGGGCAGACGATCTCTGATGCGACTATTACCCTTGCAGCAGTTGATCCATGTTACTGCTGTACTGAACGGTTGGCTGTCGTCTATGATGCAAAATCAGGCAGAAAAATAATGAATGCCAGAGAATTGATTGACAGGTCAATATCCCGGACACTTGATTTACAGAAGGAATGTAAAAGTAACAGATGAAAGAAATTGTCAGTTTAATAACCATTCCGGTTGCAGCCGGCTTGCTGCTTTTCTTTGTTCCTGACAAACTGAGGAATGTTAAAGGTATCATTGCCCTGTTAGTCAGTATTGTCACCGGATATCTGGCAGTTTTGATTTACAGCCATAATTATCAGGCCGGAACCTTTGATGAAATATTATCAGGATCCGGGTTAAGTCTCTTCGGGATAAATCTCAGGAACGATGCGGGAAGATATGCAGTATTTAATGCTGATAATCTCAGCCGACTCATTGTATTATTTACCAGTTTATTTTCTTTTCTTATTCTCCTCTATTCCCTGGTTTATATCAAAGAGGGCAAAGCCAGAAATTATTACCCGTATTTCCTGATAACAATTGGTTGCACATACGGTGCCGTTTTGTCCGACAATCTTATACTTTTCATTATATTCTGGGGAATTCTCGGAATAACACTTTATAAGCTGATTCCCGGAAACAGCGAAGAAAGTTCTGCTACAGCAAAAAAGACTCTGATCCTGATTGGCGCTTCAGATTCAATAATGTTAATTGGCATAGCATTAATATGGCGGTTAACAGGTTCATTAAATATAAGTAATACATCACTGGACACAGATAATGTATTAACTGTAACTGCATTTTTAGCATTGCTCGTCGGCAGCTTTACAAAAGCAGGCGCCTTTCCGTTCCATACCTGGGTTCCGGATTATGCACAGAATGCGCCGGCTTCATCATCAGCATTGCTTCCGGCTTCGCTGGATAAATTACTGGGGATCTATTTCCTGGCCAGACTAACAACCGGCATTTTTGTACTGAATGATGGAATGAGACTTATGCTTCTGTCTATTGGTGTGGTCACAATAATCAGTGCGGTTATGATGGCTCTAGTACAACACAATTACAAGCGACTGCTGGGATTTCATGCTGTTTCACAGGTGGGTTATATGATACTTGGATTTGGTTTGGGCTCGATAATAGGAGTTGCAGCCGGTCTTTTCCATATGATCAACCATGCTTTGTACAAGAGCGGACTGTTGCTTTCTGCCGGATGTGTTGAATACAGGACTGGTGAACAAAACATCGATGAGCTGGGTGGTCTTTCCAAAGCCATGCCTGTCACATTCTTTGCTTCGCTTATCTTTGCCATGTCAATCTCAGGAGTTCCTCCCTTAAATGGGTTTGCCTCAAAATGGATGATTTACCAGGGAATTATCGATTTTGGGATTGGATCGGGTATTGCTAACAAGCTATGGATCCTTTGGCTTGGATTAGCTGTATTAGGCTCAGCCCTTACCCTGGCTAGTTTCATTAAATTTATCGGTGGAATTTTCCTCGGCCGCCGTAAGCCAGTTCTTGAAAATGTAAGGGAGGTCCCGTTTCTTATGTGGATTCCATTATTAATCCTGGCACTTTTCTGTATTGCCTTTGGGATTTTTGCGTCCAATATAATTGTCCCCAGACTTCTTATGCCAGTTACTGGTGAATTCCAGTTTACAGGATTCTGGAATTCTTCTTTGGTTTCACTAATGTTCGTTATATCGATCGCATTGGGTATTATACTATACCTCTCAACCGGTATAAAGAGATTCCGGACAGAGGATAATTTTGTAGGAGGTGAAAAATTTCAGAATGAGACTGGGTATCCGACTCCTGAATTCTATAAAACGATCAGTGAAATAGGTTTCTTCTCATGGATGTATAAAAAAGCCGAAAAGAAGTGGTTCGATATTTATGAACTCTCGAAGCAATTTGTACTATGGCTGAGCCACACACTGAGTGATGCGCATACAGGTGCTCTTCCGGGATATATTGTCTGGGTATGCGCAGGTTTGATAATTATGTTGCTGATTATGATATAAATAAAAGAAGCTTTATGGAAATTGCAATATCCATAATAACCGGGCTGATGATCGTGGGAGCATTGTATGCAATACATGCCAGAGATCTGCTTTCAGCTGTCATAGCCTGTGGAATAGTTGGTTACGGACTGGTAATCTGTTTCCTGCTGCTTAAAGCTCCCGATCTGGCAATTGTGCAGATTGTTGTGGAGACAATAACTCTCATCATCATGGTAGCGGTTGTGCTCGACAGCTCAAGAGAGGAGCGGTATTCAAAACCTGATGCACAGGGATTTATATCAATAGCAACAAGCATTTTAATATTAGTTGTATTGTTTTACTTCTTTAAGATTTCAATTGAATCTCTCGATGCATTCGGCTCTGGCTCTTTGAGGATGGCAGGGCCATACATCGAAGGAGCAGCTGAAAAAACAGGGAGTGCCAATCTCGTGACAGGAGTTGTATTCGATTTCAGGGGATATGATACCCTTGGGGAGGCGACTGTGCTTGTTACTGCGGTGCTGGGAGTGCTGACGATATTAAGGATTAAAGGTAAAAAGTAGAGGATTGCTTCGTCGTCACGCTGATGCGTGACTCCTCGCAATGACGGTGGATAAACGATTAACACGAAACGAAAAACGAAAAAAGAACAAATGAAAGGGATGACGGTCATAGTAAAGAAAACTACGCAGCTCATTGCAGGGATAGTTTTTCTTTATGGAATATATATTATAATTCATGGTCATCTGACACCCGGTGGCGGCTTTGCCGGTGGAGTGATTCTGGCAGGATCATTTATATTACTGATACTGTCGTTTGGAAGTGACTTCATTAACCTCACCAAGGAAGAGGCGGGTACAACAATGTATGAGAATCTGGCGATTCTTGTGGTGGTTTTTCTTGCTGTTTCCGGATTACTTATTGGAGCCAGGGTATTTTTTCTCAACTGGCTTCCTAAAGGGAATGTTGGTGAACTTGTCAGCGCGGGTTTACTGCCTCTTTTTAATATTTTTGTAGGCATTGAGGTTGCATCTTCAATCCTTACAATTTTTCTTGCACTGGTAATATTTAAAGAAGAAATATCGGAATGATTGCCTATCTGTTATGTTTTGTGCTTTTTCTTGTTGGACTCTATGGGATAATAACCCAAAGAAACCTGGTCAAAATTGCTATCTCCATGTCAATCATGGAATTCAGCACTTTCCTGTTCTTTGCCCTTATAGGCTATATTGAGGGTGGAGTTGCTCCCATCGTCGATCCTGCTGATCCGGTTAAGACATATGTCGACCCGCTGCCTCAGGCCCTTGTACTTACCGCTATAGTTATCGGACTTGCCACAACGGCAATGATGATGGCGGTTATAATAAGGCTTTACAGGAAATACGGAACATTTGATATCAGAGAGATTAAAAATTTAAGAGGATAAAATATGAATCCGCTGATACCATTATTTGTTGTAATTCCTTTGACAGGAGCATTTCTGATAATGATCCTTGGAAGATTCATCAGGAATTTTAACAAAACCCTTACATCTCTGATACTTCTTATACTTGCAATATTGAGTCTCTATTACCTTTTTACCACCGGAGATAATCTTTCACTTTATAAGGTCGGTGGTTGGGAACCGGTAAACAGAGTCCCAATCGGGATATATATGGTTATGGATGGTTTCACAGTGATAGTCCTCTCTATTATCAATGTTGTTGGCTTTTTAACGGTGCTATATTCAATCTCCTATATTAAAAGATTTACAGCTGAAAACCTTTTCTATGCTCTGTTTTGTCTGATGATTGGAGGGATGAACGGTGTTGTCCTCAGCGGTGATCTGTTTAATATTTTTGTTTTCCTCGAAATATCTGTTATTTCATCCTACGCACTGGTAGCATTCGGGGTTGAGAAAAACGAGCTTGAAGCTTCATTTAAATATCAGATTCTGGGAGGATTGGCATCTTTTCTCATTCTGTTTGGAATAGGATTCATTTACTGGAAAACCAAAACCCTCAACATAGCTGATATCAGAGAGGTCTTCAAATCTGGTTATGATCGTTCATTTTACATTTTTGTCGAGTTGCTTTTTTTATGTGGATTCGGCCTAAAAGCTGCAATTATCCCATTTCACGCCTGGCTTCCTGATGCACATTCATCAGCCCCCTCTCCCATCTCCGCAATGCTTTCAGGAGTACTAATAAAAGCTGTAGGTATTTATGTAATAATCAGGCTCTTTTTCAATATGTTCGAGATCAGTCAAAATATTTCAATCCTGATCACTACACTTGGAACATTATCGATGGTGATAGGAGTTTTCCTGGCTATCGGACAATGGGATATCAAGAGGCTTCTTGCCTATCACAGTATCAGCCAGATGGGTTACGTTATTCTTGCTGTCGGAATGGGAATGATTCTTATTTCGCGTGGAGACAATTCAGAGGTTGCAGTTCTGGCAATTGCCGGAGGTATTTTCCATCTTGTAAACCATGCTGCTTTTAAAGGACTTCTGTTTCTGAATGCAGGTGCGATTGAATACACTATTGGTACCCGCGATCTTAAAGAGATGGGCGGACTTGCCAGGTCAATGCCGGTAACATCCGCAACCTCTTTTATCGCCTCTATGTCGATTTCAGGTATCCCTCCATTTAACGGATTCTTCAGCAAGCTGATAATAATTATTGCCGCTGTTATGGCAAAATTCTACCTTCTTGCTCTTCTGGCAGTTATTGTAAGCATAATTACTCTGGCCTCATTCCTTAAATTCCAGAGGTATGCATTTTACAATAAAACCGAAAATAAGAATGACAGAAAAATAAAAGAGGTTCCCTTCCCAATGATATTCAGCATGGTTATAATGAGCCTTCTCTGCATCGCATTGAGTCTGCTTGCATTCCCGGGCATAAGGGATGTATTGCTTACACCCGCTATTAATATACTGACGGATCCTTTAAAATATTCTTCAATTATACTCGGAAATTAAAATGAGATACATTACAGTTTTTATATTATCACTTATTTTCTGGTTGCTCCTGACGTTTAAAATTACAGTTCCTAATCTTATTGTAGGTTCAGTAGTTTCTGTTATCACCTCAGCAATATTTACCAGGTTTTTTATAGTGAATATCCAAAAACTTATTCAGCCTCACAGGTACTTCTGGTTCATTGTTTATCTTTTTGTTTTTATATGGGAATGCATTAAGGCAAACTTCGATGTTGCCTACAGGGTGTTGCATCCTGCTATGCCGATAAGACCGGGGATTGTAAAAGTCAGAACAACACTTAAGTCAGATCTGGCTAAAACACTTCTAGCAAACTCGATAACAATGACTCCCGGAACAATTTCAGTCGATATAATAGATGATTACCTTTATATTCATTGGATTTATGTGAGATCAGAAGATCCGGAAGTCTATACTGCCATGATAACAGGACCATTTGAAAAGTATATTAAAAGAATCATAGAATGAATGAATACCTGAATATTTTACTCTATATACAGATTGGATTGAGCAGTATCTGTTTGTATAGGATTATTCGTGGCCCAACAATCCCTGACAGGATGGTAGGGATTGATATTTTTGGTATCCTGGTTGTTGGTATATGTGCAATAATTTCGGTTCAAACGGAAAAATCATTTATTCTTGATATTGGCATTGCCTGGATCATACTTAGTTTTATTGGCACTTTAACCCTGGCAAAATATCTCACTGGTAAAAAACTTAATGAATAATATGTTCAGTCTTATTTTCATAACAATCGGCATTCTTTTTAACCTTTTAGGGTGTATCGGAATAATAAGGCTACCTGATACGTACAACAGGCTTCAGGCAGCTACCAAATGTGTCACACTGGGTTGTTGCAGTATCCTTCTTGGTGTCTTTCTTCATTTTGGCATCAGTGATGGCGGGGCAAAGGCCCTTGTTGCAATTCCGATACTCTTCTTTGGATCAACAGTTGCAGCTCACGCTCTGATCAGAGGTACTTACCATTTCGGGATCAAGCTTGGCAAGAATAGTGTGAAAGATGATTATAAGGAGACAATAAAATGAGATACCCTAAGATAAGAGAATTAAAGGAGGCTGTTATTTCACTTTTTACACCAGCTTATACATCCAAGTTCCCGGCCGAACCTCATATACCTTTCGAAAAATTCAGGGGTAAGCCAGTTGTAGATGATGAGAACTGTGTCGGCTGTGAAACATGCGCTAATGTCTGCCCGCCTCTTGCCATAACATTCACTGATGATAAAGAAAAAGGGATCAGGACTATTGTAAGGGATTACGGGAAATGCATATTTTGCGGACTATGCCAGGAGCATTGCATAACAGGCAAGGGGGTAATTTTATCCGATAAGATCTTTGACCTTGCTGTATTTGACAGGGAAAAGATAATTGAATACCAGGAGAAAGAGCTTCTTATTTGTGAAAGCTGTGGAGCTGTTATAACAACGAATGAGCATCTCCATTACATGCATAAAAAGCTGGGACCAAAGGCATTCTCTTCGATTCTTAACTTAAACCTGCTGAATCAGAAATTAAAACTTGCTGAAGGACATGATTTAAAACTGGAGATCAGTGACGGATTAAAGCGAAAGGATATGTTTAATATTATCTGTCCGAATTGTCTGAGACAGGTTCTCGTCAAATATTTATTTAAAGGTGCCTGAAGACCTTAAGAAACTCATGCTGAAAAAAGACAAAAAAGTGCTTTTTGTCGGAATAGGTAACGTCCTTAAAACGGATGACGGAGTGGGTGTATATATAAGTTCAGGTATAAAAAGTTCTTCATCGGTATCGACACTGACTGTCGAAGTGAGCCTCGAAAATTATATCGGGAAAATAAATTCAATTGACCCTGATATTCTTGTACTTATTGACTGTGTTGATATGAAATCAGCACCAGGAACATATAAACTCATGGCTGTCAATAAGATACACGACCTGACATTCAACACTCATAATATTTCGCTGAGAAGATTATCGGAGTTTTTTAAAATGCCTGTTTTTTTACTGGGAATACAGCCGGAAAAACTTATTTTTGGTGAAAATATATCCTATCTTGTAAAGGAAGAAGCCGACAAAATTATTAACATTATTAATTCATCTTAAACCAACAGGAGGTACTTTATGGCAACCGAATACTTATGTAAAGCCTGCAGGGGAGTTTTAAACGTTAAAACTTCCATAATCCTCGCCGCCTTAAAAAACAACAGTCCGAAAAAAGGGATCTTTTTGCTGAATCCTGAGCTTGGCAATTACACGGTTACTACCCATTCTTCTTTCAAGATGGAAGAAGGAGAAGAGTACCTGATTAAATGTCCTATATGCCATGCGCACCTGAACAGCCTCAAATATGATCATCTTGTCAGAATAATAATGAAAGATGAACAAGGCAGGGAGTTTGACATTTACTTCTCCGATATCGTGGGTGAAAAATGCACTTACAAGATCAGCGGATCATCTATTGAAAAAATCGGACCTGACACTGTCAAGTACGACAGGTACTTTGATGTTCCCGAGGAAGACAGAAAATACCTTTAACCTGGTGCCAGCCTCCGCTACCACCTTCGCTAAAGCTCCGGTGGCCAAAGAAAGCTTCGGCTGGTAAAACTGGGTACTGGGTGCTGGGTGCCAGGTTTCCCCAGTTTTCTTCTATCAATGAAATAATATTTTTGTTACTGTTTCAAAATTGAAACGGCAAAATCTGATTTTAATGAATATTGATGTAAATAAGAGAGCAGCAGACAATATCAGAATACTCTCGATGTCGATGGTTGAAAAGGCTAAATCGGGGCATCCCGGTGGGGCTATGGGAGGAGCTGATTTCATCCATATACTTTTTTCCGAATTTCTGAGCTTCGATCCGAAAGATCCTGCCTGGATAAACCGCGACAGGTTTTTCCTTGATCCCGGGCATATGTCGTCTATGCTTTATTCTGTTCTCACGCTTACAGGCCATTTTAAAGCCGAAGAATTAAAAAGTTTCCGGCAATTGGGCAGTTCAACGCCGGGACATCCCGAGCTTGAAGTAATGCATGGAATTGAAAATACCTCAGGTCCACTTGGGCAGGGACATACTATGGCAGTAGGGGCTGCAATTGCGGAAAGATTTCTTGCAGCCCGTTTCGGTGAGCTTTTTACCCATAAAACATTTACATTTATTTCTGATGGCGGCGTCCAGGAAGAAATTTCTCAGGGAGCAGGACGTCTCGCCGGGTTCCTGGGACTCAATAATCTGATAATGTTTTACGATTCCAACGATATTCAGCTTTCGACTGAAACGAAAGCCGTAACGGGCGAGGATACAGGGATGAAATATCGTTCGTGGGGATGGAATGTAATCAGTATCAACGGGAACGATCAGGACCAGATCAGGAAGGCTCTGAGGGAAGCGATAAGCGAAAAGGAAAGGCCGGTAATTATTATCGGTAAGACAATAATGGGTAAAGGGCTATTGGATAAAGAAGGTAACAGCTTTGAGAGAAAGACGTCGACTCATGGGATGCCTGTCGGAGAAGCAGGCGGTTCGTTTGAGAAATCGCTTTCAAACCTTGGAGGTAATTCAGATGATCCTTTTGCAGTTTTTGAGGATGTAAGGCAGTTATATTCGGGTGTTCTTGAGGAAAAGAGAAAGGTTGCTTCAGAGTGGAAAAAAAGGAAAAGTGAATGGGCATCAAAAAACAGTGAACTGGATAAGAAGCTTCATCTGTATTATTCCGGGAAGACCGCGGAAATCGATTTCAGGGCGATAGCTCAGAAGGAGAACTCCGCCACAAGAGCCGCGTCTGCCGCCGTTATGGGAGTTCTGGCCTCAAAGATCGGGAATATGGTTGTTGCTTCAGCCGATCTATCAAACTCAGATAAGACCGATGGTTTCCTGAAAAATACCAAACAATTTGTCAAAGGCGATTTTTCCGGTGCGTTCCTTCAGGCAGGTGTCTCAGAGCTGACAATGGCTGCAGTGATGAACGGTATGGCGCTTCATGGCGGGGTTATTCCTGCCTGCGGAACATTCTTTGTTTTTTCAGATTATATGAAACCTGCTGTTCGGCTAGCATGTCTGATGGGACTGCCGGTCAGGTATATCTGGACCCATGATGCATTCCGCGTCGGAGAGGACGGGCCCACACACCAGCCTGTTGAACAGGAAGCCCAGATCAGGCTTATGGAAAAGCTGAAAAACCACAATGGCGTAAACAGTATGCTTGTACTCCGGCCGGCCGATTCAAATGAAACAACAGTGGCCTGGAAGCTTGCACTTGAAAATACAATTACCCCGACAGCCCTTATCCTTTCAAGACAAAATATAAAAGACCTGCCATCCGCGAACAATGACAGATTCTCTGACTCCCTGAATTCCGGGAAGGGGGCCTATGTGGTTAAGGATTGCAGCGGCAAACCCGATATAATACTTCTTGCAAGCGGTTCGGAAGTTGCTACACTGTTCGAAGGGGCAGAACTCCTGCAAAAAGATAATCTGAAAATAAGAATTGTCTCCGCGCCTTCCGAAGGTCTCTTCAGAAATCAGGCTGAAGAGTATCAGAAATCAGTTATCCCAGATGAAACCCCTGTTTTTGGCCTTACTGCCGGATTGCCGGTAACACTTCAGGGTCTTGCCGGACCAAAGGGTAATGTCTGGGGAGTAACAAGCTTTGGTTATTCCGCACCCTATAAGGTGCTTGATGAAAAGTTTGGCTTTACTGCTGAGAATGTTTATCGCCAGGTGAAGGATTATCTGGCTCATTATAAATGGTAAACATTATGATCATTCGTTAAGGCCGCCTCATCAGCGGCCTTTTTTTTTTAAAATTGATTACTCTTTCGTAAATTAGTGTGAGATTTCTCATAAGATTATTTATTAATCCTAACCAAAATGAAAAAAACACTCCCGCTACTTATCTTTCTTTCAGTTTTTTGCATCAGGCCGGTTCTGGGACAGGTCGATTCCACAGGGGCAACATTTGCTGTCACTGATACCCAGAACGTGAAATTAAACCTGTTTGACACAGATGATCTTTTCGAAATTACGCTTAAATTCGACGTCTCCGGTTACAAAAAAGCAAAATCTGACACACTTTATTTTGATGCCCTTCTCACTTATTTTAATAATGAAGAAGATTCAGTCACCAAAAACATTAAAGTCAGAGCGCGGGGGAATATTCGCCGGACGGCGGTCTGTGATTTTCCTCCTTTGATGTTGAATTTTAAAATGGAAGATTCAACTAATTCTGAATTTTCGGGAATAAATAAGCTTAAAATTGTCCCTTATTGTAAGATCGGGTATGAATCGTATATTCTGAAAGAATACCTGGTATATAAACTATATAATGTACTTACGGATTACAGCCTGAAAACAAGGCTTTTTAAGATAACTTACATCAATAGTGGCAAGGAAAAGAAACCGATCACACAGTACGGATTTGCAATCGAACCAATGAACCTGTTCGAGAAGAGGACAGAAACAAAAGAACTTAAATTTAAAGGACTGACACAAAGAAGCATCAAGCCTGAGATGCTCGACAGGACGGCTATCTTCAATTATATGATCGGCAATACTGACTGGTCAGTTCCCATTCAGCATAACGTGATCTTGTTTGTTAAGGAAAAACCAGACCCCGATTTTACTAATCTGGTTACAGCTTATGACTTTGATTACTCTGGGATTGTAAATACCGATTATGCCGTCCCATTTCCAAGCCTTCCCATTGAAACTGTCAGAGACCGCTTATATTTGGCTGTTTGCAGGGACGAAAGTGTTTTTACGGAAGCACTAAAAGAATTTGTTGAAAAAAAGGATGCTTTTTACAAGGTTATTAATGAGTTTCCGTATCTGAGCGAAAGGACCAAAAAGGATATGGTAGCATACCTGGAAAATTTTTATTACGGAATTGACAAACGTAATTCCCTGGTTAGAAATCTGTTAAATGACTGCAGATGGTTCGAAGAGCAGGCCAATCTTAAAGTGCGGGACTAGTTCATTTCTTACCGGAAATTACCGGTTTCATCATTTTGGTTATCTTTGCCCCTTATTTTATGATTATGAAATATGATATCGAACCGGGGGTAAAAGGCCTGATTTTTGATCTTGACGGAACACTTGCCGATACGATGCCTTCCCATTTTAAAAGCTGGGAAAAAGCGTGCCTGAAATATGGCGCACATATTGATACCAGCTTCCTCAGGAAACATACGGGCAGCCCGGGATGGATAAT
>Ga0209254_10004967_pt1 | contig 12225 bp, 13 predicted proteins | sample FrelakmetDIP11DI_FD_187148 | JGI IMG/M metagenome (GOLD analysis project Ga0209254, IMG submission 187148) | Freshwater lake sediment microbial communities from the University of Notre Dame, USA, for methane emissions studies - DIP11 DI (SPAdes)... | ecosystem: Environmental > Aquatic >...
CACATTCTCCCAATTCAAGGTGAAAAGGGTTGTCAGGGGTCTTTCTAACCAGGAGAGGCGTTTTTCATCAGTATTTAGCATTCAATATCCTCATTTGTTTTATTTATGGTTTGATAGTGACTGGGTTGTTACTGAAGGCTAAGGCGGGAAGAACAGTTGTTCGAAGTGATTCTTCTTTTGAAAGTGGTGCCGCAGGTGTCGGAATAGGATAAACAAAAAGTTCCGTTTGCTGCCATTCGGAATTTTGATTCATCGAAGCATTCCGATTGAACTCATCTATAAGAGGTCTTTGAATAAGACTTGTCGAGACAGGGGGAGTCGTATATGTTTTAACCGCGGGTTGAGGGGTGAATACCAGTTGAGCGATCATGTCTCCAAAAATCAGGCCAATAATTAGTTGAACAGAAACGATCAATACAATCCACGTAACTTGTCGTGGTCTGAATAGTAAGTTAATAGATAGTTTTCTGGTGCTTGGTAACTGCCGCGTTGCCTTTTCTTTCAAACACTGGCGAAGTGTCTCTTGAACTTTGCTCTGTCCACTAAGATCCAGCTGAGTCATGTCCCGAGCTAACAATAAAGCTCGTCTATCTTCCGAAGATAGCTCCTTACTACTCCAGGATAATCCTGAAAGGAGAGAATCCAATTGCTTATTGAAATTCTTAACTCTTTGGTTGTTGTCCATTCTCTTTGGGTTGTATGCTCAGTCCTTCAATAATTACTCTGATAAAGAATGAATGCAAGAATCTCACAAATTAAACAGCGGTGAGCATCTTTCGGAGCTTTTGGAGGGTACGATAAACTATCACTCCGACATTACTCTCAGATATACCTGTAATCTCTGCTATATGACGATTCGTCAATCTACTTGAGAACTTCTGCCCCAGAAGATCTCGCTCTCTTTCGCTCAGGGTCTTGATTGCCTCGAGAACTTCTTGATGGCTTTCGATTTCCATGAGCAATTCTTCTGGCGTCGGGTCGACTGCGGGTTGATCCTGGATCCTTTCAAAATCCATGCATGGTTCAGTTGCTTGTGTTCGGAGGTGTTTATTGACCTCATTTCTGGCAATAGCGAAAATCCAGGCACTAAAAGGAGCTATAGATGGTTGATAGGACTCAAAGAACTTTAGAGCTCTTTCAAATATATCTGAAGTCAAGTCATCAGCTGTTGATAGGTCATCGACGCGATATCGGACATAGGTGAAGATGCGCGGAAAAAGCTCATCATAGATAGTAATAAATTCTTGAGCAGAGATCGAATGCGTTGAATGATGAACTTCAGCAGTTGATCTGGTGAGACCCTTAATCAGCGATGTTGTCATAGTTATGTTAATTAATATCCAATTGGATTGAAAGTATTACATCCACCACCTGGTTTCTCAGTAATTCTGGTATGATAATCCGGATTTGATCATTTAGAACCCCTTGTGAATCTTGGATTTTTAGATTTTGGTTTATCAACCTTTCCAGGTTGTTTTTTGTTTTTTTCGTCAATTAGATGCTTGATTTCTTGGGATGATAAATATCTCCACTGGCGCGGCTTCAGATTACTTAATTGCAGGCTCCCGATCCGGGTTCTTATGATTTTCACTACTGGCAAACCCAGCAAGCTTCCCGTTTCACGGATTTGACGTTTTCTTCCTTCATGAAGAACTACACGCAACCATGCTCCTTTGCCAGAGGTTGATTCGTAACTTACCTGTGCCGGTTTGGTGCGGTAACCATCTTCTAAAACCACACCGCGCCGCCAGGTAGCCAGTTGATCCTCATCAGGTCGTCTGGCTACGAGCACTTTGTATTCCTTCTCATGACCGTAGCGGGGATGGGTTAACCGGTTCGCCAATTCTCCGTCATTGGTCAGTAACATTAACCCTTCGCTATCTACATCCAACCTACCTACTGGAAACAGATGGCCTGGAATTTCAACCAGGCTACGCACGGTTGGTCTTGGATCTAAAGTGCTCACTGTAGAAAGAACATTTCGGGGTTTGTAAATAGCTATATAGACGGGTGTTTCGGGTGATCTAATCGGTCTTCCATCTACGAGGATATTATCCTTTTGTCGGTCGGCTTTCGATCCCAGTATCGCCACTTGACCGTTAACCGTCACCCGCCCAGCTTGAATGATCTCCTCGCAACTTCGCCGGGATCCCAAGCCTGCTTGAGCCATGATTTTTTGTAGGCGGTCCTGCATAGAGGTTATTATAACCCGATAAAACCGTTTTCTCCCTGGTCATTTTTCTATGCAGGAAGTGCGAGATAGCTTGCTTCGAAATTACGAAAAGATTTTACTGTGCATTAATTTTCGAAGAAAGTCTAACCGGAATTGATTCTTCTACATAATCCAACCAATCTGCTGACCTCGGATGCCGACCATGGACAGCATCTCCAAACGCCATTTGTAGAGCTTTAGTAACAGGACCTGTTTTTCCGCTCCCAATCTGCCGGAAATCAATTTCACTTAAACCAATACACTCTGCTGCTGTTCCAGATACAAAGACTTCATCCGCAGAATAAAGTTGATCACGAGAAATCATTTGTTCAATCACATTGTAACCAAGATCAACAGCCAGAACCATGAGAGAATCTCTGGTTATCCCCTCCAGGATAGCCGAAGCAGGAGGAGTATAAATGATGTTGCCTCTTACGATGAAGATATTTTCGCCTGTACATTCTGCAACAAATCCTTGGGTATCAAGCAAAATTGCTTCATCAAAGCCTAAACGAACCGATTCAGTTTTAGCAAGCACACTATTTACGTAATTACCTACAATTTTTGCCTTGGTTAACATCACATTTGGGTGATGCCTTGTATAAGAACTTATGTTTGCCCGGACTCCTTTCGATAATGCTTCTTCACCAAGGTAATTCTTCCATTCCCATACAGCGATACCGACTCCAGGACGACCACCATCAATATTGAGATTCCACCCTCCTCCAGTCAAATAAACTAGCGGGCGGATATAACATTCGGAAAAACCGTTTACAGAAATGGTCTCCTTGATCGCCTCCATCAACTCTTCCAAGGAATAAGGTAAACTACGAAACCCGACCAGCATGGCAGAATTTATCATACGTTCGACGTGGTCTCTCAATCGGAAGACTGCTGGTCCATATTCCGAAGCATAACAACGGATACCTTCGAATACCCCGATCCCATAATGCGCTACCGGAGTTAAGAAATGGAAAGTAGCATTTTCGTATTCGGTAAACTCTCCATTCATCCAGATGTATTTCGATTCCATAGTCATATTAGCTCTCCTCTTATGTAAAAGGTCTAAACCTTATTCAAAAACAAAAAAACCAGGAGCCATTTGGGTGGGGTGGCTCCTGGTGAATTTCTTCTATTCTTAGTTCGGTATCGTTTGTGTCACTCCCTTACTTTCACCTTAGCCTGCCCAACCAATGTTCGGCTCTCAATAAGAACAAGAACCAGAATGGAAAAAGAAATTAGGGATAGAGCAATAGCTAGGTGCATAGTCTAAGAAGTTCCAAGAAGTTTATCAAAGAAAGAACCCTTTGATATTAACAAGAGATTAGAGAATGATGGTGCGACTTGCCTGGGATTATTTTGCATATAGGAATTTTTGCAGACTATTACGGCTCTTCTAAGTCCAAGGGTGGTAATTCTGTCAACGAACTTAATCCAAAATATTGAAGGCATTCTGGAGTAACACTATACAATATGGGTCGACCTGGAGTTTCTGCACGACCTACTTCCTGCAACAGTCCTTTCAGAAAGAGGCTCTTGAGTACTGTTTCACTATCAACTCCCCGAATCGCATCTATTTGAGGACGAGTGACAGGCTGTTTGTACATAACGATCGCCAAAGTCTCCATTGAGGCGCGACTCAAACGACTGTTCTCTACCATTCCCAGAAAACGCTCAATGAAAGTGGCAGCTTCAGGAGCTGTCGTTAATTGGTATTCTCCTGCCAAATGCTGTAGCCGTAATCCACGCTTTGGATTCTCCTGCAAATAAATCTTCTGCAATTCCTGCAAGCCTCGTTCAATCTCCAGGATAGGAAGCTCCATCGCTTCAGCCAATTGGCCTGGTGTTAGCGGATTCGCAGAAACAAAAAGAAGTGCCTCCAGGCAAGAAACAATTGATTTATCAATGTTCTCGTTATTATCTAAGCCAGATATTTGTTCAGAGTAAGGTAATTCTGTCATGCTATAATACAATGCTGATTGATTTGATAACCAGATCGAAACAAATTTAAGGAGACTTTTGAATGACAAACCGACAAATGGTGGTTTTATTACTGGTGATTCTAACACTTTTATGGACAGGTCTATCATGTAATTTTCCATGGGATTACCTGAGAGGAGTAAATAAGGATGATTCCACTGAAGATTCGGAACCACCAGCGACGGAAATCAGCTCAACTATTGAAGCTCCGCAATCTGGAGAACCGGTTATTATAGAAATAACCGAAGAAGAACTTACATCCACTGCAACAACTGAACTTCAAGCCTCTGGTGAAAATCGAATTCAGAATATCCAGATCCGACTACGCGATGGTACAATGAACATAAGCGGCGATGTAAACCAAGGAGGTCTTAATTTACCGCTTGACCTGAGGATCAAATTCACCATCGATGCTCAAGGTAAGCCGCATTCGCAAGTGGTAAGTGCCTCGGTGGGAATATTTCCCCTACCGGAAAATTATCTTACAGATATCACCGCGCAACTCGACCAAATGATGATCGAAGAACTTGAATCTTACGGTAATAATTTAATAGTGGATAGCATAACTATTGCGGATGGACGTATGACGGTCATCGCACACGAACCGTAATCTATTAGAAGATCTTAAGCCAATTAAGAAATACCAACCTTTCTTTCTCAAGTCATTAATCGATCGATACATCCGAGATGGGATCATATCTCTCCAACCAGATAACTCAAGCAAAATTCGCTATCACCTTACTAATCTTGGTGCTTGCTGCATGTAATCCTCCTGAGACCACACAAGATTTAATCGATTTAACTCTGATTGCAGACGGGAAAATCATAAATCTTGAGTTACCTGCTGGTAGTACGGTCCAACAAGTGTTGAACCAGGTAAATCTGGATCTGAATCCATTGGATAGAGTAGAACCACCAGAGTTCACAGTTCTCGGAAAGGGAGCAAACGTTCGATTAGTAAGGGTGGCTGAGGAGTTTGAGATAGAACAAGTTGTTATTCCATATGAACAACAAATTCTAAGAAACGAGTCATTACCGGTCGATGAAGAAGTGCTTATTCAAAAGGGGAAATCTGGTTTGCAGGAAATCACCTATAGGCGACTCTATGAGGATGGCATCGAAATATCCAGTGGACCGATCGCCGTCAAATCAGTGATCATTGAAGAACCAATCCCCGAGATACGGATGATTGGTGTACAAACACCATTTATTCCGATCGCGATTCCAGGTAGGATTGTTTATCTACGAGATGGAAATGTATGGATGATCGAGGGAAGTACAGCCAATCGAAAATCGATGATAACCACTGGAGATTTGGATGGTCGCATTTTCTCTCTTTCTTCAGATGGTTCATGGTTATTATTCACCCGCCGATCAAGCGTTGAAGGTAGAATAAACGAGCTATGGGTCGCAAGCTTGAATTTTGAAGAAGACAATGCGTTAAATAGCGAGCGACAGCTAATAGATTTGGAAGTGGCTAATATCATACACTTCGCCGATTGGATTCCCGGATCGAACACTAAGATAATTTTTTCAACAGTTGAGCCCCGCATCGCGCCACCTGGTTGGCAAGCAAACAACGACCTGCTCGGCTTAACATTCAGTGACAGCGGTTGGACAACCAAATGGATTACTCTTCTTGAAGCTAATTCTGGAGGTGTGTATGGCTGGTGGGGAACCAATTTTCTCTGGTCAAATATTGGGGAAAAACTAGCGTACAACCGTGCTGACAGCATAGGCGAAGTTGATTTTGAGAATGGAACGCTCACAACAACTCTTGAAATTCTTCCCTATCAAACACATAGCGATTGGGCTTGGGTTCCTGGTATTACATGGGGACCAGATGGCAATGTCCTCTATGCTATAGAACATCTTTCAAAACCAGGAACAGTTTCACCAGAAGAATCTCAGGAATTCGGTCTAGCTGCAGTTTTATTGGGAGGTGGTCCATCCATTAACCTGGTATCACAGACCGGGATGTTTGCATATCCCCTGGCATCACCACTTCAAACTAAGATTACTGGAGAGATTGATTACCAGATTGCGTACCTACAGGCAATCTCACCAGATCAAAGTGAGACGAGTCGTTATAGGCTGGTTGTGATGGATCGAGATGGCTCTAATCGCAATACACTGTTTCCACCTGAAGAGAGTGCAGGATTAGAGCCTATCATGAATTGGGGTGCCTGGTCCCCAACCCCAATCGATACAAATGGAAGCTATGCCATGGCGATTCTTCATCAAGGAAATCTATGGCTGGTCAATACAATAGATGGTCAGGCGATACAGGTTACTGGAGACGGATTGACCACACGAGTTATTTGGAAATAGGTGGATATTCTATGCGAGTACTTATCACTGGAGCAGCGGGTTTTCTTGGATCACACCTGTGTGACCTGTTGCTCAAAGATAATCACGAAGTAATTGGAATGGATAATTTCATAACTGGAAGGGTGGAAAACTTAGCACATCTATCTGGAAATCGGAATTTCTCCTTTATCCGTCATGATGTCTCACAGTTCATTTTTGTCCCAGGAAAATTGGACGCAGTCCTCCATTTTGCTTCCCCTGCCAGCCCAAACGAAGCATCACCTTTCGGATATATAAACTTACCTATTCAAACCATGAAGGCTGGTGCGCTAGGCACCCATAACACCCTGGGGTTAGCTCGCGCAAATCAAGCACTTTTTCTACTGGCTTCGACAAGTGAGATTTATGGGAATCCGCTTGTGCATCCTCAAACAGAAGATTACTGGGGAAACGTCGATCCAATTGGTAAGAGGTCAGTCTATGATGAAGCCAAACGTTTTGCAGAAGCTCTCACGATGGCATATCATCGCTTTCATAACATTAACACCCGGATTGCTCGTATCTTTAATACCTATGGACCACGTATGCAACTAGAGGACGGGAGGGTAGTTCCAAATTTCTTAAAGCAGGCTATTCATCACGAACCTCTCACAGTTTATGGTGATGGATCTCAAACCCGCAGTTTCTGTTATGTGGACGATTTAGTGGAAGGTATATACCGATTATTACTTTCAGATGAACATGAACCAATGAACCTTGGAAATCCATCGGAGATTACCATTCTGGAGTTTGCCCAGACGATCAATCGCTTGACAGATAACTCCAATGGAATACAACTATCTCCTGATGAGCGTTTCGAAGGAGATCCTCAACGCAGGCAACCGGATATTACAAAGGCCAGGCAAATCCTAAATTGGGAACCGATGATCGATCTAGAAGAGGGTATTAGAAGAACCGTTTCGTATTTCAGGCAAGAGCTAGATCTTCCATGACCGCTATTCTCACAAATTCCCGGGAGAGAACCAGGTTTATAAGGTTTTCAGTTGTCGGAGCATTTGGCGCGGTTGTAGACTTTGGAGTCATGAATCTTCTTGTAAAGGTTTTTCAAGCCTCGCTAGTATTTGCCGGTACGATTTCATTTATTGCTGCAATTTTGAGCAATTTTACATGGAATCGTTATTGGACCTATCCAGACTCGCGCTCTAAACCAATCATAACTCAGCTGATACAATTCGCGATTGTCAACGTAATGGGTCTAATAATCCGTTTGCCAATCCTAAAATTCCTGGAACCGCTTATGGAAGAATTACTTTCAGCCCTACCCATGAGGATACCCTTTCGAAATATTCCCACAATTGCAGATAACCTCACTTTGGCAGTCGCGGTTGTGGTGGTTATGTTTTGGAATTTCTTCATCAATCGTTATTGGACTTATAATGATATACAATGACAGAAAATAGCACAGACCACCCGATCTCACCTGAAAAAAAACTTATTCCAATTTACAATTCCCGTGGGGACATTGGGGCATTTCTTCTCTTCCCCTACATTTTCAACACACAGGGAGAGTGGATTGGCTGGGTTACGGTTGATCGAATCGTTTTTTCAGTCCATGGACACCAGGTTGGAACCTTGAGCAAAGATCCACGAATTTTACGGAAACGTGAAGTATCCGATGGTATTAGAAGGCAGAAACCCCCAGAACCACCTCCTCCCATACGAGTTCCAGCCACTTTACCTTTAGCACCACAACTTCCCGAAATTACAATAAACATAATTGATGTCTTGGATGAAGCTCCAGAGTTACTGCCTCCTGTTGACTTCGGCGATTTAAGAGACGATATGGATTAACAAGTTGGAAGTGAGCTACACAATAATCAATAAACGATAAATCAACACAGTTCATCATGGCACCTAATCAAGTGGAAGAAACCTCCAATTTCACTAATCGAGAAGAATCTCTATCCAAAGGACCCCGATCATTACGAGAGTTGATTGATATCGTTTCAGGAAGAGGGTACAAATCACAGGTTACATCTGAAGATGCTGGTCTAGTTGAAGTATTACCATTTCCTTTTCTGGCTTTAGTAAGTCAGAAGGAGATGAAGCTGGCTTTAGTCTTAGCTTTGATCAATCCAGCAATTGGAGGCGTGCTTCTAATTGGACCACGGGGAACGGGCAAATCTACTGCAGTGAGGAGTCTGGTTGATCTGCTTCCAGAAGTACCTCGCAGCCTTTGTTATTACGGATGTATGCCGGAAGATCTCGAATCCGGTGGAATTGACGCGGTATGTCCCGATTGCGCCAAGAAATTCGCTTTGGGTGAACCTCTGGCGGTGATGGACAAGGTTCGATTGGTAGAACTGCCACTAAATTCTCAAATGGAGGATGTAATCGGTGGATTAGATGAGCGAGCAGCAATTCATGAACGGATATTTGTTCGACGTGGATTATTATCTCAAGCAGATCGCAATTTACTGTATATCGACGAGGTGAATTTGCTTGACGATGAAATCGTGGATGCCATACTTGATGCTGCCTCTCAAGGGAGCTTCACTGTACGCCGGGGACCGATCTCTGCAACATACCGATCTCGATTCACTTTAATTGGCTCGATGAATCCTGAAGAAGGGCAACTGAGGCCACAAATCCTTGACCGTTTCGGATTACGGGTAGTGGTGCGCGGCTTAGTCGATCCAGATGATCGCTTGGAGGCCTATAAGCGAGTCCAAGCTTACCATTCCAATCCTCATGGAACGATTACCCATTATGCATCGGAAACCGAATTGTTGCAGGCGGAAATCCAAGAAGCAAGGGAGGATTTAAAATCTGTACAACTTCCGAATCAAGTGGCGAAACTAGGTTTGGAAGTTATTAAAGAATTGAAGATCGACTCCCTACGCGCTGAGATCACTCTATTTGAAGCTGCGCGGGCTCATGCTGTAGCAGATGGAAGGTTGGAAGTACAACCTTCCGATTTGATCGAAGTTGCTCCTCTATCCTTGAGAGCACGCCGTTCTAGCTTCATGAGTGAATTTCTCGATCACCAAGATTCTGAAGAAGCTGAAATCCATACTGCCTTGGAGCGTTTATCTAAAAACATTTTAGGTGGGGATCAATAAAATTTAAATTCTCAGGTGCAACTTAAATTAAGATCTTTCGAGGTTACAATGAGCACACACCATCAAAGAATCGAGCGTTGTATATTAGGTGAGAAAACAGATCGCATACCTGTAGCATTATGGAAACATTTTCCAGTCGACGATCAATCTCCAGAGGGCTTAGCACAGGCTACATTATCATTTCAGCAGAACTTTGAATTTGACCTGGTCAAAGTTACTCCCGCTTCTTCCTTTTGTATTCGCGATTGGGGAGCACTTGATGAGTGGCAAGGTGCGTCTGAAGGCACTCGTAACTATACCCGGCGCGTAATCCAAACCCCGGAAGATTGGAGAAAATTATATATATTGAATCCCAGGAAAGGTTACCTGGGAGCGCAACTCAAATGCTTGAGCATTCTTCATAAAGAACTTGGGGAAGAAACACCCATCATACAAACTATTTTCAGTCCGCTTGCCCAAGCAAAAAACCTGGCAGGTGGCGAAAGATTGTTAGTTCATATGCGCCAGAATCCTGAAGCACTACACGATGGTTTGAAGATTATCAGTGAGACGACGCTCAGTTTCATCGAAGAAATTAAGAAGACCGGGATTTCAGGGATCTTCTATGCTGTCCAACATGCCCAATACGCCCTACTGTCACAAGAAGAATATAAAATATTCGGAAGGGCTTACGACTTACCCATATTAGAACCGTCCAAAGACATGTGGTTGAAGATGATTCACCTCCATGGAATGGATGTGATGTTTGATATGTTCACAGATTATCCGATCGATATTATTAATTGGCATGACCGGGAGACAGCACCTTCCATTGGCGAAGGTCAGTCCAAATTCCGGGGGGTAGTCTGTGGAGGAATCCGTCGAGATACAATGGTGCTGGGAACTCCAGAAGATGTAAAAAATGAAGCCCAGGAAGCTATCCGGAGAACCTCAGGGAAACGATTTATCCTCAGCACAGGATGTGTTGTACCAATAATTGCTCCATACGGAAACATTATGGCTGCCCTCAGAGAAAAGAGTGAGTAATTATTATCGAGAAAACCATAAGTAATAGGGTCTCTCCAGAAAACCGAATTCTTCATGGGCAGCTTACGAATAATAGCAGGTACGGCAAAAGGGATTAGATTACAGTCCGTTCCTGGAGCAGATACCCGACCAATAACGGACCGGGCTAAGGAAGCCCTTTTTAATATCTTGGGAGGAGATATCGAAGACTCGACCTTTCTTGATCTCTTTGCAGGTACAGGAAGCGTCGGGATAGAAGCTCTCAGCCGAGGCGCCAGGTTTGCAAGATTCCTGGACATACAACACCAAGCGATTTTAACTATTCATAACAATCTGGACAAATCTGGTTTCAAAGAAAGCTCAGAAGTAAAGCGGATGGATGCCTTAGCTACCTTGCGGCGATCTGAAGATCGCAAATTCGATTACATTTTTATAGCTCCCCCTCAATATAAGGGGTTGTGGAAACAAGCTTTATCTCTCCTGGATGATAACGGCGGCTGGTTAGAAGAGAACGGTTGGGTGATTGTTCAAATTCATCCTGTTGAGTTTGAGGCGATCGAATTTCGGCATTTGTCAAAATTTGACCATCGTAAGTATGGTAGCGTTATGTTTGTTTTCTATCAAAAAATGCCATAACAGAATTTACTATATTAGACATATAATATTGGAGAGGCAACAAAATATCCTGGAAACAGCAATAAATCGATATCAATACCTGCCATCATTGAAGTATTTAAACCAAGAATCCAATTTAGACAAACAACAAGTGAGGTAAGAGTATGAACATCGGGATACCTAGAGAAAGACGTTCTTTTGAATATCGAGTAGGTTTACATCCTTCTGGGGTAAAGATGCTCACACAGAGAGGGCATATATGTTACGTGGAACATGACGCTGGTTCAGGAGCAGGTTTTAGTGATTTTGAATATCAACAAGCAGGTGCTCATGTGGTTTATTCACCACAGGAAGTATTTGGACGGGCAGATTTACTTCTCAAAGTAAGTCGTCCGCTTTTGGAGGAGATTGAGTGGTTGAGAGATGGAGTATCAATTGCAGGTTTGCTACATCTCGGTTCTTCGCGGCAGGAAAAGATTGAAAAGTTGCTCGAAAAGGATGTCACGGCAATCGCTTATGAACAGATCACTTTACCTGATGGCACAGTCCCAGTGAGAAAACCTCTGAGTGTAATCGGTGGAACATTAGCTGCTCAATTCGGAGCCCGATTGCTGCAGAACATTGAGGGAGGAAAAGGAATTTTGCTCAGCGGTTGTCCTGGAGTACCTCCCGCCGAGGTGGTAATTCTTGGCGCCGGGATTTCCGGAACCAGTGCTACCCAAGCATTTATGGGAATGGGTGCACATGTCACGGTGATGGACACAAACTTGAATGCTCTGGAGATAATAATAGAAAAATGCCACAGCATCACAACTATGGTTTCCAATACAGTCAACATAGAGAATGCTTGCTCCTTCGCTGACATTATTGTGGGAGCTGTCTTGGTGCCCGGAGAACGCACTCCAATTATCCTCACACGTGAGATGCTACGGACAATGAAACCTCGAACGATCGTCATGGATATAAGCATAGATGAAGGAG
>Ga0209254_10004968_pt1 | contig 12224 bp, 8 predicted proteins | sample FrelakmetDIP11DI_FD_187148 | JGI IMG/M metagenome (GOLD analysis project Ga0209254, IMG submission 187148) | Freshwater lake sediment microbial communities from the University of Notre Dame, USA, for methane emissions studies - DIP11 DI (SPAdes)... | ecosystem: Environmental > Aquatic >...
GGCTGCCGGTACAGGGCGCAAGCTGGTTGTGATTCCGGGGGTAGAACATGTCTCCATCTTGTTCAAGCCCCAAGCCCACCAGACCGCCCGCCAGTGGTTGGATGCAGTGTTTGGCCCGCAGCCCGGAGCGCAGGATTATATAGATTTGCGCATCTTCTGGTTTGGCCTGGGAGTGCTGGGCACTGTCCTGGTCAGCGCAGCCTGGATCCCTTCTGCCATCCTTGAGCCGGTCGCCACACGCTCATTGGGGCGCCGGCTGTTAGCCATCGGCGCAGGAGCCCTGGGCGCCACGCTGATCCTCGGGCTGGCGGGCTTGGCTGGCTTAAAGCTGCCTAAGCTTTTTGGAGTACTGGTGGGCGGCTACCTGCTGCTCTGGTTTGGCGCGGCAGGGCTCATCGCCCTGCTCGTCCTCAAGCCCCATTGGAGCAAACCTTCTGGGAAAGCAGTCTGGACCGGCTTGCTGGTGTTTGCTGCCCTTTGGCTGGGGTTTGGACTGCTGGGACACCAGGTCTGGCTGCCCTGGCTGCTCATTCCCAGGCGCCTGCTGCTCTGGCCTGTGGGAGCCATCCTGCTGCTTCCCTGGTTCCTGGCAATGGGAGAGGTTTCCAGCGCAGCCAAGCCCCTCGGACGGGTGGGCTGGTGGGCGTTTCACAGCCTGGTGCTGGTAGGCAGCATGCTGCTGGCGCTGCAGCTGAGCCAGGGCTTGTATTTTATCCTGCTGATCTTGCCTCTCTTCCCGTTAATCTTAGGGCTGCATGCCCTGGCGACGATCTTGCAGCACGACCGCTGGACCCTCGGCCTCAGCGGGGCCTTGTTTGTCAGTTGGATGCTGCTGGCAGTCTTCCCTTTGCAGTAATAGAATCCGCTAATCTACACTAATCCTCACAAATGGCATCGTGATTCTCCATCGGCAAAACAACTTTTATAAGCATAAATCCGATAATACTGATAGAATTTGCAATATAATCTCGTTAATGCGCAGGAGACCGGAATGAGTTTTGAAGAAGTCATGCAAGCGTTGAAAGCTGCCGGTACGGAGCAGAATCGAAAAATCTACGCCCGCCATGGAGTCACACATGAGCTTTACGGAGTTAGCTTTGCTGAGTTGGGCAAGCTGAAGAAAAAGATCAAGGTCGACCATGCCCTGGCACAGGCACTTTGGGCAACCGGCGTGCACGATGCCCGCATCCTGGCAGCCATGGTCGCCGACCCTGCCCAGGCCGATGAAGCCATGCTGGATGAGTGGGCAGCAGACCTGGGCAATTATGTCATCACGGATGCCTTTGCAGACTATGTCTTTCAAACGCTGCTTGCCCGGCAGAAGATGGAAGCCTGGATCCACTCAGACGATGAGTGGGCAGGGCAGGGATGCTGGCGGCTGGTGGCGAAGTTCGCCATGCAAGACTCGACCCTGCCGGATGCTTATTTCGAAACTTGTTTAGCGCAGATCGAAGCCGAGATTCACACGCGCAAGAACCGTGTGCGCGACGCCATGAACAGCGCCCTGATCGCCATCGGGATCAGAAATGCGCTTCTGCAAGCTGAGGCCTTAGAGGCAGCCGGCAAGATCGGCAAGGTGGTAGTTGACCACGGTCAGACCGGCTGCAAGACTCCCGACGCGGCAGTGTACATCCAGAAGACCGTCAAACGCAGGGAAGAGAAGCGCTAACGCCCTTCTCCCAAGTTTGGGAGAAGGGCAGGCGGGCGAACGTCCGCCGGGATGAGCGAAGGCACGTGTAATACCTGCTATCGATCGCAGGTGAAACCTGATTCTAAAATCAGTTTTGATGTATAATCGAATGATGATTATTTCGCCTATTGCCCGGAATGTTTTGCTTGAAGATGCGATCGCTCGCGATCGGACAACTGCCAGGCGTGCAGCTTTATTGGAAATTTTGCTTCAAGAACGCTATCTCACGCGTGAGCAATTGATCACCCGGGTGGAAGGGAAATTGGGCAAAGCGTGCTTTGGGGAATCAGCCTGGGAAGATACGTTTTATCGGGACATGCAGGTGGTAAAACGAGCCTTGGGTGCAGTCAGCTACCAAATGGCATATTGCCGCAGCTCACGAAAGCCTGGCTATTATCTTCGTAACCAGCCACCCATCGGCGCTGATCTGTCGGCTTTGATGGATGGCAGCATCGCCGAAGTCGATCCGTCGCAAATCGCCATCCTCAAAAACCTGTCCTTTAGCCAGCGCTTTCATCAAGGCTGCTCGATCACCAACTTGGCTTGCCAGACTGCTGCCTACCGTATTCACCAGCGAAATCCCCAACTTAGCTTTACCGAGGCTCACCGTCTGGCAGTGCAGAAGAAAGCAGAATGATGAATGATCAGATCTTGAGTTATGAAGAATTCGTCCACCAGGTGCTCGCAGCTCTGGAAGCAGCCGGCATTTCGTATCTGATTGGCGGTGCTGTGGCTGCCTGGGCATGGGGAGAACCGCGAGGAACCTTAGACCTGGATTTGGTGGTGAATATCCCCTTAGAAGCAGTCGGGCGGCTGTCGAATGAATTAAAGAAGCGCGACATGCTCGTTCCAGCCGAGATCATTTTAGACAACATCCTGGAGACTCGGGCTGACCTTCCCATCAATGCCATTCATATGTATAGTGGATATAAAGCAGACTTATACCCGCTGAGAGAAGGAGATGTTTTACGCGCTACAGCCTTTGAGCGGCGCCGGAAGGTCGATTTAGGAGCGCCATTGGGCGAAGTATATCTTCATTCACCAGAAGATCTTATCATTTACAAGCTCTGGTATTACAGCCTCAGCCAGCAGACGAAACATATCCGGGATATTACCAGCATCGTGATCACTCTCGGTGATGAGTTAGATTACAGCTACATTTCAAATTGGATGGGCAAAATGGGCTTGACCGGACTCTGGGAAGATTTGTTAGCCAAAATCCGAGCCCGGTAATGCGCAAATACTTAAAATCAAGATTGTATTGAAGCTTGTCCTAACACCGCAGCTAAAAACCGCCTGATCTGCCTGTCCCATTGGAACCAATCGTGACCGCCGTCCTCCTCGTAATAAACAGCATTCACACCCAGCGCCTGGCAAGCCGCATAAAACATACCGCTCAGCGGATAGATATCTTCCTGCCGCCCACAGGTGATGAACAGGCGGGGTAAGGCTGACGGGTTCTGCGCGGCGTTCCGCAGCCAGACCGCCGGGTCATGCTCGCTGCCGGGCAGCTGATCCAGATCCCCAAACAGCCCGGTGAACTCATCCTTCCGAGGATCATCGGGCAGCAAGCGCAGGATATCCAGGGAAAGCATGCCCGAAAAGCTTGCCGCCGCTGCATAGAGCTCGGGGTGCAGCAAAGCAGCTTTGAAAGCACCGTACCCGCCCATGGAGGAGCCGGCAATGAAGGTATCCTCCCGGGGAGGCGCCAACCCAAAGACATCCGCCAGGTAGCGCGGCAGCTCTTCGGTCAAATAAGAAAAATATTTCTGTCCGTTAGGTTGGTCGATGTAAAAGCTGCGCCCGGCTGAGGGCATGACCACCACCAGACCGTAGCCTTCCGCCAGGGCTTCAATAGAGGAATAGCGCTGCCAGGCGCTGGCATCTTCGCTGAGCCCGTGCAGCAGGTAAAGCACTTTCCGCCTGGCGACAGGCACTCCAGCCATCTGCCCTGGATCGGGCAGGATGATATTCAGGGGCAGGTTGACTTTCACGGTTTCGGGGGTATGCTCGATGCGTAAGAGCGCCATAGCCTTATTTCCTTAATTGGACTTGAAATATGCTCACGGATTTCACGTAAAAAGAAAACGGACTCAAAAAAAGCGGAAAGCGCCGATAAAGATCATCGGAGGAAAAGGCAGATTTTTTTATAGAACCACCGGTTCGGTTCTTGGCTCTGGAGTCTTTTCGAAGTCGATGAAGAAGGAAAAAGCCAGGCTGATCACCATCAAGATGGGCGGGAAAACTGTCAGCAGGAAGCGGGCAGCCTGGTCCGGCTGAGGCCCGGGATTCGAGCCGCTTTCATAGGCGAAAAGCTTATAGACCAGAAAGAAAGCCGCGCTGGTGAATAAGCCGTTTAAACGGTTCATGAATCCCAAGGCGTTGGCGATGATGCCCTCCCGCCGTAAAGCATGTTTTTTCGTATCTTCATCGATGATCTTTGCCCCGACCAAATCCATGGTGGTGATCACCCCGGCAAAGCCGAAGCCCACCAGGGCAGAAAAAATCACCCCGGTCACCAGGGAATTGGCGAAGTAGAGCGGGATGAACATCACCGCCAGGGTGGCCAGCGAGAGGCGCCAGATGGGCATCAGCGAGTATTTCTTCACCAGCCTGGCCCAGATCGCCACGCAGAAAATGGCGATCAGCAGGACGGCTGCAAACAGGAACGTGGTCTGGCTGTCGGAGATCCCCAGGGTGTACTTGGCGAAGAAGGGCATGGAAATGAGCACGAGCGACATGGCCGCACTGTAAAAGGCATTGGCAAAGCCCGCAATCCAGAACTTACGGTTGGTGATCAGGTTTTTGATGCTGTCCCAAAGCTGGGGTTTTTCTTCCTCAATCTTGATCTTCGTCTCTCGGCTGGTGAAGGTCATGTACAAAATGACCCCACCGCCCAGCAAGCCGTACAGGATGGACGTCAGGCTGTATCCGAGCGCAGAGGTCACCATCGGCGTAAGCGCAATGCTGATGATCATGGCTACGAGCTGAAAGGCCTGCCGCAGGGCATTGGTGCTCGCCCGGCTGGCGTCATCGCGGAAAAGTTCCGGGAAAAGTGCCGCATAATTAGCGTTGATCACCGAATCCAGCGTGCCCGTGAAGATATAGAAGAGCATGCAGTAGGCAAACAGGGAGCTGCCTGCCAGGAAGGCCGGCGTGCTGAAGAAGGCGATCAAGCCCAACACCAGCAGCGGTGTGCCAATGGTCAGCCAGGGTCTGCGGCGCCCCCAGCGCGTGCGTGTCCGGTCCGACAGATACCCATAAACCAGGTTATCCGCCGCATCGATGAAGGTATAGATCAGCAGCACAAGCGATAATTGGACGGTAGTCATCCCCAGCTTATCTACGTAGTAGATGGCGGCATAGGTCTTGAGCATATTGATGGGGATGGAGGTGCCGAACATGCCGATGGCGTAGTTAAAGGATTTCATACGAGCGCTGGTCATGGGGATTATCCTCCTTGGGGGATTCGGGGTTGCGATACAGGGTTCAACTTAGGCAAATGCCGTACACCTGATTATATAATAAACCCCGGCTTCGCATACGCAATCGCTTGCTCCAGGGTCATGGCTTTGCCTGCCTCCCAGGCTGCTGTGAAAGCATCCTCCCCTAGCGCAGCCCGTACAGCAGCCAGGTGGGCTTCCCGCTCCACGCCCTCCCCAGGGATGCGGGTCTTGATAAACCTTTGATGCCAGGTTTCCGTCGCCCCCAGCAGGTGGGCGGCACGTTCCATCTGGTCTTGGGCTGCAAGCGTGTATGCCAGGGCTTCCAGCGTGATCATCTTGGGATCTCGATGGATGAATAAAGTCAAACCGCTCCCAGGTATCCTCAATGCCTCCTCGAAATAAGCTCGAGCCAGGTCGTATTCGCCTCGAGCGAAGGCAATTTTACCCAATTCATCAAGACTCAATTCCTCGATATCTGAGTAAAGGATCTCCCGGCTGATGCCCAATGCCTCGTTATACAACTGGGAGGCTTGCTCAAAATTGCCATAAACCCGGGCCGCTAGTCCCGAATAATAAAGAGCACGAGCAATATATTCCCGACGGTCTTTTTTGCGAAAATAAGCCAGGTTCTCCTCAAACCTTTCAAAGGCCTCCTGGTATTTTCCCTGAATCAGAGCCAGCTCGCCGAGGCTAAGCAGCCCCCGGTCGATCAGGCTCAGGTTTCCTGACCGGCGACCGATAGAAAGGATTTCGTTTGCATGATCGTCTGCCCGTAAATAGTTTCCTTCCAACAAATCTATTTCCCAAAGTGTTGAGTGTTCATAACCTACATATAAAATATTCTGAATCTCAGAGAACATCACCAGGCTTTTTTCCGTGAAAGAGCGCGCCTGTTCAATATTTTCCAGGTAAATAGCTAATCGCCCTAAGTGAGCGAGCGAGCCTGCAACGCCATCTAAATCTCCGAGCTCCTTCTTAAGAGCCAGGTTCTTTTCAAAATAATTTTGTGCAATCTGGTATTTCCTATGACCCACTGCCAGAAGCCCCAGAGCTAAGAGGCACTCGCCCACCATAAACTGGTTCCCCTCTTCTATAAAAATTCCTAAAGCCTCTTCAATATTGGTTTCCCATGGTTTGGGATCACGCGGATTTTTCTGCATATAACGGGCGTAAGTGTAATCTGCGCTTCCTTCTGGGCCGAGCGCCTGGAATAAATCTCTGCTCTCTTTGCAAAATATGGCACCTTCGGCATCCCCTACAACGTTGAATGCCGCCCAGGCAGCTACCTGCAGTGCCTTGGCACGCTGTTTCGTGCGCTCCATGGTGAGAGGCTTTTCACCCCGTTCTTCTTTCTCGCCATTAAGCAGCAGCTCCAGCCATTCAATACCTTCCTCCTGGCGGCCACGGCAGTGCCAGAACCACTGCAGGGCGGCTGCCAGGCGCAGTCCAGGTTCGGGATTCCAACCAGCTTGGCCTTTCCCCTCCAAGGACCAGGCCAGCGCCAGGCGCAGGTTGTCCAATTCTGCTTCCAACTGCCCCAGGATGCGACCCTGGTCTGGCCCACGGATTTTCCACTCCACCTTTTCAGCCAGCTCAAGATAGTACTGTAATTGCTTGTCCCGCGCCGCCTCTGCCTGCCCCGCTTCCACCAGCTTCTCCTGGGCATATTGACGGATCGTCTCCAGCAGACGATAGCGTGTATCGGTACCCTCGCCAACCTCGACCGTAACCAGCGACTTGTTCACCAACTGCTCTAGCAGATCCAACACGGCACATGCCTCGATGCCATCTCCACAGCCCACATACTCGGCCGCTTCCAGCGCCCAACCGCCGGCAAAGATGGATAGGCGCTGCAGCAAAGCTCGTTCAGAGGGTACGAGCAGCTCGTAGCTCCAGTCAATCGAAGCGCGCAGGGTCTGGTACCTGGGCAGCGCCGCCCGGCTGCCACCTGTCAGCAAGCGAAAGCGGTCATCCAGGCGTTGGGCGATCTCCTCCACGCTCAGCAGCTTGAGGCGCGCCGCTGCCAGCTCAATCGCCAGCGGGATGCCATCCAGCCGCTGGCAGACCTGGAGGAGCGCTGAGGCGTTCGCAGCGGTCAGCTCAAAGCCAGGGGAGGCTGTGCTGGCGCGCTCGACGAACAGCCGGATGGCTTCATACTGCGCCAGCTCATCCAAGTTGGTTTGCCGATAGATTTCGGGCGTTGTCAGCGGTGGAACAACAAAGGGCATTTCCCCATCGATCCCCAGCGCTTCCCGGCTGCTGACCAGGATAGACAGGTCCGGGCAGGCATGCAGCAGCGCATCGGCCAACCAGGCACAGGCTGCGATCAAATGCTCGCAGTTGTCGAAGATCATCAACAAGCGTTTTGTCTGCAGGTAATCTACCAGGAAGGAGAAGGTTTGTGGTCCAGCAGAAAGGTGCATTCCCAGGGCATTCGCAGCCGTTTGTGTCACCAAATCCGGATCAGTCAGGGGAGCCAACTCCACCAACCACACACCGTCCGGAAAGCCATCTAAGAGCTGCGCGGCAGCCTGCAGTGACAGGCGTGTCTTGCCCGTCCCTCCCGGACCGGTCAGTGTCACAAGGCGTGCGTAGGGGTGACTCTGAGAGTCACCCTTACCGCCAATCAGCAGCCTCTTGATTTTGTCAATCTCTTTTCCTCTGCCGATGAAGCTGGTCAATTGGGCTGGCAGGTTGTGCGGATGGGCTTGCTTTTGAACAGGCTCAGAAGGCTGGCTGTCGCGGATGCTCTCGAACAGGCGCAGCGTCTCGGCAGATGGTTCCACGCCCAGCTCATTCTTCAGGCTGCGCTTGCAGGCTTCGAACTGCGCCAGGGCTGCCGGTCGCTGACCTGCAGCCGCCAGCAAGCGCATCAGCTGGCGGTGGGCGTCTTCCTGCCAGGGCTCCAGCTCGAGGCGTTTCCTGGTGCAGCCGATCGCCTTTTCGGGTTCTTTACTTTGTTCATACAACTCTGCCAGCCTGGAAAGTAGGACAGAAACCTGCTGCTGCACCCGCTCTCGGACGACCAGCGACCAGTCATCGAAGGCCGGGCAGTCCTTGAGGGTGAAGCCTTCCAGGAAAGCCCCGCGGTAGAGAGCTGCGGCGGATTGGAGCTGTTCTGCGGTTGCCTGGCTATCCTTTGTGAGTCGTTCGAGCTCAAGGGTATCCAGCGAGTAACTGGATTCAGGATTGAACTGGATGGTCTCGCGATCGATGAGCAGGAAAGGAGGCTCGGCAGTCTCATCTCCGATGGCTTTCCTCAGGTTGGAGAGAGCATTGCGCAGGCTGGTGCGGGCGGAGGCATCCGGCCAGCCGGGCCAGAACAGGGCAGCCAGCTGCTCGCGGCGGTGGGGATGGTCGGACTCGACTGCCAGGTAGGCCAGCAGGGCGCGCACCTTATCGGCTTCGAAGCTGGTGATGGGCACCTCCTCTAGCCTGACCTGGAAAGAACCGAGAAAGGACAGCTCCAGGCGCGGCATCAGGTCACTTCCTTCGCGTAGGCGATCGCTTGCTCGATGCTCATTGTCCTTCCTTTAGCTCTCTCAGCTTCAAAAGTAGCTTCGTCCACGTGAGAGAGCACCGTCTCCAGGATGCGATGATATTGGTGTCGGTCAAAAAATTCGATAGGTTTAAAGTGGCGCTCGACTTGAGCCTCGAAAGCGCCGATTAATCGAGCCGCGTGATTGGGATTTCCCTCGATATCGGCAACTCCCGCCATGAGGATCGAGAACATGATGATGCCCCCCATATCGTCGATCTGTTGAGACAAAGATAGAGACTCCAGCAAAAGCTGCCGGGCGCGTTGCGGTTGGCCTTGGAAGATGACTGCACTCCCAGCGTAGCGCAGGCCGCATATTATACTAATGATATCGCTATATTCTTGTCCAACTCTATAAAGCTCAAACGCGTTTTTCTCCATTTGCTGGTAGTCGGATTGAATAAAAAATAATGGGATAGAAGGATACAAACAGTCCTTAAGAATATCTCTGGAATTAAACTCTCGGCCTAATGCGATAGCTTCATCTAGCATGATCCTCGCATCGCCATATTCGCCCTGGTGGATCAATAACAATACCATGTAAATGTCCACCTCTGCGATTTTCAGTCGGTCGCCAATCTTCCGAAATATCATCATTGCTTCTTGACAATATCCAAGCCATGAATCAGGATCAGATTCTTGATTCAATGCAACTTTACTTTTTCCAAACAGAGCTTCAGCAAGTCCCCAGGCATCCTCCAATTCACGGAAGATAGCTTCGCTTTCATTAAGGGCCTGCCAGGCTTGATCGAAATCGGGCGGGAAAGGATAAATCGGATTCGTATTTGCCACATTACGTCCATACGTATTCAGAGCCAGCCCTAATCCAGCCCGATCATCACTCGAGCGATACAGCTCAATACTTTCCTTCAACCAATTAAGAGCATTTTTTTCATCATGAAAACTCAATTCAAATCCCCAGCCAGCTCCTTTTCCCTTAAGGAACAGGGCTTTTGCACGCGTAATCACCTGCTCCGGGTCTTGCCCGTTCAGCAGCTCCAACCCCTTATCCAGCAATTCATCGATGATAAATCCTTGCTGACACAAAAAAGCGTAGATGGCATTCGCCAGGCGTAAACCAAACAGCGGTTGCGGATTCTGGCTTTCATCCAAAGCCCAACTCAAAGCAGCCCGGATGTTGTGGATCTCGGTATCCGCCTGTGAAATGGCTTCGACCTGCTCAGCCGTTTTCAAGCGCGCTTCCAGATTCTCAGCCAACCCCATGTAGTATTCCAGGTGGCGGTCATGCATTAAGCGTGCTTTGCCGGTCTCGATCAGCTTTTCCAGGGCATATTGGCGGATGGTTTCCAGTATATGGTAGCGCTGCACCTCTCCGTCCTTCACATCGGCAATCACAAGCGACTTATTCACCAGGGAGGCCAGGATATCCAGAACCTCAGCTTGCCCGGATCCCTGGTCAGCACAGATGACTTCGGCAGCTTCCAACTCCCATCCGCCCATGAAGACTGCCAGCTGCTGGAAGAGGGCTCGTTCTTCAGCGGAGAGCAAGCTGTAGCTCCAGTCGATGGTGGCTTGCAGGGTTTGCTGGCGCGGCAGTGCCGCCCGACTGCCGCTCGTCAGCAATCGGAACCGGTCGTTCAAACGGGCCACGATGTGCTCAACGGAAAGCGCCTTAACTCGCGCGGCTGCCAGCTCGAGCGCCAGGGGAATGCCATCAAGCCTTTGGCAAATCTGGGCTACCGCGGGAGCGTTCGTCTCTGTCAGGACGAAGGCTGGTAAGGCTGCCGTGGCACGATCGACAAACAAACGCACGGCTTCGAAGTGGATCAACTTCTCCGGCGTGGGCAGTTGGGCAGGGTTGGGTATCTCCAGAGATGGCACCAGGTAGATCGTCTCTCCGGTGAGGCCTAATGCTTCGCGGCTTGTAGCGAGGATCTGGATCTCCGGGGCAGCATGGAGAAGGGAATCCGAAAACAGGGCGGTCTCACGGATCAGGTGCTCGCAGTTATCCAGGATGAGCAGCAAACGCTTGCTGCGCAGAAAGTTTTGCAGCATCTCTTCCAGGGAGATATCTTTTGCTTCTCGCAAGCCGAAGATGGTTGCTACTGTAGGCACAATCAAGGCTGGATCGGTGATGCGCGCCAGCTCGACCAGCCAGACGCCGTGCTCGAACTCAGAAACCATGCCAGAGATTGCCTCCAGCGCCAGGCGGGTCTTGCCCGTCCCGCCAACTCCGGAGAGGGTCAGCAGGCGCGTATGTGTAAACAGGCGTTTGATCTCAGCGATCTCTTTTTCGCGCCCGATGAAGCTGGTCAGTTGGGCTGGCAGGTTGTGGGGGTGGGCTTGGGTGAGTGCAGGGTGGGCTGGCTGGCTGTCGCGGATGCTCTCGTATAGCCGGATTGTTTCCGCCGAAGGCTCGACACCCAGCTCATTCTTCAGGCTGCGCTTGCAGGCCTCGTACTGCGCCAGGGCTGCCGGTCGCTGCTCACTGGCTGCCAGCAGCCTCATCAGCTGGCGGTGAGCCTCCTCCTGCCAGGGCTCCAGCTCGAGGCGTTTCCTGGTGCAGCCGATGGCTTTTTCGGGTTCTTTCCCTTTTTCATAGATCTCCGTCAATCGGGAGAGTAGGGTCGAAGTGTGGGTTTGAAGCTGCTCCCTGACCGCCAAAGACCAGTCGTCGAAAGCCGGGCAGTCCTTCAGCGTAAAGCCTTCCAGGAAACCCCCGCGATAGAGGTCTAGGGCTGATTGGAGCTGTTCTGCGCTTGCATGGCTATCCTTTGTGAGTCGTTCGAGCTCGAGGGTATCCAGGAAATAGTCAGATTCAGGATTGAACTGGATGGTTTCACGCGTGATAAGCAGAAAAGGAGGCTCGGCAGTCTCATCTCCGATGGCTTTCCTCAGGTTGGAGAGGGCATTCCGCAGGCTGGTGCGGGCGGAGGCATCTGGCCAGCCGGGCCAGAACAGGGCAGCCAGCTGCTCGCGGCGGTGGGGATGGTCGGACTCGACTGCCAGGTAGGCCAGCAGGGCACGCACCTTGTCGGCTTCGAAGCCGGTGACAGGGCTGCCTTCCAACGTAACCTGGAAGGGGCCCAGAAAGGAGAGCTCAAGAAAGGGCATCAGATTATCGCCTTTGCATACGCGATGGCCTGCTCCAGAGTCATGGCTCGACCCTCAGCCCAGGCAGCGATGAAGGCCTCTTCGCCTATCTCCTCGCGGAGGGAGGCGATGGCATTTTCGCGCTCGAGGCGCTCTTTTGGAGATCGCTTGAAAAAATCCTGTTCGTGCCAGGCCTGGGTTGACCCTAGCAGGCTAGCGGCGCGTTGAGCCTGATGCTGACTGATCGCCAGGAAGGCGATTCCCTCTAATAAAATTTCCATGGCGAAATCCCTATAATAATATTTCAAACGGGGTATTTCTAAGGCTTTTGCAAAATAGGCACAGGCAGATTCGGTATTGCCTCCAGCAAGGGATGTCTTTCCCAAACTGCAAAGGATCATTACTTCAACAATAGGATCACCAAGGTTGCGGCTGATTTCCAGGGCTTCGGAATATCGCTTGACCGCCAGGGGCATATCATTTTGGATCCAGGCCA
>Ga0209254_10004969_pt1 | contig 12224 bp, 6 predicted proteins | sample FrelakmetDIP11DI_FD_187148 | JGI IMG/M metagenome (GOLD analysis project Ga0209254, IMG submission 187148) | Freshwater lake sediment microbial communities from the University of Notre Dame, USA, for methane emissions studies - DIP11 DI (SPAdes)... | ecosystem: Environmental > Aquatic >...
GGCGCTCCTTGGGAGCGTCGGCGCCGGCTCGTGGCCGAGCGTCGAGGCCGCCTGTGACGCGACGATCGCCGTCACCGGCCGCGACGAGCCGGTCACCGAATGGGTGGGTGCCTACGAGGCTCTCTACCCCCGCTACCGCGAGCTGTACGCCGCGCTGAAGCCGACCTACGACGCGCTGCCGGGCTGAGTGCGCCCGAGGCAGCGGCTGATCTCGGCCATCAGCTGCTCCGGGCGGTAGGGCTTCTGGATGAAGCCGGCGGGGGTGCCGTCGCCGAACCGGCCCCTCGCCTCGTCGTGGTCGTACCCCGACGAGAGGATGACCGGCACGCTGGGGTCGATCTCCCGGAGCCGCCCGAACGTCTCCTCCCCGGACAGCCCGGGCATCGAGAGGTCGAGCAGGACGAGGTCGATCCGTTCCCGCTGCTCGCGGAAGAGCGCGACCCCCCGGGCCCCGTCCTCGGCGCGCAGCACCGACACCCCCTCCTGCTCGAGGACCTCGCCGACCATGTCGCGCACCACCTCCTCGTCGTCGATCAGGAGGAGGGTCAGGTCGCGCCGGGCGGGCTTGACCTCCGCCGCGGCCTCGAGGTCGGCCGCCTGCGAGCTGGGCGCGAACAGGATGCGAAAGACCGTGCCCCGGCCCGGTGCGCTCTCGACGCTCAATGCGCCCCGGTGACCGCGGACCACACCGAGGACCGCGGCGAGCCCGAGGCCGCGCCCGGTGAACTTCGTCGTGAAGAACGGCTCGAAGATCCGGTCCACGGTGTCCGCGTCCATCCCCGGCCCGTCGTCGCGCACTTCGAGGAGCACGTAGTGGCCCGGCGCCAGGGGCTGCCCGCTCGCCCGCCACGCCGACTCGTCGGACGCGGACACGGCCTTCGTCCCCGTGGCCACGGTGACCGCCCCGCCACGCTCGCCGATCGCCTCGGCACCGTTGATGACGAGGTTCATCAGCACCTGCTGGATCTGGCCCACGTCGGCGTCGACCGGCGGCAGGCCCGGGTCCAGCCGCGTCTCGAGCCGCACGCTCTTCGGCACCGCCACCTCGAGCAGCGGCAGGTTCTCGCGCACGAGGGCGTTGACGTCGGTGGGCCGCACCACGAAGTGCCCTCTCCCCGAGTAGGCCAGCATCTGCCGGGTCAGGTCGGCGGCCCGCTCGACCGCGCTTGCCGCCTTCTCCACGTGCCGCCGGGTCGAGCTTCCCTCGGGGAGCTGCTTCAGGGCCAGCGAGGCGTGCCCGAGGATCGCCGCGAGGAGGTTGTTGAAGTCGTGGGCCACGCCACCGGCGAGCACGCTGAGGCTCTCCTCCTTCGCCGCGCGCCGTAGAGCCTCGTCCGCCGTCTTCCTCTCCGTAACGTCGATCGACACCCCGAGGACCGACGGGCGGCCCGTGCCGGAGAAGGTGAACGGGATCTTGGTCGTCTGGAGATAGCGGACCCGGCCTCGCGAGTCGGTGATGGGCTCCTCGAGGACGACCCGGGGCTGGCCGCTGCGGATCACCTCGAGGTCGTCTTCCCGGAAGTGCCGCACCTCCTCCTCCGACCGGGCAAAGTCGGCGTCCGTGCGGCCCATTAGCCCGTCCACCGTCGTGCCGTAGGCCTCGGCCACGGCCCGGTTCGCGAGGAGGAAGCGGCCCTCCTCGTCCTTCGCGAAGATGAAGTGCGGCACGAGGTCGATGACCTGGCGGAGCCGGGCTTCCGATTCGCGCAGGGCCCGGTCGGCGCGACGCGCGTCGGTGATGTCGAGAGCGATTCCCACCGTGCCCCGGATGGCGCCCTCCGCGTCGCGCAGGGGCTCGACGTGCACGGTGAAGGCGCGGTCCTCGTGCTCGTACTCGTAGCCGGCCGACTCGCCGCCGAGCGCGAGCCGGTGACGATCGAGACCCACGTTCCCGGCTCCGAGGTACTGCTCCAGCGAAAGCCCGACGACCTGGTTCGGGGCGAGGCCCAGGGCCGACAAGCCCGCGCCTAGCGAAGAGGTGAAGCGCAGCTCCTCGTCGGTCGTCCACAAGACCGCGGGCACCTGCTGGATCGCCACTCGCAGCCGGGTCTCGCTCTGCCGCAGGGCGTCCTCCGCCCGCTTGGCCTCGACGGCGGCGGCGATCTGGCCCGAGACGAACACGAACAGGTCCCGCTCCTCCGGCCCGAGGCGCACCGCGCGGTCGTACGTCTGGACGGCGGCCACGCCGATCACCTCGCCTCGCGCCACGAGCGGCGCCCCCAGCCAGTCCACGGAGTCGCTGGCGATCAGCTCGACCTCGCCGCGCGCGACGAGACTCCGGAAGACCTCGGGCGTGGCCAGCAGGGGCTGGCCGGTGCGCAGGACGTACTCCGTCAAGCCTCGCCCGAGCGGCTTCGGGGCCGGCGTCGTGTCGCGCTCGTCGGAGAAGTAGGGGAAGCTCACGAGGCCCGACGCCCGGTCGTGGAGGGCGATGTAGAAGTTCCGCGCGGGCAGCACGTCGCCCAGGCTCTCGTGAATCGAGCGGAACAGCGCGGAGAGGTCCCACACCGTTCGGGCGGCGTTGGAGATGTGGTATGCGCAGGCCTGCGCTCGCTCTCGACGCCGCGCGAGCTCGACCGCGTGGACCTGCCGTTCGCGCTCGCCCTCGAGGAGCCAGGCCACGAGAGCGAGGCCCAGGACCGCGGTGGCCAGGATGTCGAACGTCATCAGGAACGGGAGCCGGCCGAACTGCCCGCCGGGGGGCAGGAAGCCCAGGGCGAAGTAGGCCAGCTGGTCGGCGGCGTAGAGCACAAGGGCGAGACCGGCGAGAGCGTTGCCCACGCGCGCCAGCGGGCGTCGTCGGACCAGGATGGCGACGGCCGCGACCAGGTAGGCGCCACCGGCCACGAGACAGCGCACCCCGGTCGCGGAGGGAGCGGCCGCACGGGCCAGGACGAGCCCCACCGACAACGTGCCTGCCGCCGCCGCGAGTCCCAGTGCCACCCGGACCGTGCGGGCCGGCGGGTCCTCGCTCTTCGCGATGCCCCAGGCGCCGAGCAGGAGCCAGGCGACCTGCAGGTAGCCGGCGACCAGGGAGACGAGCTCGGCGATGATGCGCAAGGGGTCACCACCGCCGCCGGAAGTCATGCCGGCCGCCGTCGAAGCGCCCATGTAGACGACCAGGGCGAGCCAGCTGAGCGACCAGTGGCGCAGGTAGGCGTGACGGTAGAGACGATAGAAGGCCCCGAGGATCCCCGCCAGGATCAGCGCGAGGACGGCCTGAATCGCCACCTGCGTGATGAGGATCGGCAGGATGCCGATCGTCTGCTCGCCCATCCCTGCCCCTCGCCCTGGCGAAGGCTACTCCTCTACGGAGTCGGCGTCGAGGTCGTGCTTGCGCATGTAGTAGCTCAGGTTGCGCGGGTCGATCCCGAGGAGGTGCGCCGCCTCCTTGCGGACACCGTCCGCCCGGCGGTGCGCCTCGAGCAGCAGCTCGCGCTCGAGCTTGTTGAGCGCGTCGCGGAGGTTGAGCTCCCGCCCCGCGAGGGGCGCGCCCTCCCCCGAAGGGGGCCCGGCGTGGACCGGGGCGAGATCGAGGCCCTCGAGCCCCCGCGCCGGGTCGAGGATGAGCGCCCGCTCGATCACGTTGCGCAGCTCGCGCACGTTCCCCAGCCACGGGTAGGCGCCCAGGCGTGCCAGCGTCCCGGACGGGACGTCGGGTGCCGGACGCCCGAGCCGCTGTGCGATCTGGTCGGCGAAGTGCCGGGCGAGGAGCGGGATGTCGTCCCGGCGCTCGCGCAGGGGCGGCACGTCGATGCGGACGACGTTGAGGCGGTAGAAGAGGTCCGCCCGGAACTTCCCCTGCTGTACCTCGTGCTCGAGATCGCTGTTGGTCGAGGCCACGACGCGCACGTCCACCCGGGTCGCCTGCTCGTCGCCGAGGCGCTCGAACTCGCCGTCCTGGATGGCGCGCAGCAGCTTGGCCTGCCCCGCCGGCGGCATCGCGCTCACCTCGTCGAGCAGCAGCGTCCCGCGGTCGGCGAGCTGAAAGCGCCCCTCGCGGTCGGCGGCGGCGCCGGCGAACGAGCCCTTGCGGTGGCCGAAGAACTCGCTCTCCCACATCTCGAGGGGAACCCCGGCGCAGTTGACCTTCACGAAGGGGCCGGAAGCGCGGAGAGACAGCGCGTGGAGCCGCCGCGCGAGCAGCTCCTTACCGGTCCCCGACTCGCCGGTGATGAGGACCACGGAGTCGGTGGGGGCGGCGGCCTCGACCATGCCCATCACGCGCCGCCAGGGAGCGCTCTCCCCGATGGCCACGTCACCCTGGGCGGCCACGGCTCCGCGCAGGTAGCGCACCTCGCGCCGCAGGGCGCGGCCTTCGAGCGCACGGTCGAGGGCCACCTCGAGGGCGTCGGGCTCGGCCGGCTTCAAGATGTAGTCGCTCGCCCCCGCCTTCAAGCACTCGACCGCCGAGGCCACGTTCCCGTGACCGGTCAGCATGACGACGGGAACGTCCGCGGCCGCGGTTTGCATCCGGCGGACGAGCTCGAGGCCGTCCGCTCCCGGCATGCGCAGGTCGGAGAGCACCACGTCGACGGGCGCGCGGCCGAGGTGGGCGAGGGCCTCCGCCACCGATCCGGCCGCGCTCACGTCGAAGCGCCGCGCCCGCAGGATCTCGACGAGTGAGTCGCGCACGTAGGCCTCGTCCTCGACCACGAGGACCCTCGCTCGGCTCGCTGTCCGGTCGTTCATCGCGTCAAGCCTCCCGGGCCGGCAGCCGCATCCGGAAGACGGAACCCCCGCCAGCCCGTGGGGCCACGTCGAGCTCGCCTTCGTGCTGCCGAACGATGGTATGACAGATCGAGAGCCCGAGGCCGGTCGAGTCCCTGGTCGAGAAGAACGGCTCGAAGACCCGCTGGCGGTCGGCCTCGGGAATGCCCGGGCCGCGGTCGGCGAACTCCGCCACCACCGTGGCCCCGTCGCGGCGCGAGGTGACCCGCACCTCGCCCTTCGCCGGCTGGACCTCGCAGGCGTTGACGATGAGGTTCATCGCCACCTGCCCGAGCATCACCGGGTTGCCGTGGACGACCAGCGGCCCGTCCGAGAGGTCGAGGGCGAAGAGAACGTGCCCGAACTCCTTCCGCGACTGCACGAACACCTCGGTCTCCCGCAGCACCTGGTTGAGGTCGACCGGGGTGCGCGGCGCCTTCGCCGGGTCGGCGTGAGCGAGGACCTGCCGCACGATCCCCGCCGCCCGGTCCAGGCCCTGCTTCACCGAGCCGACGTGGCGGGAGGCGGCCTCGACGTCCGCGCGGAGAAGCGCGTCTTTCGCGAGGGTCAGGTAGTTCGACATGCCCTCGAGGGGATTGTTGATCTCGTGGGCGATGCCGGCGGCGAGGCGGCCGACGGTGGTGAGCCGCTCGGCGTGGAAGAGCTGTCGCTCGAGCTCGCGCACGCGGCTCTCCTCGGCCGCCCGGGCCTCGAGCCGCGCACGACGGCGGGCCTGCTGCACCGCGAAGGCCCCGAGGAGAAGCGCGAGGCCCATCACCACGAGGTTGAGCATGTAGGTCGTGCGGTAGCGCGCCCACACCGGCTCGGCGAGGCTCACCGCCGTCCGCTCCGGCTGCACGCACGAGAGGCCGAGCGGCCCGGGAGCCGACCAGCCCTCCGCGCGGACGGGCGCCTCCGCGCGCACTTCGGTCTCCCCCGCGGGAAGGGGGCCGCGCGGGCCCGCCGGGAAGCGCCCGAGCAGGGTACCCTTCGCGTCCAGCAGCCGGCACAGCCGCGGCGAGTCGACCCCCGAGTCGCCCGGGTCGAGGAGGGAGGCCGGCTCGACCTCGGTCTCGATCGTCACGCCGCCCGCGAGCGGACGCGCGGCCTCGCCGTGCGGCAGCCGCGCGGTGAGTCGCGGCCGAGTGGGGTCGATTGCAGCCCCCTCCTGCCCCGTGGGGGTCGCCGAGACCCAGAGCACGGGCACGCCGCCCCGGCGTCCTACGTGCACGAGCGGGCGCCCGTCGGACGAGCGCACCCCGATGCGGACGACCTCGGCGTGGCTGCGCAGGAAGAGGAGGAGAGCGCTCTCCGCGGCCTGGCGCAGCAGCGAGGCGGCCGAGGGGTCGTTCCCGGCCTCGTCGAGACGAGCGATCGTGGGCGAGGCGCCGAGGAAGGCGAGGTCGGACCGCACCTCCGAGAGCCGCCCCTCCAGCGCCGTGGCCTTGGCCCCGACGTCGAGGGCGAACGCGCGCCGCGCCTCGTCGAGGGCGCCCTGGCGTGCGACGTGGATTCCCCACAGGCCCGCCAGGTTGACCGCGGCCACGGCCGCGAGCGCTATTCCCGTGAGCCAGCCGGGCGTGGCGCGCAGGGGCTTCATCAGAACTGGCAGCGGCCGTCGCGATCCTCGCAGATCCCGCTGTTGCAGGAGAGGGTGGCCCGGCAGGGCACCGATCTGCCGTCGCACGGCGCGTCGATCGGGGCGCCCCCGACCGTCGTGCCGCACGACGCCCCGGACACGACGTTGCCCTCACAGAAGCACGGGTCGTTGATGGTGGCCCCCACGATGCACACGCGCGGCGAACACGTCAGGGCCCCGGAGTCCGAGTTGCCCTTGCCGAGATTGTTCGCCCCGTAGAGCAGGCCGAGCGCGACCACGTTGGCGCCGATGACGAGACCCAGGTTGCCCACGTGGCGGCCGACGCCCGCGGGCGGGACCGGCGCCGCGACACCCTCCGCCGCCACGGTGGGCGCCGCGGCGGCGGGCGCCTCCGGCTGGGCCTCGTCGCCGCTGCGCTGCAGCCGCACCTCGCCGTTCAGCCGCGTCGTCGGCCGCAGGCCGTCCGGACGCGCGAACTCCTCGGCGAGCGGCTCCTCCCGGCCCCCCGGGCGCCAGGCGAGCAGGCCCTGGAGCACGCTGTTGTTTTGCCGCAGCGAGAGCGTCCACTCGTTGCCGCCCGCGTCGGTGAAGGAGACGGTGCCGGCGCCCTGGGTCGCCGCGGCGATCCCGTAGCGCTTGCGCAGCGGCGGGCAGCCCGAGCCCGGCTCGGCCGGGAGGTCGATGGCCACCGACCCCCGCAGCTGCCCCTCCACGACGGTCAGCTCGAGCCGCACCGACGGGGCACCCGGGCCGCCTTCGTAGCGGCACACCTGTCCGGCCCAGTCGTTCGTGAGCCTCGCCCAGCCCTCCCAGCTCCCGGCGGCGCCGGGGGCCGGTGGCGCGGCCGGCTCCTGGGCGAAGCCCGCCGGGGGCAGCGCAAGCGCCGCGGCCAGAGCGAGGGCGACGAGGCGGTGGGGTCGGGGGCGCATCTGAGGGCGAACGCGGGCGGATGCTATCACGCCAGGCTCTTCTTCGCCGCGTCGATGCGCGCGTTGTTCTCCTCGTAGGAGAGCGGCCCTTCGGCGCCCGCGGGCGGGTACACGTGCCCGCGGTACACCGGGTACGCCTCCGTGCGCAGGTGCGCGAGCATGTGGTGACCGCGCCGCGCCCTTCGCTCGTGGCGCAGCGCGCTCACGTCCACCGGCGCCACCACGATGCGCTCGCCCGGGCCCGGCGAGGCCTGCGCGAGCACCCGCCCGTCGAAGTCCACCACCATGCTCCCGCCCGGCCACGAGTACGGCGGGTAGCGGCGCAGCTGCGCTCCCTGGTTGGCGGCGACGACGTACGCCACGTTCTCGAGCGCGCGGCAGCGGTTCACCACCGTCCACCAGTCCATGGGCTCGGTGGCGCCCCACGGGTCCATGTAGGCCGAGACGCGCACCAGGACCTCCGCGCCGTTGATGGCGAGCTGCCGGATGGCCTCGGGGAAGACCCAGTCGTAGCAGATCGCGCAGCCGATGCGGCCGATCTCGGTGTCGGCCACCGGGAAGAGCGGCTCGTCGTAGCCCGGCACGTCGTGGGGGCTCGCGTGGACTTCGTACGGGATCCACGGGTTGACCTTGCGGTACTTGTAGAGGATCCCACCGGGGCCGATCAGGCACGTGGTGTTGAACACGACTCCCGGCCAGCGCGGGTCCGCCTCGATCATCGTGCCGCTCTGGATGAAGATGCCGTGCTCCTTCGCTTTCGCGCAGAGGCGGTCGGTGTGCTCGTTCGGCACGGGCACGGCCAGCTTCTCCACCAGCTCCGCGACCGTCGCGTAGACCGGCGCCGCGTGAGCGAACTCGGGGAACACCACCAGGCGCACGGGCAGGAACGGCGCCGCGCCCGCCAGCGCCGAGTCGGCCATCGACAGCATCCGGTCGGTGTTGGCCCTCATCTCGAGCCGGCCGAGCGGGTTCGGCAGGTCGGTCTGGCAGCAGGCGGCGGAGTAGCGGATGTGGCCCGTCATTGCGCCGTTGTCATTCCGAGCCCCTCGGCTTGCCTTGAGGCGAGTAGTCCGCCGCGACGGGGGAAGCGGCGTAGAGCTCGATCGGGACGATCGGCCGGACCACGAGGCGCGTGTTCCAGGTCTCGGCCTGCTGTCCTGCCTTGCGGACCGCGGGAGGCAGGTCGGCGTCCGCGTAGGGGTAGGACTTCATGCCCTCGTACGGCAGGGGCAGGACGATGTCCGGGCTCGCGGAGTTGATGTCCATCTCCTTGCTGAAGCCGCGGCTGTCGAGCAGGAAGGTCCTCTCCCGCCCCGTCCCGACGGGCGGGAGGGCCGAGGCGTCGAAGCTGAGCGTGAGCTCGTCTCCCGGCTTGGACACCACGAACGAGTCGTCGGCCGCCGCGAGCAGCGGCCGCACGTCGCCTTCCCGCGTGTAGCGGCCCGGCATCGTCTTCCACGGCGACCGCCACGAGACCCGCGCGTAGTCGAAGCCCAGTGGCTCCCCCTCCGTCGCCACGGCCGAGAAGCCACGCTCGCCGAGATCGGCGCGCACGGGGTCGAGGACCGCGGGCACGAGGGCCACGTCCGGCGCCAGGGCCGCGACCGCGGCCTGGTCCCAGTAGACCCGCATCGTCGTGACCACCCGGACGCGCCGCGAGGGACCGAGCTTCCCGCCCAGGTGCACCACGACCGTCTGCGGCCTCCCCACGGGGATCCCCACCTGCTCGACGGCGGTCGCCCAGCGGCCGTCGGCACGCTCGACCTCGAGCCGCGGGGGCACGGCGGCGAGGCCCATCTGGTGCGCGGCGACGTTGTCGCTCGAGAAGGCGTAGTCGGTCCAGCCGGTGAGGAGCAGGACCGTGTGCGACGGCGGCAGGGAGGACAGGTCGAAGGTGAGAGCGTGCTCCTTCGCGTAGCCGCGCACCCGCTCGAGCGGCAGGTCGTCCACGAAAGCGCGATCGGTCGCCGCCAGGCGCGCGGTCACGTCGCGCCCGGAGTGGTCGGTCGCCCGCGGGGTGCGCGGGTCGCGCACCGCGAAGAGGCGGAAGGGCTTCGGCGGCGACGTCATGCCCTCGTCGGGGTACACGAGGACGTCGGCCGGGTGGTCGAGGGCGACGAGCCGCAGGCGATCCAGGTAGAGCACCTCCTCGAGCTCGTTCGTCACGCGCAGCTCGTAGCGCCCGTTCCGGGGCGCGAGCCGCCCGGGGGCGATGCGCACGTACTCGACCGGGTCGGGGTCGCTCCGCACGCCGGGGGCGACGTAGTAGCCCATCTCCCCCGCGCCGAGGAAGTCGGTCAGGAACTCGAACCGCTCGCCGTTCCACGCGTAGAGGTACGGGCAGGAGGAGGGCTTGCGGTCGAGCTCGTTCACGGGAAGCGCGGCGCGGCGACCCGGCTCGGTCGATGCGCCCATCTCGGTCTCGGTCTGCACGATGCCGGACACCCAGATGATCCGCACCGCGTCGGGCGCCGTCCGCGAGCCGAGGCCGAAAACCACGTCGGCCGGGGCGGCCATCGGCACCGCGGCCGAGGTCTCGATCTTCTGGCGGAGGCTGCCGGCGCGGATCTCGACCTTCGCCCCCACTGCGCCCTTGCTCGACACGCGACCGACGAGCTGCACCGCGAACGAGTGGTTGCGGTTGCCGCCCTCGTTCACCAGCCGGCGGAGGGCGGAGGGGGTCGCCAGGAGCGCGTCCTCGTCGCCGTCGGCGTCGAGATCGGCCACGGCCAGGGCGGCCGCCTCGACCGCCCCTTTCCGGGGCGTGGCGGTGAAGGCCGTGGCGCTCACGTCGGCCCAGGACGCCCCCAGCCCGCGCAGGAGCCGCGGCCCCTTCGCGGTGACCACCAGGAGGTCGAGGAGCCCGTCGTTGTCGTAATCGAAGAGCTGCGCGGCGAGCGCGCCCGCGGCCGCCGGCGGGGCCGGCACGACCTGGAACGCTCCCCGGCCGTCGCTCAGGGCGAGCGAGGACGCGCCCAGTCCGCCCAGGAAGAAGTCGGTGTAGCCGTCCTTGTTCACGTCGCCGGCCGCCGCGCTCGCGAACGGCCCCGTGGCCACGAGGCCCAGCTCGGCCGCCAGGTCCTTGAAGCTGCCGTCCCGCATGTTCTTGAAGAGCACCGGGCGGTCGCGCTTCAACACGAACAGGTCGACGTCCCGGCGATTGTCGAAGTCGGTCGGGACCACTCCGACCGCCCCCCCGGCCCCACCCAGCTCCGCGGTGGCGGTGATGTCGGCGAAGGTGCGGTCACCGTTGTTCCGCAGCAGGAGGCCGGGCCCCTCCGGGGCGGCGGCCGCCACGAAGACGTCGAGGTCGCCGTCGTGATCGATGTCGACAAAGGCGGCGGTGGCCGCGGCGTGCAGCCAGGCCGGGACCGGAACCGTCTCAGCCTTGAAGCGCCCGCCTCCCTCGTTGTGGAGGAGCGACGCGCCGGCCGGGCCCGAGGCCAGCAGGTCCGGGAGCCCGTCGTTGTCGTAGTCCCCCGCCACCGCCACCCGCGCGTCGACCCCGGCGAGGCCCGATCTCTCCGTGACGTCGGTGAGCCGGCCCTGCTCGTTGCGGAGCACGCGGAGCCCCGCCCGCCCGGCCGAGACCACGTCGAGCGCCCCGTCCGCGTCGAGGTCCGCGAGAACGAGCGTCGACGCGCCGGGAGACGCCTCGCCCTTCTCGGCGAGCGACACCGCGGGCGTCTTCGCGTCCACCGCCTCGGGCTCCGCCCCCGTCGAGGCCAGCGCTTCGGCGTACTTCCCCTGCTCGAGGTAGTTCGACCCGAGCGCGCTCTTGTACGCGCTGTCGCGCAGCTTCTGGAAGGCGGCCATCGCCTCCTGGCCCTCCTCGCGCTTCCCGGCGCGGGTGAGGGCCACGCCGAGGTTGTAGGCGGCGCTCACGTTGTACGGCTCGGACGCGAGCGCCAGGCGGAAGGCGGCGGCCGCCTCCTCGAACTGCCGCGTCTGCAGGTACACCTGGCCCAGGGTCACGTTGGCGCCGAGGTCCTTCGGGTCCTTGTCGAGCACCTTGCGGACGTAAGGCACCGCGTCCTCGGCGCGTCCCTCGCTGCGCGCGATGAGGGCGAGGAGGTAGTTCGGCTGCGGCGCGAGAGGCGCCGTTCTCAGGGCTTCCTCCGCCGCCTGCTTCGCGGCCGGGATGTCGGGCACGTAGAGCTGGGCGATCGCCAGGTTGATGCGGGCCGCCAGCAGCGACGGGTCCTTCTCGAGGGCCCGGCCGAAGGCCCCGACCGCGTCCGCGAAGCGGAACTGCTCGAGCAGCGCAACCCCGAGGTTGTTCTCTCGCCACGCGGCCTCGCGGGCGGGAAGCGGCGCGGGGGCGGGGGCCTCGGCCCGGGCCCCGGGAAGGGAGACGGCGAGGGCGGCGGCAACGCAGCAGAGGAGAGAAGCTCGGCGCAGGCTCATCCCACCATTCTCATCCGGGCCTTGGCCCGGACTCAAGGCGCGAGGGGGCTGCCCTTCGCGGGCAGGACCTTCGCGGAGACGAGCCCGCGGCCCTCCTCGACGAACGCCACCTGGTTCGCGATCACGCGCCCGGTGCGGTCCACCTGGCCGCTCGGCCAGGCGACCTCGATCGATTCGACCCACTGATTGGCCCCGAGGCCGAAGGTGACCGCGGTGTCGCTCTGTGAGCAGTAGGAGGACCCCGTGCGCACGAGGCGCCACTGACGGGAACGGTCGGCCAGGGTGACCGTGACCTTCGCTCCGATGCCGTCCCGGTTGGACTTCGTCCCGATCGCCTTCACGCGGAGGAAGCGTCTCTGGTTTCCCCCGTCGTTGCGGAAGACGACGGCCGGCCCGTTGTTCGTGCTGACCAGCACGTCGAGGTCACCGTCGTTGTCGTAGTCCCCGTAGGCGGCCCCGCGCGCCACGATCGGCTTCTGCAGGGCGGGGCCGAGCTTTCGCGCCACCGGCTCGAAGTGGCGGTCGCCCGTGTTGCGGAACACGTGGGGGAGCTGCGCGTGGGTCACGCTCGGCTGCAC
>Ga0209254_10004970_pt1 | contig 12222 bp, 9 predicted proteins | sample FrelakmetDIP11DI_FD_187148 | JGI IMG/M metagenome (GOLD analysis project Ga0209254, IMG submission 187148) | Freshwater lake sediment microbial communities from the University of Notre Dame, USA, for methane emissions studies - DIP11 DI (SPAdes)... | ecosystem: Environmental > Aquatic >...
CGAACAACAGCCAGGGAGGGCTGGCGTCGAGCGGGATGACCCATACGCCGCGCGGGTCGTAGGCGCTCAGCCTGCCGCTGACCAGCAGATTGGCTTCATCTGCGGTCCATCCGATGAACCCACCGCCGTACGTGGTCACCGCTTTGATCGCCCGGCTGCCATCGACGTTCGCCATCCAGATGGCGCGGCGCCGCAGATCGAGATGGGCATACGTGCTCGAGCCTGTCTCCCAGATGATGCGGTCTCTGGAAGGCGAGAACCGCACGGCATTGCCTGCGGCAGGCACCACCCACTTGCGTCCACTCGCCGTGCTCATCAGGATGGTCTTGCCGTCGTCGGGGTAGGCCATCAGCGCCCAATCGGGGGAAAGCAACCCAACCCGCGAGTATAGCCGCCGCACGCCTGTGCCATCCACCGCCGCGCCGTAGATGCCGGCCGCCCGCGCGCTCTTTGGCCTGGCGACGTACGCCACCCACACCGAATCCGGTGACCAGAAGACACCTGTGCAGCACCCTGCTTCGGGGACCAGTGCGCGCACCCCGGGCGGAGGCGTTCCGGTCGGGCTGACGGGGAGTAGCAGCGCCCCGCTCGGACTCCTCGCGGGCGGCGGGCTTGGTGTCGAGGCCGGCTGCGGTCGGCCGGGCTCGGCGTCGAAGCTGGCTGCAGCGGGCCCCGCCAGCGGTCCAGCGATCACCATCAGCCACGCGATCAGTAGGAAGCCCGGTCTCATCCTGCTTTCACCAATCCGGCGGCCACGCCGACTCGTACTCGTTGAGCAGCGGCTGACCAAAGATCACCACAGGTTGGTCCGCCCACGTGATCCACTGCCGAGGGTCTGCCAGATCCTGCTCGAAGCCGAGCGCGGATGAGCCGGCCAGCGCGATGCGGTCCCAGTCCGCCTCGATCAACAGCATCGGGTTGAAGGCCTTGCGATGCGAGGGAGCGCTGCGGATTTCCAGGTGAAGGTGAGGCCGCGAGGAACAGGTCAGGTCCGGATCGCCGCTCAAGCCAACCGGGTCGCCCTGGCGCACAGTCTGGCCCTCAAGGAGATGCGAGCGCGCCAACAAGTGCCCATAGAGCGAGGCGTAGCCGTTCGGATGATTGATCACCACGTTGTGCGGTCCAGCCCCATGGTAGATGTTGTCAACCTGGACGACCACGCCGTCTCCGATAGCAAGCACCGGAGTTCCGCAGCGCGCGGCAAGATCGATCCCGAAATGCAGGCCCTGGCCGGCATCGTAGATCCGGAGGCGTTCGCGGTAGGCGAAGGTGGTATTGCCGTAGGCCTGGGTAAGCAGCCAGGTGCTGGGTCCGGGCGGTCCGGCGAAAGGTAGGCGAAACGGGGGCCCGGCGTCGACGGGCGCACTCGGCACGGGAGTCTGGGTGGGCTGCAGGGTTGGCACGTCGGCGGTGGGCAGTTCCCGGCGTGTGGCGCTTCTCGACGGCAGCGCGGATTGCCCGGTGTTTGCGGCTTCGCCAACGGGCACGCCGGGCATTGGGCGCAGGAGTGCTGCAGTGCCCAGGGTCAAGGCAGCCAGCGCGCCTCTCACCCACTGCCTGGCATTCATGCCTTCCCTCTCGATGCGGCGTGCATTTCCGCTCGGCCGAGAACGCGTTCGAGCACCTGCGGTGCGTACCGCTCCAGCATGTCCGCCGTCAGGCTGTTCAAGCGGCAGATCTCCTCGTACAGGTCAACGCTGCGCCGGCGTGTGCGCTGCTGGGTGCGGAGGTCAAGCCCCCACAGGCCGAAGCGCAGGCTCCACCCTTCGGCCCACTCGAAGTTGTCGACCAGCGTCCAATGCAGGTAGCCGATGACTGGAGCGCCGTCATCGATCTCGTTCCACAGGCAGTGAAGGTGTTCGAGCAGGTACCCCAGCCGGAAGTCGTCGCCAGGATCCTCGGTGCCGCTCTCGGTGATGATGATCGGCAGCTTGAAGCGCCGCGCCCACCGCAACGCATGCGACAAGCCAGCCGGGACACTCGCCAGAAACCCATTCGGACTGAGCTCGGCGCCGGGAGGAAACTGGCTGCGGGCCATCAGTTCATTCCAGGCGCCAGGGTCAAAGTGAGCGACCTCGGTGGTGTAGTAGTTCAGGCCGAAGAAATCCTGCGTCCCGACGGCCTCCGGGACCGACACCCGCCTCCCGGGCAGGCGAACGATCCCGTCCTGTGCCGCCCGGGCAAAGACCTCGTTGAAGGCTGCGGAGCGGGCCCAAGCCACCAAGTGGTCCAGCGGACAGGAGCGCCGCGCCGGCCGCATGCCGCGCACATGGTGCGCCAGGCCAATGCGTGCCGCCGGGCGGAGGGCACGGATGGCGTGATAAGCTGCGGCGTGCGCCAGGGTCAGGTTCACCATCACCTGGAAGGCGTGCCCCAGGTTGCGCTGCCCGGGTGGGAAGTCCCCGGCAGCATAGCCGGAGTAGGCCAGCACATTGGGCTCGTTGACCGTGATCCACAGATCGGCCAGGTCACCCAGTGCAGTCACGACTTTGTCGACGTAGCGCTCGAAGAGGGCGGCGACATCGGCGTTCAGCCACCCACCGCGTTCCGTCAACCACTGGGGATTGGTGAAATGATGCAATGTGACGAGAGGGGTAAGGCCGCGGCTGCGTGCCCCGAGCAGCATTTCGCGATAGTAGACCAGCGCCGCTTCATCCCAGCGGCCCGGCTCCGGTTCGATCCGGCTCCACTCGATCGACAGGCGATGCGCCCTCTGCCCAGCATCGGCTGCCCGATCCAGGTCCTCCGCCCAGCGGCCGCCCCACCAATCACAGGCCTTGCCAGAGCGGTCTCCGCCGCGGATGCGGCCGGGCTGCGCCTCCCAATGCCACCAATCGCTGTTGGCATTGTCCCCCTCCACCTGGTAGGAGGCCGTCGCCGTTCCCCAAAGGAAGTTGTCAGGAAAGGCCCAGGTTGGCGGCGCCAAGACCGGTCCTCGGGATGGGAGAGCTGTCTTTCAGCATCGCCTGTCCAACCAGGCTCCTCTCACCTGTTCTGCGGAATCCAATTTCGTAGGCATCGACATGGCCGGCAACGTTGCCTTCCTCGAGACGCAGCAGCGCCACCTTGCCTTCCGCCAGCAGCCTGCCGGTGATGGCAGAGAGGACCGACTTGCCGTACGGTTTGCCGGCCGCCTCCGGGCTGGTCTCCAAATACACCTCGGCGTACAGGTCCCCGATCCAGTTCAAGCCGGCGGCAGCGTGGGCAACGCCCCCCGAGCGGATCTCGTAGCGCGGTAGCCCACCAGGGGCGGTCACTTCGACAACCAGCACGTTGAGCAAGGGGGAGTAGGAGCGACCGTCGACGCGCAGCAGGTCGAGCACAACCGGGCTGCCAAACTCGGCAACTTCCTGTACCCACTCCCGTTGCTCGACCGGCAAGGTCAGGATGACCGGGCGCCCCGCTTCAATGCCGGCAGCCAGCAGGCGGCTGAGCCCTCCCGGCGTCGCCACGAAGGGGACAGCCAGAGGGCGGAAGAGGTCAAAGCCCGTCCGCGCCAGGACCAGGAAGCCGGAGGGAATGGTCGGGGCGTGATAGTAGCCGTAGAGCGTGACCCGGTCGGCGGGGTGGGTCAGTGCGTAGTAGGTGGGGAGCGCATCCGCAACGGATCGAGGATCCAGCAACCCCGCCAACGAGTCACGCTCGGCGGGTGAGATACGCCTGACCTCAGCCATGGCCAGCTATTCTACCCTCCCTGCACAGGCAAGGACAATCCACGCCCCTCGCCCCGATCAGGCACCTGCGCCTGATGCAGGATCAGGGCCACGCACGGTGGCCCCACGCCGCCTTGGGATCCAGCCGCGGTCAGGCAGGTAGTTAGGGGGCTTGAGCGATGGGGGCTTGGGCCTCGGTCAGCAACACAGTCTCGGCGATCGCCGGCCCCAGGGAATACACGGTGATGTCGAAGGGGGTGCCCTCGGTCGCCGAAAACGCGGTGGCGGGCTCCCAAATGGCGTAGCCCACCACGTCCCCCGCACTGTCCAGGGCGGCCAGCACAATGGTCACCCGCGCCTCGCCGCTGGCGGGCGCACCCGCCAAGCGGGCCTCGCCCGTGACGCGCCAGCTGCCGCGGTCGCTGGCAGGATCCTGCGTGGCCCGCGTGACGACCAGATCGATGAACCTTCCGTCAGCCGGATCGGCCTCAAAGGCGGTGTCCAGGCCGGCCTCAGCCTGCGTCCAGTTCCCGACATCCGAAGGGAAGTCGGCGACCAGGACCAGCGTGCCGCCGGGCTCGATCCGGTTGAGCACTGGATAGGCGGGGCGGGTGGCGACCGGTCTTCCCGAGGCGTCCAGCAGCGTTACCAGGGCAACCATCCCTTCGACGGGCGGACGCGTGGCGGCGCTGCGCGCCGCCAACAGACAGGTGGTCGTCCCTGTCACCAGCCGGAAGCACCGCACGCCGGAGAGCGCAAGCGGCACTGGAGTTGCAACCGCAGCCGCCAAGGGATCCGGCGTTCCCTCCGGTCCGGGGATCACCAGCGTCTGGCCGATGCTGAGCAGCCGGGGGTTGATTCCCGGATTGGCGACTTGCAGTGCATCCAGCGTCAGGCCATAACGGGAAGCGATGCTGAGCAGCGTCTCATTGGCGCCCACGATGTGGGAGAAGGGGGTCGGGGAGGGGCCGGCCGTTGGCAGCGGCCGCACGGTAGGGGTGTGCTGTCCCCGGGTCGGCGTGGCGCTGGCCAGCCGCAACGGCCGCAGGGTTGCGGTCGGCTGCCCCGACTCGCTGGAGACAGGGGCGCACCCCCCCTGCAGCAAGAGAACGGCGGCCAAGGCCGCCACGAGCCGTATCCGGGTCACCGCCGGGATAGTATACCAAAGTGGGGTGGCGCGGCCCACCCATTGGCGATATCCTATTCAGGCTGAAGGGGGGACCTAGCTGCCGCCTATGACCGTGCCGCCGCAGTCCATGTTCACCGAGGCCATTGCTGCGGCACGAGCCGGAGACCGCACTCGGGCGCGGGAGCTGTTCACCCGCCTGGTGCGTTCCGACTCGGCCAATGCCGAGTACTGGATCTGGCTCAGTTCGGTCGTCGACACCAACAAGGAACGAATCTACTGCCTCGAGTCGGCGCTGCGCCTCGACCCGACAAATCGAGCGGCGTTGCGGGGACTCGTGATTCTGGGGGCGCGCAAGCCCGAAGGCAAGGAGGCGCAGCAGGTGGCACGCCTGCCGCGCAAGATGGCGGCGGCCAAGACGCCTGCGCAGCGCGGCGGCGGGCGGCGGGTTGCCATTCCTTGGCGGTTCCTGGCGGCCATCGCCGTCGGCGGCATCTTGCTGGTGCTGGTGGGCGTGATCGCTGTGCCGCTAGCCTCCCTGCTCCGGCCGCGCGCCCTTGCCCCGGCCTCGGCACTTGCCACGCTCACTCCCACCCCGTTTGACACACCCAAGTTCGGCCCGCCGACGTGGACGCCAATTCCGGCTTCGACCCTGGTCAACCGTACCGCTGTGCCGACGGAACTCGCCGGCACACCGCTGGCGTTCCTGGTGGAAATGACGCCCACGCCCACGCCGGTCTTCGGCGCCACACCCAGGCCCGACAATCCCGCCTATCAGTCCGCGCTGACAGCCTTCATCGCTGGCAACTTCGAAGCCAGCCAGGATTACCTGGAGGCCGTGGTCGAGCAGCACCCGGACTGGCCGGACGCCCACTACCTGCTCGGAGAAACCAGGCGGCGGCAGGGCGATCTGGTCGGGGCCTTCCCCGCCTTCGACCGCGCCATCCTGCTCTCCAGCTACGCCCCGGCCTATCTTGGGCGCGCCCTGACCATGCTCGAGTTTCGTCCCGATCGCCCCCCCGTCGACTTTGACGAGGCAATCAAGGCCGATCCACTGCTCACCGAAGCTTACCTTGCCAAGTCCGACTATCTTGCCGCCAGGCGGCTGTGGAAGACGGTCGAGGATACCCTGCAGCAGGCGATCGACGCCGGGGCGGCAACGCCGCTGGTGTACGTCCGGCTGAGCGAGGCGCAGATCAATCGCGAGCGACTGGAAGAGGCCCTCGACAGCGCCGTGGCGGGGAGTGGCGCCGACCCCACCTTGCTGGAGGGCTATCTGGCAGTTGGCCGGGCCTACACTGAGCTCGAACAGTACGCCTCCGCCCAGTGGCCGCTGGAGACCTACGTGGCCTACAACCAGGAGGATCCACGCGGCTGGGCCTATCTCGCCCGGGCGCTGGCCGGGAACGGCCAACCCGAGCAGGCGATCGAGATGGCCAACCGGTCACTGGAGCTCAAGGAGCGCTATGCGTTGGCTTACCTTGCCCGCGCCTACGCCTATCTGGAGCTTGGAGAAGGACAGAATGCGCTCGATGACTTGCTCAACGCCCGGCGCTATGGCGTGGAGGCCTACGCCAACCACTACGCCCTGGGCAAGGCCTACTCCCTGATCGGCGACTACCGCGAGGCGCTCAAGTGGATCAACCTGTCGATCAGCGAGACGCTGGTCGAGCGTCGGGTTGCCGAAGGCTACGTCCTGCGGGCATTGGTGTATGAGAGTCTCACTCCCCCACAGACGGAGGACGCCATCGTCAACTGGTACTGGATTCTCGACCTGAAGGGCTCCTCGCCCGAAGCGCGCACACTGGCCGAGGAACACCTCTTCCAGCTCACCGGAAGACGGCCGACGCGCGCTCCTACCGAGCCCGCTGGCGCCTTACCCTCCCCGACCCGGACCCGCACTCCGGCGGCTACGCCGCTGAGCGCAACCGCCATCGGGGTGACGGCAACACCTAGCCGGACCGCGACCATTCCCCGCACTCCGACGCGCACGCCGACCCCCACTCCCTCGATCCCACCCACGACTGACCTCACCCCCTAACGGGCTGGCGAGCCTCCCTCTCTATCACCAGGCAGGCAAGGCCCACGCACTGCCCGTTTTGTCTATGCGCAATGCGACTTGGAGCCCTGCCCTTTGGGTCCGGCGTCCCCCTTCCCTGCCAGGCGGATCCCGTTTCCAGCGTCAGCCCAACCGGGCTGCTCAGCAGTGGCTGGACAGACATCCGTGATCCGGGTAGAATGGCTGTCTGTGATCTGCACCTTGTCCGGAGGACACCTTGGCGAACACCCAATCGGCGAAGAAGCGCATGCGCCAGAATCCGAAGCGCCAGATGCGCAACAAGCGAATCCGAACCCGAGCGCGGACGTTCGTCAAGAACGCCCGTGAGGCGATCGAGAGCGACGCCCAGAGCGCCGACGCGGCTGCAGCCTCCGCCTTGCGCGAGCTGGACAAAGCTGTCTCGCGCGGCGTCATCCACCGCAACAACGCCGCCCGGCGCAAGAGCCGGCTGCTGAAGCTGCTCAAGCAGGCCAAGAACCCGTAGTAGAGCCTGCGCAGCACTGACTCAAGGGATCCAACGCGGCGGCACCCTGAAGTGGGGTGCCGCCCGGCTGTTTCCGCCCTCGGGCCGTCCCAACCCGCATGCTATAATCCCGGCGCATGTTCGAAACCGAACTCGACCAGATCGGCGAGCAGCTTCGAGCGACCCTTCGCCGGCATGGCTCCGTCCCACCCGACCGGATCCAGTGGATCCCCATCCCGTTTGCCGGGCAATGGGGCTTCGGCACAGCAACCTGCTTTCAGGCTGCAGCGGCCGAAGCGCGCCACGCCAAGGGCGAGGTCGGGCGCCGCGCCGAGGAGCTCGCCCGGGTGGCGGTGGTCGACGTCCATCTGCCCCCGGGGATGGCCCGCATCGCCGCCGAGAAGGCCTACATCAATGTCTACCTCGATCCGGCGGTCTTCGCCCGGCGCGTGGTCGACCAGGTGCTCGGCGAGGCTGACGAGTTCGGTCGTGGTGAGCCCAAGGGCGAACGGGTGATGGTCGAGTACTTCCAGCCGAACACCCATCATTCGATCCACATCGGCCACGCCCGTGCGGCGCTGCTCGGCGAATCGCTCGCCCGCTTGGTCCAGTTTGCCGGCTTCGAGACGATCCGCGCCTCCTACCCGGGCGACATGGGGCTGGGCGTGATCACCTGCATGTGGGCCTATCAGCGCTTCTATCCCGGGCAAGAACCTGACGGCATCCACGAGCGCGGGCGCTGGCTGGCCAACATCTACGCCGAGGCCACCCAGCTCCTCATGCTGAAAGAGGATGAGACCGACTCCGAACGGGCGCAGCGCGAGGCCTACGACGCCGAGCGGCGCGAGCTCTACCGCCGCTGGGACGTCGGTGACCCAGAGGTGCGCCAGCTCTGGTTGAAGACCCGCCAGTGGAGCCTGGATGAATTGAATGACATCCTGCGCATGCTTGACATCCAGATGGACGTCTTCTTCTTCGAGAGTGACGCCGCCGCCGAAGGCAAGCAGATCGTCGAGGAGCTGATCCACCTCGGGATCGCCGAGGACGAGCGGCCTTCCGGCGGCCCGGTGATCGTCAAGATCGACGAGCGGCTCGGTCTCAAGAAGGAGAAGTACCGCACGGCAGTGATCCTGCGCAGCGACGGCACGACGCTTTACCTCACCAACGACCTGGCCCTGGCCAAGCGCAAGTTCGAGGACTATCACGTCGATCGCTCGATCTATGTCGTCGATGTGCGGCAGAGCCTGCACTTCCAGCAGGTGTTCAAGATCCTGGAACTGTGGGGCTTCCCCGAGGCCGCCAAGTGCTTTCACCTGGCCTTCGGTTTCGTCTCCCTGCCAGCCGGGGCAATGTCCTCCCGCAAGGGCAATGTGGTCTTCTTCAAGGATGTGGCTGACGAGGCCGTCCGACGCGTGCTGGAGGTGATCGAAGAGAAGAACCCCCACCTGCCCGCCGGCCAGCGCGAGCTGGTCGCCACCCAGGTCGGGCTGGGAGCGCTGGCCTACGCCATGCTGTCGGTCGACAACACCCGGGATATCGTCTTTGACATGGACACCGCCCTGAGCTTCGACGGGCAGTCCGCCCCCTATATCCAGAACGCCCACGTGCGGGCTTGCAGCATCCTGAAGAAAGCCGGCGGGATGCCGCTGACCGCCGACATCGCCCATCCCCTCGAACCGCTCGAGACCGAGCTGATCGACCTGATGGCGCGCTTCCCAGCAGCGGTGCAGCAGGCAGCGTTGGACTACAAGCCGCTGCACATGGCGAACTACGCCTATGAGTTCGCGCGTACCTTCCATGCCTTCTACCACGCCGTGCCGGTGCTGCAGGCCGGTACGCCGGAGACCATCGACGCCCGGCTGCGCCTGACCGCCGCCGCGCGCCAGACCATCGCTAACAGCCTGCGCCTGCTGGACATCCAGGCGCCAGAGAGCATGTGACCTTGACTCGGGCGTGAGGCATCGCCCCGAACGCCGACCTCCGGCGTGCCTCACGCTCCTCCAACGGAGGAGACTCGACAATGAATCGGACCCGCGTGATCATCATGGGTGCAGCCGGGCGGGACTTCCACAACTTCAACGTGTACTTCCGCGAGCGGCAGGAGTATGAGGTGGTGGCCTTCACCGCCACCCAGATCCCGAACATCGAGGGACGGCTCTACCCCGCCAGCCTGGCCGGACGGCTGTACCCGCGCGGTATTCCGATCCATTCCGAAAGCGAGCTGGTGGCGCTGCTCCGCCAGCACCAGATCGACCAGGTGGTCTTCGCCTACAGCGACGTCTCGCACGAATTCGTCATGCATCGGGCGTCCCAGGTGCTGTCGGCTGGGGCAGACTTCCGATTGATGGGCGCTGCCTCGACCCAGATCCCCTCCAGCAAGCCTGTGATCTCAATCTGCGCCGTGCGAACCGGAAGCGGCAAGAGCCAGACGACCCGCCGCGTGGCGACGATCCTGCGCACGATGGGCCTGCGCGTCGCTGCCGTGCGCCACCCAATGCCGTACGGCGATCTGGCGGCTCAGGCCGTTCAGCGTTTCGCCGACTACAAGGATCTGGCCGCCCACAACTGCACCATCGAGGAGCGCGAGGAGTATGAGCCCCACCTCGACTTGGGCGTGGTGGTGTATGCCGGCGTCGACTATGAGCGCATCCTGCGCGCTGCAGAGGCTGAGGTGGACGTCATCCTGTGGGATGGCGGCAACAACGACTTCCCGTTCTTCAAGAGCGACCTGCAGATCGTAGTCGCCGATCCCCACCGGCCCGGGCACGAACGCAGCTACCATCCCGGGGAGATGAACCTGTTCTCCGCCAATGTGGTGGTGATCAACAAGGTCGACTCGGCCGACGCTCAGGCGGTGCTGCAGGTACGCAGGAACATTGCCGCCGTGAACCCCGGCGCCATCGTGATCGAAGCGGCTTCACCGATCTTCGTCGATCACCCTGAGCAGGTGCGCGGCAAGCGAGTGCTGGTGATCGAGGATGGCCCTACCGTCACCCATGGCGAGATGGGCTATGGCGCCGCATGGGTCGCCGCCCAGCGCCTCGGCGCGGCGGAAGTGATCGACCCCCGGCCCTTTGCCCGCGGCAGCATCGCCGGGGTATACCAGAAGTACCCAACCGTCGGCCGGGTTCTTCCCGCCATGGGCTATGGGAAGAAGCAGATCACGGAACTGCAGGACACGATCAACCGCTCGGACGCAGATCTGGTCCTGATCGGAACGCCGATCGACTTGGGCCGACTGATGAAGATCAACAAGCCCGCCCAGCGGGTTCGCTACGAGCTTCAGGAGATCGGCACACCGACGCTAGAGGACGTGCTTCGCCGGCACTTCGGCGGCGTCTAGCCAACGTGCCGCCCGCGCTGGCCTGGCACGCAGCGGAGAAGACGATCGCTTCGCCTGGGTCAACGCGGTAGGGATGGCCATGCCTGGACGCCGCTCCCGGCCGTCTGAGCCGACGCTGGATTGGCAGGGCCGCTGGGAGGCCGAGCCCGGCGCGCCGACCGACCTAACCTGCTTCTCCCGATCATCGGCCGCCGCCCGCACCCACTGCCTCCCCGACAATCGCTTGCTCTTCTCCGACAACCTGGGCGCCATGCTGGCTCTGCTGGGCAGCCACGAAGGCCGGATCGACCTGATCTACGCCGACCCACCCTTCTTCACCGATCGCACCTACCCCGTGCGTGTCGGCGCCGGGGAAGACTCGCGCCATCCCGACACCTGGCGGACCGAGCACGGCTTCGCCGACCGCTGGGAAGGGCTCCCGGACTACCTTTCGATGCTCGAGCCGCGTCTGTTGGCCATGTATCACCTGCTCGCCCCGACCGGCACGCTGTACCTGCATCTGGACTGGCACGCCGCCCCCTATGCCAGGATCCTGCTCGATCAAATCTTCGGCCGAGAGGCGCTGCTCAACGAAGTCATCTGGGCGTATCACGGCCCATCGCCGATCCGACGCGCATTCAACCGGAAGCACGACACGATCCTTGTCTACGCCAAGACCCCGCACTACTACTTCGATCCGGATGCGGTGCGCGTGCCCTACGACCCGACGACCGTGCGGACCTTCCGCAATTCGCCCCGGGCCGGCTTCGGCAAGGTGCCCGACCTCGAGCGGGGCAAGGTGCCGGAGGATTGGTGGTATTTCCCGGTCGTCGCCCGCCTGCACAATGAGCGCACGGGGTATCCCACACAGAAGCCGGAGGCGCTGCTCAAGCGCATCGTGCTCGCCTCCTGCCCGCCAGGGGGGATCGTGCTCGATCCGTTCTGTGGTTCGGGCACCGCGCTGGCCGTCGCCTCCCGCTCTGGACGTCAGGCGATCGGTGTCGATCGCTCCCCGCTCGCCTTCTGGACAAGCTACCGCCGCCTGCTTCTTCTTCCGGAACCCCCCGCCCTCTCTCTGTGGCAGGATCGGCCGCTGCCGCAGGGGCCGCAGCCTATCGCCAGGCTAGGCACATCTCAGGAAGGCACGCACGTCGACCTGCTCGGGCTGCGCGGCGGCGGTGGGCACGCCTTCCCGGACGAAGTCGTCCTGTGGGAGGCTTGCTGGCAATCCACGGGATGCGCGGCGCCGACACGGATCGCCCATCCCCGCCGCTGGCGATCGCCGGACCTCCCGCTGCGAATCGCAAGCATCCCTGCGGGAACGCAACAGGTCGAGGTACGGATTGTCACTATGCGGGGAGAAGCCGGTGAGGCGGCGGCGCTGACCGACGTCCGAGGCTAGGCGTGCTTCGGCTCCGCCACGTCGAGCCGATATCCGATGCCGCGCACCGTCTTAAGGTAGATCGGCCGGCGCGGGTCTGGCTCGAGGGCCTGACGCAGCCAGCTCATATGCACGTCCAGCGTGCGGGTGTCTCCGGTGTAGTCGGTGTGCCAAACCTGGCGGATCAGCACCGGCCGGGTCATCAGCCGGCCCGGGTT
>Ga0209254_10004971_pt1 | contig 12219 bp, 8 predicted proteins | sample FrelakmetDIP11DI_FD_187148 | JGI IMG/M metagenome (GOLD analysis project Ga0209254, IMG submission 187148) | Freshwater lake sediment microbial communities from the University of Notre Dame, USA, for methane emissions studies - DIP11 DI (SPAdes)... | ecosystem: Environmental > Aquatic >...
GGTCGTCAACCCTTTCGAGCACATGAAACTCGGCGGCTCGGTGCGTGAGAACAAGGTGCGCCGCGAGGCGCCGTCGTACCTGACAGCCTGCGGGCTGGCTATGCGGAGGTTCATGCAGTGATCCTCATCAACCTGCTTCCCCACCGGGAAGAAAAGCGCAAGCGGCGCAAGGCGGCCTACTTCACTGGCCTGGCGCTCGGCGCAGTGACCGGGCTGTTGGTGGCCGGCCTCTGGTACGCGGTGCTCGAACAAATGAAGTCTTCGCAGATGGAGCGCAATGCCTTCATCAGCGCGGAGATCAAGAAGCTCGAAGCACAGATCAAGGACATCGCCAATCTGCGCGCCGAAATCAACGCGCTGCAGGCGCGGCAGAAGGCGGTCGAAGACCTGCAGACCAACCGCAACATTCCCGTGCACCTGCTCAACGAGTTGGTCAAGCAGACCCCCGAGGGCGTTTACCTCAATTCGATCCGCCAGACCGGCGGCGTGGTGGCCGTGACGGGCGTCGCCCAAAGCAACGAACGCGTGTCGGAGTTCCTGCGCAACACTTTGTACAACTCACCTTGGCTGGAGAAGCCGGAGTTGATCGAGATTTCGGCCGGCCCTGCATCGGCAGGCCGCAGTCGGTCCTACAACTTCTCGATGCGTGTGTCGATCAAGCGCCCGCAGGCGCCGGCTCCGGTGGCTATTGCCGCCAGTGCCGCCATCGCTGTCAAAGCACCCTGAGGTCGCAGAATGGCCACCCAGACCAAAACACCCAGTTTCGACTTCGCCGCTTGGTTCGAGCAGGTAGCGTCGCAGTTCCGCGGCCTCGACTACAAGCAACCGGGCCAGTGGGCGTTGTTGCCGAAGGTAACCTCGTGGCTGCTGCTCGGCGCGCTGATGGTGGGGCTGCTTTGGGTTCTGCTGCTGTCGGACAAGACTGCCGAGCTCGAAGCCGAACGCAACAAGGAGCCTGGCCTCAAGCAGGACTACCGCGGCAAGCTCGCGCAAGCTGTCAACCTGCCTGAGCTGCGCAAGCAGAAGCAGCAGGTCGAAGAGTACGTGACGCAGCTCGAGAAGCAGCTGCCTGGCAAGGCCGAGATGGACGCACTGCTGACCGACATCAACCAGGCCGGCATCGGGCGCGGCTTGCAGTTCGAGCTGTTCCGTCCCGGTGCGGTGGCGGTGCGCGATTACTACGCCGAGCTGCCGATCACCATCCGTGTCAGCGGCCGCTACCACGACATCGGTGCTTTCGCTGCCGACGTGGCCAACCTGTCGCGCATCGTCACGCTGCACGATCTGTCCATCACGGGTGTGCAGCGCGAGGGCGGCGGCAACCTGTCGATGGACGCCGTGGCGCGCACCTACCGCTACCTTGATTCGAGTGAAGTCGCGGCGCAGAAGAAGCCGGCGGCCGGGGCCAAGAAATGAGTCATCGCATTGGCAATCAATTGACGCGACGCCTGGTGCACCTGACGCTGGCCACGCTGGGCGCAGCAGCCCTGGTCGGCTGTGGAGCTGAACTCGACGAGTTGCAGCAATGGATGGAACAGCAGCGGCGTGAAGTCAAGCCGAACGTGCCGCCATTGCAGCCGCCGAAGAAGTTCGATCCGCAACCCTACGCTGCAGCCGACGCGGTCGAGCCGTTCAGCACACAAAAACTCACCGTTGCGCTCAAGCGCGACGAGCGTGTACCCAGCTCCTTGCTGGCCGGAGAACTCAAGCGCCGCAAGGAGCCGCTCGAGGCCTACCCGCTGGACAACATGAACATGGTCGGCAGCGTCACCAAGCAGGGCCTGCCATTCGCGCTGTTGCGCGTCGATGGCCTGCTCTACCAGGTGAAGGTGGGTGACTACATGGGCCAGAACTACGGCCGCGTCCTGCGCATCAGCGATACCGATCTGGTGTTGCGCGAGGTTGTACAAGACGCCGCAGGTGAATGGATCGAGCGCAACAGCACGCTGCAATTGCTGGAGCGGGGGGCGCGATGAAGAATCCGAAGGAGAAGCGCATCATGATGAAGTGTCGGGCATGGGGTGTGGCGGTGGTGCTGGCAATCGGCGCACCGGCCGCAGCCTTGGCGCAGAGTGTGATCCAGTCGATCACCAGCAGCCAGCAAGCGGGCAGCGAAGTGGTCCGCATCGAGCTGAGCGAGGCGCTGACGGCAGTGCCGGCGGGCTTCGCGATCCAGGCGCCACCGCGCATAGCGATCGACTTGCCGGGTGTGGGCAGCGCACTCGGCCGCCCTTCGGTCGAACTCAATCAGGGCAACTTGCGATCAGTGAACGTGGCCCAGGCGGGCGAGCGCACGCGTCTGGTGCTCAACCTGAAGCAAGCCGCAACCTATCGCGCGCAGCTTGATGGCAAGGCCTTGCTGATCATCGTTGACACCGGGGCTCCGGCCGGTGCAACGGTGGCCGCGGCGCCAGTGGGCGCCGCGCCGAGCGGCAATTTCGCGCCGGTACAAAATCGCGAGCAGCAAGCGCTGCGTGAGATCGACTTCCGTCGTGGTGTCGACGGCGCCGGCCGCGTGGTCGTCAGCTTGCCCAGCAGCCAGGTGGGCGTGGACATCCGGCAACAGGGCACCGGCCTGGTGGTCGAGTTCCTGCGCTCGGCTGTCCCCGACAGCCTGCGTCGGCGCCTGGACGTGACCGACTTCGGCACCCCGGTGCAGTCGATCACCACCTCGCAAATCGGTGACCGCGTGCGCATGGTGATCGAGCCGCGAGGCAATTGGGAGCACAGCGCCTACCAGAGCGACAACCAGTTCGTGGTTGAAGTGCGCCCGGTGCGAGTCGATCCGAACAAGTTGACGCAGGGCCCTGGCTACCAGGGCGAGAAGCTGAGCCTGAACTTCCAGAACATCGAAGTCCGCTCGCTGCTCCAGGTGATTGCCGACTTCACCAACTTCAACGTCGTCACCAGCGACACCGTCACCGGCAACCTGACGCTGCGCCTGAAAGACGTGCCGTGGGATCAGGCGCTGGACATCATCCTGCAGGCCAAGGGCCTGGGCCTGCGCAAGAGCGGCAACGTGATCTGGATTGCGCCGAAGGACGAACTGGCGATCAAGGAGCAGGCCGACCTCGAGGCTGGCAAGAGGAGGACCGAGCTCGAGCCGCTGCGCACACAGAGTTTCCAACTCAACTATGCCAAGGCTGCGGACATCATGTTGCAGATCTCGGCCAACCAGTCACTGGCGAGTGGGAGTACTGGAGGCAGTGGCAGCTCGCGGATGCTGTCACCGCGCGGCGCCATCAACTTCGACGTCCGAACCAATCAAGTGTTCGTGACCGACATCCCTTCCAAGCTGGAAGAAGTGACGGCCGTCATCGCCAAGATTGACATCCCCGTGCGCCAGGTGCTGATCGAGGCGCGCATCGTCGAGGCCAATGACTCGTTCGGCAAGTCGCTCGGTATCAAGCTGGGCGGCGCAATGCAGAATTTGCGCGGAGGCCAATATGGTGCGCCGCACAGCATCGCCGTTGGTGGCATCACCGGGCCACGCCTCAACAACCCCACTCTCGTTGACACATCGCCATTCGTCAACTTGCCCGCGCTGGGTCAAGGCGGCTTCGATCCGGCGACCTTCGCGGTATCGCTGTTCAACAGTGCCGCAACGCGCTACCTGAACCTCGAGATATCCGCGCTCGAGGCTGATGGCAAGGGCAAGGTTGTTTCAAGCCCGCGCATCGTCACGGCGGATCAGAAGAACGCGTTCATCAGCCAAGGCACCAAGATTCCGTTCCAGAAATCGACCAGTTCAGGTGCAACCGCCGTGGAATTCGTCGAGGCCACCTTGAAGCTCGACGTGACGCCGCAGATCACGCCGGAGGGCAATGTCATCCTCGTCGTGCGGATCAACAAGGACAGCCTGGGTACGCTGACCGCACTGGGTCGTGAGATCAACGTCAAGGAAGTCAGGACCGAGGTCCTTGTCGAGAATGGCGGCACGGTGGTCATTGGCGGCATCTTTGAGCAGAACGAATCGACGTCGGAGACAAAGGTTCCGGTTCTGGGCGACCTGCCATATCTGGGCTACCTGTTCAAGACAACCACACGCGACTCGTCGCGCACGGAGTTGCTGGTGTTCCTCACCCCCCGCGTGGTGACGGAACGCAGTGTCGTGCGCTGAGCCTTGACTCCGTGGGCGTCACGGTGCCACCGAGCGCCGGCACCAGGGCCATCATCTCCCTCGTCGGCATGCCCGGCAGTGGCAAGTCCACTGTCGGGCGCCATGTCGCGCGACACCTCGGCCTGCCTTTCGTCGACACCGATCACCTGATCGAGCAACGCATCGGCTGCTCGATCCGCGACTACTTCGAGACCCAGGGCGAAGCGGCGTTTCGCGATGTCGAGCAAGTCGTCGTTGACGAGGTCACGCGGATGGCGGGGCACGTGGTGGCGACGGGCGGCGGCGCGGTGTTGCGTGAGGCCAATCAACTCGCACTGCGTGACCGCACGACGGTTGTCTACCTGCGCGCGACGCCCGAAGACCTGGCCCGGCGCCTGCGCCACGACACCCATCGGCCGCTACTCCAAAGGAACGACGGCGACCCGCTGCGCCGCCTGCGCTCGCTGTTTCAGGAGCGTGACCCGTTGTACCGGCGCACGGCGCTCTTCGTCATCGAGACGGGGCGGCCGTCGGTGCACTCCTTGGTCAACATGGTGCTGATGCAGCTCGAACTGGCGGGCGTCGTGCCGGTGGCGGCCGGTCCGGGAGTCCCGCACCCGTAAACTCGGCGCCATGCCGAGCCCTCTCTCTGCCACCGCGCGCTGCGTGCCGATCGCCCTGGGCGAGCGCAGCTACGACATCATCATTGGTCGCGGTCTGTGGCATGACCCGGCTGCGTGGCGTGGACTGCCGCGCGCGGCCACCGCGCTGATCGTCACCAACCCCACCGTTGCCGGCCTCTATGCGCGCGCCTTGCGCGAGGCGCTGGCCACGCACTACGAGCGTGTTCTTACGCTCGAACTGCCCGACGGCGAAGCACACAAGAACTGGTCTTCGCTGAATCTGATCTTCGAATACATGCTCAGCGAGGCCTGCGATCGCAACACCGTGCTGTTTGCGCTCGGCGGCGGTGTGATCGGCGACATGGCCGGCTTCGCCGCCGCCTGCTACATGCGTGGGGTGCCCTTCGTGCAGGTACCGACGACGCTGCTGGCGCAGGTCGATTCGTCGGTCGGTGGCAAGACCGCCATCAACCACCCGCTGGGCAAGAACATGATCGGCGCGTTCTATCAGCCTGCGCGCGTGGTCTGCAACCTCGACACGCTGGTCACGCTCCCCGACCGCGAGCTGTCGGCGGGGCTGGCCGAGGTCATCAAGTACGGGCCAATCGCCGACGCCGCGTTTCTGGACTGGATCGAAGCCAACCTCGATGCGCTCTTGGCGCGCGAGCCGGTGGCAATGACCCATGCAGTGCGGCGGTCGTGCGAGATCAAGGCCCGTGTTGTCGCCGAGGACGAGCGCGAGGCCGGCTTGCGCGCAATCCTCAACTTCGGCCATACCTTCGGCCACGCCATAGAAACTGGCCTGGGTTACGGCCAGTGGCTGCATGGCGAGGCGGTGGGCTGCGGCATGGTGCTGGCCAGCGAGCTGTCGGCTCAACTGGGCTTGATGCCCGCTGCCTTTGCCCAGCGCATGCGGCGCCTGTGCGAGCGGGCGCGCCTGCCGGTGCGCGCGCCCGACCTCGGCGCCGAGCGCTACCTCGAACTGATGCGCATCGACAAGAAGAGCGAAGGCGGCGCCCTGCGTTTCGTGCTGATCGAAGCACTCGGTCGCGCCACGTTGCACCCGGTGACTGACGCCCAGGTGCGCGCAGTCATCGCGGCTCACATAGGCTGACCGGCGCGGCATGCTCGCGCGCTACGCCTGCGACCCGCAACGCAGCCAAGGACGGCGCATCGGCGAGCCGGCGTCGCCACCACGCACCGAGTACCAGCGCGACCGTGACCGAATCGTCCATAGCACTGCCTTCCGGCGCTTGGTCTACAAGACGCAGGTATTCGTCAACCACGAGGGCGATCTGTTCCGGACGCGCCTGACGCATTCGCTCGAAGTGGCACAGCTCGGCCGCTCGATTGCCCGCGCTCTGGCGCTCAGCGAAGACCTGGTCGAGGCCATCGCATTGGCGCACGACCTCGGCCATACGCCCTTCGGCCACGCCGGGCAGGACGCGTTGCACGACTGCATGGATGGCCACGGGGGCTTCGAGCACAACTTGCAGAGTCTTCGGGTCGTGGACACGCTGGAACAACGCTACCCCACATTCGACGGACTGAACCTGTGCCTGGAGACGCGCGAGGGAATTCTCAAGCGTTGCTCGTTGCCCGTCGCAGCGGCACTGGAGTTGGCTGAGCCGGGGGGCGTGGCCCGGCGTTTCATCGCGCAACAGCAGCCCAGTCTCGAGGCGCAGCTGATCAACCTGGTGGACGAGATTGCTTACAACGCGCACGACATCGACGATGGCGTGCGCTCGGGCCTGCTGGACGTGGCGCAGCTCGAGGCTGTGGCCCTGTATGTTCAGCATCGCGACGCAGCACTCACCGAGCATCCGCATCTGCTGGGGCTGCCGCGCCGGCAACTCGCTGAAACGCTGCGCCGCATGTTGTCAGCCCAGGTCAATGACGTGATCGCGGCCACGCAGGCCGAGCTCGACAGGCACGCGCCGGCCGATGCCGACGCCGTTCGGGCGCTGCCACCGCTGGTTTGTTTTGGCCTGGCCATGCGCGAGCAAAGCAGGCAGTTGAAGCGATTCCTGTTCGGCGCGCTGTACCGCCATCCGCGGGTGATGGCCACAACGCAGCGCGCCCGCGATGTGATCCAGGCACTGTTCGGTGCCTATGTCGCTGCGCCGGCCCAGATGCCGGGCGAGCAGGCGGCCGCATTCACCACGCACGGCGAGCGCGTGGTGGCCGACTACATCGCTGGCATGACCGACCGCTTTGCGGCTCGCGAGTACTTCCGATTGACCGGGCAGCCGGCCTTCGAGCCGGGCTGACCACGTGGCTCGCTCACCTCGACTGGCGCTGGCCGGCGCGCTGCACCACCTGATGCAGCGCGGTCACAACCGTCAAAGCGTGTTCATCGACGACCGTGACCGCGCGGCGTTCCTGGCGATGCTGCGCGACGCGGCCCAGCAGTGTGGCGTCGCGATCCATGCCTACGTCCTGCTCGATGCCGAAGTTCGCTTGCTGGCCACCCCGCGCGACGCCGGATCGCTCAGTCGCCTGATGCAGTCGATGGGTCGCCGTTACGTCGCGGCCTTCAATCAACGGCACAGCCGCAGCGGCACCTTGTGGGCGGGCCGCTTTCGCGCTGGCCTGATCGATGGCGCGTCGCTGGGCGCTGACGCGTTGGTGCATGTCGAGTTGCTGCCCGTGCGCACGGGGCACGTGGGGGCCGCCGGCGATTGGCCCTGGTCAAGTGCCGCCCACCACCTGGGCCGCGTCCGTGACCCGCTCATCGTTGAACACCCGGCCTACTGGTCGCTTGGCAACACGCCGTTCGAACGGGAGTTGGCGCACGCTCACAGGCTGCAGGAGGGGGTCTCTGTAATGAATGCCGAAGGTTTCGAGCGCGCACTGCTTCAGGGGCGCGCCGTGGGCTCGCCCCAGTTCGGCCTCGAGGTCGCCGAGCGCACGGGTTTGCCAATGCAGTCCAGGCCTCGTGGTCGACCCAAGCGCAAGCTTGCGCAAGAAAAGACTGTCCCCAATTAATCCAGATCGCTCAAGCAGTTCCCGCTTTATTGAGTCTGACCCTATTTAATTGCACTTGTCCACTTTGTTGCGGCGCAGTAATCTCGCCCTCCCGCGAACATGTCTCTGGAGAGCGCGATGACCCAGGCTGCCCTGCACCACATGACGGCCGACGCGCAAGCGCGCGAAGCCGCCACTGCCCATGGCCTGTACCAACCGGCAAATGAGCGGGATGCCTGCGGCGTTGGGTTCGTTGCCCACATCAAAGGCCAGCGCGCGCATGGCATCGTCGAGCAGGGGCTGAAGATCCTGGCGAACCTCGACCACCGCGGCGCGGTGGGGGCGGACAAGCTGATGGGCGACGGCGCCGGCATCCTGATCCAGATTCCCGACGAGTTCTACCGTGCGGAGATGGCGGCGCAGGGCATTGCGTTACCGCCACCGGGCGAATATGGCGTCGGCATGATCTTCCTGCCCAAGGAGCACGCCTCGCGGCTGGCTTGCGAGCAGGAACTGGCGCGTGCCGTCAAGGCCGAGGGCCAAGTCGTGCTCGGCTGGCGCGACGTGCCGGTTGATCGCGAGATGCCGATGTCGCCGGCGGTACGCGCCAAGGAGCCCGTGATCCGCCAGATCTTCATCGGCCGTGGCCCCGATGTGATCGTGCCCGACGCACTGGAACGCAAGCTGTACGTGATCCGCAAGACCGCCAGTTCCGCCATCCAGGCCTTGAAGCTGACGCACAGCCGTGAGTACTACGTGCCGAGCATGAGTTGCCGAACGGTCATCTACAAGGGTCTGTTGCTGGCCACCCAGGTGGGCCAGTACTACCTCGACTTGCAAGACCCGCGCACCGTGTCGGCGCTGGCCTTGGTGCACCAACGCTTTTCCACCAACACCTTCCCCGAGTGGCCGCTCGCGCACCCCTACCGCATGGTTGCGCACAACGGCGAGATCAACACCGTCAAGGGCAACTTCAACTGGATGCGGGCCCGCGAAGGCGTGATGAAGTCGCCCGTGCTTGGCGACGACTTGCACAAGCTCTACCCGATCAGCTTCGAGCACCAGAGCGACACCGCCACCTTCGACAACGCGCTTGAACTGTTGACGATGAGCGGCTACCCGCTGGCCCATGCCGCGATGATGATGATCCCCGAGGCCTGGGAGCAGCACGAGGGCATGGACTTGCGCCGACGCGCGTTCTACGAGTACCACGCCGCGATGCTGGAGCCCTGGGACGGGCCCGCCGCAATGGTCTTCACCGACGGCAAACAGATCGGCGCCACGCTCGATCGCAACGGCCTGCGGCCAGCGCGCTACATCGTCACCGACGACGACCTCGTCATCATGGCCTCGGAGTCTGGCGTGTTGCCGATCCCCGAGAACCGAATTGTCAGGAAATGGCGTCTGCAGCCCGGCAAGATGTTCCTGATCGACCTGGAACAGGGCCGCATCGTCGATGACGAAGAACTGAAGAACCAGTTCGCCTTCGCCAAACCGTACAGGCAGTGGATCGAGAACGTGCGCGTCAAGCTCGACGCGATCGCTATCGCGCCGGCCGCGCCGCTGGCCGCGCCCGAGTCACTGCTCGACCGTCAGCAGGCCTTCGGCTACACGCAGGAAGACATCAAGTTCCTGATGAGCCCGATGGCCGCGACGGGCGAAGAAGGCATCGGCTCGATGGGCAACGACTCACCGCTCGCGGTGCTGTCCGACAAGAACAAGCCGCTCTACAACTACTTCAAGCAGCTGTTTGCGCAGGTCACCAACCCGCCGATTGATCCGATCCGCGAGGCCATCGTGATGTCGCTCAACAGCTTCATCGGCCCCAAGCCGAACCTGTTGGACATCAACGCGGTGAATCCACCGATGCGGCTCGAGGTGACGCAACCTGTGCTCGACTTCGACGACATGGCGCGCCTGCGCTCGATCGACCAGCACACGAATCACAAGTTCCAGAGTCATGAGATCGACATCAGCTACCCGCTGACGTGGGGCCGCGAAGGCATCGAGGCCAAGCTGGCGTCGCTGTGCGCCCAGAGCGTGGACGCGATCAAGAGTGGCCACAACATCCTGATCATCACCGACCGCCATGTCGGCCGACAGCAAGTGGCGATCCCCGCACTGCTGGCGTTGTCGGCGGTGCATCAGCATCTCGTTCGCGAGGGCCTGCGCACCACGGCGGGCCTGGTGGTCGAGACCGGTTCGGCGCGCGAGGTGCACCACTTCGCCGTGCTCGCCGGCTACGGCGCCGAGGCCGTGCACCCCTACCTGGCGATGGAGACGCTGGCCGCGATGCACGCCGAACTGCCCGGCGACCTGAGTGCGGAAAGGGCGATCTACAACTACGTCAAGGCCATCGGCAAGGGCCTGTCGAAGATCATGTCCAAGATGGGCGTGTCCACCTACATGAGCTACTGCGGCGCCCAGTTGTTCGAGGCCATCGGCCTGGACACGACGCTGATCGACAAGTACTTCCGCGGCACGGCCAGCCAGGTTGGCGGCATCGGCGTGTTCGAGGTCGCCGAGGAGGCGCTGCGCATGCACCGCGCTGCGTTCAGCGACGATCCGCTGCTGGCCACGATGCTTGACGCCGGCGGCGAATACGCCTGGCGGGTGCGTGGGGAAGAGCACATGTGGACACCCGACGCCATTGCCAAGCTGCAGCACGCTGCGCGCGCCGGCAAGTTCGAGACGTACAAGGAGTACGCGCAACTCATCAATGACCAGAGCAAGCGCCACATGACGTTGCGCGGCCTGTTCGAGTTCAAGGTCGATCCGAGCAAGGCGATCCCCGTGGAAGAAGTGGAACCGGCGGCTGACATCGTCAAGCGCTTTGCCACCGGTGCGATGTCGCTCGGGTCGATTTCCACGGAGGCCCACACCACACTGGCCGTCGCGATGAACCGCATCGGCGGCAAGAGCAACACCGGCGAAGGCGGTGAAGACCCGGCGCGGTACCGCAACGAGTTGAAGGGCATCCCGATCGCCGACGGTACCAAGGTCAGCGAAGTCATCGGCGCCAAGATCATTGCTGCCGACTACGCGCTCAAGGCTGGCGACAGCCTGCGCAGCAAGATCAAGCAGGTGGCGTCGGGCCGTTTCGGCGTGACCACCGAATACCTCGTCAGCGCCGACCAGCTGCAGATCAAGATGGCCCAGGGGGCCAAGCCAGGCGAGGGCGGCCAGTTGCCCGGCGGCAAGGTCAGCGAATACATCGGCATGCTGCGCCACTCGGTGCCGGGCGTCGGCCTGATCAGCCCGCCGCCGCACCACGACATCTACTCGATCGAGGATCTTGCGCAACTGATCCACGACCTGAAGAACGCCAACCCGCGTGCCAGCGTCAGCGTCAAGCTGGTCAGCGAAGTCGGCGTCGGCACGGTGGCGGCCGGCGTGGCCAAGTGCAAGGCCGACCATGTCGTGATCGCTGGCCACGACGGTGGCACCGGTGCGTCGCCTTGGTCGTCGATCAAGCATGCCGGCACGCCGTGGGAGCTGGGCCTGGCGGAGACGCAGCAGACCCTGGTGCTCAACCGTTTGAGAGGCCGCATCCGCGTGCAGGCCGACGGTCAGATGAAGACCGGCCGCGATGTGGTCATCGGTGGCCTGCTCGGCGCCGACGAGTTCGGCTTTGCCACCGCGCCGCTGGTCGCCGAGGGCTGCATCATGATGCGCAAGTGCCACCTCAACACCTGCCCGGTGGGCGTGGCCACGCAAGACCCGGTGCTGCGCGCCAAGTTTGCCGGTCGGCCGGAACATGTCGTCAACTTCTTCTTCTTCGTCGCCGAAGAGGCGCGCCAGATCATGGCGCAATTGGGCATCAGGCAGTTCGACGCACTGATCGGCCGCAGCGACTTGCTCGACACCAAGAAGAGCATCGCGCACTGGAAGGCCCGCGGCCTCGACTTCAGCCGCATCTTTCACCAGGTCCAAGTGCCGGTCGATGTGCCGCGCCACCAGGTCGATGTGCAGGACCATGGCCTGGCCAAGGCGCTGGACTTGACGCTGATCGAGAAGTGCCGCCCGGCGATCGAACGCGGCGAGAAAGTCCAGCTCATGGAGGCGGTGCGCAACGTCAACCGAAGCGTCGGCGCCATGTTGTCGGGCGAGCTGATCCGCCAGCGTCCCGAGGGCCTGCCTGACCAGACCGTCTTCATCCAGATGGAAGGCACGGGCGGCCAGAGTTTTGGCGCCTTCCTTGCCAGCGGCATCACCTTCTACCTGATCGGTGACGCCAACGATTACACCGGCAAGGGCTTGAGCGGCGGGCGCATCGCCGTGCGACCGAGCATCGACTTTCGTGGCGACGCGACGTCGAACATCATCATCGGCAACACCGCGCTGTATGGGGCAACCAGCGGCGAGGCCTTCTTCCGCGGTGTCGCAGGCGAGCGCTTTGCCGTACGCCTGTCGGGGGCTACGGCGGTGGTCGAGGGCACGGGTGACCACGGCTGCGAGTACATGACCGGTGGCACAGTCGCCGTGCTCGGGCGCACGGGGCGCAACTTCGCTGCCGGTATGAGCGGCGGC
>Ga0209254_10004972_pt1 | contig 12219 bp, 7 predicted proteins | sample FrelakmetDIP11DI_FD_187148 | JGI IMG/M metagenome (GOLD analysis project Ga0209254, IMG submission 187148) | Freshwater lake sediment microbial communities from the University of Notre Dame, USA, for methane emissions studies - DIP11 DI (SPAdes)... | ecosystem: Environmental > Aquatic >...
CAAGCATGCGTGTGGCGGGATGGTGTGTGATGAGTTGGGTACTAACCGCATCGGGATCGCTGGCCGGACCCGCGTACTTCGTCGACCGGTTGCCGCCGGCGAGCCCGCAGGCGGAACAGCGGCGCCTCGAGCGCGCGGAACTGTTGGACGACGGGACGGGAGCCGCGCTCAGGCTCGCCGCCCGCGCGGGCGGGGCCCTCCATGCGTCGCTCCGGTGGACCGAGCTCGACCTCAGCAAGATCGCCCAGCCGAATGGCGATTTCCACGTACGCATCGCGTGGCGGCAGGACGTGCTGGTGCTGGTCCGCACAGGCAAACGACTCCGCGTCGCCAGAGACGGCCGGACCGCCATGGTCCTGCTCGACGCGGGCGACGAGGACGGGCTCGATCTCGCGCAGCAGGTGCTGGCCGGCTCGCGCGCCTCGCGTATGTACCGCGGCCTGTACCAGCGGCTCAGCCAGGAGAGCCGCGAATCGGCCCCCGGGGTAGCGCTCGACCACGTCGACGCGCTGCTGGGCATCCTGCAGGGCGACATCGGCGCGGTGGACCGCCGCGCGCCCTCCCGGCGGCCCGCCGAAGGGCGGGTGTGCCGCGTCGGCTACGGTGCCGGCGCGACGTGCTACTCCGAGTACGAAGGAGAGGTCATCTCAGCGTGGGACGACTTCTCGCAGTGCGTGGAAGACGTGAAGTGGTACCCCGGCCTCCAGGAAGTGTGCGCGTTCACCTGGCTCCTGCGGGTGGAATCCGCCTGGTTCCGCTTCATCGGCTGCTCGTCAGTTCCCTTGAAGTTGACCTAACATGCGAACGCACCTGCGTGAGACGCTCGTCACGGCGGCAGTGGCTGTGTGCCTCGCGGGACCGGTCACAGCAACAGTGCTGCCCCTGGCGCCGGAGGCCTGGCGGCGGCCGCCCCTCGTGTGGGGCATCCTGCTCGCGGCTCTCGTCCTTGTCGCCGGGTACCGCCGTTCCCGGAGGCGCCGGCCGTAGGAGCCTGCGCGCACTCACTGCACCAGCCCGCACCGCTTGACCGAGCCTCAGCGGCCATAGTAGTGTGGGCTGGTCTTTGCCCCTCTCGCGCATCCCATGAACCACACAGCAGACGCTCCATTGAAGCCCACGCCCTTGAACGCCCGTCACCGGTCGCTCGGCGCCCGCATGGTGCCGTTTGCCGGCTGGGACATGCCCGTCGAGTACTCCGGCCTGTCGCAGGAGCACCTCGCGGTGCGAACCCGCGCCGGACTGTTCGACGTCACCCACATGGGGCAGGTCGAACTCGCCGGCAAAGGCGCGCTGGCGGCGGTCCAGTGGATCAGTTCCAATGACGCCGCGCGGCTGAAGATCGGGCAGGCTCACTACTCGGGCCTCACGACGCCCGCCGGGACGTTCGTCGACGACATGCTGGTGTACCGGTTCGGCGACGACCACTTTCTCCTGGTGATCAACGCCTCGAACGTCGAAAAAGACGTGGCCTGGATCGCCGAGCAGACCAGGCGCTTCGATGTCGCGGTGGTCGACACCAGCGCGCGATACGCATTGATCGCGCTGCAGGGCCCGCTCGCGCGGCAGGTGATGCAGCGGCTGAGCAACGTGGACCTGGCCGCCATCAAGTACTACTGGTTCGCCCACGGCGAGATTGCCGGCGTGCGCGGCACCCTGTCGCGAACGGGGTACACGGGCGAGGATGGCTACGAAGTGTTCGTGCCGCCGCAGCAGGCGGTCCAGGTGTGGGACGCGATCCTCGACGCGGGCAGGGACGAGGACGTGATTCCCGCCGGCCTGGGCGCCCGTGACACGCTGCGCCTCGAAGCCGCCATGCGACTCTACGGGAACGACATCGACGACACGACGACGGTGCTCGACGCGGACCTCGAGTGGATCATCGGCTGGAACAAGGGCGAGTTCCTCGGGCGCCAGGCCCTGGCCGACCAGAAGGCCAGGGGAGTCGCCAGCCGCCTCGTCGGGTTCGAGATGAAGGACCGCGCCATCGCGAGGCACGGCTATCCCGTGATCATTGACGGCGAGGCGGCAGGCCGCGTGACCAGCGGCACGCAGACGCCGTTCCTCAAGAAGGCCATCGGCATGGCGTACGTGCCCGCCGCCCGGGCAGTGCCGGGCATGGAGTTCGACGTGGAGATCCGCGGCCGCCTGGCCCGGGCGACAATTGTCCCGCTTCCGTTCTACAAGCGACCGAGAGGGTGACATGTATCCAGCCGACTGCCAGTACACGAAAGACCACGAGTGGATCAGGGTGACGGGTGATGCGGGACAGGTCGGCATCACCGACTACGCCCAGAAGCAGCTGGGCGATGTCGTCTACCTCGACCTCCCCCAGGTCGGCCGCACGCTCAAGGTCGGCGAGAGCTTCGGAACGGTGGAGTCGGTCAAGGCCGTCTCGGAGCTGTACAGCCCGGTGACGGGAGTCGTGAAAGCGGTCAACAGCGCGCTGACGGAGAAGCCGGAGCGAGTGAACAGCGATCCCCACGCGAGCTGGATGATCGAGGTCACGCTCGCCAGCCCCGGGGACCTCGAGGCGCTGATGTCGGCTGAGCAGTATTCCGACCTGGTCAAGTAGGGCCGTCCCGCGCCCGCCTGCACGCCCGCCCGTGCCCCCGACGCCGGCGGCGCCCGCGCCCGTGGGTGCAATGAGGTCATCTTCCATGCATTCTGACGATACCGGTTCGTTCCAGTCGCGGCACATCGGCCCCCGTCCTCACGAGCGCGACCGGATGCTGCAGATCATCGGGGCGCCGTCGCTCGACGCCCTCATGGAAGAGGCGATCCCGTCCAGCATCCGCCTGACGTCGCCGCCATCGGCGCTCGAGCCGGAGCGCGAACACGAGTTCCTCGCCCGGCTCCGCGAGGTCGCGCGCCGCAACCTGCCGATGCGCTCGCTCATCGGCCTCGGCTACAGCGACTGCGTCACGCCCTCGGTCATCCTGCGGAACGTGCTCGAGAACCCCAGCTGGTACACGCCCTACACGCCGTACCAGGCGGAGATCGCGCAGGGCCGGCTCGAGGCGCTCCTGACGTTCCAGACGCTGGTCGAAGACCTCACCGCGATGCCGGTGGCGAACGCTTCGCTGCTGGACGAGCCCACGGCGGCCGCCGAGGCGATGACGATGCTGCGGCGGGTGCAGGGCGGGTCGAAGTCGGTCTTCGTCGTATCGTCCGGGTGCTTCCCGCAGACCATCGACGTTCTCACGTGCCGTGCCGAGCCGCTCGGCATCGAGCTGGTCGTCGCGGAGCCGGACCGGATGATCTTCGACGAGCGCGTCTTCGGCGTGCTGCTCCAGACGCCGGACGAGCGCGGCGCGCTGCACGATCTGCGCGGCGTGATCGCCCGCGCACATGCCGCGGGCGCCCTCGTCGCCGTCGCCACGGACCTGCTGGCACTGGTGCTGGCGACGCCTCCGGGCGAGATGGGCGCGGATGTCGTCATCGGCAGCGCCCAGCGCTTCGGCGTGCCCATGGGCTACGGCGGCCCCCACGCGGCCTTTTTCGCGACGCGCGAGCAGTATGTCAGGCAGGCCCCGGGCCGCATCATCGGCGTCTCGGTCGACGCGCAGGGCAGCCGCGCGTACCGGATGGCGCTGCAGACCCGCGAGCAGCACATCCGACGTGACAAGGCCACCTCCAACATCTGCACGGCGCAGGCGCTGCTTGCCACGATGGCGGCGATGTACGGCGTCTATCACGGACCGGACGGACTCCGGTCCATCGCCGCGCGGGTCCACGGCCTCGCGCGCGAACTGGCCCGACGGCTGGCGGTCCTGGGTTGCACGCAGCGGAACGCCGCCTACTTCGACACCCTCGCGCTGGGTGTGCCCGCGGAGGCGCGGGATGGCATCAGGGAAGCCGCCCTCGCGGCCGGCTACAACTTCCGCTTCGAAGCGTCGCGCCCGGACGAAATCGGTATCGCGCTCGACGAGGTCACGTCACCCTCCGACCTGGACGCGGTCGCCGGGGTGTTCGCGCGCGCGTTGAAGACGGCCGAGCCCGCGGCCGGCTCCATTTCCGCCGAGGCCCCCGCGTGGCCGGCGCCCCTGGCCCGGACGTCGGTCTTCCTCACGCACCCGGTGTTCCACCGCCACCGGTCGGAAACATCGATGATGCGTTTCCTGAAGTCGCTCGAACGCAAGGATGTCGGCCTCGACACGTCGATGATCCCGCTGGGCTCCTGCACCATGAAGCTCAACGCCGCGACGATCATGGAGCCGGTGACGTGGCCGGAGTTCGCCGGCGTGCACCCGTTCGCGCCAGCCGACCAGGCCGCGGGGTACGCCGAGGTCATCGACGGCCTCGACGCGGTGCTCCGCGACGTCACCGGGTTCGCGGCGGTGAGCCTGCAGCCGAACTCGGGGGCGCAGGGCGAGTTCGCGGGCCTGATGGTCATCCGCGCCTGGCATCGGGACAGGGGAGACCTCCACCGCACCGTCGTGCTCATCCCCTCGTCGGCGCACGGCACGAACCCCGCGAGCGCCGTGATGGCGGGCATGCAGGTGGTCGTGGTGGCCTGCGACGCGCACGGCAACATCGACGTCACCGACCTGCGCGCGAAGGCCCGCGCGCACGCGGACACGCTGGCCGCCCTCATGATCACCTACCCGTCCACGCACGGCGTCTTCGAGGACGCGGTGCAGGAGATCTGCGGCATCGTGCACGAGCATGGCGGGCAGGTCTACATGGACGGCGCGAACCTCAACGCCCAGCTCGGCCTGACGAGCCCCGCCGCGATCGGGGCCGATGTCTGCCATCTCAATCTGCACAAGACGTTCGCGATCCCGCATGGCGGCGGCGGCCCTGGCATGGGGCCCATCGCCGTGGCGCCGCATCTGGCGCCGTACCTGCCGGGGCACGTCCACGTGCGCACTGGCGGCGGAAAGGCGATCCACGCCGTCGCCGGCGCGCCTTTCGGATCGGCGAGCATCCTGCTCATCTCGTACGCGTACGTGTCGCTCCTGGGCGGCGCGGGCATGACCGACGCCACGAAGTACGCCATCCTGAACGCCAACTACATCGCGGCGCGGCTCAGGCCGTCTTACCCGGTCCTCTACACGAACGCCCGGGGGCGCTGCGCCCACGAGATGATCTTCGACCTGCGCGGGTTCAAGGCGGCGGGCGTCGAAGAAGGCGACGTGGCCAAGCGGCTGATGGACTACGGCTTCCACGCGCCGACGGTCTCGTTTCCCGTGCCGGGCACGCTCATGGTCGAGCCCACCGAGAGCGAACCGCTCGACGAACTGGATCGGTTCTGCGACGCGATGATCGCGATCCGCCAGGAGATCCAGGACGTCGTCGACGGCAAGGCCGATCCGAAGGACAACCTGCTCAAGAACGCGCCGCACACGGTGGCGGTCGCGACAGGCGACACCTGGACGCACCCGTACTCGAGAGAGCAGGCGGTGTTCCCGCTGCCGTTCGTCAAGCAGAACAAGTTCTGGCCGAGCGTGGGGCGGATTGACAACCCGTACGGTGACCGCCACCTCGTCTGCGCGTGCCCGCCGATGGAGGAGTACGGAACGCCTGGCGACGGATCGGCGTAGTTCTTCGACTCGCAACGCCGGCGTCGATCGACAATCCCTGGTGCCGCCCTGGCGCCCGGGCTCGTGCAACCGCAGCACGCCTCACCTGGTTCCTGAGGCTCAAGCGGAGCAAGAAAGGGGCCGCCTGGTCACGGCCCGGGCCTTCACCCGGTAGGCGTCGAGCAGGCGCAGGGTGACGGGCCCCGGCGCGCCGCTGCCGATCACGCGATCGTCGACACGGACGATCGGGACGATCTCCTTCGACGTACTCGTGAGGAAGGCTTCGTCGGCGCCGAACAGGTCTTCGTCGTGGAGCGCGCCGTCCACCACCGGGATGCCCGCCTCGACGGCAACCTCTTCCACGAATTCGCGCGTGATGCCCGCCAGCAACCCGGCATCGAGGGCCGGTGTGCGCACGATGCCGTCCTTCACCAGGAACAGGTTCGACTGCGAGCACTCGGCCAGTTCGCCGCGGACGTTCCGCATGATGGCTTCGAAGAACGGCCCCCGGCGCAGCGCCTCCTGCATCGCGAGCACGTTGTTCAGCAGATTGTTCGACTTGATGCGCGGGTCAACCGACGCGGGGTGATTGCGCACCACCGACACCAGCGAGACGGCGACCCCGCGGTCGTACGCCGACGTCTGAAGCGGCACCAGACCCTTCACAATCACCACGAGCGACGGATGCGGCGACTTCGAAGGGTCGTAGCTCATCTCGCCGATCCCCCGGGTCAGGAGAATCCGGGCGAGCAACTCCTGATCGGCCGCGGCGCCGCCGGCGCGGTACGCGGCGACGGTCTCCCGCACGATCCTTTCGAGCGCGCCGTCGCTCATGCCGACATCGAGCGTGATCATCGAGGCCGACGCCCTGAGGCGCCTGAAGTGGCGGTCCATCAGGAACAGTTCACCGCCATACGTGCGGATGACCTCGTAGACCCCTTCCCCGTACAGGAACCCGTGATCGAACACCGAGATCATCGCGTCCTGCTCGGCGACGATGCGCCCGTTGACGTAGGCCACTGCTGACATCCCTGCGGTCTCCTGTAAGGGCCCCGACGGAGGGGCCGCGCACCGGCCCCGTACCCTACCTCTTGTGGTACAGTGCGCGCAAGCTGACGCGGGAGCGCCCCGCAGCGGCTGCAGGAGCAGCGCCATGCGTGTACTGAACGCCGCTCAGATGCGCGAAGCCGACCGCCGGACGATTGACGAGATCGGCATCCCGTCGGCCGTGCTGATGGAGAACGCGGGCCGGCAGGTGGTGTCGGCGATGGAGGCGGCCTTCGACGCGCTTACGACGGCGCGCGTGGCGGTGCTCGCCGGGCGCGGCAACAACGGCGGCGACGGGTTCGTCGTGGCGAGAGTCCTCTGGCAGGCCGGCGTCGATGTTCAGGTCTACGTCATCGGCGCCACGGCCGGCATCAGCGGCGATGCGCGCCTGAACCTCGACATCCTCGGCCGCCTCGGCATCGGCGTCATCGAGGTGCTCGAGGCCAGCGACTGGGAACGGCACGGGGCCGACGTCGTCCGGCGGGACATCGTCGTCGATGCCCTGTTCGGCACGGGCCTGAAGAGCCCGCTTGAAGGCCTGGCCGAGACAATCGCCCGGGACCTCAATGCCAGCGGAACGCCCGTCGTGGCCGTCGACCTGCCGAGCGGGTTGTCCGCCGACGACCCGGCCCTCATCGGGCCCGTCATCGAGGCCACGCTCACGGTGACATTCGGCGCGCCGAAACTGCCGCTGGTGCTGCCGCCGGGAGAGAACGCGGCTGGCTCGGTCATCGTGGCCGACATCGGCATCCCGCGAGCTGTCATCGACGAGTTGTCCGGCCCTCGCATCCAGGCCGTCGTCGCCGCCGATCTCAGGCCGCTTGCCGGCGTCCGCGCGCGCGACGCGCACAAAGGGCACTTCGGCCACGCTCTCATCCTGGCGGGCTCGCGCGGCCGGACGGGCGCCGCCCACCTCGGGGCCGTGGCGGCGCTGCGCAGCGGGGCCGGACTGGCGACGGTGGCCACGCCCGCGTCGTGCCTTCCGATTGTGGCAAGCATGGGCGCGGAGTACATGACGCTCGCGCTCGAAGAGCTGGCCGATGGCACGGCCTCGCGCGAGGCCGCGGCGGTCGTGCTCGCCGGCGCGTACGATGTCTATGCCGCCGGCCCCGGGCTCGGCACCGGCCCGGACCAGCAGGCGGTCGTCCTGGCCCTCCTGGAGCGCGCAGTCAGGCCCCTGGTCCTCGATGCCGACGCGATCACGGTCCTCTCGGGTCGCCCCGACGCGCTCAGAGGCACGCCCGATCGCCCCGTCGTCGTCACGCCCCACCCGGGCGAGATGGCCAGGCTCACCGGGATGTCCGTAGCCGCCGTGCAGCGGAGCCGCATCGACGCCGCCCGCGACGTCGCGACGGGCCGCCATGTGTATGTCATCTTGAAGGGCTACCGGACGCTGGTCGCCACGCCCGAGGGCGTGGTCTACATCAATCCCACCGGTAATCCCGGCATGGCCACCGGCGGGTCGGGCGACGTGCTGACCGGGATGGTGGCGGGATGGCTGGCGCAGGGTGTGGGTGCCACCGAGGCGTGCCTGCTCGCCGTCTACCTGCACGGGGCGGCGGGCGACCTCGCCGCCGCCGCATTCGGCGAAGCGGCGATGACGGCCGGCGACATTCTCGCGCACCTCGGCGCGGCCACGCTCGACCTCTCCTCGGGCGAGGCCGGACCGCACCGCGAGCCATGATTCGCGACATCGTCATCAGCGAATCCGAGCAGGCCACGATGGACGCCGGCGCGCGCCTCGCCAGCTCGCTCGGCCCGGGAGACGTCGTCCTGCTGGAAGGGGAGCTGGGGGCGGGAAAGACGGCGTTTGTCAGGGGCCTGGCCGTCGGCCTGGGCGCGCCGGAAGAGGACGTCTCGAGCCCGACGTTCACGCTCGTCCAGGAGTATCTCGGCCGGATGCCGTTGCTCCACGCCGATCTGTATCGCATCTCGGCAGCGGAGACCGACGACCTCGGGCTGGATGAGCTCGGACGCGGCGGCGTGGTCGCGATCGAGTGGGCCGCGAAACTCGCGCGCAGGCCCGCCGGCGCCGTGGACGTGCTCATCGAGGATCTCGGCGGCGACCGCCGCCGGATCACTATCGTCCGTCCCTCGCGCCCAGCGCCCAGACCCGAACCCCAGGATCGTTGATACGGGTTCGCCCTGAGCCCCTCGACCTGACTCGGGGCTCCCTGAGCCTGTCGAAGGGAGCGAGCAGCGGCAGCGCCGAGTCGAAGGGCGGGTCTCTATTCTGATCTGTAGTTCGGCGCTTCCTTCGTGATCACGACGTCGTGCACGTGGCCTTCGCGCACCCCGGCAGGCGTCACGCGAATCAGGCGCGCCCCGGCGTGCAGCTCGGCTATCGTGCTGCAGCCGACGTAACCCATCCCGGCGCGCAGACCGCCCACGAGCTGGTGGATCACGCCCGCCACCGTGCCGCGGTAGGGCACGCGGCCCTCGATGCCTTCGGGGACGAGCTTTTCCTGCCCGGTGCCCGGCGCGTCGAGATCGAAGTCGTCCTGGAAGTACCGGTCTCTCGCGCCGCGCCGCATGGCGCCGATCGAGCCCATGCCGCGGTACTCCTTGAAGCTCCGCCCCTGGTACAGCACCACCTCGCCCGGGCTCTCGTCGGTGCCGGCGAACAGGCTGCCGATCATCACGCAGTCGCCTCCGACCGCCATCGCCTTGGTGATGTCGCCGGAATACCGGACTCCGCCGTCGGCGATGATCGGGACGTCGGCGGCGTGCGCGGCCTTCGCGCAGTCGAGGATGGCGCTGATCATCGGCACGCCGATCCCGGCGACGACGCGCGTCGTGCAGATGGACCCGGCGCCGATGCCGACCTTCACCGCGTCGACGCCGAGGCGGATGAGATCGGTGGTGGCCTGTCCCGTCGCCACGTTTCCGGCGACCAGTTCAACGTCCGGGAACCGCTTCCGCAGCTCGGCGACGGTGTCCATCACTTTCTGCGCGTGCCCGTGCGCCGTGTCGACGACCAGCACGTCCACGTGCGCGGCGACGAGCGCCGCCGCGCGATCCATCGTCTCCTTGCCGACGCCCACGGCCGCGCCGACCCGCAGGCGCCCCAGCGGGTCCTTGCTCGCATTGGGGTACTTGATCACCTTCTGGATGTCCTTGACGGTGATGAGCCCCTTCAGCATGAACTGCCGGTCGACCACCAGCAACTTCTCGACCTTGTGCTTGTGCAGGATCTCCCGCGCCTCGTCGAGCGTCGTGCCGACCGGCACGGTGATGAGGTTCTCCCTGGTCATCACGGCCGAGATCGGCCTGTCGACGTTCGTCTCGAAGCGCAGGTCGCGGTTCGTCAGGATGCCGACGAGGCGGCCCTCCTTCGACCCGTCTTCGGTGATCGGGACGCCGGAGATCCGGTACCGGTTCATGAGCGCGAGCGCCTCGTGGATCCGGTGGGCGGGGGAGAGGGTGATCGGATTCACGATCATCCCGCTCTCGGAGCGCTTCACCCGATCGATCTCGGAGGCCTGCTCCTCGATCGTGAGGTTCTTGTGGACGACGCCAAGACCGCCGTGCTGGGCCATGGCGATGGCCAGCCGCGACTCGGTCACGGTGTCCATGGCGGCGCTCACGATCGGCACGCTGATACGGATGTTCCGCGTCACCCGGGTCGCGACGTCCACCTGGGTGGGGAGCACCTGCGAGTGCCAGGGCACCAGCAGCACGTCGTCGAAGGTCAGGGCCGTCGGCGGCTCGCCGCCGGCCCGGAGCTGGTCGGGTGTCACCGCGTGTACATCCATGCGTCGTCCCTCATGCTTGGGCCCCGTGGCACTTCTTGTACTTCTTCCCGCTCCCGCACGGGCAGGGATCGTTGCGGCCGACTTTCGGCTCGTCGCGACGGACCGTCTTCACCGGCGCGTCGTCGCCGCCCGTACGGGGCGGCTGGGGCGCTCCGCCCCTTCCAGCCGCCGCGTCCTGGCCGGACCCGAAGAACCCGGAGCCGCCGCCGCTGCCTGGCGCCGAGAAGGTCATGGGCGCGGCACGCCGCGGCGCGGCCCTGCGCACGGGCGCGCCGCCTTCGTCGGCCGTGACGCGCGCCCGGAACAGGAAGCGGACCGTCTCCTCGTCGATGCGCGCCTTCATGTCCTGGAAGAGCGCGAAGCTCTCCTTCTTGTACTCCACGAGCGGATCCTTCTGGCCGTACCCCCGGAGGCCGATGCCCTCCTTCAGGTGGTCGAGGCTGTACAGGTGGTCCTTCCACTGCGTATCGACCACCTGCAGCATGATGTCGCGCTCGAAGTGCTGCAGGACGTCGCGTCCGACCACCGCTTCTTTCCGCTCGTACTGGCCGCGCGCCAGATCCCAGATGGCGTCGCGGATCTGGCCGGCGGTCTTGCCGCCGAACTCGAGCCCGGCCATCTCGTCCGGTTCGAAGCCGAAGCTCTTCGCCGCCTCCAGCGTCAAGGCGTCGAGGTCCCACTCGCCCGGCTCCTGGTCCTCAGGGCAGTAGGTGTCGACCAGACCTTCGAGCAGGTCTTCGCCGATGCCGAACAGGTAGCCGCGCGTGTCGGCGACGTCGGTCTCGTCAATACGCACCCGGCCCTCGAGCAGTTCGCGGCGGAGCGTGTAGATGCTCTCGCGCTGCTTGTTCATGACGTCGTCGTACTCGAGGAGGTGCTTGCGGATCGAGAAGTTCTGGCCTTCCACCTGCTTCTGTGCGCGCTCGATGGCACGGGAAACCATGCCGTGCTCGATGGGCACGCCCTCTTCCATCCCGAGCCGCTCCATCAGGCCCGCAATGCGGTCGGACCCGAAGATCCGCATGAGGTCGTCCTCGAGCGACAGGTAGAAGCGCGACGACCCCGGATCGCCCTGACGGCCGGCGCGGCCGCGCAACTGGTTGTCGATGCGGCGAGCCTCGTGGCGTTCGGTGCCGATGATGTGCAGCCCGCCGAGCGCCACCACGCGCTCGTGCTCGGCGTCGCACTGCGCTTTCAAGTGCTGCGCCAGACGGTCCCAATCGGGCCGGCGGACGCGGTAGAACGCGTCGAGATGATGGAAGTAGACGAACTCGTCGTCGTCGATGAACTTCTCTTCGCCCCTGGGCAGCCGCTCGGCCAGGTCGTCGGCCAGGCACTTCTGCCGCGCCATGAACTCGGCGTTGCCGCCGAGCAGGATGTCCGTGCCGCGGCCGGCCATGTTGGTGGCGATCGTGACCGCACCCAGGCGGCCCGCCTGCGCGACGATCTCGGCCTCCTGGGCGTGGAACTTGGCGTTCAGCACGACGTGCTTGACGCCGGTCCGGCGCAGCATGCCCGCGAGCTTCTCGGACTTCTCGATCGACACGGTGCCGACCAGCGTCGGCCGCCCGTGCTCCTGCTGGGCCGTGATGTCGGCGACAATCGCGTCGTACTTCTCCGGGGCCGTGCGGTAGATCGAGTCCGGCAGTTCCTCCCGGCGGAGTTGCCGGTTCGGCGGCACCACCACCACGTCGAGGTTGTAGATCTTCGCGAATTCCTCGGCCTCGGTCTCGGCCGTGCCGGTCATGCCGGAGAGCTTCTTGTACTTGCGGAAGTAGTTCTGGAAGGTGATGGTGGCGAGCGTCTGGTTCTCGCGCTCGATCTTCACCTTCTCCTTGGCCTCGACGGCCTGGTGCAGCCCGTCGCTCCACCGGCGCCCCGGCATCAGGCGGCCC
>Ga0209254_10004974_pt1 | contig 12218 bp, 9 predicted proteins | sample FrelakmetDIP11DI_FD_187148 | JGI IMG/M metagenome (GOLD analysis project Ga0209254, IMG submission 187148) | Freshwater lake sediment microbial communities from the University of Notre Dame, USA, for methane emissions studies - DIP11 DI (SPAdes)... | ecosystem: Environmental > Aquatic >...
CTGAGCACCTGCGCATTGCGGATCAGGCCGGACTGCTCCAGGCGGCTGGTGATCGATTGGATCGATTCGCCCAGCTCGACCTCGAATAATTGCTCCGCTCCCTGGAAGTCTAACGGCCGCAGCAGATCGTTGGATTGGAGGATTAACTTCCCGGCCAGGTACAAATGCTGCACCGGCTCCAGGGCTGTCGAGGCTTTCCCAAAGGATTTCTCCGCTTTGAGGGGCAAGTAAACTAGAAGGATGCTGGCGGTGAGGGCTCCCAGGCAGATCACGACCAGCAGGAGGATCAGGCATGAATACCAGGATTTGGTCGGCTGTTTCATGGGGTCCTCGCTGCGCTCGATGCAGGCATCTGGTCGAGGTAAGTCTGCAGGATGTAGGTGGCTGCCAGGTCATCCAGGTGACCCCTGCGTTTACGGCGCGAAACGCCCATGGAGAAGCGCGCCTGGCGCGCGGCCTGCGTGCTGCCGCTTTCATCCCACAGCTCAATGGGGAGGCTGGTTTGAGCCCGCAGGGCTTCAGCCAGGCGAGAGGCGCGCCGTCCCTCGGGCGTGGGCTGGCCATCCTCATCCAGCGCCTGGCCCACGATGATGCGCTCCGCCTGGTTGTCGGCTGCGAGTTGGGCGATTGCGGTGGCGTCCAGCGGGCGCGAAACGTGCTTGAGCACCGTCAGGGGGTTGGCGATGGTGCCGGTTGGATCGCTGATGGCAATTCCGAGGTTCTTTTCCCCGGGGTCAATGGCCAGGATGCGCATACGGATTCAGCAGGCAGCAGGCTGGCGCTACAGCTTGCTCTGAACCCAGACGGGTACACTGGCCAGGGCAGCCTCTAGCTGGCTGGCATCTTTCCCGCCGGCCTGTGCCAGGGTGGGCCGCCCGCCACCGCTACCGCCGATGGGTCCGGCGGCGAATTTCACCAGGTCGCCTGCGTTGAGGCCGCGTTTGACCAGGTCCTCCGTGATTGCAGCTACCAGCTGCGGGCGGCCTTCGCTGCTGACCGAACCGAGCACAACGACGCCGCTGGGGTAGCGCTGGCGGAAGTGGTCGCTCATTTGGCGCAGCGTGTCCGCGTCTGCATCCCCGAGCACGGCAGTCAGCACCGGGATGCCGGTCACGAGCGGGACGTTGTCCAGCTTGAGCCGAAATTCGAATAAAGCCATCTCGCGGCGCAGCCCGGCGATCGTCTTGCGATCCTCATCCAGGTTTCCCATCAGATTCTCGATTTTGCTCGGGATTTCTTCAGGAGTGGTCGAGAGCAGGTGGGCAGTCTGCTTGAGGACGCGGAAGCGCCGCTGCACCAGCTCGTAGGCGGCGCGCCCGCTGACGGCCTCGATGCGCCGGATGCCGGCGGCTGCGCTGCCTTCCGAGGTGATCAGGAAAATGCCGATGTCGCCGGTCTCCTCGACGTGGGTGCCGCCGCACAGCTCGTATGAGAACGGCGCGGGTTCGCCAATGCGGATCGTGCGCACGACATCGCCGTATTTCTCGCCGAAGAGGGCCATCGCTCCTTCATGGATGGCTTCTTTCTGGGATTTCAAGTTAATTTCGAGGGCGTAATTGCCGGTGATCGCCCGGTTGACCCTGGCTTCGATGGTTTCCAATTGCTCGGGGGTGACGGCCTCGGGGTGTGTGAAATCGAAGCGCAGGCGGTCCGGCGCTACCAGCGAGCCTGCCTGGCGCGCGTGCTCGCCCAGGACGGCGTGTAATTCTGCGTGCAGCAGGTGGGTGGCGGTGTGGTTGCGCATGATGTCTTTCCTGCGCAGGGCATCGACCTGGGCGATTGCCAGGTCTCCCACCTTGAGAGAACCGGAGGTGACCTCACCCACATGGACGATCACACCGGCTGCTGGTTTGCGCATGGCGCTGATGCGGATTTCCCATTGCCGCTGGTTTGTAGCTCCCGGCTCTTCCAATGAGTGGATGATGCCCGTGTCGGAAACCTGCCCGCCGGATTCGATGTAAAAACTCGTCTCCGGCAAGAGCACCTCGACCCGGTCGCCCGCCTGGGCACTCTCGACGACCTTCCCATCCTGGATCAGCGCCAGCACTTCGCCTTCCACTTCGAGGTCCTGGTAGGGGTTGTAATCCACGCCCTCTGCATCCAGCTTGCCGGAAGCTTCGAGCCGCTGGCGCAGGTCGCGGTAGACCTCGACGTCCTCGCCTCCCAGCGGTCCAAAAGCCTCGCCTGCTCCGGATGCCTGGCGGTGTTCTTCCATGGCCTGGCGAAAGCCCTCTTCGTCGACGTCGTATGCTTGTTCGCGGACGATGTCGCGGGTGATCTCCAGCGGCAGCCCATAAGTGGCGTAGAGATCAAAGGCATCGCCTCCGGGCAGCCGGGTGACTCCCTTCGGCAGGCGCTGCAGCAGGCTTTCTAGCCTGAGCAGGCCGCCCTCGAGGGTGCGCTGGAAACGCTCTTCCTCCCGGGTCAGGTTGCTCAGAATGGTATTCTTGTGGCGGGTCAATTCTGGGTAAAAAACACCGTAATTGGCGATCACGATCTCAGCGACCTTTGCCAGGAAAGGTTCGTGCAGGCCGATCTTACCGCCAAAGCGCGCAGCCCGGCGGATGATCATGCGGCAGATGTAGTTGCGCCCGGTGTTTCCTGGGACCACGCCGTCGGCGATCAAAAAGGACGCAGCCCGCGCGTGGTCCGCGATCACCCGGTAAGGGGTGGGGTTGCCCAGCACTGCCTCGGAAGTCTCAGCGCTGAGCGCCTGGGTGGCGTCGATCAGAGGTTGGAACAGATCGGTCTGATAATTTGATTCAACTTCTTGTAGAATGGAGACAATCCGCTCGAAGCCCATTCCTGTATCCACATGCCTGGAAGGCAAGGGCTCGAGCGCTTCCGGGCCGGTTCGGTTGTACTGAATGAAAACCAGATTCCACAGCTCAAGAAACCGCGGACAATCTCCATTCACCTGGCAGACATGCCCCGGGATGTGAGATTTATTACAGAAAAGAGGCCCACGGTCTATGTGAATTTCGCTGTCCGGACCGCAAGGTCCGGTCTCAGCCATTTCCCAAAAATTATCTTTACGCCCAAAGAAGAGCACATGCTCTGGAATCATGCCAGGTTGGGCGCGCCAGGTGCTGGCGGCTTCATCGTCACGTTCGATGACGCCCTTTTCGTCTTCGAAGCAGGTAGCATAAAGTTTTTCTTTAGGCAATCCCCACACCGAGGTCAGCAGTTCCCAGGCCCAGGATATGGCTTCTTTTTTGTAATAATCGCCAAAGGACCAGTTCCCAAGCATCTCAAAGAAGGTATGGTGGGTGTTGTCCCGGCCAACGTCATCAAGATCGTTATGCTTGCCGGCGACGCGCATGCACTTCTGAGAGTTGACGGCGCGCGAATAGGGACGTTTATCGATGCCGAGGAATATATCTTTAAATTGCACCATCCCAGCGTTGGTGAAGAGTAAAGTTTGGTCACCGCCGGGAACCACGGAAGAGGAGGGTACAAAGGTGTGCCCGCGCGCCACAAAAAAGTCGATGAAGTCCTGCCGGATTTTTGAACCTGGTATTTTCATGAAAGCAATTATACCAATTTTATTTTGTTATAATTCCCGCGCCGAAAGCATTGGAGAATCATGCAAAAAACCTATCTTTACATCACCGTTTTTTCAACAGGCCTGACCGCGCTGGCGGTGGAGCTGTCGGCTTCGCGCCTGCTGGGCGGGGTATTTGGCACCAGCAACCTGGTCTGGGCGACCATCATCGGCTTGATCCTGGTCTACCTGGCGGCTGGCTATTTATTGGGCGGGTATTGGGCGGATCGTTCCCCGCGAGCGCAGACGATGTACAGCATACTGGCCTGGGCAGCCCTGACCGCCGGGTTGGTGCCCTTTGCGGCGCGCCCAGTGCTGCGCCTGGCTGCGGATGCCTTTGACCAGCTCCAGATCGGGATCTTGTTCGGTTCCTTTACCGCCGTACTGGTCCTGTTTTGCATCCCGGTGACCTTGATGGGCATGATCTCGCCGTTTGCACTGCGCCTGGCAATTGGGGATGTGCAGACTTCTGGGGCGGTTTCTGGCAGGCTGTATTCGATCTCTACTTTAGGATCGTTCATTGGAACTTTCCTGCCGCCGCTCGTGTTAATCCCTCTCCTGGGTACAACCCAAACTTTCTTAAGTTTCAGCCTGTTTTTGTGCGTGGTTGCCCTGGCTGGTTTATGGATCAACGGGTCACGCAAACGCGCCATGCTGCTCGCCTGGATGCCAGTCATGATTGTGGTCTTGATGTTCCTGTCTGCGGGGAAACCGATCAAAACGTCCGAGGGGCAGATTTATGAAACCGAATCAGCCTACAATTACATCCAGGTGCTCGAGCAGGACGGCTACCGGCTGCTGCGCCTTAATGAAGGGCAGGGCATCCATTCGATCTGGCACCCTACGGATTTAGATTACGATGGACCCTGGGAGCAGTTCCTGGCTGCGCCGTTTTTCAACCCGGATTTTTCCCCGCAGGATTTGCGCAGGATTGCCATCGTCGGGCTGGCGGCCGGGACGCTCTCGCGCCAGGCAAGCGAGGTTTTTGGCCCGGTGCCCATCGATGGCTTCGAGATTGATCCTGATATCATCGAAGTGGGTCAGGAGTATTTTGGAATGGACCAGCCAAACCTGAATGCCATCGCCCAGGACGGGCGCTGGGGGATCGCCAAAAATCCGCATGTGTATGACCTGGTGGCGATCGATGCTTACCGGCCTCCATATATCCCGTGGCACCTGACGACCCAGGAATTTTTCCAGGAAGTTGCTGACCATCTGAGCGATCAAGGCGTTCTGGCCATGAATGTCGGCAGCGATCCGGGCGACCCGCGCCTGCTGGAGGGATTGCTGGCGACACTGCGATCTGTATTTCCCTCGGTGTACATGATGGAGGTCCCGAATACTTTTAACTTCATGCTCTACGCCACGAAGCAGCCGACCCGCAGGGAGGATTTGTATGAGAATTATGTCAGCCTGGCTTCCAGTCCCGATATACACCCGCTCCTTTTAGAATCGCTGAAGCGCCTGATCGAAAACCAGAAAGAGCCTGGCCAGGGTGGGGAAATATTTACCGATGACCGCTCGCCGGTGGAGTGGATCACCAATAACATGGTCTTGAGCTATCTATTCCTGAACGAAGAGGAGAATATTTTTCGATGAAATCCCCAATCCTGCCGCGCGCCGCCTCCTGGCTCGTGACGATCCTGGTTCCAGTCATCCTCACGATGCTGTCGATTCGCTTCCTGTTTAATCCGCTGTATTTGCGCTTTGAATACAACATGCCAGGGTTCCCCCCCGATCCTTACGGTTTTACGACCCAGGACCGCATTCGCTGGGCGCAGTCCGCCATGGACTACCTGATCAACGATGCCGGTATTGATTACATCGGCGATTTGCGATTCGACGACGGGACATCCCTCTATAACGAGCGTGAATTGGGCCACATGGTGGATGTAAAAAATACGGTACAGGCGGCCTTTGCTGTCTTATATGGGTCGATCGTGGTTCTGATCGGTTTAGGCCTTTGGGCCTGGTTCGCCAGATGGTGGAAGATGTTCTTGGTTGGCTTGAGGCGCGGCGGCTGGCTGGCAGTGATTTTGGTCGGAAGCCTGGTCTTCTTCTCCATCATTGCCTTTGGCATTTTCTTCACGGCTTTCCATAACGTCTTCTTCCAGCCAGGAACCTGGCAGTTCCTGTGGAGCGATACGCTGATCCGTTTATTCCCGACGCGCTTCTGGCAGGATATCTTTATATACGTCGGCATCCTGGTCGTGCTGGGTGGGCTGGCGCTGGGGCTTGGCTTGCGAAAGGTCAGCGAAACCTAACTGGTCGCTGCTAATTACACCAAAAAGTCCAGTTTTTCTTTCCCTTCACCACGATTTTCCCGGACATCGACGATCCACCGCAGCCGTACGCCGTGTAGCTGTACGAGCCGGAAAGAACGGTTTTGGTAGTTTTTCCGCTGGAGAATGACAGGTTATAAGAGGCAGGCCCGGTCAGATTGATCGTCATGCCGCCCCCGGTCTGGTTATTCACAATCAGGCTGGCGCACTTGGGGATTTTAAAAGGCTTGGCGGCACGGGCGATTTCGATCTCACCGTTGATCGTCGCCCCGCAAACCTTCATGCTGTAGTTATATTTCCCAGGAACCACGTCGAATTTGCTGGCGCCGTTCTTTTTTGCGTCGAGCGAATACGTAGCTGGTCCCCAAAGCCGGATGGTCACCTTTTCAGTCGATGCGTTCTTAACGTTCCATTTGACCGTTCCCGCTGCCGAGGCAGGAAAAGGGAAAAGTGTGGTCACCAGCAGGGCAACAACGGCAAGGATGATGAAGAGTTTTTTGCGTTCCATGAGGCCTCCGTTTATTTTAACTTTTCTTTAATCATATCTTACCAGAATATTTCTTTTTTTTCCTTACAGCCATGTTAAATAAAAAGCAGCGGCCTTCACCGCTGCTCTTTAGCGGCCTTCACCGCTGCTCTGAGGATGAAACCAGGACTTATTTCGCCTGACCTTGCTTGGCGACAGCTTCGGCGGCTTTTTTGATTGCATCCGCATCGCCCAGGTAATAGTGGTTGATGGGTCGTAAATCTGCGTTTAGCTCGTACACCAGCGGAATCCCGGTCGGGATATTTAGCTCAACGATTTCTTCTTCTGAGACATTGTCCAGGTACTTAACCAGGGCACGCAGGCTGTTCCCATGGGCAGCAATCAACACCCGCTGGCCCGATTTCACCATGGGGGCGATGGTGGAATGCCAGTAGGGCAGCATACGGGCGACCGTGTCTTTCAGGCTTTCACAGCGCGGGAGCTGCTCGGGTGTCAGGTCGGCATATCTGCGGTCTTTTCCCGGATAGCGCGGGTCGTCCAGATCGAGGGGCGGTGGCGGAGTATCATAGGACCGCCGCCAGATTTTTACCTGGGCGTCCCCGAATTTCGCAGCCATTTCGGCTTTGTTCAAGCCCTGCAGTGCTCCGTAATGGCGTTCATTCAACTGCCAGCCACGAACCACCGGGATCCATTCCAACTCCATTTCCTCCAGGACGATCCACAAGGTATGGATGGCGCGCTTGAGCACCGAGGTGTAAGCCATGTCAAAGGTGTATCCTTCCTGGCTCAGAACTTTCCCGGATGAAAGCGCTTCCTGGCGTCCGAGCTCGGATAGCCCGACGTCGGTCCAGCCAGTAAAACGGTTCTCCAGGTTCCAGGTACTTTGCCCGTGGCGCAGCAGGATCAGTTTGTATTGCTCACTCATGCATAACCTCCTATAAAAAAACGTCTCCCAGCTAACGGTTGACTGATTGGGATACCTACATCCTGTAAACCGCTGGCAGGGAGACGGATGGGTCGGACGTGCCGGTTATATTTCTTACCGGATAGCGCGCTCGGTCTCGCGATCAAAAATGTGCATGTTATCCATGTTCAGGATAACCTGGACCTTGTCATTGATCTGGAAGCGAGTGCGGGGGTCAACACGGGCGATGAAATTACTTTCACCCGACTTCAGGTAGACAAAAATTTCGTTCCCCATTAACTCGGTGATGTCAACAATCGCTTCGATGGGTTGGGCATGGATTCCGGAAGGTACGAAGAGCGGATTGTGAATGTCTTCTGGGCGGATGCCAAAGATGACCGATTTACCGACTTCGTCCTTGAAGATGTTGACTTTGTCTTCTGGAACCTGGATATTGAAGGAGCCTCCATCAACGTACATTTTGCCGTCTTCATTCTTCAGGGTGGCATTGAAGAAGTTCATGGCGGGGGTTCCGATGAATCCAGCTACAAAGAGGTTGTCCGGCCGGTCGTACAGGTTCTGGGGGGAGTCAATTTGCTGTAGAACGCCTTTATTCATGACGGCAATCCGCGAAGCCATGGTCATGGCTTCGGTCTGGTCGTGGGTAACGTAGATAAAGGTCGTCTGGAGCTGTTGGTGAAGCTTGCTGATGTTGGCGCGGGTCTCAACGCGCAGCTTTGCGTCGAGGTTGGACAGCGGCTCGTCAAAGAGGAAGACTTTTGGGTTACGCACGATGGCGCGACCGACTGCCACACGCTGGCGCTGACCACCGGAAAGCTGTCTCGGCTTGCGGGTCAGTAAATCCTGGATGCCCAACAGGTCGGCCGCAACCTGAACGCGCTTCTTGATTTCTTCTTTCCTCATCTTGCGCAGCTTCAGACCGAAGGCCATGTTGTCATACACAGACATGTGAGGATACAGCGCATAGGACTGGAACACCATGGCGATGTCCCGGTCTTTCGGCGCCACATCGTTGACGATGCCGTCGGCGATCTTGATGTTCCCTTCGGTCACATCTTCGAGGCCGGCCAGGCAGCGCAGGGCGGTGGTCTTACCGCAGCCAGAAGGCCCTACTAAAACCAAAAACTCTTTGTCTTCAATGAAAATATTTAAATCATTGATGGCGGTAACTTCGCCAAACTTCTTGGTAACGTGCTCGTACGTAACACTAGACATTGTCTTTCTCCTTTCGTTCGGTTCTCCGAGAATATAGTGAGGGTATTATAAGATCAGTTTTTCAAAAGCGCAATTGCTTAATGTGGATTTTTGCGATATCTGTCAAATGTCATCCTTATTATGTTACATCTGTAACAGGAACGTGTTCGATCTTGTGCTGGAATTTACACCCGGTTTGTCTCTTGCCGATTTTGCTGCTGACCTTTAGAATGGGTCTATGCCTGACGATATCACCCCAATTCGTAAGCAGTACCTGGAAATCAAGCGCCAGTATCCGTCCGCCATCCTTTTCTTTCGATTGGGAGATTTTTACGAGACCTTCGATCAGGATGCCGAGATCACATCCCGCGAGCTGGATATTGTCTTAACTTCGCGCAACGTGGCCAAGGGGACGCGCATTCCTATGGCTGGGATCCCCTACCATGCGGTTGAGAATTACCTGGCACGCCTGATCGAACGCGGCTATCACGTGGCCATTTGCGAGCAGGTAGGCGAGCAGCCGATCAAGGGCATATTCCCGCGCCAGGTCACGCGGGTCGTGACGCCCGGTACTGTGTTCGAGCCAGGACTGCTTCCCGGGGATGCCAACAATTACCTGGCCTGCGTGGTTATCCTTTCCGAAGGAGGGGGCGAAACCCAGCGGGCTGGCGTGGCTTATGTGGATATCACCACGGGGGAATTCGCGGTAACCGAGCTGAGCGGGGGCGACCTCCTGACCAGTATAAAAGCCGAGTTGGCGCGCCTGAGGCCTGCTGAAGTGCTTAACCCCGAGGGTCAAAACCTGGGAGAAGGATTTACCGGGCATCTGACCCCCTGGCCTGCCTGGCGGTTTGAGCCGGGGCGCTGCACTGAAGTGCTATTGCAGCATTTTGAGGCAGCTTCGCTGGACGGCTTTGGGCTGCGGGGCATGCCGGTCGGGGTGCGGGCTGCAGGCGGGATCGTCCAGTACCTGCAGGAAACCCAGCCAGCTGCTCTCAAGCTGCTGACACGCCTGGGTACCTATGCCCTGTCAGAGTTCATGACCCTGGACGCCTCGACCCGCCGCAACCTGGAATTGACCGAAACCTTGCGCGGCGCATCGGTAAAGGGATCGCTCTTAGGGGTGCTTGACCGTACGATCACCCCGATGGGGAAGCGCCTGATGCAGCAGTGGGTGAGTAAGCCGCTGTTGGATGTCGAGCGCATCCGCATCCGTCAGGCCGGTGTGGGCTTGTTCTTTCAGGACGGCTTATTCCGGGCTGAAATCCGCTCGAAGCTTAAGCCACTCGGCGACCTGGAACGGCTGGTCAACCGCGTCTTAACCGGATCGGCGATCCCGCGCGACCTGTCAGCAATTCGAGACACCCTGGAACAACTGCCGGAATTGGAGCAAATCCTTCCGCAGCAGGGACCTCTGCAGGAGCTGGCTGCCCATTTCTCGCCATGTACTGATGTCCTGGAGCTGCTGCAGGCAGCGCTGAGTGAGGATGCGCCTGCCACCTTGCAGAGTGTTGGTGTTATCCGCTCTGGATTTTCTGCAGAGCTGGACGGTGTGATGGAGCGCTCGCGCCACGCCCGCGATTGGATTGCGAACCTGGAAGGGGTTGAGCGCGAGCGCACCCGCATCAAGTCCTTGAAAGTTGGTTATAACAAAGTCTTCGGTTATTACATCGAAGTGACCCGGTCGAATGCTGATCAGGTACCGCAAGAATATATCCGAAAGCAGACCCTGGTCAATGCCGAGCGCTTTATCACACCGGAAATGAAGGAATACGAGGCGCTGGTTCTGAATGCCGAGGAGCGTATCCGCGAGATCGAAGAGCGCTTGTTCCACGAAGTTTGCAGCCAGGTATCTGTCTCCACCAATCCCTTGCTGGCAACCGCCCGCGTCCTGGCGGAGCTGGATGTGCTGGCCTCCCTGGCGGAGACGGCTGCGCTGGGTGGTTACGTTTGCCCGCAGGTCGTCGCGGACGATGTCCTGGAGATCCATGAAGGTCGCCATCCTGTGGTGGAGCTGTCCCTGAAAGGGGGGGAACGGTTTGTACCCAACGACAGCCTCTTTGAGGCTGGAGAGCGCATTCGTGTCATTACCGGGCCGAATATGAGCGGGAAATCCACGTACCTGCGCCAGGTGGCATTAATTGCCTTGATGGCTCAGATGGGCTCTTACGTACCGGTCGATTCTGCCAGGATTGGGATTGTGGACCGCATCTTCACCCGCATCGGTGCCCAGGATGAGATTCATGCCGGGCAGTCGACCTTCATGGTGGAGATGGTCGAGACAGCCAACATTCTTCACCATGCCACGCCGCGCAGCCTGCTGGTGTTGGATGAGATCGGGCGCGGCACGAGCACCTATGATGGCGTTTCCATCGCCTGGGCAGTGGTTGAATATATTCACAACCACCCGCAGCTGCGCTCGAAGACTTTCTTTGCGACCCATTACCACGAATTAACCCAGCTTGCGGACATGCTGCCCGGGGTGCGTAATTACAATGTAGCGGTCTCTGAAGCTGACGGCAGGGTGGTGTTCCTGCATAAAATTGTGCCAGGTGGTGCCGACCGCTCGTATGGGATTCACGTTGGCCAGCTTGCAGGCCTGCCGCGCCCGGTTGTTCAACGGGCGGGTGAGATGCTTCTCCAGCTCCAGGCCTCCTCGGGAAAGACCGTGCGCCTGAATCCAATCCAATCGCGCCAGCTGGCGCTGTTTCCTGAGACCAACCCCTTGGTGGATGAGCTGAAGAACCTGGATATGAACACGCTTTCGCCCATCGAAGCCTTAAATAAGCTGTACGAGTGGCAGCAGCGCTACATCAAAAATGAATGAACGTACTTACGAAACGCTTCGTGGAAAGCTTTTCTTCAAACGTCCTGTGAGGGTGCTGCCCAAAATCGCACAGGCATCCGTTGGTAAATAGTGGGCGGTGGCCGCGTCAAAGAGGAACTGGAAAGACGGCGGGAAATCCTCGTCCCCTTCCCAGATGACCAGGAGCAGCGGAACGTGCGGCAGTGCCTGGAAGCGAAATGCCAGGTTTCCGGGTGAGTCCGGAACGAGGCTGCCCGAGCTGCGCAGGGCAGCCAGTTTCAGGGATTCGATGTCGTTTTTGAAGTAGCGCTGCAGCTCGCTACCCGTGTAGCCCTGGAATGCCTGGTTATAAAACCTGCCTGCGGGGAGGTCCGCAAACGAAATCCACCTCCCGGTCAGCGGCGTACCATCAGCGGTGTGGAAATAGTAGAGCAGCATCGCCTGGGTAAAGGGGGGAAGCTCAGCTGCAGTCTGGGGATCCCTGGCGATGAATGCAGGATAAACGAATGAAACGGGCTGCCCCCAGAATGGAAGGTGGAAAGCGCCTTCATCTCCACCATTTTCATAGGTGCAGCCGGTGCGTGCCGCAAGCCAGTACGGGTCCGTGCCTTGAAGCAGGCTGCGCAACTCGTCTGCCCGGCGGATGATGTTAGTCGGATCCGGAGCAGCGCCGGAAGGTCTTATGGGAGCAGGTATTGCAGCGCCTCCTCAAGATCGGAATAAATTGAGAATTCAGCCATCCCCTCCGGACGCGGCGCCTGGACCTGCAGGGCTCCCAGCCCGGTGCGAACGAGCGCCAGGCGGGGAACGCCGGCAGCCTGGCCAGCTTGGAGATCGGTCAGGTTGTCGCCAATTAATACTGAGAGGGATAGATCGATATCCAGGGCTTCAACGGCTTGCAGGACCAGCCCTGGAAGGGGTTTCCGGCATAAGCAGCCGTCCTGCGGGTGGTGAGGGCAGGTGAACGTGCCGTCGATGCG
>Ga0209254_10004975_pt1 | contig 12217 bp, 11 predicted proteins | sample FrelakmetDIP11DI_FD_187148 | JGI IMG/M metagenome (GOLD analysis project Ga0209254, IMG submission 187148) | Freshwater lake sediment microbial communities from the University of Notre Dame, USA, for methane emissions studies - DIP11 DI (SPAdes)... | ecosystem: Environmental > Aquatic >...
TCACCGGCTTCTCGCACTCGGCCACGACTTCGCGCATCACCTGGATGGCCTCGGCCTCGAGGCGCTCCAGGTGCGTCAGCGTTCGCGGATGAAGCTTCTTCGGTACGGCGCCGGTCACGGAATCCTCACCACGGTGCGGCCCGTCACGCGGCCCTGGATGTAGTCGTCGAACTGCGCGGGCAGCTCGTCCATGCCAACCACCTTCGTGCAGATGCGGTCGAGCTTCGCCGGGCGCAGGTCGGTGGCGATGCGCTGCCAGACCTCGAGCCTGAGCTCACGCGGCGTCAGCACCGAGTTGATGCCGAGCAGGTTCACGCCGCGCAGGATGAACGGCATCACGGTGGTCGCGAGCTCGTGGCCGGCGGCGAGTCCGATGCTCGCGATGTTGCCCCACTGGTCGACGGTGCGCGTGAGCCAGGTGAGCAGCGGGCCGCCGAGATTGTCCACGGCGCCGGCCCACAGCGCCTTTTCCATCGGCTTCGAGCCGAGGTCGATGTCCTGCCGCAACATGACGCGGGCCGCGCCGATCTCGCGCAGATATGGCTCCGCTTCCTTTTTGCCGCTCACGGCCACGACTTCATAGCCGCGTCCGGCCAGCATGTTGATGGCGAGGCTGCCGACGCCGCCCGCGGCGCCGGTCACCACGATCGGGCCGCTTGAAGGACGCTGCCCGTTTTGCTCCATGCGGTGGATGGCGAGCGCGGCCGTGAATCCGGCCGTTCCGAGCTTCATCGAGTCAAGTTCGCCGAGGCCGGGCGGCAGCGGGATGACCCAGTCGCCCTTCACGCGGGCGAATTCGGCGTAGCCGCCGTCGTGCGTCTCGCTCAGCCCGCAGCCGGTGACCAGTACTTTCTGTCCCGGCGCGTAACGCGAGTCGGTCGAGCTCACCACCTCGCCGGCGAAGTCGATGCCTCCGACCAGCGGGTACTTGCGCAGGATGCGTCCGGTGCCCGTCGCCGCCAGAGCGTCCTTGTAATTGATGTCGGAGCAGCTGACGCGCACGACCACCTCGCCCGGGCAGAGGTCGTCGAGAGTGATCTCGTCGAAGCGCGCAACGATCTTGCGGTCGACTTCGTGGATGCGGAAGGCGCGGAAGGGTGTCATAGGCGGTGGGCGAGAAGGCTGTGGGCGGTGGCGGTGGGCGAGAAGGCTGTGGGCGGTGGGCTGTAGGCTATCAGGGAAGATGCTGCGTTCCGACCTACGGCCTACAGTCCACAGCCTCCTCAACCCCTGTCGAGCCAGACCTCGAGGCCGTCGCTGTTCAGGCGCACGTCATCGTCGAGCAGCCGGTGGCGACGGGCGAGGTCGCCGGCATACCCGTGCTCGTCGAGGCGGACGCTCAGGTACCGGAACATGTCCGCTTCGATGCGGGCATGCCGGTCCGGCGTCCCGGCGTGCGTCCGCGCGATGCGTACGAACTCGTCGATTTCCGCATGCAGGTCGCGGGCGAGTCGCTCGAGGTCCTCGACCGGTCCGAAGTGCGTCTGGTAGATGCGCCCCGGTGCGTAGGACATCAGGCGGTCGATCGTGCGGTGGAACGCATCCGGGTCGAACTGCACCGGCGTCGTGGTCGGCAGCATGAACGGGCCCGCTGCCGTATCGAACTCGCGATAGCAGATGCCGAAGTTGTCGCCGCTGTAAATCTCGCGGTGATCGAGGTCGATCGGGCAGTGGTGGTGCTTCGCATGGCCGGGCGCGTCGATGAACTCGAACGTCCGGCCGCCGAGCCTGATGCGCGTCCCGTCCTCGGTGACGACGACGCGTTCGGCCGGGATCGGCAGGAGCTTTCCGTAGAGGCGGTTGAACAGCGCCTCGCCGTACACCTGGATCGACCCTGCGATCAGCTTCGTCGGGTCGATCATGTGCGGCGCGCCGCGAGGATGCAGCACGGCCTTCGCGTTCGGCAGCGCCTCGATCAACTGGCCGGCGCCGCCGGCGTGGTCGAGGTGCACGTGGGTGAGGAACAGGTAGTCGACCTGCTCACGCGCGATGCCGAGCTCGTCCAGCGCGGCGAGCAGCCGCGGGGCAGCCGGCGCGGCGCCGGTATCCACGAACGCGGCCCGGCCGTCGTCCACGACGAGGTGGCTCGCGGCCAGGCCCGGGCGGACGTAGTGCGTATCGATCAGGTACACGCCCTCGCCAACCGGAACGGCGTTGGGCCCAGTGCCTGCGTTGGTGTCAGCTCGGACTGGATTCAGGGGCATGAGGGCCGTCGCGTGGTCGACTCTTCGAGTCGCTAAGCCTGCGTTCTCGCCAGCTTGAAAACAAGAAGACCGGGCAAACCCGGCCTTCTTGAGACGGCTGGACTCAGCGTGGATCCGTCACAGCCCCGCGCACTTGCCCTTCTTGGACGTCTCGTTCGTCGCGCAGAGCCCGGGTCGCTGGCTCGAGTAATAGGCGGCCAGTTCGCTGATGTCCTTGTCGGTAAGGGCTGCTGCCATGCCACCCATCACTGCATTCTTGCGTTGTCCGGCCCGATAGGCCTTGAGCGAATGCTCGATGTAGTCGGCATGCTGACCGGCTAGGTTCGGGTACTCCGGCATGATGCCGATACCGTCGTTGCCGTGGCAGGCGACGCAGGTCTGGCTGGCCTTGGGTGCCGTGCCAACCGCACGCCCGGTGGCCTTGAGTTCCTGGCCGCTCAGGTAGGCGGCGACGTCCTGCATGTCCTGCTCGGACAGCGTCGACGCCTGGGCGTGCATCGTCGGGTGCGGCCGTTCCTGGCTCGCGTACGCCTTGAGAGCCACGACCATGTAGGCCGCGTGCTGCCCGCCGAGATTCGGTACGGCGTAGACAGGGTACGAGTTCCTGTAGTTCGGGATGCCGTGGCAGCCCTGGCAGGTGTAGCCGAGCTTGGCGCCGCGTGCCGCGTCGGCAGCCGCAGCGACGCCCGGCGCGCCGAGCGTCACGATGGTCAGGCTCAACGCGAGCCAGGCCGATCTCGAGGTCATGTCACACTCCGTGCGGCGGTCGGCCTCCCCAAGGCCGAAGGGCCGGCATGTTAATCAAAAGCGTTTCGCGAGTCGAATGGCGCCGCCGCACCGGAGCCCTGCCGGCCTGTCATAGACTGCAGGGGTCTGGGCCCGGTGCCACGTACAAGGAGCCAAACATGTCGATTCGAAGCGCCCTGCTCGCCAGCCTGCTGGCCATCGCCACCCTGCCTGGCGCGACCGCCTTCGCGGACGAGTCCGTTCCGCGGACGGTCAGCGTGTCCGGCCAGGGCGAGGTCTCGGCGGAGCCCGACCTGGCCCGCGTGACGCTCGGGGTGCAGGCCCGGCGGCCAACCATGGCCGAGGCACGCAAGGAGGTGGCGACCACCGTGGACCGCGTGCTCGCCCTCTGCAGGGACCTCAAGGTCGACCCGAAGTTCGTCAACGCGACCCGCGTCCAGGTCCAGCCCGACTACAGCTGGGACGAGCGGAACCGCAAGCAGGTGCTGCTCGGCTACATCGTGAGCCGCCAGGTACAGGTCGAGCTGCGGGACCTCGAGCAACTTGGTCCACTCATCGAGCGCTCCATCAGCGCGGGAGTGAACCAGGTCGGCGACCCCGTGCTCGATTCGACGCAGCGCAAGCAGCTCGAGCGCCAGGCCATGACGCTCGCCGTCCAGGACGCGCGCTTGAACGCCGAAACACTGGCGAAGGCAGCGGGGGTCCGGCTGGGGGCAGTGCGATCGATGAGTGCCTCCGGGGCGCCGCCGGTCACGCCGATGTATCGCACGAAGATGGTGATGTCGGACGTCGCCGCCGCACCGCCGGCACCGGAAGGCAGCTACGACGCCGGGGAGATGAGGTTTGATGCGAGCGTCAGCGCAGAGTACGATCTGATCGTCCAGTAATGACCATGGCCGGACTATCTCTTTTTCAAACTAAAGTTGCCTATCGCCAATACTTAAGTTTATTTCTATGGCGACTATGAACTTCAGATGTTGAAATGAACTCACAACGCGAGCCGGCTGTCTGCCGTGAAACCGCGCCTAAAGCGCCTCGGCGATGTCTGTGCGCAGACCGTTGTCTTCTGGTTTCGTCCCGGAAGGATAGCGCCGTATGAGCCGCCCGTTCCGGCCGACCAGGAATTTCTCGAAGTTCCACTGGACGTCGCCGGGATGGCCGTTCGCGGGCGAAGTCAGCCACCCGAAGAGGGGGTGTCTGCCTGGACCGTTAACCTCGATTTTTGCGGCCAGCGGAAAGGTCACGTCGTACCTCGTGGAGCAGAACTCGCGGATCTCGAGTTCCGTGCCTGGCTCCTGCGCCCCGAACTGGTTGCACGGAAATCCGACCACGACGAAGCCCTCTCCAGAGAGTTCGCCGTGGAGTCGTTCGAGACCCGTGTACTGTGGGGTGTATCCGCAGCGGCTGGCGACGTTGACCACCAGCACGACCTTGCCGCGGAGCGGCCCGAGCAGGTCGCGCTCGCCCTGTATGCCGGTGACCGGAAAGTCGAAGAACTGTGTCATGGGTCTGGACCGTTCGAGGCAGGATGCCTCTATGACCCTTCGGCACCGCACTGGCGCCGGATTCCAGGCCCTCAGCCCGGCAGGCGATCGACGATCAGTACACTGCCGTCCACGCCGGTGACTCGAACGCGACTCCCGGCCGGGACGTTGGGGCCGCGCAGGCTCCAGCGACGGTCGCCGAGCTTGATCCGTCCCGTACCCCCGCGGATGCCATCGTTGAGCGTCAGAACCTGGCCGATGTAGCGCTCGCCCACCCGATGCGGGGCGCTCGCACTCTGCAGGTCCTGCTGCTGGATGCGGTACTCGCGCCAGAAGTACAGGCCGAACACCGACGATGCAAAGAGTGCAAACCAGAACATAGGGGGAGCCGTGTTACGGAACGTCGACATCCTGCCAACACGAGCCGGTCGGGCTCAACCCCGGCGGATGTCCGTGGCGTCGTTTTGTGACGCGCTACTCAAGCGCCTCCATCCAGCCCCAGCTCCTTGCTGTACTGCACGTTCATCACGTTGTCCCGCCAACCCTGGACGTATGGCTTCACCAGATGCTTGTTCACGTAGAAGTAGAGCGGCAGGACCGGCGTGTCGGCCAGCATGACCCGCTCCGACTCCTCGAGTAGTGCCCGGCGCCTTGCGGGGTCCGGCTGCCGGGTCGCCTCGGCGAGCAGCGCGTCGTAGCGCGGGTTGGAGTAACCCGTCTGGTTGATGCCGAACGCGGTCTGGAACAGCTGCAGAAACGTGTAGGCGTCGTTGAAATCGCCCACCCAGCTCGAGCGGAAGACCTGCGTGTCGGCGCGTGCCTGGACGCTCTGCAGCAGCGCGCGGAACTCCTCCGCATACAACGTCGTCCTGACTCCGAGCGCCTCCTTCCACATCGCGGCGACCGCCACGGCGAGCCGGTTGTGGATCTCCCCGGTGTTGTAGCGTACTTCGACCTCCAGCGGCTTCTCCGCCGAGTAACCCGCCTTGCGGTAGAGCTCACGCGCCTCGGCCAGCCGTTCCGCATACGGGCGCGTCGCGTAGTCGAACTTCTGCGACGTGTAGTTGGCCGTGCTGTCGGGAACCCAGCCCTGAGCAGGAACCTCGCCGAGGCCCGTGATCGCCGTGGTCAGCTTGTCGCGGTCGATCACGAGCGACAGCGCCCTACGCAGGCCAGGTTGGTCCTTGAACGGCGGGCGTGTCAGGTTGAAGCCGTAGTAGTAGACGGTCAGCTGCGGCGAGATGTGCAGCTCGTCCGGCATGTTCTGCCGGATCCACGCGAACTGCTGCGGAGGCACGACATACGTGATGTCGAGTTCCCCGGAACGGTACTGGCGGAACTCAGTGCCCACGTCGGCATGATGGACGAAGTGGACCTGCTCGAGCCGCGTCGCCGCGTCGTTCCAGTAATTCCTGTTGCGGCGAATGACGACATGCGAGCCGAGGACCCAGTCCTCGAGTACGAATGCGCCGTTCGAGATCATCTTCCCGGGCCGCGCGAACTCCGCGCCGTTGGCGGCGAGCGACGGCCCGTGCACCGGGAAAGTGCCCGGCTGGGCCAGGAGGCCGAGCAGGTAGGGCGCGGGGTTCTGCAGCCGGATCACCACCGTGCGATCGTCAGGCGCGACGACCCCGAGTTCGGATGGAGGCTTTTCGCCACGCGTGATCGCAGTGGCGTTGACCACGGATTCGAGGATCTGCGCATACGGCGACGCCGTAGCGGGGTCCACAAGCCGACGCATGCCGGCTACGAAGTCACCCGCGACCAGGCGATCGCCATTCGACCAGCGCAGCCCATCGCGAAGCTGGAACGTGTACTCGAGACCGTCAGGCGTGACCGTCCAGGAAGGGGCGGCGGCCGGCACGACACCACCGTCCGGCCCGACGGCTGTCAGGCCCTCGAACACGTCACGCAGGATGTTGAATGCTCCGTCCGTACGGGCGCGCTGCGGATCGAGCGTGTCGGGCTCAGGTCCATTGCCACGCCTGAGCGTCGTGACATCCGCCTTGGCAGCCGGCTTGCCGGCGACCGGCTGGGAAGCCTTGTCAGCGCCTCCGCCGCAGGAGGCCAGGGCAAGGGCGGCCAGCACCATCCACACGGCACGCCGCGCACGCTGGGGCGGACGGTTGGCTGCATTCTTCATCGGGTCGATTGCCTCAGGCACCGCGCTGTGTTCGGAGCCGGTTGTCCGACGCGAGATCACGTCGCTTGAGATGGATGAGCAGCAGCGACACCGCGGCCGGCGTCACGCCGGGGATGCGCGCGGCGAGCCCCAGTGTCGCCGGCCGGTGCTCCGCGAGTCGCTGGCGAACCTCGTTCGAGAGGCCGCGCACCTCGACGTAATCGAGATCGTCCGGCAGTCGCGTGTCCTCGTTCCTGCGTTGCCGCTCTATTTCATCCTGCTGGCGCTCGATGTAGCCCGTGTATTTCGCCTGTACGTCCACCTGCAGCGGGACCTGGGCCGCGAGACGCTCGTCGTCGCGCCAGTCACCCACGCCGTGACCGACGACTTCCGCGAGCGAGTCGTAGCAGACCTCCGGTCGGCGCAGCAGGTCGAAGGCCCGTTGCTCACGCGAGAGCGCCCCGAAGCGCGACTCCGCGCGATCGGCCTCCTCGGTGCCGGGGCGTACCCACGTCGATGCGAGCCGCGCGAGTTCGGTGTCCACCGCGGCGCGCTTGCGTTCGAAAAACCGCCAGCGCTCGTCGTCGACGAGGCCGAACTCGCGGCCTGTCGCCGTGAGACGGAGGTCCGCGTTGTCTTCGCGCAGGCTGAGCCGGTACTCGGCACGGCTGGTGAACATCCGGTAGGGCTCCGGCGCGCCGCGTGTGATCAGATCGTCGATCAGCACGCCGATGTACGCCTCGCTGCGCCTCGGCCACCACGGCTCCCGGTTGCGGACCTCGAGCGCCGCATTGATGCCCGCGACGATGCCCTGCGCGCCCGCCTCCTCGTACCCGGTCGTGCCGTTGATCTGGCCGGCGAAGTAAAGGCCCGGCACGTGCCGTGTCTCGAGCGTCGGTTTCAGGTCGCGCGGGTCGAAGAAGTCGTATTCGATCGCATAACCGGGTCGAGTGATGTGCGCCTGCTCGAAGCCGCGGATGCTGCGGACGAACGCGTACTGCACGTCGAACGGCAGACTGGTCGAGATGCCGTTCGGGTAGACCTCGTGCGTGTCGAGGCCCTCGGGCTCGATGAAGACCTGGTGCGAGGCGCGGTCGGCGAAGCGCACGACCTTGTCCTCGACCGACGGGCAGTAGCGCGGGCCCACGCCTTCGATCACGCCGGTAAACATCGGGGAACGATCTGTGCCGGCACGGATGAGTTCGTGCGTGCGCTCATTCGTCGCCGTGATGTGGCACGGCACCTGCCGCGGATGCTGGTCGCGACGGCCGAGAAACGAGAACACCGGGCGCGGCTCGTCACCGTGCTGCACCTGGAGGCCCGTGTAGTCGATGCTGCGGCCGTCGATGCGCGGCGGCGTGCCGGTCTTCAGCCGGCCGACGCGAAACGGCAGCGCGCGCAGCTTTTCGGCGAGGCGGTTCGAAGGGGGATCCCCCGCGCGGCCGCCCGCGTACTGGTCGAGACCGACGTGGATGCGCCCACCCAGGAACGTGCCGACCGTGAGCACCACCGCGCGTGCGGAAAATTCGACGCCGACCTGTGTGACCACCCCTGTGACGCGCCCCCCGTCCAGCAGCAGATCGGACACCTCCTGCTGGTACAGGCTCAGGTGCGGCTGGTTCTCGAGCAGGGCGCGAACGGCGCGCTTGTAGAGCTGGCGGTCGGCCTGGGCACGCGTGGCTCGAACGGCCGGCCCCTTGCTGGCGTTCAGCGTCCGGAAATGGATACCGGCGTGATCCGTTGCGCGGGCCATGGCGCCGCCGAGCGCGTCGATTTCGCGGACCAGGTGGCCCTTGCCGATGCCGCCGACGGCAGGATTGCAGCTCATCTGCCCCAGCGACTCGATGCTTTGAGTGACCAGCAGCGTGCGGCACCCCATCCGGGCGGCGGCGAGCGCAGCCTCGGTGCCGGCGTGACCGCCGCCAACCACGATGACGTCAAAATGTTCCGCGAAACGCATGAGGGCACCCGGAGAGGGCGCTCATTGTACTGGTTCAGCCGGCGAGCAGACGCTCGAAGGCCGCGAGTCGCAGGTCGACGAAACGCCGGGCCTGTCGCTCGTAGCGGTTGCGCCAGTAGCCGCTGCGCAACCATTCGGCGACATAAGCTCGCAGGCTCATGCGGCCGCGGTTCCACTGGCGCAGCACGTGGAAGTACTCGTGCAGCAGCAGCGTCCTATCCGCCCGGAAGTCGGCGATCGTGCCACACAGCAGGATGCGGTTGCGGCGGGTCGTCGCCACCGCGCCGAGGTGCAGCCGGGCGTACCAGGAGCGTTCGACGATCTCGACGTCGTCCACCGCGTCGCCGAACAGCGCTTCGAGCGCCGCTCGCTCCCCGGCCGAAAGCAGATCGCGCGTGCGTCCCACGGCCATTGCCTGCGTGAGCGGAGGCTAGGCCGCCCTGCGGCGGGCCCGCGCCCTGGCCGTGCCCTTTTTCTTCGCGACCTTGCGTGGTTTCGCCTTCGGCGTCGGACCCGGCAGTCGTGGCACCGGCTTCGGGTGCTCGACCGTCGTGATCCGGGCCGCGGCCGCCTTGAGATCCTCGAAGCTGGCCCTGAGGCATTTCGCGAAAAAAGCCGGGTCGGGCAGCATCTCGCGGCACGACACCGCACAGATCCACATCGTGCCGGCGTAGCTGAATCCCGTGACGTTGAGCCCCATGCCGTCGGCGGCGATGCTGATCGGCGAATAATTCACCAGTCGCGCACCGGCCATGTAGAGCGGAACGTCCGGGCCGCGCACGTTCGACACGATGAGCCCGATGCGCGGCGGCCGCACGTAACGCGTGACCGTTTCGGAGATGAGGTTCGGCATCACCTGGAGCAGGTCTCGCGCAAGCTCCTTGCCGATCGCGTCGGTCACGCGCTTGGAGGTCGCGGCGCCGTCGCGTATCGCGCGCAACCGATCGACCGGGTCCTCGATGTCCGTGCACACCGACATGACGGTGAAGCCGACCTGGTTGCCGACGTCACCGCCCTTTTCCGCGCCGCGCAGCGTCATAGGCACCATGGCCGCCATCGAGCCTTCCGGCAGTTCGCGCTTGCTCTTCAGATAGCGGCGGAGCGCGCCGCCTACGATGCACAGGAACATGTCGTTGATGGTGACGTCGGCGATGTGAGTGCGGACCTGCTTGAACTCCGCGAGCGGCAATCCAACGGCCTCGAACACGCGGTGAGCCGATACGTCCTTGCTGAACCGCGTCTGCGGCGGCATCTTCGTCAGCAGCGACCCGAGATCCCCGGATGCAAGGCTGCGCAGCCGCGCCATCGTGAACAGGCCCTCGCCCGCCAGCTTGTTGAAGGCGCCGGCGCCGAGGCTGGCGAAGCGTCGTGCGGTGTCCAGCGAGAACCTCGCGAGGCCCGGCATGCGTTCGATGTTGTGGACGACCGCGCGCGAGTACAGCTCGATCGCCGTGGGCTCGCGGTCGGCATGGAAGCGCTGCTGGTCCAGGTCGTCTCCGAAGTCGATCGGTTCGGGCATGATCGAGTGCAGCGCCTTCAGCAGCTCGGTGCCCGATTCCCCGTCGATGATCGCGTGGTGCATTTTCGTGTAGAGCGCGAAGCTGCCCTTCGGCGCGCCGGGTATGTCGTGCAGCCCCTCGATGACGTACGCCTCCCACAGCGGCTTGCTGCGATCGAGCGGACGGGAGTGGATGCGCGCCACCTGGATGCAGAGCTGGCGCCAGTCACCGGGGTACGGCAGCGCGATGTGGCGCACGTGGAATTCCACGTCGAAGCTCGGGTCCTCGATCCAGTACGGCCGGTCCAGCGACAGGGGCACCTTGACGAGCCGGCGACGGAACTGCGGGAACTGCTCAAGGCGCGAGGCGAAGAACTTCAGGATGTCCTTGAAGCGTACCCCGCCGCCCGGCGCGGTGGACGGGTCGTAGATCGCAAGCGACGCGACGTGCATGAAGTTGTTGCGCTGCTCGAACTGCAGGAACATCGAATCGGCGCCGGAAAGCTGTTTCATTTGCGTACCGCCGCGCCTGGCCGGCGCGGACTACCTGAAGGGGGGAAAGGAGCCTACTTGCCTGCGGCTGGCGCGTCCATGGACGTCCGTCATTTTCCGATGCAGAAGCTGCCGAAGATCCGCCCGAGCAGCTCGTCGCTCGACACCTCGCCGGTGATCTCGCCGAGCGCCCGCTGGGCCTCGGTGAGTTCCTCGGCAACCAGCTCGCCGGCGTGCCGCTCGACGAGCAGCCGATGGGCTTCGTCGACGTGCGCCCTCGCCCGCCGCAGCGCGTCGAGATGCCGGGCTCTCGCGGACAGGGCCCCGGCACCGGTTGGATGGAAACCCACGCAGTCCTTGAGGTGGCCGCGCAGCAGGTCGAGACCCTCGCCCGTCGTCGCGCTCAGCCAGAGCGTCGCGCGCGCGGCGGGTCCGTCCGCACCCGGCTCGATCCCTGCCGCGACGCCGGCTCGATCGATCTTGTTCATCACCAAGGTACGGGGGGCCGAGGTCGGCAACGCGGCGAGATCCGCGTCGACGGCTCCAAGCGCTGCCGGGTCCGCGGCGTCCACGATGAAAAGCACCCGGTCCGCGCGCTCGATCTCGCGATGCGCCCGGCGGATCCCTTCGGCCTCGACTTCGTCCGGCGAATCGCGCAGGCCCGCGGTATCGAGAAGGTGCAGCGGCAACCCGTCGATTTCGATGCGTTCTCGCAGTACGTCGCGGGTCGTGCCCGGGATTGCCGTGACGATCGCGGCGTCGTAACCAGCCAGGCGATTCAGCAGGCTCGACTTGCCGGCATTCGGCCTCCCGGCGATCACGAGCGTGAGCCCGTCCCGCAGCAGCGCACCCTGGCGCGCGGCCTCCACCAACTCGGCGAACCGCCCGCGGATATCCGCCATGCGCTCGCCCAGCGCCCGGTCGGCGAGGAAATCGACCTCCTCTTCGGGAAAATCGATCGCAGCCTCGACCCACATCCGCAGCCCGAGCAACGCCTCGCTCAACTCGTGCACCTGTGCCGAGAACTCGCCGCGCAGCGACCGGAGCGCGGCGCGTGCCGCCTGCGCGGAGCCGCTGTCGATGAGGTCGGCGATCGCTTCGGCCTGCGTGAGGTCGAGCTTGTCGTTCAGGAACGCCCGTTGCGTGAACTCTCCGGGTTCGGCCTGGCGCGCGCCGAGCGCCAGGACACGACGCAGCAGCAGGTCGAGCACCACCGGGCCGCCATGGCCCTGGAGCTCCAGCACGTCTTCGCCGGTGAGCGAGTGCGGCGCCGGAAAGTAGAGCGCGATGCCCTCGTCGATCGCTTCGCCGTCCGGCCCGAGGAACGCCCGCAACGCTGCGACGCGCGGCGCCGGCAGGCGGCCGAGCAGTCCCCCGCCGATGTCGCGGCAACCTGGGCCGGAGACACGGACGATGCCGATGCCGCCCCGGCCGGCAGGCGTGGCGATCGCGGCGATCGTCGCATGCCCTGTCGGTGGCGCCGTCACTGGGTCAGGCCCCGGCGGCTAGTGCGCCTTCTTCGACTCGGCTTCAACGACCCGGTTGATGTTCCACTGCTGTGCGATCGACAGCAGCGTGTTCGTGGTCCAGTACAGCAGCAGGCCCGCCGGGAACCACGCCATCATCACGGTCATGATCAGCGGCATGAAGGCGAAGACCTTCGCCTGCATCGGGTCGGGGGGCGCCGGGTTCAGCTTGAACTGCCCGTAC
>Ga0209254_10004976_pt1 | contig 12216 bp, 9 predicted proteins | sample FrelakmetDIP11DI_FD_187148 | JGI IMG/M metagenome (GOLD analysis project Ga0209254, IMG submission 187148) | Freshwater lake sediment microbial communities from the University of Notre Dame, USA, for methane emissions studies - DIP11 DI (SPAdes)... | ecosystem: Environmental > Aquatic >...
GCGACGGTGACTCGCGCCTTCCTGCTGGCGCATTACGGGCTGTTTCTGCTGTGGCAGCCGCTGGTGCGCAGCGAAGCGCGTATCGAACCACGGCTGGCCTTGCCGGTGTTTGCGATGGCAGCGCTGTTGGTGCTGGTCGACAGCACCTGGGTGATGGCCTTGTGGCTGGCGATTCTGGCCGGGCTGGTGGGCGCGGTGGCCACCTCGCAAACCGAACGCGGGCCGCGCTGGTCGTATCTGCTGGCGCTGACCTATCTGCTGGCGCTGCTGCTGGCCTGGGTGTTGCCGCAAAGCCTGGGCGGCGCAGCGCTGCCCGATGGCTTTCAGGTTGCGGTGCGCTACGGCTTGCCGCTGCTGCCGCTGGTGATTCTGTTCCTGCCCGCCACCCGCCAGCGCAGCACGTCGTCCACGCTGGATTTCATTTACGGCCTGATGCTCTCGCTGCTGATCATGGTGATGGCGCTGGGGGTGTTTGCCGTGGTGGCGGTGGCCAAGGTCAGTTATGCCTGGGCGCTGGTGCAGACGCTGTTGGGTATGGCGGCATTGTTATTGGTGTTGTCTTGGCTGTGGAATCCGCGCGCCGGGTTCAGCGGCCTGGGGCAGGTGACCTCGCGTTATCTGTTGTCGGTGGGGCTGCCGTTCGAAGGCTGGGCGCAACGGCTGGCGACGCGTGCCGAGCGCGAGCGCGATCCGGAATCGTTCGTGCGCGATGCGCTGACCGACCTGCACGAGCTGACCTGGATACGCGGCGGCAGCTGGCAGGCGGCGCGCGGCGAAGGCCTCTTTGGCGAACCGGCCGCACACAGCGTGAACCATGCCTTTCACGGCCTCGCCCTGACCTGGCAATCCGCGCGTCCGCTCACCCCTGCGCTGGCCTTGCATGTGCGGCTGCTGTCGCAGCTACTGGGCTATTTCTATGCCGCCAAGGTGCGCGAACAAACCCTGCGCGAGCAGGCCTACAGCCAGGCGATTCACGATACCGGCGCACGACTGACGCATGACGTCAAAAACATTCTGCAATCGATGAAAACCCTGCTGGCCGCCGCCGACATGTCGACCCCGGAAGACAGCGAGCGCCTGCTGGAGCTGATGAAGCGCCAGTTGCCGCAACTGGCGGCACGTCTGTCGCAGACCGTGGATAAACTCAAGCAGCCGAGTGAAATGGATGTGGCGCACCTGCCGGCACAGGACTGGTGGACGGCCTTGCAGACCCGTTACGAACACGACGATGTGCAGTTCTTTGCCGACGCGATCGATGCCACGCCCTTGCCGCAGGATCTGTTCGACAGCGTGGTCGATAACCTGCTCACCAATGCGTTGCGCAAGCGCCAGAGCGAATCGGGCATTGCGGTGGAGGCACGGCTGACACTGCATCCGCTGATTAGCCTGAGCGTGACCGACAGCGGCACCCCGGCGCCCGACCACGTGGCGCGCAACCTGTTCCTGAGTCCGGTGGCGTCGGATTTCGGTCTGGGGGTGGGGCTGTATCAGGCAGCGCGGCAGGCAGCGCGCTCAGGCTACCGGCTGGAACTGACCGACAACCAGGCAGGACGGGTGACGTTCTGCCTGCAGGCTACAGGCAACCCGTAGGACATACGCGCGGGAACAACACGGGGTAGGAAATCCAGGTAAGCAGATCGTCGAATTCGCCGCTTGAATCACCCGGCTTGGCCGGGGCGCGGCTGACAAAACGGTTGTCCCCATCCAGATTTTCCTGTTCGTCCAGACTGGATGGCGCAGCCAGTGTGCTGCCGCTGATATTGAGCGCGCCCCAGCCGTTAGGGCCGTGCGACACCACGATCACAGGTATGTCGGCGGCAATCGCAACGGCGCAGGTGTTCGACGTGCATACCTGATTCCAGCCAGGGGCGGGCGTTACAGTGCCGTTGATGCCATCGTTGTTGTTGCTGACATCGGTGTGTGTTGCGTAAAGCAGGCGATTGCCCCAGGCGTCCTGAGAGCCTGTGCCGAGCGTAACCCAAGGTAAAAAACCAACCTGGAGTGTGCATATTCCGGCGGAGCGCGATTCCTCGATGCCGTCGCCATCGGTATCCGGGCACGGGAGATACGGCCTGCCCCCCAGCGTCTTGTGTGTCATCGCATAGCCGACGATGGCTTCTTTTGCTTCTTCCAGCGTCTTGTTGGTTTCCGCCACCCGTCTTGCCTGGATTTGCGCCGACAAGGGCACCGCCAGCCCACCGATCAGGATGGTCATGATGACCAGCACAATGGCCATTTCGATCAGGGTAAACCCGCGCTGACCTGTCATGGCGTGACGTCCTGCTCGTCCGGCTGGCCCGGACGCACCCGTTGATAGGGTTCATACACCTTGCCGTCGGCACGGATCTGACCCGGCTTGAGTCCCGCCACACCGGATGTGCCGAGCTGTGCCTTGCCATCCACCCAGCGCGTGGTCTGACCGTCCGATCGGGTCACCTGACCATCAAAGCGCAGGGGGACGGGCGCATTGTCTCCACCTGACGCCCGATCGGGGCGACTGCCTGATGTGGCTCGTGGGTGTTGAGCGCGTATGGCTTCCAGTTGGGCGCGCTGGGCCGGGGTGTAAAACAGGCGCCCCAACTCGGTTGGCTCGGCTAGGCTGGTTTGCGCGGCGCACAGGGTCAGCGGCAGGCAAAGCAGCATCAGGATTCGTCGACCGATGCGCACCCCGCATTCCGACAGCAGGCAAGCGTTCGCCCTGTTCATATCCGGATTCATCAACGCCCCCCTTTCGGCGCGGCTGCAGTTTGTGCCGCCGCAGCTGCTTCGGCGACGGTAAACCACAGCAGTTCGCATTCGGCCTGCAACTGCGGCTGGTTGACGATTTCGAATCGTGCATCGTTCAGCCGCGACAACGTGCAGCCCTGAATGCGATAAAGGCCGCGGGGCGCGCGTGCCTTGAGTGCATCCAGAAAGCGCATGAGGTCGGTTTCCACCAGCAGGGGCAGGGTGAGGTTCATCGTGGTCTGGCCCAGCGGCAAGCCCTGGGCGAGCGCGGGAAGCGAGGATGTGCGTGGCGTCAGGCGGTAGTCCAGGCCATACAGCCCGGCATCGCGGTTGGCCTGCTGGATGGCTTCGATCCAGACCAGCCGGTCTTCCGCGCCGATAAAGCCGCGCGCGGCAAGCGCCTGGTAGGCAGGGAGATGGCCGGCGATGAGCTGCTGCTGCTGGCGGCTGTGGTCGAGCTGCTGGCGCGCGCCATTGAGTGCAGTGTTTTGCCGTTGCAAGGCCAGTGCGGCGTCTTGTGCCAGCCCGCGGCTCCATAACGTCCCGACAATCGCCAGCAGCAGCGCCATCAGTACCAGCAGCAGCGACAGCTTGAGCGCGGGCAGGGGCGGGCGCTTCATGGTTTCGCCTCGCGGTAAACCAGACTGAGGCTGAAGCGCGCGCTGGTGGCTTCAGCCTGCGATTCGGCCAGGCTGGCGTCGAAGGTTTTGCCTGACAGCGTGCTGCTGGAATCGGCATTGACCGGACTGCTGCTCAGGCTCACATCCTGCACAGCGGGAATGGCTTTCAGGGTATGCATGAAGCGTTCAATGCGCTGCATGGCGGCGCGATAATTGCCATCGAACGGCGTCAGGGCGGCGTCGAGATTCACCTGCAGGTCGCCCGTCAGTGTGGGGGTGCTATCGCGCCAGCTCAGGCTTTCCAGTGTGATCTCGGGCGCGCTCTGCAAGGCCTGACCGATGGCGGTGAGCAGCGCAGGGAGATCGGGCTGGCGGGCATCGAGCTGGCGCGCCAGTGTCACGGTTTGCGCCAGTTGCTCGGGCGCGGCGGTCTGGGCCGGGAAGGTTTGCGCGATGGCGCGATAACGGCGGTCGAGCAACTGTTGTTGCTGACTCAACTGCTGGGCCTGCGCGTTCATGTCTTGCGCGGAAAGCCAGTAGGTGGCAGTAGCGCCCAGCCCGAGCAGGGTGATCCCCGCTGCCGCCGCGTGCAGGCCGCGCCGCCAGCGAAACTCGGTGTGGTGTTGCAACAGTTCGGGCGGCGCCAGATTCAGTTGCAGGGTTTCCCCGGCGATGGCGGCGAGCGGCGCAATCTGCGGAGTGGCGCGCAGGAAATCGTCCGGAATGCGCAGCGCCCGGGCGAGGCTCGCTATATCGAGCAGTCGCGTGCTGAACGCGGGGTCGGCGTTCAGCGGCGCCTGGGCGCTGTCCAGCTGGCCAGTGGGGTCGAACAGCAGCACATGCAGGCGTGCCTCGCGCGGCAGGATGCGCTGGCCGGTCAGATAAAGCTGCGTCTTGGCAATGTCGTCGGCCGCATTGCCCGGCAGTTGGGTGGGGGTGTCGCCACCGATCAGGCGGGAAAAACGCAACAGGCCATTCTGGTAATAGGATAGCCGCAGGCCATAGCTGAGACGGAACACCAGCAGCGTATGGGGTTCGTGGATGCGCAGCTTGCCCAGCAGGTGCTGGCAGGCCAATGCCAGCGGCGTGATGCCGGCCAGTGGCACCCGTTCGCGGTGCAGCACGCTGAGCCAGGGCGTCAGCCAGTCGGCATCGGCGAATGCCGCCAGCAGATAGCGGTCGTCGCGGCGGCCGGTGGCCTCGCGTTCCTGCCGCCAGGCGCCGATAAAGCGTGCATTGCGGAACACCTGCTTGAGCTTGCGTGTCAGCAGTTCCTCGCGTGCGCGGCCTGTCACATGCGGCAGCGCTTCGCTGCGATAGTCCTCGTCGACCGTGTCGGCTACCAGCAGCATTGGCAGCCCGGCGTGCTTGGTCACCAACTTGCGGAAATCAGCCAGGCCTTTTTCACTGTGGGGAAAATCGCCCAGCCAGTGCATTTGCCCCGGGCGCCAGTCGAGTACGCCGATCTGGCGTGGGGTGGCAAGCAGGATCAGGCGACGGTTGAGGATCACAGCGGCAGGTTCCCGATCAGGTCGTAAACCGGCAGTAGCACCGACACCAGGATGCCGCCGAGCAGCAGGCCGAGAATGGCGGTCAGCAGCGGCTCGAGTATGCGCAGGCCGTTCTCGATCGAATCGAGCACTTCACGGTTATAAAAAAACGTCACGTTGTCCAGCGCCTCGTCGAGCGCGCCAGTGGTTTCGCCCACGCGCAACATGCGAATTACCAGTGGCGGAAACAGCGCCAGCGACTGAAAGCTTTCGGACAGCCCCCGACCATCGGCGATCTGCTGCGCGGCGCGGTGGATGCCGCTGGCGATCACCCGGTTGCCGGCGATCATTTCGCCCGCACGCAGGGCATCGAGCACGGTCACGCCGGAGCGATACATCATTGCCAGCGTGTTGGTGAAGCGGGACAGCACGATCTTTTGCACGATCGGCCCGATGATCGGCAAGCGCAGCTGGGTGCGATCCCACCATTCACGCCCGGCTTCGCTCTTCGCCACCCACAACGGCAAGCCGAGGCCGACTGCCAGCATCAGCAGCAGGCCGACCAACCAATATGAGCGCATCGCATTCGATACCGCCATCAGGATCAACGTGGGTAGCGGCAATGCCACCCCCATGGTTTCAACCAGCGTGAGCACCTGCGGCACCAGATAGACCATCAGGAACAGGATGGCGGCGCCGACGACAACCAGCACCAGCGCCGGATAAATCATCAACCGTTTGGCCTTGGACGCGACTTCTTCCTGCCATTTCAGCGATTCGCCCAGACGCTCGAACACCGCATCCAGCAGGCCGGTTTGTTCGCCCGCCTTGATGCTGTGGACGAACACCGCGCCGAATACTGCCGGGTGCGCCGCCAGCGCCTGCGACAACACCTTGCCGCCCTCGAGATCCTCCAGCAGCGCAGTCAGCACATCGCGAAAGCCGCGCTTCTCCATGGTGTCGCGCAGATCGCGCAGCCCATCGAGCAGAGGAATCCCGGCACGGGTGATGTAGCGCATGTGGATGCAGAACGTCACCAGGTCGCGCCGGGTGACGCGCTCACGTCCCTGTGGCGCGTACTGCCGCGACAGTTCGGCCAGAGTGACGAGATCGAGTCCCATGCGCTTCAAGCGCAGTTCGAGGTCGACGTCGTTGGTGGCCGACAACGTGCCCTTGACGGAGCGGCCGGTCTGGTCGATGGCGCGGTAGTCGAAGAAAGGCATGGTTAACTATGCCTCGCGACAGCTTCGCGTTTTGTCCAATGAAAAAAAGGGTGCGGCGCCATCTTTACACCCGCCCCGTCAAATCCACCACCCGTGCCACTTCCGCCAGCGAGGTCATGCCATCTTTCACGCGCTGGATGCCGTCTTCGGCCAGCGGGTGGTAGCCATGCTCGAATGCAGCGCGGCGGATTTCGTGCAGCGGCGCGTGGTTGGCCACCAGTTCGTCGAGCGTGGGATCCATCCGCAGCAGTTCGATCAGCGCGAGTCGGCCCTTGTAGCCTTTTTGGCTGCACGCGGGGCAGCCTGCGGGACGATAAATGTGCGGCGGGTTGTCCGGATCGACGCCGAGGATGCGTGCCTCATGTTCGTCCGGCGCGTAGGCTTCCTTGCAGTGCGGACACAGTTTGCGGATCAGCCGCTGGGCGATGACACCGATGATGTTGCCGGACAGGATGCCGGGCAGGATGCCGATGTCCATCAGGCGCGGGAACACGCCGAGGGCAGAATTGGTGTGCAGGGTGGTGAACACCTGGTGGCCGGTCATCGCCGCGCGGAAGGCCATTTCGGCCGTGTCCTTGTCGCGGATTTCGCCGACCAGAATGATGTCCGGATCCTGCCGCATGATGGAGCGGATGCCGTTGGCGAAATCGAGCTTGAGCGTTTCGTTGACCGAACTCTGGCGCATCAGGGTGACCGGGTATTCGACCGGGTCTTCCAACGTCATGATGTTGACGGTCTCGTTATTCAGATGCGACAGCATCGAATACAGCGTGGTGGTTTTCCCTGATCCTGTGGGCCCGGTGACGACCAGAATGCCTTCCGGCCGCGCCATCATCAGTTGCAGTTCACGCAGCGCATCGGCGGTGAAACCCATCTGCTCCAGCGGCATGATGGACTTTTCGCGGTCGAGGATGCGCAGCACCAGGTTCTCGCCATGAATGCCGGGTTGCGACGACACGCGGAAATCGATCGGACGGCCATTCAGCGTCAGGGACATGCGGCCATCCTGCGGTGCGCGCGTCTCGGCGATGTTCATCCCTGACAGCACTTTCAGCCGTACCAGGATGCCCGGCCAGTAAGTTTTGTGCAGGCTGCGGATCTGTTCCAGCACACCGTCCACACGATAACGAATACGCAGGAAAGCGTGCTCGGGCTCGAAGTGGATGTCGGACGATTCGCGTTTCACCGCATCGGTGAGCAGCGCGCCGACCAGCCGCACCACCGGCTGGGTGTATTCCTCGGTGTCGGGATTGAGACTGGCGTAGTCGACCTCGCCGGTTTCGATTTCACGCAGGATGCCGTCGAGCGACAGATCGAAGCCGTAGAACTTGTCGATGCATTCCAGCAGCTGCGCTTCGCCCGCCAGCAGGGTGTCGATTTCGAGTTGGCCGCCGAGCGCGGCTTTCAGCTGGTCGAGCGCGACGACGTTGAACATGTCGGTGGTCGCCAGCGTCAGCACATTGCGCGTCGCGTCGTGGGCAATCGGCAGCAGATGGTGGCGGCGCGCGAAGTCTTCCGGCACCAGGTGCAGCGCTTCGGGGTCGGCCACCACCTGGCTAAGGTCGATGCCCTGACTGCCGAGCGCATTGGCGAGCTGGTCGCGCAGCACGGCTTCGGTCATGAAGCCGAGCGCAACCAGCTGGCGCCCGATCGGCAGGCCGGAGAGCCGCTGTTCCTTCAGTCCGATGCGCAACTGGTCGAGTGTGATCAGGCCCTGGCTGACCAGGGATTCGCCCATGCGGAGTTTTTTGCGGCGCTCCATCGGGTGGCCCTATTGAGCGGTTTTCAGTTGCTGCACCCGGGTTGCGGCTTGGGCGCGATCAAAGCGGTGGGCACCCGGGGTGGCGAGGGCTTTTTCGTAATACGTCAGCGCAGCAGAGGCTTGCTGCAGTTGGTCGAGGCTGACTGCCAGGTTAAAGGCGTAATCGGCGTTGTCGGGTGCGCCGCGATAGGCTTCGAAATAGGCAGCCTGCGCATCGCTCCAGCGCGCCTGGCTGGCGTAGAGGTTGCCCAGGGTTTGGTAAAGCTGCGGGTTGGGGTCACGCGCGATCAGCGTTTTGAGGCGGCTTTCGGTCGCCTGGTTGTCGGTGTTGCCCAGCAGGTCGAGCAGGGCGCCCTGAGCCGTGGCATTGAGCGGATCGATGTCGAGCACTTCGCGATACAGGCGTTGCGCGTCGGCCTCGCGGTTTTGCACGCTGGCGATCGTAGCCAGTCCCAGCAAGGCATCGACATTGTTTCCACGTGCCGCGGCCTGGCTGTAGAGCTGTTGTGCCTCGCCCAGCGCGCCACGCTGGTAGGCGGCGTAAGCCTGGTTCAGCACGGAGTTTTGCACATCGGGTCTGAACTGCGGCGCGTCGGCCGGCGATACCCTGGTGGCAGGCGCAGCGCGGTCGGCGCGCGGCGTACTGCGTGGGGTGGATGCAGGCGGCTGGGTGGTCGCCGGCTCTGCTTGCGGTAGCGGCGATACAGGCGAAGGCGCCGGTATGGACTCGACCGGACTGGGGCCGATCCGGACAGGCTCAGTCGGGGTAGCAGCGACTGGTGCAGGAGCGGCAACGGGCTCAGGCGGTGGGGTGAAGGCGTCCGGTGGCTGCAACGCAAAATACAGATAGATGCCGTAGCCCAGCGCGACCAGCGCCGCCAGCAAAACGGTAAGCGGCACCAGCGAGAACTGCGGCCAGCGGAAACCGGGCGCACGTTTGGGAGTTGCGGCTGACAGCCCGTTGCTGCCAAACAGCAGGTCGGGCGGTTCCACCCATTCGTGATCCTGGGCTGTGTCGGCTGGATCGCTTTCGGTGTGCGCGGCCACGGGTTCCAACTCGAAATCGCCTGCCCGCTGTCCACGCGCGTCCGGTTTGGCTGTGCCAGGCTTGTCGGTATTCGCCGCTTCAGCCTGTTTAAGGGCTTTGAGCAGGAGACTCACTGCTCACTCCGGGCACTGGGGAGCAACTGCTGGAACTGGCGCAGTTCGGCGCTCTCCAGGCTGGCGTTGGTCACGACCACGGGGCGCAGGAAAATCACCAGTTCGGACTGGGTGTTCATGCGTTCATGCTGGCCAAACAGTGCGCCGATCCCCTCGGGGCGCGACAGCACCGGCATGCCGTCGCGGGCATTGTTGGTGTCGTCCTGGATCAGGCCGCCGAGGATGACGGTCTGGCCGCTCCTGACCTGCAACAGGGACTCCATTTCGCGTACCTGAATTTCAGGCACCAGGTTCTGGATATTGTTGTTGAATTGCTTGAGCGCAGGGTTGGGGTCTTCCTTGTAGCCCACCACGCGCGAAATGGTCGGGCGCACGGTGAGCGAGACCAGCCCGTTGTCGCCCACCTGCGGGGTGACGCTCATGACGATGCCCACCGGTATGGTGTTGGGCGTGGTGGTGTAAACGGGCAGGGTGGTCGGTACGCCGGTGGTGGGGGAGACCGTGCCCTGTTGCACTTCGATGGAGAAATACACCAGATTGTCCACCACCTTGAGCAGCGCAGTCTGGTTGTTCAGCGCCATCAATTTGGGGCTGGAAAGCACCTTGGTGTTGCCATAGGATTCGAGCAGGTCGATGGTGGCCTTGAAATTCGATTCCGCCGTGCTGGTGTAGGAAATGGAATAAAAAGGCTGCAGCGTGCCGGCGAGATTGGTCAGCGCGCCACCGGTGTTGACGGCCCAGCCGGTCATGCCCTGCACCAGCTCATTCCAGTTGACGCCGGCGCGGAACTGATCTTTCAGCCGGACCTCGACGATGGTCGCCTCGATCATCACCTGGCGCTGCGAGGTCTGCGAGACGCTGTCCAGATATTGCTGCACCACTTCGTGCTGACGTGCGGTGCCGAGCACCGATACGGTACCGGTCATCGGATTGACGGCGACATCGTTCTTGCTTTCGGTGGGCATATTGCCGAACGCAGCAGTAAACAGGGTGGCAGCACCCCCACCGGCCTTGCTGGCGGCTTCGGTTTGCGACACCCGCTCGGCGCGCGCCTCTTTTTCGGCCTGCAGGCGGGCGGCCTTTTCCTCGCCGCTCTGCTTGATGGCACGGGTGCCTGCCAGCAGCGAACGCAGATTGTCAGCCAGCACGGCCCAGAAATCGTTGTTGGTCAGGCTGGATACGGTGGTCGAGGACGAGTTGCCGCTGTTGCTGCTGGTTTGTCCGGCGGCACTGCCGGTACTGGCGATCTGCGCCGCCACGCCGACGCTGGAGGTGGTGTTGCGCGCCACGTTGACGTAGTTGACGCGATAGGTTTTGGGGTAGGGCGTATCCGGCATCACCGAAATGGTTTTGCCGTGGGTTTCATACCGCAGGTCGGCCTGCCGCGCGATGCGGTCGAGAATCGAGGGCAGCGGCTCTTTCACCGCGTTGAGCGTGACGTTGCCACTGATGCCGGGGAACAGGTCGATGTTGTACTGGGTATCGCGTGCAATCGAAAACAGCAGGTCTTTCACCGGCACGTCGTTGACCACCACGGTGTAGGTCGGTACCGGCGCACTCAGCTTGGGCGGGGCCAGCGTGGGCGCCGCCTTGACCGGAGCGGGCGGCGGGACATTCGGTGTGGCGGGTTGGGGAGGCTGCTGGATATGGTAGGGCGAGGGGCCGAAAGCCGGCAGTGGCGCACAGCCGGCCGCCAGCGCCAGGCAACTGAGCATCAGCGCCGTCAATACGGTGTGATCTAACAAGGGATGGTCAAACACGGCGCGGTTCAACACAAGGGTCATTATCCTGTTGGCAAGACTACGTTGCGCATTTTGCCGACCGTGCGCAGAAACGGTTTATCCCGAAGGGATTCAACGCTGACGGGCGAGTCAGGCAATGTGCGCAACGCCGCTTCGGCGCTGCTGCGATCAGGAAATTCCCCCGCCAGAATCATCCAGGCGGGGACACCGTGACTCAGCCCGCGTAACACGCGCACCGGTTGTGGGGTGGCGGCGTTCAGGCTCCCTACTACTACGGCTGCCTGCGCGGCATCTTTAACCGCGGCGAGCTGGATGACGTGGGTTCCGGGGGCGGCGGCGGCAAGCCAGAGCTGGGTTTGACGGGCCTGTTCGACCATGCGGGTGGCGGGTGCGACCGCCGGGAGCGGGGTCGGGTGAACCGGCTGCGGCGGCGGGGACAGCGGCAGCGCCTGCCAGGCAATAAACGCCAGCAGGCTCAGGCCCACCGCGAGCCCGGCGCTCAACCACGCCCAGCGACGCCATTGAGGGCGGCTGGCAAGTCGCTGCAAGCCGGACTGCATTTCGGCGTCACCGGCAGCGGCTTTCAGATGCGTCGGGGTCAGGGTATGGGTTTGCCCGGCATAGGCGGCCAGCAGGGTTTTGTCGGCCAAGACGTTGATGCGGCGCGACAGGCCGCCCGAAAGCTGCGTCATGCGCGTGATCAGCGTGGGCGCAAACAGGTCGGGGCCGCGGTAGCCCGCCACCGCGAGGCGGGCGCGCAGGTAATCGGCCACCTCGGATTCGGCCAGCGGCGACAAATTGAGGTTCAGGGTGATGCGGTCTTTCAACTGGCGGATGCGCGGATCGGCCAGGTTCGTATCGAGCTCGGGTTGGCCGAACAGCACGATTTGCAGCAGCTTGTCGGTGGCGGTTTCCAGGTTGGTCAGCAAACGCAGGAATTCCAGATTCTCGAGCGCGATCCCTTGCGCTTCTTCGACGAACACCACCACGCGCCGTCCCGTCTCATGGCGCGCCAGCAAGGTGGTATTCAGCTGTGCCAGCCGTGCCTGGCGGTCGTTTTCGGGCGGGGCGATGCCGAGGTCGGCCAGAATCGCCGCCAGCATGTCGTCGGGCGGCAGGGTCGGGTTGCCGAGGTACACGCTGTCGACGCTGGCGGGCAACTGGGCGACCAATTTGCGGCACAGCATGGTTTTACCGCTGCCGACTTCGCCTACTACCTTGATGATGCCTTCGCCCTGGCCGATGGCGTAGAGCAGGGCGGCGAGCATTTCCCCGCGCTGGCCGCCGGCATACCAGTACTCGGTATTCGGGGTGATGCGGAAGGGCGCTTCTTTCAGACCAAAATAGTCAAGATACACGGGGGGTGCAGGTATTCGTCCGTATGGGCGTTATTCGGTGCCGTACGTCTGCATGCGGCTATACAGGGTGGTGCGGTTGATGCCGAGCAACTTGGCCGCCTGCGACAGATTGCCGTGGGTCATGTTGAGCGCG
>Ga0209254_10004977_pt1 | contig 12215 bp, 9 predicted proteins | sample FrelakmetDIP11DI_FD_187148 | JGI IMG/M metagenome (GOLD analysis project Ga0209254, IMG submission 187148) | Freshwater lake sediment microbial communities from the University of Notre Dame, USA, for methane emissions studies - DIP11 DI (SPAdes)... | ecosystem: Environmental > Aquatic >...
GCTTGATTGGAATCTATCCCCCTGACCGGTACGGCAAGGACGAGAAAAAAAACTATGCTGACCTCAGTGAAACGATCCGTTTCCATGACATATCACAGGCAGCCGTTTCCTCAGCTACGGGAGTGAAGGGGGATGGGGGGGTCATGCGGCAGTGGGCTGCTTACGCAAGAGCAAGTTCTGAATTTAGCAGTATACAATTCTCTGCCCAGCAGGTCAGAGGGGCACCGGATACGATGGCTTGCGGGGATTTTGAGACTGCCTGGAAATCGGCTGATCAATTCTCCAAAGAATGGCTTGAGGTTTATTTTGAGCAACCGATCACTCCAACCCAACTAGATATTTATGAGACCAATCATCCCTCCCAGATTACACTGGTTGAGATTTTGGATGAAAGCGGGGGTGAGCATACCATTTACAGCGGTCAACCGGAAGAATCAGACTGCCCTTCCATCCTTTCCATTTCAATAAAGGATGCGGGTTACCGCGCCTTTGGAGTTCGCATCACAGTAGACCAGAGCCAGTTGGATCTCCCTTGGGCAATGATTGATGCAGTTGAACTGCTGGGGTCTGCAGTGAGTGACAGCGGAGAGGCAGTTGCTGCACCCAGTGGTCCTGCCCAGGGCGGGGAGAGCGGCGCGCCGGCTCAAACAGTCCAGGATGCTGGCGGGGAAATTCCCGCATCTGCTTCCGGATCCTGGCAGTTCTATTCTGCGGCAGACGGACTGGCAGATAACATCATTCGCGGGATTGGTGTAGCCCCGGACGGCACGGTTTGGATGGGGAATGGCAATACAGGTGTCTCGAGTTTTAAGGACGATAAATTTACAAATTACACCCAGGCGGATGGATTGGGCGCCAATAACGGTACATCGGTGGCAATTTCTGATGATGGTACCGTGTGGGCCGGAACAGGCTGGGGCTTAGCACGCCTGGATGGGAGCCGTTGGACGAACTTTACTACTGACCAGGGACTGCTCAGTAATGATGTCAAGACGGTAGCAATTGCCCCGGATGGGTCGGTATGGGCGGGAACATCATCCGGCTTATCCCGGTTTGATGGGCAAAACTGGCAGAATTATAAAACACCGGATGATGTGGATAATAAGCATATCCTGGATATTGCATTTGATCCTGCAGGCGGCTTATGGCTGGCGTCGCAGGAAGGAGTTTTTTCCATGAAGGATGGAACCTGGAAACTGTATACCGAAGAGGATGGATTATCTTACAAATTTGTCACCTCGACGGTGGTTACGGGGGATGGTGCCCTGTGGGTTGCCACCTCTGGACAGGGGGCTAACAGGTTTGACGGCGAATCCTGGACAATATTCCGCAGAGAAGAAGGCCTGTCCTACAACACCCATGACATTGTGGAAGCGGTAGATGGTTCCCTGTGGTTTACCACCGATGGTTACGGAGTTTTCCGTTTCAACGGTGAAACCTTTGAGAACTGGACAACTGCTGACGGACTGCCAACAGACTGGGTAGATGTGATTGCAGCGGCGCCGGATGGTTCCGTTTGGGTTGGATTCAAGGACGCAGGAATCGGCAGGTTTGGTGAATAGCACCAATAAATTGCATTGAGGGCGCATGCAGTTAGGCAGCATGGGCCTTTTATGCGCTTAAACAAATGGGCTTAAACGATCTACCCTAATATTTTATCAAACTCATCCGCCCCGATTGCCGGCGATGTCTTAAAGACTACTCCCAGCAGCTTGGATAAATCGATCGAGGCTTTCATCGCCTGCTGGACGGTGGGAAACTCGGTGATGAGCAGCAAATCGGTTTCTCCCAGCAATACATACACGTACTTAAGCTCACCGCCGGCTTTCTCGATTAATTCTGTTGCTGCGTGGGTGCGCTGAGGACTGATCTCCTTGACCGAATCATAAGAATAATCGCCGAACATAATATAGATACCCATGCTTACACCTCCCTGGAATAGTTGGACAGGACTGGTTTTGAACAACAAATCTGTTCTATTCAATGACCGGGCATATGGTTGTAAGAAAATGCTTCCCGCGACATGGGGATTCATAGCAGCACATTTTGCAGGATGGGCCCCTTCCCGGTGTGATGACTGTGCCTATACCCATTATATAATAATGACCGGAAAAGGAAAACCATTTCACAAACCTGCGGCATGCTGGCCGTGAACCTCTGTCTGATGATCCGCTTCATTTTCCTGGTAGCGGAAAGCCCCGCACCAGCAGCAGATTGCCAGCCAGTACGGGTAGTCCCTGGCTTTTTTACCTTCGAGTGCATGCCAGCAGTGCTGGCCGTTTGGGCCGGGCGGGCACTCACATTGCCGGCGTTGATAAGCAGATTGCATGCCTTAACGATAGCAGGAATCGCAGCCAGCGGGTGGGTAAAGATCAGGGTAAACTATTGGCAGGAGGGGACCGGGGAGGGAATGGAAAGTGATTTAGATCGATTAATTATTTGGGAAAGGACACTGTTTTACGAATCAACCTCCGGTGCCAAAATAATACAATTTTTTCCAGATATAAACCATTGCCAGGGTATCCAGTTCGCAGTACCTCAACAAGGCCTGTTTGACCGGTTCCACCTGCGCTTCGGGCATCTGTCCATGTGCCAGGTTCCACCAGGCCAGCATGGCTTCTTCCCCATTACCGATTTCCATATCTTCATATTTCAACCCGGGTACCATCACCGGCAGGACATTCTTGAGAGACCAGCTCCCTTTGAATCCGGGGTGGAGGTATAGTCCCCGAGAAACAAAATCCCCCAGGTCGTAGATCCTTTCGTTGAGATGGTTGAGTAACATGGCATATTGCGGGTACTGGGCTGCCAACTCTCTGTTCCTGGTGATTTCGAAGGTTTTATTCCAGACAAAAACGGTTCCGGTGTCTCCAACAACCCTGGTGAGATGTTCAAGGAGTGATTTTGATATTTCTTCAAGGCTGACCGATAAATATTCTGAATGGGCGATTTCTCCATCCGGGATATCCATCCTGAACAGGGAATATTGAAAAACCATCTGCTGCTGCGGGTGGCAGCCAGTATACAACGGGATGGCGCTGATACAGGTTTCGTAATCCAGAAAATAGATCGGATAGATAAATTTCTCCATCTCCCTGCGGATAGCCTGGCGGTCAATGCTTTCCTGCCCGGTTTTTGCCAGCTTAACAATTAGGCGCTGCCTGGCATTGAGCGGGAAAGTCTCCGGGATATCTTTTGCTTTAATGATTCCCGTTTCCAGCAGTTCCATTTTCTTTTTACGATTCAACCCGGGGATATCATATATGGAGAAGTCCGGCAGGTTCGGATGGCAGAGCTGCGGGCAGGGGCATTCCCTCGGCGACCAGCACTGTCCAGATAAATCCGGGGAGTCGCTGCTGGCAGTGCGCAGGGCATTTTCCCGCAGAAGCTCCACTTCGCCACGGATTTCATTGACCCGGTCGGTGATATCCTCAGACACAAAAAGCTGCGCAAGGTCCAGGCTACCGATACGAATATAGCCCGGATTGAGGTGCAGGAGGAAGATCCTCTGGAGAGTGATTGTTTTCCTAAGGATTAGAGTTTGGAAAGCTGCGTCATATATATATTCCGGTTTAAGAGCTGTACCGCTCTTGACTTCATAAAGGTCATAAACACCATCCGATTTATTATGCAGCAGGGCATCGCTCCTGATAAGATAATCCTGTTCGGAAAAGGTTTGCTGCCAGAGGAGCTGGATGTCCGCATCCTGGATTATCTCTTCAAAGTACTTCCTGGCAAGCTGTTCAACCTCAAAACCTTGTCGCATGAGGTGCTCACTGAACGGTGAAGCGGCTTTTTCGATCCTGTCATGTTTAGCTGCCCATAAATGGAGCGGGGCATCAAGGTATATCAGGAAATCGGATTTAGTAAGCAAAGGGTTTGTCTCCGGGATTGACTTGATGTGTTTCTATTCTATATCTTTTTCGCGCAGAAAACGTGCGATACCGAAGACATACTCCATCATTGCATAATAAAATCCGGTTTGTCCCTCCCGCCAGCAGAAACATGTATTGGTGAACGAGAATTTCTCTATTGGATTCATGTGCCGGGGTGGTTCAGGGAGAAAACACGATTTTCCAGGCACATACTGGCAAGCGCCCAGCTTATGGAATTAATTTAATCTCCGCCATTACCGCCATCCCCTTAAGGGAAAAATGGATGGCGGTAATGGCGGAATGGGTTGATGCAATCATATAATATTGATACCCCGGCTGGGTAAGGTCGCCCCACTCACTTCGTTCCAACTCCTTACAGTCGGAGATTTGTTGTGCATCGTCGGGGATTTCTCGCTCATCCGGCAGGATCTATAACCCCGTGCCCTTACAGGGATTGGGGGAAACGCCTGCAGATTTTGTAGGTTGTGGTTGAGAGTGGAGGCGGTAATATGGGTTGGAGGAGCGAGGTACCACCCGAAACCCAACAATTTTGCGGATGGTGAGGCTGGAAGACGTTGGGTAGAATGTGAATTGAGCGTATTACCGAATGGTTGTCTTACCCCGTATTCTACCCAACCTACGTTTCCAAATAAAAAGTGCCCCAGGAGGGACACGCCTGCACCGGATGTTTCTGCCGGTGGTTGTCATCCCCTCAATGGGGACGCCCAACCTATATCCGTTTAAATAAAAAGTGCCCCAGGAGGGACTCGAACCCCCAACCTAAGCGTTAGGAGTGCTTCGCTCTATCCTTTGAGCTACTGGGGCAGTGCCCCCAATTATAGCATCGACAAGCAAAAAAGTGCACGGACAGTTTCCGTCTGGATAACACCCCCATCACCACCCAATCACCCTGCCAGCAGCAGGCACCGTTTATACGGTTCGTGTGATGGGCTTTTGGACACGTGCGGTGCCCAATCAGGCGGTACCTTTTCCACCTTGTACGCCAAAAGCGTCTTATATGGATACGAAATGATGTATGGCTGCGATGACTAAAGGGAAACTGTCCGTGCTGATACCAATATAGCAATTTTTTGATTTGATTTCAAGCATTTTTTGAAATTCTTAACTTCTTTGTGTTCAGCGGGCTTCCCCCTTAACCCATCCCGGATTTTTCTGGGGGATCATCCTGTATCCCTGCAGCTATTCCCATAGGAGGACCACCCCCAGGATGATGAGCACCATGCCGCCAACTTTCACCGCACTCAACTGTTCCATTTTCATCATTACTGCCAGCCCAAGGGTTACCAGGGGGTAGGCAGCGGTCATGGCCATGGCAATGGAGGCGGGTTTTGAGCGCAGGGCGAAGAACAGGAAAAGCATGGCAGCCATGGAAGAGACACTGGCCAGGATGGTCCAGGCAGCAGCCTGCGGATCGACACTGGCGCCAGGTGCTGCCTTTCTGCTCATGATATACCAGACCGGGATGAACAGGATGTACGGAATGGAATACACCCATTGTACCGTGTAAGGATGGGCGCGGGTCACTGCCATCTTATCCGCAAATCCCCAGACGCCCCATAAGAACGTGGCAAGCAGCAAGTAAAGGTCAGCCCTCATAATTTCTCCTAATCCATCGTGTTTACAGCAGGTGAATGGGTTACCTTCCGGGGGAAATCATTGCGTTTCATCCCTCGCCGGCTGCTTATTAGCCTCACCAGGAAAAGCAATTCTGCATGAACACCACCTCAATTTTATCTAATAATTGGTCATTTCACGGCTTACCCTGGCCTGGAAGCGGAGAACAAACAAGTATGACAAGCAGGTTCATGCTTTGAATTGCAGTAAAATAAATGGATCCTTTTTCATGGACAGGGTTTCAGACGAGAGAAGCATATCTTTTTGGTTCAGCTTCCTTGAAAAGTATAATTACCAAAACCCTGCAGCAGTCCAGGCATCAACCTGTTTTCAAATCAACCAGGTAAACATCAGGAATACAGTCGAGGAGAGTTGGTATGGTGAATTTTTTTGAGGAAGCACAGGCAATCGGGTCAAAAATCATTGGTTGGCGGCGGGATTTCCACCAGCATCCTGAACCTGGATTTGAAGAGGTACGCACAGCCGGGATTATTGCCGATCATTTAAGAAGCCTGGGCATCGAAACCCGGACGGGGGTTGGAAAAACCGGTGTGGTGGGGATTTTAACCGGCACGGGGGATGGGCCGGTGATCATGCTGCGTTTCGATATCGACGCCCTGCCCATCCAGCAGGAGTCTGACCTGGAGTACGCATCTGTATACCCGGGCAGGCTGCACGGCTGCGGCCATGACGGCCATGCTGCCATAGGCATGGGGACTGCTTCCCTGCTGGCGCGGCATAAAGATGCCTTCAGGGGCAAGGTTTTATTTATTTTTCAACCTGCTGAAGAAACTACCAACGGTGCCCAATCGATGGTGGATGACGGCGCGCTAAATCCCATGCCGGATATGTGCTTCGGCCTGCACCTGCATTCCCGAACCCCAATTGGTCATATAAAAGTCGAGGAGGGCCCGATCATGTCGGCAGCGGACACGTTCAGGCTTACGATTCACGGCAAAGGGGGGCATGGCGCAGAACCGCAGGATACGGTCGACCCGATCCTGACTGCCGCCCAGATCATTAATGCCCTGCAAACGATCGTGAGCCGCAATGTGAATCCGCTGGATGTTGCCGTGGTGGGGATTGGCAGCATTCATGCCGGAGATGCCGCCAATGTTATACCGGACGTTTGCGAGCTAACCGGAACCATCCGGACGTATTTGCCCGAAACGCGCCAGCTGGTGCACCGGCGCATCGGGGAGATCAGCAGGGGTGTGGCTGAAATAAACGGCGCCAGATCGGAATTTGAGCTGATCGAAAGCGTACCGGCAACGGTTAATGACCCGAAGATTACCCGGGAATTAATCCCTCTGCTGGAGAAAATGCTTGGATCGGACAAAATTGAAGGCGGCCAGAGGTCCACGCCCTCGGAGGATATGTCGATATTCCTGCAGCTTATACCCGGCACGTATTTTGTGCTCGGTGCCGGCGGACCGGAATACCCGCCCCACCACAGCCCGCAGTTTCGTTGGGATGACAGTGTCCTGCCCCTTGGCGCGGCGATGATGGCCGGGATTGTCAGCCATTTCAGCCAGAAAGGTCAGTAAATTCCCGGCTGAAAATTACCTTCACGCTCAGCAGGATTCCTGCAAGTGCGTAATCATCCTTATAAATCGGCCTGGCTGGCATGGAAAAGCAATAAACTTACTGGTATAATACCGGTACAAAGAATGGCTCATGCGGGAGTCGCCAAGTGGTAAGGCATCAGCCTTCCAAGCTGATATTCGCGGGTCCGAATCCCGTCTCCCGCTCAAAAAATGAAGTTGGATTAAAAAAGGGCTGATAATCTCCTGTCCGGTCGAGGAGCAAGAATGTCAGCCTTTTTGTTTTTCAGGAGGAATTGCGGTGAGAAACTGGATTGATGTGATCCTGATACTGGCGTTGGGTTTCCTTCTAACCTCTTTTTTAGGAAATATTGCACGCGCCAGGAACCATGGGACTATTTCCCCGGGCTGGGCGCGCTTTATTAAAATATTCTGGCTGGTTTACATCGCCTTGGCCTACTTGATTGCAAACCGCTACCTGGGATACTAAACCAGCCGGGGTTCTTTCAGCACAAGGCTAACCTTGAGGTACCTGCGGGTTTTCCAATTGTGATTCCTGCACATGACCTTCTTCAGGCTCCTGCGGCTTTTCTTCGGTCTTTTCTGGTTCTGACTCCTGAATAAGTCCTTCTTCAAGCTCCTGCGGTTTTTCTTCTTTCATTTCCTGTTTATCTTTACGGTTGGCTCTCCGCTCCAGTATCTCAAAACCCTGCACCAACATGGCTATCTGGGTGAACATCAACCAGACCAGCAGAGCGGTTATTGCCACGGCGAGAAGGCGAAGAATGTTGGGCAGGTTTTCTTCCAGAGTTGTTAAGGAACTATCGAGCTGTGCCAGGATAGCGTGATAATCGGCAATGACCTTTTGGGCATCCTCCAGGTTGGTATTGATTTCGCTGATGGCTGTGCCAAATTCCTCAATATCTGACTTAACCACATCGAGGTTTGTGGATGTGTTTGCTATGTCATTCTGCACTTGTGCAAGGGTGTCGGGCACAGATGTCAGGCTGGTACCGATATCCTCGAAGCGCTGACCCAGGGGTGCATCGGGTTCATAATCGATACCCACGAACGGAATTTTGCTCGCCATGCGCAGGAAATTATCCACCAGCTGAATACTCTTAGCCGCCGACATGATACTATCCTGGGTTTTTTCAATCACTCCGGCTATGTCTTCGCCTACAAGCCCTCCCACTGCCAGGGTGGCTATAGAGGTGTTCTCCACGGTATTGGCCAGGCCGGTCATGGTCTTTTCAATGGAACTGACAATTGTACTAGTTGTGGTCAGGGTATCATCGACCACGGTTAGCAGATCATCTGTGGCAGAAATTGTATCGTGCAGGACTGCGGTGCCGGACACAATACCCTGTTCCATCTGGGGAATATTGGTCCAGGTGAAGTACAGGCCAAATACACTGGCTGCCATACCAAAAATTGCGGCGATGATGAGCAGGACGCCTATCGTACGGGAAAATAAGATTTTCATTTTAATTACTCCCTTTCTGTGAAGTTAATATAATTTTACCTAGATTTTATTTCAGCACAGCGGATATAGCGTCAAGGAAGATAGGAATAATTTCCCGGTTGGGAAGGGGTTTATTCGTAAATAAATTGGAGTAAAATTGTATTATTATCCAGCCGGACTTTTTCAAGGAGATTCTAATGATTAAAATAAAACAGCCATTTTTGCCTGCAATCATTATACTTGCGGCCATTGGAATCCTTTCCTGCAGGGTACAGCCATTTTCTATTCCATTTCTGTCCACACCTGTCAGCCAGGTATTGAATGAAGACGAAAATGAAACCGGAACGTTCCAATCCTGGCAGGTGAGCCCTGATGTAGAAGAGCTCATCGGGACCTTTACCTATTCCAACGATTTCTATCCGGAGGTGTATGCCTACGAGCAGGCTGTCATGCTGCTGGATATGCATGGATTTGTAGAGCGCGACTTTGAATGGGAAATACCGGTAGAATCATAGGTGATTGGCATGCTGAACCTGGACCTGGAAAACAATTCCGGCAGCTACCGGCTGCAGCTGCCTGTGAAACCCAGGGGCACTTTCAATGATGTTGACCAGGACGGTAAAAAGGACGGCGGGGTACAGATCTTCGCAGTGGAATATGCCCCCAATATTGCCCAGGACCCGTTTTACCAGGGGGATGACCGATATAAAGGCTGGCCGGGGTACCTGGCTTCGGTGATCATCGACCGGGAAAATCAGGATGAGGTAAACGGCGGCAGGCTGCTCATCTGGGCGCCGGATGAAGACCAGCAGTTCCCCTCCGGGTTTGGTGCGGACGGTCTGCTCTTTACGCCCGATGACCCGCAAGCAGGCGTGCCTGCCGGCTATACCGTTGTGGACCTTGACCAGGAACCCTTCCTTTTCCTGCAGGATGCCAGTGTGGAGCTGACTCTCTACGAACCGGCAGATGCAGCAGTGAAGGACTTCTCAGACCAGAAGTACAGCCAGGCTTTTGATTCCATGTTTGAAATTGTTAAAAAGGAATATGCTTTCAACGGAATCGAGGGAAAGCAGCCCGAATGGGACAAGCTGTACCAGGAAATTTTCCCCAAAGTGCAACAGGCTGAGAAGGATAAGAGCGCTGAGGATTTTTACATGGCGCTGCATGAATTCACCATGAATTTTAAGGACGGGCATGTCGGCCTGGATGGCGGAGAAATCGGCAACCAGTATACAGCCGGCGTGATTTCCACCGGTTACGGTTTTGCCATCCGCGAACTGGATGACGGTAAAGTGATTGCCGTTTATGTCAGCCCGGACAGCGCCGCGGACATGTTTGGCATCCAGGAGGGCACTGAAATAACTGAGTTCAACGGCGAGCCGATTGGTACAGCCATTGGGAACACCAGTGTGCTGGAACCGCAGTCGACGGACTTTGCCCTGCGCTACCAGCAGGCGCGTTACCTGCTGCGGGCGCCACTTGGAACAACTGCCACGGTAACATTTTTGGACCCCGGATCGGGTGAATCCGTGGAAGTGCCGCTAAAGGCGGTGGATGAGTATACCAGTTTCTCGGCGACCTCCTTATTCAACGCTTACGACCCGAATGTGCTGCCGGTGGAGTATCAAATCCTGGATTCAGGGATCGGCTATGTGCGGGTGAACTCGAATTATGATGACCTGAACCTGATCAAAAGGCTCTTTGAAAGAGCATTATTTACCTTTGAACAGAACCAGGTGGCGGGGATCATCATCGATATGCGCCTCAATTTTGGCGGCTCACCCATGGACCTGGCCGGTTTCCTGACCGAAGAGAAAATCCCGCTGGGGCAGCTGGAATATTACAGCGACCAGACAGAAAACTTTGAAGCGGACGGGCCGCCCAGTACGCTTCTGCCCAGCACGAGACAGTTCAGTTTTCCAAAAATGGCGCTGCTGGTGGACCAGTCCTGCTACAGTGCCTGCGAAATTGAAGCCTACGCTTTCAGCCAGGTGCGCGGGATGGAGGTCTTTGGCATGTACCCGACGGCCGGGGTGGAGGCGGAAACAGCGCGCGGAAATTTCCTGCTTCCGGAGGATTTTTCGTTGACGATACCCACCGGGCGCTTCACCCTGCCGGACGGCAGCATCTTCCTGGAAGGGGTGGGTGTGCAGCCCACGGTGCGCATCCCGATTGATGAAGAGACGGTGCTTTCCGAAGAAGACCTGGTGCTGCAGGAAGCAGAGGCGTATATTTTGAAGTAGGTGGACGGACAATCTCAGAGGTATCCTGCCAGATATCCTGTAGCCTGGGAGAAATACGATTCAGTCCCCGCGCCATTACCGGCAATGCTGAAAGTACACCACTTAAGAAATTGTCCCGCCAGAATAACTGCCTATTTGATCACGGGGAAATCACGTTCATCATATCTACGACACTCATCGTAAACGGCATTTCAACATAATATTCCATTCTAACCGGTACCGAACTCAGGTTGGTTGTTGCTACATCCACATCAGCTGATCCAAGTGCCGGCAGTTCGAAAGGTCCACTGCCTCCGATGCCGACTATTTCATTTTGTTCGTTATAATAAATCCCAACCACCTCGGGTTTTATCATAGAATTAATATTATTCTGGACGTTTACTTTGGTTATGCCCATAGAAAGAGTGATTGCCCATGGTTGGATTTGAAATTCACCTGGATTGGTGGTGACAAAGGGGTGGCTCCATTGTTGGGCGTTAATTTTATCTTTTAACACAGGATCATTGAACGATTCTGTGAATGTTTTTATATTGGACAACTCTACCCTTACCAGACCAATTTTGCGGCCGTTTACGACATCTTTATCCACATAAGTTTGGAATAATTGTTTTTCCTGTGGGAATATGTTGGTATTCATACCATTTTGTTCCCATTCAGAGATTACCTGATTATTTTCATCAAACCAGGTAATCTTCCCCGAATAATCCGTGACGATATCCAGCGGATCGGTGCTATTGTTTTCTAAAACCACGTAGGTGCGGTTTAGATCTGTATTCGTATCAATGTAGGAGTAGCTTTTTGTAAGATTTAAGAGATTATCCGGCGAGACGACTTCTGTCGGGATTTCGACATTGTAGTCCAGCTTGGGGGTGTCTGTCGTCTCTGACTCAGACAGCGCAGCCGTATCTGCCGACTCCGGCTGAGATTGTTCGGCTACCTGGCTACTGTCCTGGCTGCCTACAGCCTCGCTGATTACAGAAGGTACACCACAAGCAAGGGATATCGACAATAACATCGTGATCAATAGGGCTTTTTTATAACGTGGCATCATGAGACTCCTGTATAACCATATTTTTAAATCCACACATGAATAAAACTTGATTCAGGTTAATTACTTAATAACTATACCAGATTTGTACGGCCGGCGGGTCGAAACACGACAAGCTGCTCTCATTGCAGCAATATTAAGTTCCTAACACAATCAATACATGGGTTGCAGCTCCTGCTAAAGGTTTGGGGAAGCTTCGTGTGGTTTACACCGGGCAGCAGTGTGTAGGCGTGGATCCGGATCGGGAGCATGAAAAACTAGAAACCAGCCTGGCCTGGCAGCTCTTCTGCGACATTGAGACCGTACGCTTCATCCTGCCGGGCGGCAGCATCTTCCTGGAAGGGGTTGGTGTGCAGCCCACCGTGCGCATCCTGATCGATGCAGAAACGGTGCTCTCGGATGAGG
>Ga0209254_10004978_pt1 | contig 12215 bp, 12 predicted proteins | sample FrelakmetDIP11DI_FD_187148 | JGI IMG/M metagenome (GOLD analysis project Ga0209254, IMG submission 187148) | Freshwater lake sediment microbial communities from the University of Notre Dame, USA, for methane emissions studies - DIP11 DI (SPAdes)... | ecosystem: Environmental > Aquatic >...
TCCGGCAGGGGCTTACCGTCGCGCTCGTACAGCTGGATCGAATCCTCGACGGTCTCGCAGAGCTCGGAGAAGACGGCCTTCGCGTCAGCCCCGTGACAGCCACCATAGAAGAGCTCCGGACAGCTGCCGATGAAACAGGAGTCCTCCTCCGACCACTCGACCAGCTTGACGTACCTGTCGCCCTTGCTCATCGTTTCGACTCCTCGATCGCGAGCCGCACCGCCCTCTCCTGGTACTGCATCGCATCGTCGCCGGGCTGCCCCGACACGGTGACCGGCTTTCGCACCTTCGGGTGGGCGAAGTTGCGGTGGGGCCCGGCACGACCGTGCGGACCCTACCCAGCCCCATGGAGATCCGGCCCGCATGAGCGGCGCGCTGTCGACCCCGTGCGCGCCGAAGGCAATCTCCGCAGGAGCCCAGCGCGAGGCGGGGAATGGCCGCCCCGAGCCTGAGCACGCGCCGTCGATCGATCCGGCCGCGTTCCGGTGCCATCTGCCGCGCCTTCTGGACAAGACCCTACACCCCGGTGGAGAGAGCGGTCCAGGGTCCATCCTCGAGATCGGAGATCCAGACGTTCCTCGGGGCATCGGCTGCCGGGCCTTGATCCCGCGGAGGGCGGTTCGTACACTCTACGCAAGCTCGGCGACAGCAGACTGACGCCATGGACCGCCGGGCCGTGGACGGTTACAGCATGCTATGTCCATCCTGCCGGGTCCCAAACGAGTCGTCCGCCGAGAACTGCGCGGCTTGCGGCGAGAGCCTTTCCGGTCTTCCCCCCGGGCGCGTCCTCGGTCAGCGGTACGAGATCGTCCGTCCCCTCGGCAAGGGGGGCATGGGAATGGTCTTCGAGGCCCGCGACCGGGTCCTCGACGAGACCGTCGCGCTCAAAGTCCTGCGAACAGACGTCGTGTCCACCCCCGAGCTGGCACGACGCTTCCGCCAGGAGATCAAGCTCGCGCGACGGGTTCGCCACAAGAACGTCTGCGGGATCCACGAGTATGGCGAGGACGGGTCGTTGCACTTCATCGTCATGGACCTCGTCGAGGGCACCGACCTGCGGCGTGAGGTGCAGAGGCGGGGACCTCTGCCAACCCGCGAGGCATGCGACGTGGCATTGCGAATCGCCGAGGGCCTCGCTGCCATCCACGAGGAAGGCATCGTCCACCGCGACATGAAGACGGCGAACATCATGATCGACCGGAACGGGTCGGTCCGGTTGATGGACTTCGGCATCGCAAAGGCCACGCAGGATGCGGGGACGGGTCTCACGGCGACGGGAGTGATCGTCGGGACGCCGGAGTACATGAGCCCCGAGCAGGCCCGGGGCGCGGCCATCGACCCGAGGAGCGACATCTACGCCCTCGGCATCATCCTCTACGAGATCCTCACGGGGGACGTCCCGTTCCGGGGGGACACGCCCATCAGCACGATCCTGAAGCAGATCCAGGAGCAGCCGCCCCTTCACGGCGCAGCGGCGGCGCGGATTCCCCATGAGCTTCGGCCGATCCTGGCGCGGGCGCTCGAGAAAGATCCCGAGGCGCGGTTCGCCACGGCCCGCGAGATGACAACGGCCCTCAGGCAGGCTATGACGGCGCTGGAGATGACGAACGGTGCGACGATCGGCAGTCGTCCACCATCGCCCGCGGTGGCGACGCTCGCCCCTTCCTCGAAGCACGTGGCCCCGGCGCGACCGCCCGCGCCGCCCGCACCCGCGCCGCCCGCACCCGCGCCACCCGCGCCCGCGCCCGCGGATCCCCGACGCACCCGCCAAGCGCGTCTGCCCGCAGCCGCAATCGCCTGGATTCTTTCCGGTGCAACGATCGGGCTGCTCGTGGTCGCCATCCTCGGGGCATTCGTGGGACCTCGCCTGCTCCGCTTGCTGGAGGTTGCGCCCGCGTCGGCCACGTCGGCTCCGTCGACACCGAGCGGTCCTTCCCCCGCGTCGGCCCCGCTCGCGGGAAAGGAACAGCCACCGAACGCGCAGCCCGTCGCGGTTGGCTCGCCCCAGGCGGCCGTACCCGCGGCGGCGGCGCCGGGACCCGAATCGGACTCCGCTGCCCCGTCCCCTCGATCCGCTGGCGAACCGGGCGGGTCGCTTCGCGTCGTGGCGGTCCCCTGGGCCGACGTGATGGTAGACGGTCGGACCGTCGAGGTCGGGCCCATGCGCAGGATTTCGCTGGCTGCGGGTCCCCACGTCGTCCGGCTGCTGCATCCGGACTACCAGCCGCTCCAGCGGAAGATCACGATCAAGCCGGGCGAGACCCTCACGCTCAGCATCGATCTCGCCGAAGACGCGGTGCCCGTCAGACGCTGAGGAGAGACCCGAGTTGCGCCGAACGAGCTTTGCTGGCCTGACCCCCCTGATCCTGGCGGCCTGGCCCCTCGTGGCGCAGACGCCGAAGACGGCCGAGCTCAAGGCGGGCCAGACCCAGATCGAACAAGGGGATCTCGAGGGCGCGCTGTCCACGCTCGACGGCGTGGTCCGCAGGCTCTCGGCGAGCGGAAGCCGCCCCCGCGAGCTCGCCGAGGCGTATCTCTACCTCGGGGTCACCTACTCACTCCTGGATCAGGACAAAGCGGCGAGGGCGAGCTTCAGGGAGGCCCTGTCTCGCGATGCTTCCTTGCGGCTGCCCGCCGACAGGTATCCCGCAAAGGTGCAGCGGGTCTTTGCGGCGGCGCTGGAGGCCAATCGCTCGGCGGCACCCCCGGCGGCACCCCCGACGGCACCGCCGCCGGCCTCCACACGGCCGAGACCGGGGGCCTCCGAGCCCATCGAGTCGGGCGGCGCCGGCCTTCCCGGGCTCGGTGTCCATGTTCGACCGGTCACGGAGCGCATTCTCCGGGAACGCCAGCTCCCGGACCTCGGCGGCGGGCTGCTGGTGGTGGATCTTCTCGAGGGAACGCCTGCCGCCGCCCTTCTCCAGACGGGCGACATCATCCGCAAAGTGTCGGGCACCGTGGTTCGCGAGGCGCCGGAGATACGCGGGCTGATCGCAGACCGCCGTATCGGGGACGAGGTGCCACTGGAAGTGTGGCGTGGGACCCGTGCCCTGGAGATGAACGTGCGGATCGTGAACCAGCTGGCGCTGCTCCGGCGCAACTGCGAGCGCGGCCAGGCCGCAGCCTGCGGCGACCTCGGGGAGCTCTACCACTACGGCGTCGGCGTGACGACGGACATCGCGCGGGCGGCCACGCTCTACAGGCAGAGCTGTGAAGGGGGAAGTGCCCTCGGGTGCACGAACTGGGCCGTCTTCAACGCTCTCGGGCTGGGCGTTCCCCGCGACGAAGCCCGCGCTGTCGCGCTGTTCAAGCAGGGGTGCGACGGAGGCGAACCGTCCGCGTGCCTGAACCTCGGCTCGCGGTACGAGTCGGGAGCCGGCGTGCCGAGGGACGCGGCGCGAGCCGCCGCGCTCTACAAGCAGGCGTGCGAGGACGGAATGTGGGCGGCCTGCACCAACCTCGGCTGGATGGAGGTGTGGGAGATGGGCATGCCGCGGAACGACGCCCACGCCGTGTCGCTCTTCACCCGAGCCTGCGAGCAGAGGGAGATGGTGGGCTGTGCGCGGCTCGGCTACATGCACGAGGGCGGCAGGGGTGTCTCCCGAGATCCGTCCCGTGCGGCGGCGCTCTATCGTCAGTCCTGCGAAGGCGGAGAAGCGATCGGCTGCGTCAGCCTCGGCGGGGCCCAGGAGAACGGCGTTGGCATGCCCGCCGATGCGAGCCTGGCCGCCGCGTCCTACAGGAAGGCCTGCGACGAAACGCGAACCGTCGGCTGCGCCTACCTCGGGCTCCTGCTGAGCCAGGGACGGGGAGTGCCGCGGGACGTGGCCCAGGCGATCACTCTGTTCACCCGTGCGTGCGACGCCGGGGACCTTCTCGGTTGCATGCGTCTCGGCCTCGAGTACCAGTCGGGCGATGGCGTGGCAAGGGACGACGTCAGGGGCGCGACCCTCTTCCGCCAGGCGTGCGACGGTGGTCTCGTGGCCGCCTGCACCAACCTCGGCGTCGCCTATTCTGCCGGTCGTGGAGTCCCGAAGGACCCGGCGCAGTCTGCTGCTCTGCACAAGCAGGCCTGCGATGCCGGCGAGATGCAGGGCTGCTACAACCTGTCCGTGGCCTATGGTGACGGGACCGGCGTGGCCAGGGACGAGGCGCGAGCCGCAGCCCTGGCTCGGCAGGCGTGCGATAGGGGCGTGGCCGTCGCCTGCACCAATCTCGGCTTCATCGTGGAGAACGGACGCGGCGTTCCCGCAGACCCCGCTCGGGGGTGCGCTCTCTACGAGCAGGGCTGCGTGGGCGGGAACGTAGTGGGCTGCAACAACTTCGGATGGTGCCTGCTCAACGGTCGTGCGGGCCGGACGGACGAGGTCCGGGCCGCCTCGCTGTTTCGTCAGGCGTGTGACGCCGGGGAGCAGCCGGGCTGCGCCAGCCTCGGCTTCTGCCTGGCCGAAGGGCGCGGGGTTCGCGAAGACCCCACGCAGGCCGTGAGCCTCCTGCGACAGGCCTGTGCCGCCGGAGTCTCCTTCGGCTGCGACCAGCTCAAGCGGATGCGCGTCTCCCCGTGATCGGCTTCACGAGGCCCCCTGCTCACGCGGCCACCGGCCCCGCTCGACGCTGCTTGCTCGCCGGGCCCTCTGCGCGAGCGGCACGTCGATCGCGTCAGCGCGTATTGCGGGCGTAGTGGCCCTTCAGCAGTTCGAGGCGGGGCGTCGACGCGTATCGGGTCCGGTCGGCGGCGTCGCTGTTCGACATCTCGGCGTCCCAGCCGTGGAACTCGCGCCAGGCGTGGTACGCCCAGCTCCAGCCGTTCGCCTCCGCCGTCTCGATCACGTCGCGGATCCAACGGTTCCCGTCGTCTCCAAGCCACCGCGCGGCGCTGAACTCGCCCAGGAAGACGGGACGGCCGGCGCGCCGGGCGAAATCGGCCGTCCCCGGGTAGCGCGGTGATGAGCTTGCGGTAGAGAAGGTTCAGGTCGGCCGGCGTGCCGGTGGCCACCGGGACCCACACCTCCGGCTCGTTGAGCAGGTCGTAGCCGGCGACCACGGCTCCGCGGCGCGCGCACCGCCGGGCGATCTCCGTCCACAGGCGGATCGCGAGATCGTGCCAGGCGCGTGCCGCTCGACGAGGCGGGCGAGCAGGCGCTCACCGAACAGCTTCATCACCGCTTCCGCGTCCCAGTTCTCGAGGGCGTGAAAGGCGCCGTCGGCGGAGAAAGTCCCATCGGTGAGGAGAAGGTGTCCGTGGGGATGCCATTGGACGAGGTCCCCGGCCGTGGCGACGGAGACGACGAGTCGTGTCCGGACGTACTCGGCGGCGGCCTCGGCGGCGCACGGGGAGAGCGTCCGGCGAGAACAGGAGGGTCCCCGCCCCCTCGAGACCCGCCCAGGGCGGGCGAGAGGGAGTCTCCGCCGCGGGCGGGTCAGGACGGGTCCGGAGGCTGGGCGGACTACCCGGGCGCTCGACGCTCTCGCCGCCCGAGGCGTCGACCTCGCAGGGAGCGGTCCGGAGCGGGGGATGGCGTCGTGCACGAAGCGCCCCTGCCGCTCGCCGCCGGCGAGACGCTGCGACTGCGGGTCCTCCTGGACCGCTCGTCCGTCGAGGTGTTCGCGCAGGACGGGCGCGCCGTCCTCACCGACCGCATCTGCCCGGACGCGGCGAGCGTGGGCGTCGCCTTCGAGGCCCGGGGCGGCGGCGCCGGCCTCGTGGGCCTGCGCTCGTGACGGCTCGCGCGGTGGCGCCGCACACGCCGCCCGCCCCCGGCCTCACGTTCGCGCGCCCGACTCACCTCTTCGGCTTCATCGCCGCCATCATCTGCTTCGCGGCGTCCCGGTCCATTCGCACGAACGACGCGAACTGCTGGCCGGAGAGCAGCGCCTCCGCCCCGTCGATCGTCACCTCGTCCCCGGTCTGGTAGGGGCTGGCGTCGCTGAGCAGGTAGGCCACGAGGTTCGTGAGCTCCCCGTGCTCGCCGAAGCGCCTCCAGGGGATGCGGGCGAGGGCCTGCTTCTCGAGGTCGGACCCCGGCAGGAGCCGGCTGAACGCGCCCTCGGTGGGGAAGGGGCCGGGGGCGATGGCGTTCAGGCGGATGCCGTAGGCGGCCCACTCCACGGCCAGGCTCTTCACGAGCGCCCGCACCCCGGCCTTGGCCACGGCCGAGGGCACCACGAACGCCGACCCCGTGGCCGCGTAGGTCGTGGTGATGGCGAGCACCTCGCCTTTCTCCTTGCGGGCGATCAGGCGCCGGCCGAGCTCGGTCGTGCAGTGGAAGCTCCCGTAGAGCACGATCTGCACCACGGAGTGGAACGCGTTCGGCGAGAGGTCCTCGGTGGGAGACAGGAAGTTGCCGGCCGCGTTGTTGACGAGCTGGTTCGCGGGGCCGAGCTCGGTCTCCGCCGCGTCGAACGCGGCCTTGACCGCGGCGGGATCGCGCACGTCACAGGGGAACCCCGCCCCGACTCCCCCCGCCTCGCGGATCGCACGGGCCGTCTCCTGGAGCGGCTCCGGCCGGCGGCCGAGCACCGCCACCCTGGCCCCGAGGCCGGCCAGCCGCAGCGCCATCGAGCGGCCGAGGCCGCTGCCCCCGCCGGTGATGATCGTGGTCTTGCCCTTCAGCAGGTCGGGACGGAACGGGTCGAACATCGAGGGCCTCCGGCTTGAACGGCGAGACTAGCGTCTATTCCGGAGCGGCGGCGGCCGTGAGCCGTTCGAGCAGCCAGTCGCGGAACGCCACCAGGGCCCGAGTGTCCGTGTCGCTCCACGCCAGGGCGCGGGCGGCTGGACGGGGATCGTAGCTCTTCAGGACCCACGCGAGCGTCAGGGGCGAGAATCCCGCGTCCTTCATCGGTGCGTCGCGCAGGGCGGACTCGAAGTCGCCGCCGGCGTCCAGGAGTGCCTTTACGTCCGCGAGATCGCGGATCTCCGATCTCTCGAGAAAGGTGGCGAGCTTGCTCGCCAGGATCTCGTGCCCGCTGTCCACCGCAATCGTCGCGCCGTCGATCACCGCACGGTCAGGAGGGGCAATCGACCCGAACGGCTCCGCCACAAGATCGACAACGCAGGTGGCGGCTCCGTCCGAGACCCTCAATTCGCCGAAGGCGGGTGCCGTGCGCAGGACCTGCGCCCCGAGGCCGTCCAATTGCAGTGCTGCGACGGCTTCGGTCACGAGCGTTCCGAGCTCCCCGCGGTTTCTCCAGAAGAGGTCGAGGTCCCGGGTCTCCCGGTGACCGAGGTGGATGCCCGCGAGGGCCCCGCCACCGGTCAGGGTCCAGGGCGGCGTGAGACCAGCCAGGACCCTGAGGATCCGGCGCTGCAGGGGAGTGAGCTTATCGCCAGACACGGCCCTGGGTCTCCCAGGTTTCGAAGAGCCATGTCCAGAACTCCCGCGACCGGCCAAGATAGCATGTCAGCTTCGGCCACAACTCCCGGATCATACGAGGGCGAACGAAGAGGAACACGTCGTCGGGCTTCGCCTGACGCATGAGCTTCCCTACGAGATAGGCTCGCACCTCCGGATCGGGATCCTGGAGACCCTGCTGGAACTGGGCCAGCGTCAGGTCGCAGTCCCAGAGGAAGTAAGGCCGTCCTTCCGCGTCCGTCAGCCGCTCCGGCGGCGTGAAGCTCAGCACCGGGTCAGGGTAGCAGACCCGAGGCGCAGACGGGCTGCCCGGAGCCGCGGCTCGCCGCCGAGGACGCGCGGGGACTCGGGGAGTCAGAGCACTTTCGCCTACCGGCACCGCACGTTCGGCATGGACTCGGCCCCCGCCCCCCGCCCGGGCGGATCGTCTCTCCCGCCTCGCCTGCCGTCCGAACCCGCGTAAACTGGAGAGATGGCCGAAGACCGAGGATCGCCCGCTCGCGCGCTCGCGAGCCGCTCCGTTACCCGGACCCAGGGCGACGGCCTGCCCGGGCCGGAGGAGCTGCGTCGGGCGCGAGAGGTACTCGAGGCGGTGGTGGGCGACCGCTCGCTGCTCGCGCAGCTGCCGGACGATGAAAGGACGCGGCTCCTGGTGGCCGCCGGGCGCACCGTTCACCCCGACCTCGATCAGAAGCGGCGCCTCGTGAGGTCGTTGCGCTCGGCCCAGCGACGCCGGGCCGAGGCGCACGACCGCTCCCTCCTCGCCGGCACCGGGATCCGCGCCGCGCGCGAGTCGGAGGTCTTCGTGCCGCCCCCGCGCATGCTGACGGCGGGCACGCCCGAGGTGGAGCGGCCGCGCGAGGTCCTGAAGCCGAGGACCTGCTACGTCTGCAAGGCCGAGTACAAGACGCTGCACGCCTTCTACGACGCGCTGTGCCCCGCGTGCGCCGAGCTCAACTACGAAAAGCGCTTCCAGACGGCCGACCTCCACGGCCGTGTGGCCCTCGTCACCGGGGCGCGGGTCAAGATCGGCTACCAGGCGGCCCTCAAGCTGCTGCGGGCCGGCGCCACCGTCGTGGCCACGACACGCTTTCCGCACGACGCCGCCCGGCGCTACGCGAGCGAGCCGGACTTTGCCGACTGGGGCGAGCGCCTCCAGGTGCACGGCCTCGACCTGCGCCACTCGCCGAGCGTCGAGATCTTCTGCAGCCAGGTCAGCCACGAGCTCGGCCGGCTGGACCTGCTCGTGAACAACGCCTGCCAGACCGTGCGCCGTCCACCCGGCTTCTTCGAGCACCTGCTCGACTTCGAGGAGCTCCCGAAGGACGCGCTGCCCCCCGAGCTGCAGCCGCTGGTCGCGTCGCACCACGAGTGCGTCCGCCTTCTCGAGGGCGCCTCGGGCCCGGCGCCCGAGGCCGCGGGCGAGGCCTTCGGCGGCCTCGTCGCCTGGCGCGGCGGGGGAGCCGGCCTCGGCCTGCGCCACTCCGCGCGCCTGTCCCAGGTGCGCTTCGGCTTCGACGAGGGCGCGCGCCGCGAGGACCTGTTCCCCGACGGTGCCCTCGACGCCGATCTCCAGCAGGTGGACCTGCGGGCCGTGAACTCCTGGCGGCTCACCCTCGCCGAGGTGTCCACCCCGGAGATGATCGAGGTCCAGCTCGTGAACTCCGTGGCCCCGTTCATCCTGTGCGCCCGGCTGAAACCGCTCATGCTCCGCGTGCCGGGGCGCGACAAGCACGTCGTCAACGTCTCGGCTATGGAGGGGATCTTCTCCCGCGGGACGAAGACCGACCGCCACCCGCACACGAACATGGCGAAGGCGGCGCTCAACATGCTCACCCTCACCGCGGCCCGCGACTACGTGCGCGACGGGATCCACATGAACGCGGTGGACACCGGCTGGATCACCGACGAGGACCCGTTCGTCCACGCCACCCGCAAGCGCGACGAGCTCGGCTTCCAGCCCCCGCTCGACATCGTGGACGGCGCGGCGCGCGTCCTCGACCCGTACCTCGGCGGCCTCAACACGGGCGAGCACGCCTTCGGGAAGTTCTTCAAGGACTACCTTCCGTCGAACTGGTGAGGAGGGACCGATGAACACACGGTTGCTGGTCGCGGGTCTCGTTGCCGTCTCGATCGTCGGGGGGGCCGCTCGCGTCCGTGCACAAAGCGCCGCCGTCGGGGACTTCGAGGCGAGCGCCGACGTCGGGGCCCCGCGGCTGCCGGGGTCGGCCACGTACAACGCGGTCTCGCAGGAGTACCGGCTGTCCGCCGCGGGCGTCAACATGTGGGGCCCGCGGGACGAGTTCCAGTTCGTCTGGAAGCGGCTCAAGGGCGACTTCATCCTCCAGGCGAGGGTGCGGTTCCTGGGCGAGGGCGTCGACCCTCACCGCAAGGCGGGCGTCATCGCACGCACGAGCCTCGACGCCGACTCGCCGTACGCTGACGCCGCGGTGCACGGCGACGGCCTGATCTCGCTCCAGTTCCGGCGCACGAAGGGGGCCACGACCGAGGAAGCGCGCCCCGAGGTCAAGGGAGCCGATGTCGTCCAGCTCGAGAGGAAGGGGAGCACCCTCACCCTGTCGGCGGCCCGGTTCGGCGAGCCGTTCACGACCAGCCAGGTCGAGAGCCTCGCCCTGGGCGACGACGTATACGTGGGGCTGTTCCTGTGCTCGCACAACCCCGACGTGGTGGAGAGCGCCGTCTTCCGCGACGTGCGCCTCGTCCGCCCGGCCCGCGAGGGCTTCGTGCCCTACCGGGACTACATCGGCAGTCGTCTCGAGATCCTCGACATCGAGACCGGGAACCGCCAGGTGGTCCACAGCTCCGCGGAGCCCTTCGAGGCGCCGAACTGGACGCGGGACGGGCGCGCGCTCATCTACAACACCTCCGGCCGCTCCGAGGGCCGGGGGCGGCTCCGCCGCTTCGACCTCGCCACGAGGCAGTCGTCGCCGATCGACACCGGCTCCGCCGTGCGGAACAACAACGACCACGTGCTCTCCTTTGACGGGAAATGGCTCGGCATCAGCGACCAGACCGCCGGCGACGGCCAGTCCCGCGTCTACACCCTTCCCGCCACCGGCGGGACACCCAAGCAGATCACGCGCAAAGCACCCTCGTACTTTCACGGCTGGTCTCCGGACGGCCGCCACCTCGTCTACACCGGCGGGAGGAACGGCGAGTTCGACATCTACAAGATCGCCGCGGACGGGCAGGGCGAGGAGACGAACCTCACCCGCCACCCGGGGCTCGACGACGGGCCGGAGTACACGCCGGACGGGCGGTACGTCTACTTCAACTCGACCCGAAGCGGCACGATGCAGATCTGGCGGATGAAGCCCGACGGCGCGGACCCGGAGCAGGTGACGAACGACGAGCACAACAACTGGTTCCCGCACGTCTCGCCCGACGGGAGGTGGATCGTGTTCATCACGTTCCCCAAGGAGGTCCCTCCCGCGGACCACCCCTACTACCAGAGGGTCACCCTCCGCCTGATGCCGATCGAGGGAGGCACGCCGAAGGTGATCGCGTACCTCTACGGCGGGCAGGGCACGATCAACGTGCCGTCGTGGTCGCCCGACAGCACGATGCTCGCGTTCGTGAGCAACACCGCGATGGAGTAGCGCGTAAACCCGATCAGTACGTGACACCCGGCGGACTGACTCGTGCCCAGGCCCTGCTCACACCGCGGCGCAGGCGAGCGCCCGCTCGAGAGACCCACGCGTGACATAGCTGACCCGCCCGTGCTGCTCGAAGCACAGGGTCGCGACCGGGGTCCGGCCACGCAGCGGCCATTCGTTCCCGGGAGCGAGAGGAAGCTCCCACCGCGGATCCACGTCGACGCCGTCCGGCCGCTGGCGTACGGTGTAGGCATCCGACCACCCACCATGATCGGGCTCCTCATCGCGGGTGAAGAGCAGCGAGGTATCCCCGTGCCGGACAGCGAATGCCAGGGGGGTCTCCCAGCAGCCTTGCGTCCGGATGACGGCGCGTCCCGGGCGGGGCAGGGCGATTCCGTCCGCCTCGGCCACCCAAGCGAAGAACGCGAGGACCAGGGCCGTCCAGCCCAGCGGCAGCGCGATCGGCCACGCCGTCGCTCCCAGCACGACCAGCGCGAGCCCACCCGCCGCGAGTCCGTGATCGGCCAGCCAAAGGCCCACGCCACGACGGACTAGTTTGCCTCTCATGGCTTCCTCCAGGCGCTCGGCCCACAGCGGCGGGGCCGAGGCGAGCATGTCGACCACGGTGCGTCCCATCAGGCGCCAGACTCCCAGATGGCCGCCGGAGCGCCATGCGGCGCGACAGCAGTCCGAGAACACGAGGGCCATCTCGTCGCCGAACTCCGCGCGGAAGGGGGCGGGGTAGGCGCGCAGCAGCCAGGCATACGCCCGAGAGAACCGGCGTAGGGTGGCGGGGACGGCCGGCTTCACGAGCGTGCCCCCAGCGGTGAGGGGCGCAGCCGCCGGCGCGCGTGCCGGACGAGGGCCGACAGCCGGTCCAGCTCGGCCGACAGCACACGCGAGCCGAAGTCGCTCAGGCGGTAGTAGCGACGGCGCGCGTGGCCGCGCTCGGCGTCGCGGCGTCCTTCGGACTCCTCGATCAGGCGCGCCGCGAGCAGGCGCTTGAGGGCCGCGTAGAGCGTCCCCGGACCAAGCCGCGTGCGTCCCCCAGTGCGCTGCTCCACCGCCTGCATCATCGCGTAACCATGCGTCTCGCCGTCCACCAGCGCGAGCAGGATTTCGAGCTCGGCGCCGGGCAGCGGCAGCCGCGATTCGGGGGCGCGTTCTTTATCCATGCTCGATATATCGACCACCGACATAGTAATCGCGGCCGATGCGCTTGTCAAGGCTCGAGGAGAGGCAA
>Ga0209254_10004980_pt1 | contig 12209 bp, 10 predicted proteins | sample FrelakmetDIP11DI_FD_187148 | JGI IMG/M metagenome (GOLD analysis project Ga0209254, IMG submission 187148) | Freshwater lake sediment microbial communities from the University of Notre Dame, USA, for methane emissions studies - DIP11 DI (SPAdes)... | ecosystem: Environmental > Aquatic >...
CATATAGCCGGGCGCTTGAACTTAAACCGGACGACAGGGATCTCTATGTTTTTCTCGGTTCTCTTCAGGCTTCCCAGGATCTTTTGGGGGACGCTGAAAAGACCTTTTTGAAAATGATCAAACAGTTTCCAGAAGAAAGAGAAGGTTATTTTTATCTCGGTAAAGTCTACGTGGAGGACAAGCAGTACGACAAAGCCATCGAACTGTTCAATCAAATTTTGGACAAACGGAGCGAAACAGCTCCCCAAGCCCACTTGGAACTAGGATCAGTCTATATTCTCCAGAAAAAGTACACGGAAGCGGAGGAGCATTTCAGGGAGGCAATCAAACTTGATCCTTTCAATATCAGCGCGAGATTTAATTTAGGACAGGTACTTGCGACACAGAAAAACTTTACCGAATCATATCAAGCATTTGAAGAACTTGCTAAGCTGGCTCCCTCAAACCTCGGAATTCAGATCAAAATGGCCCTCATTCTGGCTGAACAGAAAGAGTACGACAAAGCTAAAGAAATGCTGGACAAAATCCTGCAAAATAAGCCCGGGTGGGACCAAGTCCGGTTCCATTTAGGGCGGCTTCTAAAAGAGCAGGGAAAGCCCGATGAGGCAGAAAAAGAATTCGTCCAGATTCGGAAGGGCCAGCCGACTTTCGTTAATTCCAGAATACTGCTTTCGCTAATGTTCTTGAGAAGCAAGGAGCTTGGAAAGGCCATCAGGTACATTGACGAAACCATTGATCCTGAGACAAAAGACACGGACCTTCTCCAGATCAAAGGCTCAATTTTGGAAGAGCTGTACAGATTCGACGAGGCTTTGAAAATATACGAGAAGGCCCTTGAGATAGATCCTAAGGATTCCAAGATCCGCTATTCATTTGGTAACGTACTGGAAAAAAGCGGACGTAGGACGCGTAGCATGGAGCAGATGGAAAAAATTCTTGAGGAAAAACCTGACGACGCCGGCGCCCTTAATTTCATCGGTTATACTCTCGTCTCCTCCGGGAAGGACATCGACAGAGGGGAAAAGCTCATTCGTAGGGCTTTGGAACTCAAACCTGAGGATGGATACATTTTAGATTCAATAGGCTGGGTTCTCCACAAGAAGGGTATGAACGATGAAGCCCTACAATATTTGGAGAAAGCAATTCAAAAGATAAAGCTGGATCCTATAATTTGCGAACACTTGGGGGACGTACTCCTTCTCAAGAACAGAAAAGAGGATGCGGCAGAATCCTACCGGAAATCTCTGGGGGTGAATCCGGATAATATCCTGGTAAAGGAGAAGCTTCAGAAGCTGGAGAAGGAACTGAGCAGCCAAGAAAGTAATCGCTGATTAGGGGGCACCTGTAATTAGCTCCGTACGAATGCGATTTTGGCTCAGGTATGCATTCTTTTCCGAAGCACACTATAATGCTCATTACTGACAAGAGACTGCCGCGAAGTCCCTCTATGATCGTGAATTGTGCAGCCTTGATTATACCACTTGTCCTAGTTCTGATTCTCTGCTGGGAGGTAATCTTTCAATCAATCGCGATTGCAGCCTCACCAAAAAGTGATCCTAATCTATCATGTTTTCGCTTCCAACTCCCAAAGTCGATTTTGCAAAAGCCTTTCAGTTTCGCAGATGAGGTGATCCCTCTGCATAGACCTGATGTCGAGTCTCGTATCCTGTCACAGGTAAACTTTCTGCTGCTCGATGCCCGGAGTGTGCTGGGGGAATGGCTTGCAGAAAGAAGTCGTTACGCTTGGATATTTGAAGAGGTGTTTCAGAGAGAGGGTATTCCTAGGGAGTTCGCATACTTGGCTCCAGTTTTATCAGGGCTCACACGAAATGCTTCGAGATCTCCAGGAGCAGGGGTTTGGGTACTTGAAAATTCTTGTTCTTCCGCTGAAGGTGTTGAGATGTCGGAAGACAATTGGCACGATGATCGAATGGACCTCGAACTCTCCACAAGATGCTTTGCTTCGAGAATTAAAACGCTTCGAAAAGATATAACCGGCGGAAGTTGGCTTCTAGCGGCTGCCGCTTATGTTACATCCCAAAAGGTCATCCAGGATCTTCAACAGAGGTGGGACACCAATTCGTATTGGGACATTCCATTGCCGGGTAGTGCGGAACAGTTGATAGTACGATGGATTGCTTTCAGTATTATTAGTTCGAACAAAGAAGCATACGGACTGAGGTTCGAGGTACAGGAGCCTTTCATTTTCGATCAGATCACAGGGATTGTACTGACCAAGGATCTTCAAATAGCCGAAATTGCACGGATGACAGGGGTTTCACCTAGAGAAATCTTATCAATCAATCCTAAAATCAAAATTTCGGTTCCCATGTTCCCGGCTGGTGTAGGAGGGAAGCCTCTAACACATGCGATTGCAGCCCCGAAAGGTCAGGGTCGCCTTCTCCTGGACAAGCTTGGGAAGGCCGGTTACGTAGTCCCCGTGCCAAGTAATTGAGCATTGGCGCGACTCGGTGAAATTTTGTTTGGTCTTGACTCCGGCTACAAAAAGACTTACTCTATTGTCGCCGTATGTTGACAAGTGATAGTTGTTTGTACAGTTTGCCGACCGGGGGTTTAGTGTATGACACTACAGAGATGGGATCCTTTGAGGGATCTGTTGAATTTTCAGGAGAGAGCAAACCGACTACTTTGTTCAAGCTCGGAGGACGAGCGGAGTAAAAATCGCGCAAGATGGTGCCCGGTAGTAGACATACTGGAAACCCCAGATGCTTACATTTTCATAGCTGAACTCCCGGGAGTCGGGAGAGATAATATTAATGTAGAGGTTCAAGGGAACACACTAACTTTGTCCGGTGAGCGATTCATAGGGTCTGCTCCCGAAATTGCTGTATTTCATAGAATTGAGAGGGTACATGGGGTGTTTGAACGGAGCTTCACGTTGCCTGGGCAGGTGAATGTGGCCATGGTTGAAGCAAAGTATGCGGACGGTATATTGGAAGTAATTCTTCCCAAGGTGGCCGATTCCGAACGCTGTGTATCAATCGTTTGCTCCGGCTGACATTTCCCACGATTATGATTTCTGAGACATTGGTAAGATTGGAAAATATTACTGCGTAGAGATGAATCTAGACTAGGATTTGGGCTGAAAAATTTCAGGCATGGCATTAGTGAATTCTTATTGCTGCCGGGGACAGCCCGCGAATAGTTTTTTCTCGATTTTGCGGGAAAGATAGTGATTTGAGTCGGCTGGAACAGACTAAAGATGGGAAGAATTGACCCGTACCGTGTCCTTGGGGTTACCCGGGCGGCTTCCGAAGAAGAGATAAAGAAGGCTTACAGGAGGCTCGCGCGACAGCATCATCCGGACATGAATAATAGTAGCAAAGCGTCGGAAGTCAGGTTCAAGGAATTGTCAGAGGCCTATGAAATTCTTTCTGACGCTGATAAGAGAAGCCGATTCGACCGATTCGGTTACGAGGCGGTAAGTTCTGGGTTCAGTGGATTCGGTTCGGATGGAACACGAAATCCTTTCGGAGAAGGTGCGTTCGGTCACAGGGGATATGGTTTCAACTTCGGCAGGTCTTCCGGACCAGGGATTTTTGAAGACGTGTTCTCTGAGTTTTTCAGATTCCAGTCAGGCCGTCCCTACGGGGCCCACGGCCCATCACAGGGGAGAGATGTGGAATATGATTTAACCGTGGATTTCAGCCAAGCTTATCATGGAGTCCATGCATTCGTAACGGTAAGGGATAGGAAAATAGATGTTCACGTACCACCCGGAGTGGACACTGGCTCCAGGATGCGTGTACCGGGTCAGGGAGCCCCGGGCTTGAGGGGCGGCCCTTCCGGCGATCTCTATCTCGATATAACGGTTACTCCGCATGAGTTCTTCCGCAGGGACGGCATCAATATCTACCTTTCGGTACCCATATCGATTGGGGAAGCAATTCTTGGGGCTAGGGTGGAAATCCCTGGGCCTGACGGCCGGTTGGCTCTAAAAATTCCACCTGGAACACAACCTGGCACCAGTTTTCGATTTAAGGGAAAAGGTTTCCCGTCACTCAAGGGTAAAGTCAGGGGTGATTTTCTGGTTACTGCAAATATACTAATACCTGGAAATATAGATTCTGTCTCCCGGGATTTGGTGACCGAATTCGAGCGACGCAATCCGGTGAATCCCAGGGAGGGTCTGTGAAGCGGGAACTATTGAACGCTTAAGGGAGGAACGGTATGGAGGAAGAATCGGGTCGAGACGAAGGGTTCAAATTTAGCGACAAGCGCAGATTCACGACAGAAGGTGAAACAAGACACGGGGATGAAACTCGAGAAAAAGAGTCCGAACAGAAGGGGTTTCAATCGGTGGACGGGGAAAAAGAAACTACACGCCCCCAGCCTCTACCTCCAATGGATTTTTCAACTTTTGTCCTGAGCCTTGCAGAGACTGCCCTCTTTCACCTTGGCTTGATAAGGGTTCCAGGATCTGAAGAAGTAAAAAAAGACCTCCATGCGGCGCGACAGACCATTGACATCATCGCTTTGCTGGAAGAGAAAACACGCGGAAATCTTACCGATCAGGAAAAGAACATCATAACGGAGACGCTGTTTCAGTTGAGGATGGCATTTGTAGATGCCTCAAAGTGAAAGGAAAATTAAGGTGAGGATTAACCTTAAGATTGTCAAGGAGAATACGTATGTCTCGAACTTGTGAAATATGCGGCAAGCGACCATTGAAAGGATACAATGTCAGCCACGCCCATAACAGGACCAAGAAGATTTCTTACCCGAACCTCCAAAAAGTTAGGATTTTGTTGCCAGGGGGCCGAGGCGTCAAAAGGGTGAAGGTTTGTACCCGCTGTATCAGATCCAATGTGATCTCAAAGGCGCCGTAATAGTCTTCCGGGCTGCTTATAGCAAGGGCGGAATTACTGTCGCTTTTGAAAGAAATTGTGACATTCGGGCGGAAATTCAGGCAAACCCTATAAATCAATTGCCTTCAAACGGTTACTTAAGTCCTCACGTGAACACAACTCGCGTATCATAGGTCTGTCATACAGTTCCCATACGTTCGACCTTTTCCACACCCTTAACGTTCCTAAGTGCGTTCATTATGCGTGTGAGGTGTTCCAGGTTACGCACAGAGACCATGAAGATACCATGGGCTTTTAGTTCGTCCTGAGTTTTCACATTGGCCTGAACTATGTCTGAATCGTTTGAAGAAAAAACTCCACTAATTGAAGCAAGCAAGCCGGATCTATTCTCTGCATCAATTGACAGCCCAACGAGCCGACTGAGATTCTGCTCATCGTCCCAACTAACATCGACAATTCGATTACTGTCTGTAGCCAGAAGGTTTTCGCAATCCTGTTTGTGGATCGTAACGCCTCGGCCCCTAGTAATAAATCCCCTGATTGCGTCGCCCGGCAATGGGTTGCAGCACTTGGCAAAATTTACCAAGATATCCGTTAGTCCCTGAACCCGGACTCCACTCTTAGCTTTACTTATCTGCTTTTGTACAGGTTTTTCCTCTGTTAGAGCAGCCTTTGCCTTTTCCCGTTCCTGGGGGGGGACCAATCTCGTTATTACAACTTTGGGAGAAATCCGTCCGTAACCGATGGACGCGTAGAGATCCGTTTCGGTCTTGAAGCTGAATTCCTGTGCGATCTTGAGTATTTCCCCTTCTCTTTCAGCCCTGTTGAGTTCAATTCTCCATTTTTTTAGTTCGCGATCGACTCCTCCTCGTCCAATCTCGACGGACCTCTCCCTCTCTTCAGCCAGTACGTAATGCCTAATTTTTACCCGGGCGCGCCCGGTCTTTACGTACTTCAACCAGTCCTTGCTGGGCTTCTGATGGGCGGACGTAACAATTTCCACGCTGTCGCCCGTTAACAAATGGTACTTGAGGGGGACCATCTTCCCGTTGACGCGTGCTCCAACGCAGCTATGGCCCACCTGTGTGTGTATGGAGTAGGCAAAATCTATCGGGGTTGCTCCTTTGGGGAATTCCTTGACCTCACCCTTAGGAGTGAACACGTAAACCTCGTCAGGATAGAGGTCTACTCGGACGTTCTCAAAAAACTCACGGGGATCGTCCGAGTCTTGTTGCCACTCCATCATTTGCCTGAGCCAGTTGACCACCTTCGCGTCTTCAGCTTCGACTGCTTTCCCCTCCTTGTAAGACCAATGAGCGGCAATCCCTTCTTCAGCGATCAAATCCATCTCATGGGTTCTGATCTGGATCTCGATTCTCGCTCCTTCCGGCCCTATAACGGTGGTATGGAGGGACTGGTAACCATTTGCTTTCGGCATGGCAATGTAGTCTTTGAATCTGCCCGGGACTGGACGCCAGAGCGAATGGATGAGGCCCAGAACCGCATAGCATTCGTTGACGCTGATTAGAATAATTCTAAACGCAATAACATCGTGAATCTGGTCAAATTCAAGATTCTGGGCCAGCATCTTTCTGTTTATACTATAAATTTCCTTACTACGCCCTTTGGTGACTGCTTCAATAGTATACTGACCCAGCTTCTCTTGGATAATCCTCAGAATGTTATTTACGTGTACTTCCTTGAGCTTTATAGATTCCTCAAGGCTGGTCTTAATAAACTCGTATCTCTCAGGTTCCAGGTGCCGGAAGGCAAGGTCTTCCAACTCCGTCCACATCCAATAGATCCCGAGCCGAGCTGCCAGCGGCGCATAAATCTCCATTGTTTCTCGTGCAATCCTCTGACGGGCCTCCCGAGGCATGTGATCCAGCGTCCGCATGTTGTGGAGTCGATCTGCAAGTTTAACCAGCAGGACTCTGATGTCCCGGCTCATCGCAAGGATCATTTTTCGGAAATTCTCGGCGTGCCGCTCCTCCTTCGACTGAAACTCGATTTTGCTAATCTTAGTTACGCCGTCCACCAGGAGGGCTATATCCTTGCCGAAGTCCTGCCCTAGGTTGTCAACCGTCGTTAGGGTGTCTTCCACAGTGTCGTGTAAAAGACCCGTGGCGACAGAGGCCTCATCGAGCCTCATCTGCGCTAATATGCCTGCCACTGCGACAGGGTGGACCAGGTAAGGTTCACCGGATCGCCTAGACTGGCCCTGATGGATTTGTGCCGAGTAAATGTAGGCATGCCGTAAGAGATCAAGGTCCGCATCCGGGTAATAGGATTTAACCAGGTCTTGAATTTCCCCGAAACGAACTATTGATTTACCTTTAAGGTTCATGAGTAACTTTATCGTACATGGCTTCAATACCTAGAATAACGACGAACTACTCGATCTCAACTGTTAATCGTTTTTCGAAACAGCATAAAAAAGAGCACTTCCCCAAACTCCAGAACACGCGATTTTTTCGCTTCGATGTTTCGTAAGCGCTCATATGGCTAGTACGGATGCTCATTCAAATACCTTGATACGAAATCGTTAACGTTTTACAAAACGTGTTTGCTGGAGAGACCGCCCCTGGCGTTTGCGAAGCAATAATTTTATTGGAGCACCTCCGAATTGAAAAACTTCTCTCAGACGATTCTGCAAAAATCTATGGTATGAGAAATGGATCGACTCAGGATAGTTGGAGAAGAACATAAATGTCGGTGGGGCCACTTGAACTTGAGTACCGTAATAGATCTTGATCCTCTTGGTCTTTCGGTGCATTCCCGGTGGGTTTTGGGCTACCACATCCGCCAAAAACTTGTTGATCTCTGATGTCGGTATTCTCTTTCGGAAATTTTCGTCGAGTTCATCGATCAGTTTGAAGAGCTTGGCAGCCCGAGTTCCCTTCAATGCAGAAATTGAAACTACAGGCGCGTAATCAAGATATTTCAAAGAATTTCTCAACATCAGGATAAAGGTATCTATTGTTTTTTCATCCTTCTCGATCAGATCCCATTTGTTCAAAACCAGTATAATGCCTCGCCCTCGCTCAAATGCGTATCCTGCTATCCTTGCATCCTGTTCTGTCACACCCTCACGGGCATCCATCATCAATATTACAATGTCAGCCCTGTTTATAGTGTCAAATGCCTTGATGACGGTGTATTTTTCGACGCGGTCCACGATACGGGAACGCCTCCTGATGCCTGCCGTATCGATAAAAAGATACTCCTTGCCATCCCGACGCACAATTGTATCGATGGAGTCTCGGGTCGTGCCGGGTTCAGGGTTGGCCACAAGACGTTCCTTCCCCAAAAGTAGGTTGATCAGCGTCGATTTACCGACATTCGGCCTACCCACTACCGCAAGGTTGATCAACGAATCCGCCGAATCAGAATTAGATGCGGATTTTTCTGCTGGTATCTCTTTCAGGAGTGCGTCAATAAATTCTCCCATGCCGTAACCTGTCTTGGCACTAACGGGGAAAATCGGTTCTACGCCCAGTGAAAAAAAATCTACCGCCAAGTTTTCACTCTTTTCTGAATCGATTTTGTTCACAACGGTGAAAACTTTCTTATTAGTCCGCTGAAGCGCGCGGACTATCTCGAAATCAGTAGGACTGATTCCAGACTTTCCATCACCCAGAAACACGATGAGATCAGCCTCCTCAATAGCAACCATCGTCTGGACCCGCATCTGGGAAAGCATTATGTCCGGGCTACTGGGTTCAAAACCACCCGTATCTACGACAATAAATGTTTTTTCCTCTATGGTTACTTCCGCGTAGTTCCGGTCGCGTGTCAGGCCCGGGGTATCTTCTACCAAAGCCTTTCGGGATCCGACCATCAGGTTAAACATAGTGGATTTGCCTACATTAGGGCGACCCACAAGGGCGACCAACATTTTTGAACTCTTTCTCATGGTAAGTGTATAACACATTTGGGATTTGGTATTCAGGGTGAAATTTGCCTTTGAATGCGTCGGAATTACGCGAGGCTATCCAATGACCTTGTAATATCGAGCTGTTGATGCTAATCTACTCTTGTTTTGGCAAAATCCGAATCAATCGGTACCAAATTATGAAAACTCCTCCTCGTTGGTTGTTCACTGCATGGGTAATCGCAGCAGCTTTGATAGTCGGCTGCGTACCCGGCATTAAATCCTCAAAAAATTCAGCGAACCCTGACGCTGCTTCCGGATCTAAAGTTACGGCTCAGTCCCCCGCGCCGACAGAATCCCCAAAGCTATCCAGTAAAGATTTGGAAAGCCTGCTTCCTCCTCCACCACCGTCGTACAAATCCGGAGATGGTTCATCAGGGCAATCGGAGAAGGCAGATATTCCGGAATTACTCCAGAAGGACGAGATTAACCAGGCAGCGATAAAATTTGCGAGAGAGGTTCCCAACGTAAAGCACGTCAAGACTTGTTTCTCAAAAATTTACGGAGGATGGTATTTGCTCCTCTACATCGAAAAAGGTAAGAAGATCTCGCTGCAACAGTATTCGTGGAATCCTAAATCCAATGAATGGGAAGTCGTGTACCACATCAAGGAAGTACCCTCTAACCAAATTGAGTTTCACCTCAAAGGTGAAGTGGGGGACGAAAAGTGTTTTGTCCTGAAGAAATGAACAAACCACCGATGTGTTGAACCGTGATGAGGTCATTTCTTAAATCGAGCATTCCGACAATCCAATTAGGCTGCATAACCTATGTTATTGATAGTGCAAAGTTACTCTGTTCGAGGCATCTAACAGGGGCAAGCAATTTGATTGACATTTCCTGGATTAGCAACTAAGATTTCCAATTTCACATTGATGCGGTTTTCTGTGAGAGGGGTCTTCAATGAAGGTTGGACTTAAAATCTTCACGGGAAATTCAAACCCGCTTCTGGCTGAAGAGATCACCCGTTACATGGGAATATCTCTTGGAGTTGCCGAAGTAGGGTCGTTCAGCGACGGTGAAATCCAGGTGGAATTCAAGGAAAATGTCAGGGGAATGGACGTCTTTGTCGTACAATCCACTTGCCGCCCCGTCAATGACAATATCATGGAACTGCTCGTCATGATTGATGCCCTTAAGAGGGCTTCGGCCAGCCGGGTAACCGCTGTTATGCCCTACTACGGATATGCCAGGCAGGACCGAAAGGTGGCGAGCCGTGCCCCAATTACAGCAAAACTTGTAGCCGATATCATTACAGCGGCAGGAGCCGACCGAGTACTGACACTCGATCTTCATGCCGGCCAAATCCAGGGTTTCTTCGATATCCCGGTCGATCACCTTTACGCAGGGCCGATAATGGCTGAGGCAATGAATACTGAACTCAGGCCCGGGGAGTGTACCGTGGTATCGCCGGACGCGGGCGGAGTTGAGCGGGCAAGGTCCTTCGCTAAGAGACTGGGGAGCAATCTGGCGATTATCGATAAGCGGCGCTCCAAGCCGAACGAATCGGCAGTCATGCATGTCATAGGAGATGTGGCCGACAGGGATGTGGTACTGCTGGACGACATGGTGGATACGGCAGGAACCTTAGTCAAGGGCGCACACGCCCTACATGAAGCGGGAGCCAGAAACATTTACGCATGCTGTACGCACCCTGTATTGTCCGGTGAGGCAGTAGACAGAATCAACAACTCTCGAATTAAGAAACTATACATTACCAACACAATACCTGCTGATGAAAAGCTGGCTCTTTGTCCGAAATTACAGGTCCAATCAGTCGCGCCGCTCATGGGAGAGGCCATTAGCAGGATATACAGAGAGGTTTCGGTCTCGGAGCTTTTTGTATGATAACATATACGGGAACAGTATGCTGGCCAATGGTGCTGCCCAGTCGGTTTTCCCGTCGGAGTAAGATATGAACAAGATAGCATTGATGGTTGATAAGCGCTCTGAAACAGGAAAAGGCCAGGCACGTCGCCTGAGAGCATCAGGAAAAGCCCCTGCGGTTTTCTACGGAAGGAAGACCGATTCCATCAAACTCATATTCGATGTTCTCGAATTCCGAAAGGCCATAGAGCAAGCCGGTACCAATCCCATTTTTGAACTTAAAATCCGGGATGATGGCACCACGATGAGTCGTAGCGCAATACTCAAGGAACGACAGATCAGACCACTTGATGGAACCATATTTCACCTTGATTTCCTGGAAGTTTTTATGGATGAGTCCATTGAGGTGACAGTTCCCATCGAATTCGAAGGAAAACCTGTGGGAATCGACAAGGGAGGGCTGTTTCAGGTGGCCTCGAGGGAACTCCGCATCTCCTGCCTGCCCGATGATATTCCCAGTGTCATTACTGTTGACGTCACCAGCCTGGATGTGGGCCAATCCATCCATGTGGGGCAGATTACTTTGCCAAAAGGGGTGTCGGTTCTCCAGGACGAAGGAGTGGCCCTAGCTACTGTGGCTACGCCGAAGAAATCCGAGGAGGAAGTCGTAGAAGTTGCAGAGACAGAACAGTCGGAGTGACCTTCATTTCGAGTGATTGTCCTGGTTGAGCCGCTTTTGGGATTAACCCAGTCGTGCCTGCCGGCCATCATTATCCAGCCATTTGGTTTTTGACAACCGAAAGACTATAATTGTAGTTGAGTCAAATGGTCAAAAAACATAACGACCCTTCCCTTGTTCCGTGTCCATGACTGCCCGGACACCGGCATCGAGAGTTTCATGAGAAGTTTCAAGCTTTTCCTGCTAAGTTTAGTTTTCTGTGGTGTGGGAATAGGATTCTTTTTTCTCAACCGGTTTGAGTTGAGGGCTGAACCGGAAAAAACCACAAACCCCACATCAAAACTGACTGCTTACACTGGATCTGTTAGTTGCCGCAAGTGCCACGAGAAATTCTACCAATTGTGGGCACCTTCGCACCACGGGCTGGCAATGCAGCCGTATACCGCTGAATTGGCCCGCGACAAGCTCTCACCCCAGACGGAAGAGATCGTTATCGGGGACTCCCGGTACCGTGCGGATACCGCCGGCGAGATCGGTTGGGTCATTGAACGAGGCCCCGAAGGCGAGAAGAAATACCGGATAGATCACGCAATGGGGGGTAAGAATGTCTATTACTTTCTCACCTCCATGGATCGCGGTCGGCTCCAGACTCTGCCCGTAGCATACGACGTGAACAAGAAGGAATGGTTCAATATGGCTGGAAGCGGGGTGCGGCACTTTCCGGGTCAGACTGATGAACCGATACACTGGAAGGACTGGCAGTATACCTTCAACACCGCCTGTTACGGGTGCCACGTGAGCCAGGTCTCCACGAACTATGACCTGAAGACTGACACGTACCGGACGGTCTGGAAGGAGCCGGGCATCAACTGCGAGACCTGTCACGGACCTGCTGATGAGCACATTCGTGTCTGCGAAGCGGCCCCAAAGGGAACAGTTC
>Ga0209254_10004981_pt1 | contig 12206 bp, 14 predicted proteins | sample FrelakmetDIP11DI_FD_187148 | JGI IMG/M metagenome (GOLD analysis project Ga0209254, IMG submission 187148) | Freshwater lake sediment microbial communities from the University of Notre Dame, USA, for methane emissions studies - DIP11 DI (SPAdes)... | ecosystem: Environmental > Aquatic >...
GTCAACTTTGTCAAGATTGACAGCCAGATTCACATTTTGGCTTATAAGATCATAGCCTTCAAGCTCTAACTCGACATGGTAACGTTTTGCTTGCAAACCCTCAATAAGGCATGGTGTAACACCAACAATCTTGTCTTCAAGCTTGAGAATAGCACCCTCTGGAATAGAGTTAAAGTTGACGCTTCTCCCGCCATGGAATGACAGAACTAGTGTTTTTGGTGTTTTGTCTGTCTCAATCGAGTAGGATATTGACGGGTATCCCTGAAACTCAAGCACAAGATAATGTTTTGTATTCCTCTTTAGATTCTCGATTTGAATTGGTGTTTTATTTTCTAATTGCTTCCCATCCAGATATACTGTAGCTCCTTCAGGATCGGTCTGGATTTGGTAGGAATAAACTTTCTCAAGTGAAAACTCTTGTGTAATTCGCTTAAATCTTGGGACATTAACTGTGGTGATAAAACTTTCATAACCTGGCTTTGACAATTCGACCGTGTAGGATCGAGGTGTCAAAAAATCAAGGTGGAGTTCAGATCTGTGAATAGTTGCCACGAGGTCGCCATCAAGCCTTAGATTTACACCATTTGGATGAACAACAATCTTCATAAACCCCAATGGAGCAAAGAAAGCCAATGCCAAAAATAATATGGCAACTTCAATTGCTATGAAAATCGCTATTTTATAATTCATCAGAGAACCTTTCATCAAACTCTCTAGATATCAAGCTCCATAAATGTACGTCCTTAAAGATGCCATTCTCAAAACCATGTTCTCTAAGAATGCCATCCAGATGGAGACCCAAATCTTTGCATTGATTTGAAATTGGGTTTTCCAAGAAAGTTTGAAGCTGAACCCGATTGAGACCAAGTGTTTTAAAACACAGACTTGCAATCAAAGAAAAAACTGATTTAAAATCGACATCCTTACTCAAAATTATTGCAATATCACAGCTTCTGGACTTAAAATCAACATCGAGCAATGCAACATTACCAATATGGATATTCTCGTTGTATGCTGAAAGACTAACATCACTGGAAATGATTTGCTTAGGTATAAATAACGTATCTTGACCAATGGGTGGCAGTCTCCAAGTTGAAAAGATTGGTACACTGTCTTGAACCCAGCTTGCGCATTCCTCTAAATCACTATGATTTGAAACTCTTAGTGCATATAAGTTCATCGGTGAGATGATAACTCTCATGATGCTTTATGGCAAGTAACGTTGACCGCACACCCATCTATCCTATAATTGACGACATGGATGAAAAAAAGAGAGAGCGAATCACCGAAATTGCTATTGTAGCTGTGACTGGAATTATGCTCATGATACCACTCATTCTTTGGCTAATTAAGCAAGGGGTTTTCGGAAAGATATCCCTCGTTGGAGCATCAGATTTCTCACCAATTATGGATAGGTTTTTCCTTCTTTCTATAATGTTTTTTGTAATGTATGGCGTTTCATGGATGAATAGCCTCATCAAATATAGGGCTGTCAAAGTATTCACAGTCGTGGCTTTCCTTGCAATTCTTTCTGTGGCTGCAATCCAAATGGATGACATGCTTGTAACCGCTGCTATGAACCAAGTTGTCAAAGATGCTGTTAATGTATGGTTTTTAAATCTTCCGGGTTATTTAGTTTTGGCACTTTCGACTGGATACATTTTTGAGTGGCAAACATGGCTAACTTTGCTTTTCTTCGTTATCACGTCTGGAATTATCCTTTGGCAAATAAAAGTTGAGCTTGCATCAAGTTGGAGAAATGCATTAAACATGTGGTGGGTTTTTGAGATTGTCTATTGCATAGTAATTTGGATCGTTTTCAACGTTTTCCAAACACCAATGTTTCCACCGACAATCGTTTAAGATTTTTTGTCGGAATATTCTTGTCGCAATGTGACGCTAATTCTTATTTGCTACTGCACATGCATTGATGATTGCAGTAAAATTGGAGATAGAAAGTGATGCGCCCCCAACCAGGAAACCCTCAACATTCGGCAGGATTAACTCAGATACGTTTTCACTATTAACCGATCCGCCATAGAGGACTTTGAATTTCGTCTTAGGGTGCATCTTGCCACACAAATCCAGTATGAATGAATGTACTTCGGTGACCTGAGTTGGTTTAGCAACAATACCTGTGCCTATTGCCCATACAGGTTCATATGCTAGGATAAACTCTTCAAAACCTAGGTCGAGTTGTTCAATTGCTCTTGTCAATTGAGCTGAAAGCACGGCAAAGGTTCGGTCAGCCCTACGCTCTTCAAGTGTTTCACCAACACATAGGACTGGCTTTATACTGTGCCTTTGTAGAGCAACAATCTTTCGTTTTATAATGTCGTCTACTTCACTAAAATACTTTCTTCGCTCTGAGTGCCCAACGAGGCACCATGTGCAACCAAGATCATGCAACATTGGTGGTGAAATCTCACCGGTGAAAGCTCCATTATCCTCAAAATAGCAATTCTGAGCTCCAAATTTGATAGATGTTCCTTCCAAAACTCCAGCAACAGGATAGATATCAACAAATGGTGGCAAAACACCAATATCAACTGTTTTTGGAAGAATTGAGGCAGCAAGATCGTTGGTGAACTCTAATGATTCAGCCACAGTTTTATTCATCTTCCAATTGCCTAAAACCAACATCATTACTTATTTCCTTCCTTTTTATCTTTTTGATGGCTGATTACTCGAACTTTTAGAATACGCCATTTTTTTATCTGCTCTACAATAAATGTTATATTGTCAAGAACAACCTTCTCACCTGTTTTCCCAAGGTGACCAAGCTTGCCAATCATAAAACCAGCCAGTGTATCGTAGTCTTCATCAGATATTACTGTCCCAAGAAGCTCGTTGACCTGGTCAATTCCCATATTGCCAGCTAAGAGATAGGTGTTTGAGTTGAGTTTCTTTATTTCATCTTCTTCAGTGTCGTATTCATCCTGAATCTCACCAACCAATTCTTCAAGAAGATCCTCAAGCGTAATCAGGCCTGATACACCACCATATTCATCAACAACCAAAGCCAGATGAATACGTTTTAATCGCATATCTTTAAACACTTCCGATATGTGCTTGCTTTCAGGAACAAAGTATGGCTCCCTGAGGATGCCTTCTAAATCAAGATCTTTCTTACTGGTCAGGTAAGGAATTAAATCTTTGACATGCAGAATACCAACGATGTTGTCTGGAGTTTCATTGTAAATTGGTATTCTTGAGTGGCCAAACTGCTTGATTATCTTTACTAGTTGAACAAATGTAGATTTCAATGATGCTGAAACCACATCAACCCTGGGAACCATTACATCATAAACCGTTGTATCGCCAAACTCAAAGACGCGTTCGATCATAACACGCTCTTCTGTTGGTATGATCCCCTCTTGATGAGACATATTGATCATCGCCTCAAGGTCTTCCTCGGTAACGATTGAGGTTTGGTTAGGATCAGAAGGAAGATGAACCAACCAGAAGAAACCTTTAGTAATCTTCTGTAGAACCCAAGTTAATGGTGTAAGGATGAAGAATAAAACCTGCATTGGATAGAGAGTTATTCTAGAAATAGATATTGGTTTTCTAGATCCTAATGCCTTTGGAATCATCTCTCCAACAAGCACGATAACGCCAGTCATTATGGGTGTTACCCAAACAATTGCTACCCCACCAATTTGGTCAGCCAAGATGGTTGCAACAACAGTAGCCGCAATGTTGACTAGGTTATTCAAAAGCAGAATGGCTGTTAGGGTCTCTTCGCGACGTTCAAGCCTTAGTTTTAGGATATTCTCTGCCCAAGATATGCCTTTTGAAGCCATCTCTTTAAGCTTAATTTTATCCGAGGTTAGAAGAGCAACCTCAGAAGCAGAGAAGAATGCAGAGGCAAACAAAAGTAGAATAAGCCATAAATAGTTCAAACTGTTCAATCAAGCACCACCCAAATCAGAGGGATAATAACAATTGTACCAATTAGCACATACGGAAAATAAATCGCTCTTGGTACTATAAGAATAACACCAATTATAAGCGAAAAAAATGATGCAACAAGCACAGAGGCAGCACCAACATCCAAAGCTTGCCTTGGATTTTTCTGTTCACGAGCAAGCCTTTCAATGCCTGTGTTCATAAGTTCCAAGCTCAAGATCAACCCACAGCATAAAATGATTGCTACAACTTCAATGGAGTTAAGCTTGTAATAGAATGCGCAAAACAAAGCCCCGATTGTTGAAACAAGGTGTCGTTTGAAGTTTCTTTCTTCAAGACCAACCTTAAGTCCTAAAAAAGCCCTTTTAAAAGATCTTGCTAACCAGAAACCTTTAGGGGGAGGCTTTTGACTACTTTCCATGTAGCCTCAAAAGATCTTCACCCATACTTATCATTTCCAAACGTTCATCATCAGTTTTGTGGTCAAGCCCTGTGAGGTGGAGAAGTCCATGAGCAACAAGGAAAAGGATATAATCTAAAAGGTTTCTTTCATCTTTATCGCGATTGGCAAATGGCACTGAAACGATTATGTCGCCAACAAACATCGTTCCATCAGGTTGTTGATATCGGTCTTCAAATGAGAGCACATCTGTTGGTGTATCTAATTTTCTAAAATCCCTATTAAGTCGTTGAATCTCTTCATCGTCCACGAGTGCAACAGAAACAACAACACCCATATCAAGCCTAAAAAGATCCGGGATGCAAGCTGTTACAAATTTTTTTATCTGTCTACTGTAAGGTTCTGCTAAATCGCCAGATATTTCGCATCTATCACCCATTTTTGGTTTCCACTGGGTAAGGAATGCGACGATGAGAGGAGCTGATAAGTTGTCTTATAAACGATTGTTTTACTTTAGTCAGTTGAGCCATTGAGATAGGCGATAGCGAGAGTTGCGCATCATGAAGACGATCGTCAATTAGACGACCCACCATCTCCTCAATTTTTGTTGGCTCAGGAAGTGTGGCCCTAGATGCAGATTCGACAGCATCGGCAAGCATTACAACAGCCTGTTCGGCTGTTTTTGGAGGGGAACCTATATAGCGGAATGATGATTCACTAGTATTCGGATCAAGCTCTTTAGCTTTGTGATAGAAAAACCCGATTTTTGATGTGCCATGATGCGATTCGATAAAATCTGTAACCTCTCGAGGAATCCTGAACTGGTAACCCAATTCTCGGCCTTCAGTAACATGGTTAACAACTATGTCTTTTGAGTTTTCCGGTGAGAGCATATCATGTGGATTGTATCCACTCTGGTTTTCGATGAAATACTGAGGGTATTTTAGTTTGCCAATGTCATGATAGTAACCGCCAACACGAGCAAGCAAGCTGTTTGCATCTATCTCTTCACAAGCTATGGATGCTATGTTTCCAACCATAATCGAGTGTTGGTATGTACCTGGAGCTTCCATGAGTAGTTTTCGAAGAAGCGGATGATTAAGATCTGAAAGTTCAAGTAATCTGAATACTGTTGGGTGTGAGGTTACATACTCAAGCAAAGGTGTGGAAACTAAAGCAATGGCAAACTGAATTGTCGTTGAACCTAAAGCAATGCCCACCATCGAAAGCACAAGATATTTATCAAGGCTTGAGAACATGCCAAAACACATTGATGCAAGCAAAGTACCAGCAATACAGTATAGATAAACAATGAAAAAGTGTGTAAAACGCTTAACGGCTGGTAGCTTTAGAGATGTTGTGAAGCCAATAAATGCAAAACCAACTCCTAAAGCAATTGCCACAGTCCCTTGAACAGCCGAGGGACCAAATCCTCTAAACAAAGCTCCCATAGGCGCTAAAATTAGCATTATTGGGATGCTTATCTCTGAACCAAAGAAAATAGTTATCAACATTGCTACAAGAGGAATCGGAGCCAAAAACGGTGTTATAGGGACAAGGAAACGAGATCCTGTAAAGCATGCTATTGTTAAAAGAGCCAAAAGGAAAAGGTTGGTTTTTTGACTAAATATAATCTTTTTAGCATTCCAAGCGATTAGATAGAGAGCCAAGATAAGCAATATTGGCAACAGTGTAATGCCAATCCAAGTTCTAAAGTCACCTATATTCCTTGCTATGCCAAGATATTTTATAACACTGATATCCTCTGCTGTAATCGTATCTCCAGCCTTGATGATAATTTCGCCTTCGTCAATGGTTCTCATTACTGGCGCAACAGCATCTCTGGCTTCTTTTTTCCTACGGTTTGTTTCTAGATCATTTAAGAATTGATTTTGTCTTGCAAAAGAACGTGATATTTCCTCAACAAGATTCCTAGTCCACTCTGAACCTGGCATTTGAAGAACGATGGATTGTATAAGATTTGGAATCTGGGCAACCTCAAATTCGTTGATGCCATTATCAAAAAGAGTTGCTAATACATCAATAGATCCTTTTCGAACCGTCTCTATTTGAGCAGTGTTAGCGCCAGCCAGTTCAGTTAGAACAGAGGATTTGATAGTAATTTTGAGATTTTTAGCCACATCTACCCTAATAGCCTCTGCCCTTGCGGTCTCGGTTAGAAGACTGCTGTCATGTGAAGTGATAACTGAGTTACAAATATTGAATAATTCATCTATTCTTTTAAGCTCTTGGTTTTTTATTTCGAGATTAACATCATAGGCAATCGGAACCCTATTCTCTGCATCTTGCTGTTTTTCTTTGGTTTTTTCATCGTTAATTATGCCATCGCTCCTGGGGGAAACGATGTCATAAGGAGCAATCCCTCCTTCTTTAAGAATGAAGGCAAAACCCGGGAAGTAATATGACATGAGCGTTAAGAAAAACGCCACGAAAAGAACAATTCCACAAATCCAGACAGGAATGTTCTCAAAAAGTTTTGGTTTGATTGTTTTTTCCACCATAAGTTAAAAGGGGGTTTCTCAATTGAGAACCCCCTTAGTTCACCTAAACTCTCTTTGCTTTCTTAGCTCTCTTCTTTTTACGCTTGATAGATGGGGGAACGAAGTACTCCCTTTTCCTGATCTCTGCAAAAACACCGTCTTTTAGGCAAGCTTGTTGAAACCTATGGAACAGCGAATCGAACGACTCAATATCTTTACGTCTAACTTCCTGCATTTACTTCTCACCCCCTTTCTATTTTGGCGTTCCTATGTATTTTCCACCCAGGATGTGAATGTGGACATGAAGCACACTTTGACCAGCACTAGTCCCAGTGTTGATAATCGTCCTGTAGGAATCCTGAATACCTAACATTTTAGCGACTTTAGGAATCATAAGCAACATCTTTCCAGCAAGTACTGGATTGTCAAGTTCGTTGAGGCTCTCCAGATGCATTTTTGGCACTAAAAGGACATGTGTAGAGGCTGCTGGATTTATGTCATTAAAAATAATGAATTCGTCATCCTCAAAAATCTTTTTTGAAGGAATATCACCTTTTATTATTTTGCAAAACACACAATCACTCAACTGGCTTTTCCTCTGTGACAGATGATTTCTTTTCTTTAGGTTCAGGTGTAAACACCAGTGAGGCAGCTGGCCAGAAAGCCAGGAAGATAGTCAACGGCAACGACCATGATAATTTCTTCGTTATTAGATATTCAGCTGCAATTGAAATACCAGATACTAAAATCCAACCAACTGTTGCTCCAAGTATATTTGATTTCGTCCACTTCATAACAAGCATCCAGATCAAGTAGGCAAGAGGCCAAAGCATACAAGCTGGAGCAAGCAAGAGCGACCAGGTGAATGCATGAACTTGAAGAAAGTTTGAAAGCAATAACATCCCAGCTAACGCAATCGAGGCAACCAAGTGTTGAATGAAAGAAGGTCTTGTAAATGTAAAAATGGCAGATTCAATCGGCCATGCGGCAAATAATACCATTGCGCCCCAGAACCATGTGATGCCTTCACCCTCGTTTCTGTTTAAAAAGAAGGCCGCGACACACAACGCCACAAACCCTACAATCGAAATGATGAAGTTGAAATTCCTACTCTTCAATTCTCTCTCCAATCAAAATTTTTTCATCAAAACTAAAAACTTTGCATGTAACAAATTCACCGTTTATTGTGATCGGTGTCACACGAACGCGCATATAGGAACCAGAAAGTCCTTGAGATCCTGTTTCAACCAAAACCTGTACGTTCTTGCCTATCATACCAAGAAAACATTCTCTTGCAAGGGTTGCAGCTATTTTGTGTGACAAATCAACACGTTGTTTGAGAATAGCATGATTGACAGGTGTTAATTTAGCTGCGTTCGTCCCGGGGCGAGGTGAAAAAGGGAAGATATGGCACCTTGAAAATCTTGCTTCTTGCATCACTGAAACTGTTTTACCGAAATCTTTATCGGTTTCGCCGGGAAACCCAACGATTATGTCAGTTGTTACGGCAACATTCGGGTTTACAAGCCTGGCAGCGTTTACAAGGCTTAGGAAATGACTGCTGTCATAACCTCTATTCATAAGATCCAAAACCTTATCCGAACCAGACTGAAGAGGGAGATGAAGGTGTGGGGCAATCTTAGGAATTGAAAGTATTTTTTGCACAAGATCAGGCGTGAGGTGTCTTGCATTAATTGAAGAAAGTCTTATTCGCATCAATTTTGAAATTGTTGTCAGATCTTCTAACAAGCCTGGCAGATCTTTAAAATGACCTAGTTCAGTTCCACAAAGAACGACTTCTTTATGACCATACTCTACAAGGTCGGTAATTTCTTTTATGATTTCATCTTTTAATCTATCCTTAGGTTCACCCCGCAGGTATGGGACTATGCAATAACTGCAATAATTGGAGCAACCAAGCTGAATCATGACCATTGCGCGCGTGTGTTTTGAGAAAGTTTTGATTGTTTTTGGTATATTTAATGATGTTTTAAAAATATCTTGCAACTTTTCGAGATTTTCAGGATGTATTCGCTCAAAATCGGTAAAATCGTTTGATACACCAGTACATCCTGTTACAATAACTCTTTTATCCCGTTGTAGTTTTTTAGCCACTCGAAGAGCTTCTGCCTTCGCAGTGTCAGTAACCAGGCATCCATTTAGAAACACTATCTGAGCCTGATTAGGATGAGTTTCATCCAACCCAAAACTTAGAAGCGTCTCCCGAAGTAACTCTCCTTGGTATTGATTCACCTTGCACCCAAAGGTGATTATGGCAAAATTCAATTCATAGCCTCTATTTTTGCCAAAACCTCAGCAAGAGCAACCACGGGTGCCAACTCAGCTCTTAGGATTCTAGGTCCAAGCGTTACTGGAATGAAACCAAATCCCTTGGCCATTTCAATTTCAGCATGCTCTAATCCACCCTCAGGTCCTGTTGAGATCGTTATCTCTTTATCATCCTTATTCACAGTCGAGGATATTAATAAATCTCGTTCAAGCTCCCAAGGAATCATTTTGACACCAACACCCAAGCTCAAAGCTTCTCTAAGCGCAATCGGTCCTTCTATTTTTGGGACAATTTCACGAGAAGCAAGTTCTGAGGCCATTTTTGCCAATTTGCAAAGGTTTTCAATCTTTTTCTCCCAACGATCCTTTGGATGGTGACTTTGTGTGCGAGCGCTTTGTGCCAGGATTATTCTTGAAACACCAAGTTGTGTTGCAGATTCGACAATAAAACTCAACTTGTCAAGCCTTGGAATGCACTGGATGAGTGTTATATTGGCAGACGATTCAGTGCTGGCATTTATTTTTTCTATTATCTCAAAATGCGCTATTTTTAACTTTGTGTCAATCTGTCTAATTCTAGCTTTAAATCTTTGCCCTAAACCTTTTATCAACTCGACTTCGTCACCTATGGATAACCTCAGGACATTGATTGCATGGTGAAAGTCACCATCTTTGAGAATCGAATCACCTTCGTTGTAGAAACGATGCATTAATCTCTCTTTAATTCTCTCTCGAGTTTTTTGGACAATGCCATCAAAATACTGAACATAAGAGGATAATTCATCCTCAATGGACCAATTAGTGAAAGCACCCCTATGGCATCGTCAATTTGGTAAGGTGTGCCAATGTAGGCAATGTCTTCTAGCTCAGGATGCCTGCTCTCTGAACCTAAAACCACATCAAGCCTGCCTTTGGTCATTGTGTCAAGAAGCATATCTTTGAGAGGATCTTGAATGGCTAAAGATTGCATGAGTGTTATTATTCGATCTGGTTGTGCCAGATCTGGACTAAGCAAAAGTCTGTGAGCGCCTTCGAGGTAGATTCTTACAGCCTCCCTTGATGATACTTCACGAATGAGCTGAAGCACGTTTAAGATGAGGTCTTTTTGAACACCAAGGTCAGGGGACTCAAGAACAACCTCCGACAAAATTTGTACTGGTGTCCAAGTAAGTTTGTGGTCTAGCTTTGCAAAAATCATCCGTGACAGGTCATCTAAAAACTCTTGTTCTGGCAATTGGGCTAGTGTTAGAATAAATTCTCTGATGTCTTCAGCATTTACTACCACCACCAATAAAACCATATTTGGTGGTATGCCAAGCAAGTGAATAGACTTTATTTTAAGTTTTCGAGCCAAGGGGAATAAGACAATCGAAGCCATCCTTGTATGCTCTGAAAGCGTTATTGATACAGCACGAAGAACAGCTTCTAAGCGACGATGTTCAGGAAATTCGAAAGATAACTCTGCAGGCTTAAGTTTTTCCGATTCTGACAGGCGGTCAATGTAAAGCCTGTATGCTCTGTAGCTTGGAATTCGACCGGCTGAAATGTGAGGACGAAGTATGTAGCCATCTTCTTCAAGTTTAGAAAGCTCAGCCCTGACAGTTGCCGGTGAAACCTTGTATGGCATCTTGACCGTAATCTCATCGGATGAAATAGGTTCGCCTTTTTCGATATACAACGCAACTAGAATTGTCAGGATGAGGTCAGACCTTGATATTCCACCTTTTATTGTCATTGCCTTAATTTTAAGTCAACAATTGAGAACTTGTGTTAAGAAGACATCAATTTTTTAGCTTCTTTAAGATTTGTTGTTGACTTGGCTGGTTACGGCATTTACATTAAAAAGTACCGATATGCATCGGGGTGCCGGAAGGCTGAGAGAGGTTTCCTCAACCCGTAAAACCTGATCTGGGTAATGCCAGCGCAGGGAATGTCCTTCCCCCCTCCGAAATAAAAAGGAGGATCTGAAATGTCTTATGTTTCAGGGAACAAAGGTTCCAAACGTCTGAGTGGCTGGATTTGGGTTTCTGTAATCGTCTGTTTAATCTTGGTTTTTATTGTTTTGGCTTTGGTTTTGCAAGACAAAGTGCCTTGGTTCAAGGAGATAATTACGAATATATCAGGATATTTTGCAAGTCTTAACTCATGGATTGCTGTAATTGTTTCTTTTGTCATTTTGGCTGGAATTTCTTTGTTTATATATTTCGCATCGAAGGAGAAATGGGAGACGTCAACTATTGCTGAAATCGGAATCGCCTGCGCTTTATCGTTAATCCTTGGCTATTTTAGAATTTTCCGGATGCCAGAAGGTGGTTCAGTCTCATTGGCAATGCTTCCTGTTGTTGTTGTGGCTTTAAGGAAAGGAACAATGGCAGGTGTTGCCTGTGGTGTTATTGCCGGACTGCTTCAATATCTTCCTGATCCATTCTTTCTAAATCCTCTCCAGTTTTTGCTTGATTATCCAATGGCTTGGGGAGCGCTTGGTTTTGCTGGTTTTGCCGTTGACCTTAAACGTCCAAAACTCCTCCCTTGGGTTGTTGGCATTCTTTCTGCTATGGTTTTGGCTGTATTCATTTATGGTTTAGTATTTGATTCAGTTATGTATTGGGATCAACTTCTGGCATTGGGAATAGCCCTTCTTTTCCTTTTGCCTGGATTGTTTCTGCTCAAGAACGGTTGGCCTAGAATGGTAGCCGGTCTTTGCCTTGGAGCATTTGGCAGATTTGCGCTGCATTTTTTGTCTGGCGTTTTCTATTTTGTGAGTTTCAAGATTGGAACTGGATGGGAGAATTATGGAGCTTTTGCCTATGTTGCACTCTACATCGCTTCCCACCTTGTCTTTGAAACACTAATTTGTGGCATCACCATTGTCCCGCTGATTCGAACGCCAGTTGTTTGGAATAAGACCAGTTCGAATCAGTAAACTTAAAACACAATCCAAGAGTATTTGTCCTATGGTGGCAGATACTCTTGGAGGTTTGCTGTAAATCAAAATATTATCTTATAAACATTCTATAAATTCATCTATATTTTTATATTTTAGGTTCGCCCATATTTTAATTATTTTATTTAATGTTAATTCTAAAATTTTATCAATATCTATA
>Ga0209254_10004982_pt1 | contig 12205 bp, 6 predicted proteins | sample FrelakmetDIP11DI_FD_187148 | JGI IMG/M metagenome (GOLD analysis project Ga0209254, IMG submission 187148) | Freshwater lake sediment microbial communities from the University of Notre Dame, USA, for methane emissions studies - DIP11 DI (SPAdes)... | ecosystem: Environmental > Aquatic >...
GCCAGGATACTGCGCCCACGCGATTCGCGACCCTGGTTGTGGGGCGAACCGTTGTTGCGGCTATGGTAGCAGCAAGGGCCCCAAGGGGCGAAAAGGACCGCGGCTCACCCCAGCACCCGGCGGGGTGCCGCCTGCTCAACCCGGATTGGTGAGTCAGGTCCGGGCGGGTCCGGAACAGGCGTCAGAGCCGATTCATGGTGGGGATCGCTAGCCGGGATCCCCGGCCGACGCGGGGTCCGGATTGCCCCGCAACGACCGTGACGGCTCCTCAGGCTGGACCTCGAGGCTCAGGGCGGTGCTCGGCATCGAACCCGCGGGCAGAGGTTGTTCGGATTTCGGCTGGCCCTGCGCTGGGGACTCGGTTGTCCGCGCCTGCCTGGGTGCGGCCGTCTCGGGTGGTGCGGGCTGCTCCGGCGGCCCTTTGGGCTCCGGGAAGCGCACCCGGATCGGGCTTGCGGGGCCCTTGAAGGCGCGCTCCAAGGCCTGGTCCCGCCCATAGAGGTCCCTCCGCAGGGCGATCGTTCCGTCGGCGTCCGCCTTGGCGGTGAGGTAGTAGAGGATGACCGGCAGGTGATCATCCAGGTGGACATAGCGGGTCTGGCTGGTGGCCAGGGTACGGTTAATCCCCGCCTGATCCCAACGCGGCTTGTTTAGGATGACCTCCGCGAGCTTGAGGGGGTTCTGAACCCGCACACAGCCATGGCTGTAGGCGCGCGTGCCGTGGCTGAAGAGCCCCTTGCTCGGCGTATCGTGGAGGTAGATGGCATGCCCATTGGGGAACATGAATTTCACCCGTCCCAGGGCGTTGTTGGGGCCCGCCTCCTGGATGATGCGGTAGCGCCGGTGGTCGCTGATGTTGCCGCCGCTCACGGTGCGCCCGGTCTGGCGATCCACCACCTTGTAGCGCTTCGAGACCCCGCGCATCTTCTTCTGGATCGAGGGGGGAACGGTCCAGGTGGGGTTGAAGACCAGATGCTCCAGTTCGTCTCGAAAGCTCGGGGTCTGCTGCTCCGGTGTGCCGACCACGGCCCGGGTGCTCCAGGCGACCTCACCGTCACGCACCACATGGACCATGAAGCCCGCCACGTCCACCAACACGTAGTCCGGCGGCAGGTCGTCATAGAACCAGCGCATGCGCTCCAGATTGATGCGGATCCTGTCCGCCCTGGTCGGATCATAGGGTCGATTGAGGGCGGCGAGGGTGGCGGACCCCACCACCCCGTCGGCCCCGAGTCCGGACCGGCGCTGGAAGGCGCTCACCGACTCCGCCAACGCGGCGTCGAAGAGGTCCGGCTCCGCCGGCTCTGCTGCATTCGGGTGCCCCAAGGCGCGCAACCGCTCCCGCAACTGGCTCACCCGCGCGTCCCGGGTGCCGAGGCCCAGGGGCCTTCCCCCAGGGATGGGCGCTAGTTCCCCCAGGTGCTCGGCGGCGAGGTGCTCATGCAGGACGCCCCTCAACTGCTCGTAGAAGTAAGGTTTGGGGGCGAGCGCGGCGAGTCGGGCCGCCGGGTCCGCGGCGGACAGGACGGCCTCCATGCCCTCCACCAGCGTATCGGCGGGAATTGGTGGGCGGTGGTTCCAGGCGGGGTTGACCGCGACCGGATCGAGCTTGCCGAAGCGGATGTGGTGGACATAACGCAGTAGGGCGTCCGTGAGGCGCAGCTCGGCGCTCACCCGCTCCCTAGGGGGAAGCTGGTCGAGGGCACCGGGTCGCGCCAGGGCGCGGAGGGTTGCGACGTGGAAATCCTCCGGTCGCAGGCCGTGGCTGGTGCTCTGCTCGGCGGCATGAAGCAGGGCCTCGACCTGTTCCGGCCGGGTCCAACCGGGCCTGTGGCCCCGGGCGCTGTAGAGCGCCGCGATCAGAGGAGGCGAGAGGAGGGCGACGCCGTCCACGGAGGCGGAGGGGGCCTCCCTTAGTGACTCCGCCGTTCCGCGCAGCAGGGCGTCGCCACCGACGAGGCCTGGCGCCAGGGCGAATAGGTAGAGCGCGCATGCGATGGGGCGTCTAAACAGCATACCCCCTCCGATGGATACCAGGGTCCGAGATCATAGTGGCGCGCCGCATTATACTGAGGCGGCGCCCCGCCGTGGCCTTTCATTGATAGCCTAATCCGGCCGAGGTGGTTCCGTTGGCGGTCTGGGTCACAGGCGAAACAGAAAGTCCCCCCTCAACATTCCCCCAGCAGTTGCACGCGACCCTGATCGTCCAGGGCCTCGAGCCGAACAGTAAAGCCCCAGAGCCGTCGGATGTGACGCAGCATCTCGTCGACGGACTCCCCGAGCGGGCGGCGATTGTGGCGGAAATGCCTCAGGGTGAGTGAGCGGTCCCCGCGCCGGTCCACGTTGAAGACCTGGATGTTGGGCTCGCGGGTGCCCAAGTTGTATTGTTCGGCCAAAGCCTGCCGAAGGGTCCGGTAGCCCTGCTCCTCATGGATCGCGGTGACCTCGATGGCCTCTTCCCGGTCATCGTCGCGAATGGCGAACAGGTGGAGCTCCCGCATCAATGTGGGAGAGAGGAACTGGGCGATGAAGCTCTCATCCTTAAAGTTGCGCATGGCGAAGTCGAGGACCTTTCGCCAGTCTTGGCCCGCGATCTCGGGGAACCATTCCCGGTCCTCGGCGGTGGGTTCCTCGCAGATGCGGCGGATGTCGCGCATCATGGAAAAACCCAGGGCATAGGGGTTGATTCCGCTGTAATAGGGGGCGTCGAAGGGGGGTTGGAAGACGACTCCGGTATGGGATTGGAGAAACTCCATCATGAAGCCGTCGGTGACCATGCCCTCGTCGTAAAGCTGGTTGAGCAGGGTATAGTGCCAAAACGTGGCCCAACCCTCGTTCATCACCTGGGTCTGGCGCTGGGGGTAGAAATACTGGCTGACCTTCCGCACGATGCGCACGATCTCCCGCTGCCAGGGCTCGAGCAGGGGGGCATTCTTCTCGATGAAATAAAGCAGGTTCTCCTGGGGCTCGGGGGGCCACCGGGCATCTTGCCGTTGCGCCTCCTCTCCGTCATGTCCCGGGATGGTGCGCCACAGGTCGTTGACTTGGGATTGGAGGTATTCGGCCCGTTCCTGCTGGCGCCGTTGCTCCTCCGCCATGCTTAAGGGGGAAGGGCGCTTGTAGCGGTCCACCCCGTGATTCATCAAGGCGTGACAGGAGTCCAGCAGGAGCTCCACCTCGGCCTGGCCATAGCGCTCCTCACAGCTCGCGATGTACTTCCTGGCGAAGACCAGGTAGTCGATGATGGCGTCGGCGCTGGTCCAGGTGCGAAACAGATAATTGCCCTTGAAGAAGCTGTTGTGACCATAGCAGGCGTGGGCAATCACCAGGGCCTGCATCGGCAGGGTATTCTCCTCCATGAGGTAGGCGATACAGGGATCGGAGTTGATCACGATCTCATAGGCGAGCCCCATCTGACCGCGGCGGTAGGTCTGCTCCGTGCTGACGAATTGCTTGCCGAACGACCAATGATGGTAGCTGATGGGGAGCCCAACGGAGGAGTAGGCGTCGATCATCTGCTCCGAGCTGATCACCTCGATCTGATTGGCGTAGGTGTCTAGCCCGTAGACCCCGTGGGCCAGGCGACCGATCTCCCGGTCGAAGCGCTCCAGCAAGGGGAAGGACCACTCGGAGGAGTCCGAGATGATGTGCTTGGTCATGCACTTTGCCTCTTGAACAGCTCCCTGAATACCGGAAAGATGTCCTCCGCGCCGCCGATCTCGCGCATGGCGAAATGCTTGTGGGCGGCCGCGACCTCTTGATAGGCATACCACAGGCTTTGGTGTTGACGCGGCGTGATCTCCACATAGGCGAAATAACGCATCAGTGGCAACAGCCGCTCCGCCAGGATGTCGCGGCACACCGCCGAGTCCGAGTCCCAATTGTCACCGTCCGAGGCCTGCGCGGCATAGATGTTCCAGACGTTGGGGTCATAGCGCTCGCGGAGGATCTCGTCGGAGAGATTGAGGGCGCTGGATACCACGGTCCCGCCGGTCTCCCGGGAGTAGAAGAATTCCTGTTCATCCACTTCCTGGGCGACCGTATGGTGGCGAATGAAGACTACCTCGATCTTGTCGTAATTGCGTTTGAGAAAGAGATACAGGAGAATGAAAAAGCGCTTGGCGAGGTTCTTGCGTACTTGATCCATGGAGCCCGAGACGTCCATGATGCAGACCATGACGGCCTTGCTGGTGGGTTCCGGCAGTCGGGTGAAGCTCTGATAGCGCAGGTCGAAGGTGTCAATGAACGGCAGGGCGGCGAGACGGGTCTTCTGTCGGTCGATCTCTTCGCGAAGAGCAAGCACCCGCGGGTCGTCCTCGGGGACCCCGGCAACGAGCAGGGCCTCGAGCTCTGCCTCCAATTCCCGCACCTTGGCCTTGTAGGGGGCCCCCAGGGCGGTGCGCCGGGCCACGGCGCCCTTGAGTGAGCGCACAATGTCGATGTTTGCGGGGGCGCCATCAGTCCTGTACCCGGCGCGGACCGTTTTGAACTCAGTGCTCCCGATCAACTGGTTGCGCACCAGGTTGGGAAGCTCCAGGTCATCGAACAACAGGTCCAGAAACTCCTCGCGGGAGAGCTCGAAGACGAAGTCGTCCTCTCCGCGTCCCCCTTTGCCCGCCCGTCCCTGACCTCCCCCGCCGCCTCCGCCCCCTTCAGGCCGGCTGATGCGATCACCGGGCATGAAATCCTTGTTACCCGGGTGGACCATGTCGCGGGTGCCGCCCGGCCCGTGGTGGAACACCGGCTCGGAGATGTCCTTGGACGGGATCCCCACCTTCTCACCCGAGTCCACGTCGGTGATGCTGCGCTGGTTCACCGCGTCCGCCACGGCGCGTTTGAGCTGGGTCTTGTAGCGCTTCAAGAAGCGCTGGCGGTTGACCGCGCTTTTGTTCTTGCCGTTGAGACGTCTGTCGATGAAGTGGGACATGTAAGCTTGCTGCGCTTTCCTGGCTGGTCTGTTGGCCCAATCGGCTGAGGCTGGTCGAGCAGCTCTCTAGTGCTAGTGTCGAGTCGCGAGTAGCGAGTGCCGAGGAAGAGGGCCGGTACCTCGGCCCTCGCTACTCGCCACTCGCTACTTCCTCATTGCGCCTTCCGCACCCGCAGGTACCACTCCGACAGCAGCCGAACCTGCTTCGCCGTATAGCCCTTATCGGTCATCCGATCGACGAACTGGTCATGCTTCTTGCGGTCATCCGCGGATGCCTTGGCATTGAAGGAGATCACCGGAAGCAGCTCCTCCGTGTTGGAGAACATCTTCTTTTCGATGACCACCCGCAGCTTCTCGTAGCTGGTCCAGCGTGGGTTGGCCCCGGCATTGTTGGCGCGGGCCCGCAACACGAAGTTCACGATCTCGTTGCGGAAGTCCTTGGGGTTGGAGATGCCCGCGGGCTTCTCAATCTTTTCTAGCTCCTCGTTCAGGCCCGCCCGGTTCATCATCTCGCCGGTGTCCGGATCACGGTATTCCTGATCCTGGATCCAATAGTCCGCGAACGTCACATAGCGGTCGAAGATATTCTGACCGTACTCCGCGTACGACTCCAGATAGGCGGTCTGCAGCTCCTTGCCGATGAACTCCGCGTAGCGGGGGGCCAGGTACTGCTTCAGGTAGCTCAGATACCGTTCCTGGACCTCCGGGGGCAGCTGCTCCCGAGCAATCTGCTTCTCCAGCACGTACAGCAGGTGGACCGGGTTGGCGGCCACCTCTGTATGGTCGAAGTTGAACACCTGGGACAGGATCTTGAAGGCGAAGCGGGTGGAGATCCCACTCATCCCCTCGTCCACTCCGGCATAGTCCCGGTACTCCTGGACCGATTTGGCCTTGGGGTCCGTGTCCTTGAGGTTCTCGCCGTCATAGACCCGCATCTTGGAGTAGATGCTGGAGTTCTCGGGCTCCTTGAGCCGCGTCAGGACCGAGAACTGGGCCATCATCTCCAGGGTGCCTGGCGCGCAGGGGGAGGCGGCGAGCGAGCTGTTACGCAGGAGCTTCTCATAGATCTGCTTCTCCTCGCTGACCCGCAAGCAATAGGGGACCTTGACGATGAAGACGCGGTCGAGGAAGGCCTCGTTGTTTTTATTATTTCGGAAGGACTGCCACTCGGACTCGTTGCTGTGGGCCAGGATGATGCCCTGGAAGGGCAGGGCCGAGAGCCCCTCGGTCCCGTTGTAGTTCCCCTCCTGGGTGGCGGTCAGCAGGGGATGCAGCACCTTGATGGGTGCCTTGAACATCTCGACGAACTCCATGATCCCTTGATTGGCCCGGCACAGGGCGCCCGAATAGCTGTAGGCGTCCGCGTCGTGCTGGGCGAAGCGCTCCAGCTGGCGGATATCGACCTTGCCCACCAGGGAGGAGATGTCCTGGTTGTTCTCGTCGCCCGGCTCCGTCTTGGCGATGGCCACCTGCTCGAGAATCGACGGGTAAAGCTTCACCACCTTGAACTGGGTGATGTCGCCCTTGTACTCCTGAAGACGCTTGACGGCCCAAGGCGACATGATGCTACGCAGGTAGCGTACTGGGACACCGTAATCCTCCTCGAGGATGGGGCCGTCCTCCTCCGGCGAGAAGAGCCCCAAGGGGGACTCGAAGACCGGCGACCCCTGGATGGCATAGAAGGGCACCTCCTCCATGAGCTCCTTGAGTTTCTCCGCCAGGGATGACTTGCCCCCGCCCACGGGCCCCAGCAGATATAGGATCTGCTTCTTTTCTTCCAGGCCCTGGGCGGAATGCTTCAAGTAGGAGACCAGGTGCTCGATGGACTCCTCCATCCCATAGAACTCCGCGAAGGCTGGATAACGCCGAATCATCTTGTTCTGGAAGATGCGGCTGAGACGGGGATCGTCTCGGGTGTCCACGACTTGCGGATCGCCAATGGCCATCAGGAGGCGCTCGGCGGCGCCGGCGTAGACGCTGGGGTCGTCCTTGCAGAGTTGCAGATACTCGTCCAGGCTCAAGACCTCCTCGCGGGAAGCCTCGTAACGGGCCTGGTAGCGCTCGAAGATCGACATAGAAATACCTCGCTCGAATGCTGCGGTCGCTCGCCGCAACTTGTAAGGATGCGGACGGTCGCGGCCCTACCTTTGGGATTCTAGGCTGGCCAGGTCGGGAAGGGGCCTATCCCGCTTGATTTAGCCCGACTAACGCAAGGACCGGGCCACGACCCAGACCCTCAATCGCCTCGCCCCCACGCGCAGGGATGATGGTGCCCGACGCGCCAAAAGGAAACAGTGGAAGGCCCGAGTCCGATCAAGGTCGCACCATCGCGGTGCGACTCAACGCCCCAGTCTGGCCGCCGCCCTGCGGTCGGGCGACGAAGGCTCGCTGGGGTTTACCGCGCCTTTAGAACGCCCTAGTTGAAACAGGTTCAGGCGAGGGTTTCGGCACGAGCGCACTGTTGGTGTGCAAACGACCTTGGGACCTGTGGATTGAGAGTAGCAACAAGCGTCGAGGCGTTGCCAGTGCTGCCAAGGACCGGCCGGCGGACGGCTGGGGTTTGCCGACCAAGATGCCGGGTGATGACGCATGCCGCAGTCGCCGGATCTGGCCCCGCGAGGGCCCGGCGCCGGGCGATCAGGTATGACGCCGGCGGCCGGCAAGATCCTTCAGGCGCGCACGCCCTCGACTTAGGGCGCCTGAAAAGGTGTCGAAGAGGCCTTGACCGTGCGGTGCCGGGTGTCCCTCTGGGAGGCCCCATGACCGTTCATCGGACTCCGTCAGGGACACGCGCTCCAGCAGCTCGCCGAACAGGTCGGCGGAGAGCGGCGGGCTGAACAGGGGTCCCTGGGCCTCGTCGCAGCCAGCCTCCCGCAGGAACTGCAGCTGTCCCGGGGTCTCCACGTCCTGGGCGAGCACCTTGAGCCCGAGACCATGGCCCAAGGCGATCATGGCCGAGACCACGGCCACCGCGTTTGCATCGCTCGCCAGATCCCGAAGTAGGGCGCCGGCAAGCTTCAGGCGCGTGAGCGGAAAGCGCCTGATCTGGGTCAGGGAGCTCAGGCCACTACCAAAGTGGTCGAGGGCGATGCGAATGCCCAGGTGTCGGATCCGCTCACAAGCCTTGAAGACCTGCTCTGGACAATCAATAAGTGCCGACTCCCCGAGCTCCAGCTCGAGACCGTCCCCAAACCTGCCCCGGTGGTCCAGCAGCATCGCCAGCAGTCGCTCCAGATGCGGGGCCCGCAGCTGGACCGCGGAGAGGTCGATGCTGACGCGCAGCGCGTCCATCTTGGTGCGCCAGCCGGAGGTCTGGTCCGCCACCTGATTCAGCGCCCAGTGCTCGAAGGGGACGATGAGCTCGGTCTTCTCCGCCAGGCTCAGGAAGAGCCCAGGGTCGACCGGCCGCTGTCCAGGCCGCCGCCATTGCAGCAGGGCCTCGCAGCCCAGGACCCGGAAACCCTGCAGCGCCACTTGGGGCTGATAGAGGACCTCGAGCTCCTGGCGCTCCAGGGCCCGGCGCAGCTCCGCCTCCAGGGTATTGCCTTCCCGGTAGCGCGCCCAGATCGCCGCCGAGTGAAAGCGAAATCCGTTGCGCCCGCCCCGCTTGGCCTCGTACATGGCCGCGTCGGCGCAGGCGAGCAGGCCCTCGGAGTCGATGGCGTCCTTCGGGAACAGGGCGATGCCGATGCTCGCCCCCACCCGGATCTCCCGGCCGTCCTCGACGAAGGGGGTCTCGGCCAGTCGCCGCAGGATGTTGGAGGCGATCTGGCCGGCGGCCTGATCCCGTTTGAGATCCGGCACCAGGATGGTGAACTCGTCGCCCCCCAAGCGCGCCACCAGGTCCGTTTGCCGAACGGCCCCCCGGAGCTGGTCTGCCACGAACTGGAGGAGGCGATCCCCGACGCTGTGTCCCAGGGTGTCGTTGATGTCCTTGAAGCGGTCGAGGTCCAGATAGAGCAGGCCGAGCAGGCGCTTTTCCCGTCGCGCGCCGACCAGTGACCGGCTGAGTTGCTCCAGCAAGCTCACCCGGTTGGCCAATCCGGTGAGGCTGTCGTTGTAGGCAAGTTGGCGCAGCTCGTGTTTCGCCTCTTCATGACTCGTCATGTCCGCGACCATGCAGACATAGTGCGTCACCGCCCCCTGGGTATCGCGGATCGCGTTGATGATCACCCACTGGGTATAGGGCTCGCCCGAACGGCGACGGCTCCACACCTCCCCCTGCCAATGGCCGAAACGGTGGAGTCGATCCGCGACCGTCGGGTCCGCCTCCTGCTGGTCCCAGTTCGGGCGGAACACGTCGGGGATCTCCCCCAGGATCTCGTCGGCCCGGAAGCCCGTGATGTAGGTAAAGGCCGGGTTGACGGCGACGACGCGATGGGCTGCGTCCGTGACGACGATGCCCTGGGCGGTGTGCTCGACCACGCTGGCCGCCAGGGCCAATCCCTCCTCGAGCTCCCGGAGCCCCGAGCCGTCGAGCAGGGCGGCACGCAGCGGACCCTCGGCGGTGTCGCCAATGTTCAGGGTCGCAACATGCATCGGCAGGGTCCCTTGCTCGGGACCGAACAGCTCGAGCTCGCAGGCGTCGAAGCACTCACCCGAGGCCAGACGCTTCAGGTGCCGGTGCAGGTCGGGGATGCTCGATGGTTCGCAGAACGCGGCGAGGCTCTTGCCGCGGAGCTCGGACGGGTCGCGTCCCAAGATGGCCGCCGCCATGGCGTTGGCACGCTGGATGTGCCCCTCGAGGTCCATAACCAGGACACCCACCGGGGAGCGCTCGAACAGGTCCCGGAAGCGCTCGACGTCTCGCTCGAGATCCGCCGCATCGCTGCGCGGGGCGCTTTGGGGGCCAAGGGAGCGAGCCAGCTGTCCGGTCAGAATGGCGTGGTCGGCGAGGGCGGCGGATCCCTGGGCGAGCGCATCGATCCGTGCCGTTGCGGACCAGGCCCGCGGGCGGAGCGTGACGACATTGGAGCTGCTGGCCCGCATCGGCCGAGTCCTGCCTTCAGTCCCAAACTCGGGCCGTCCTTCGGCGTCCGAGCCATGCCTGACCAGCGGTTGGATGGCTGGTGCTTGTGTTGAAGATGAGAATAGTAGCCGACGCCGACGAGCGCCGCGATGGGTTTCACAGGCTCCCGTCGCGGGACTCCGGATGCCCCAAGTGGGCCCTTGTTCACAGGCGACGGGGGCTGTAGAGGACGCCCTCGATCTCCCGCACCATCGGCGTGATGGACGTCGGCGTGATGGACGTGACCGCAGATCTTCCCATCGACCTCCCGGCGACGGGCCTCCAGTGCCAGCACCTGCTCGAAGTTGCCGATGGAGCGTTCGACGTCCGCCATTCCGTTCATGCCCTCCTTGAAGGACGTTCGCGCTATGCTGCTGGAACTCTGTTGCGGGCTGATTGACGGTCGGTGAAAAAGCCTTGAAATTTCCGGCAAATAGCGGGATCTGGCTCGTCATTTTCTCGCGATGACGTCGGTCTTGCGCCTGAGCCATCGTGCCTACGGCGGGGAGACGCCGGCATCCCTGCCTGTGCTGCTGATCCACGGGTTGTTCGGGGCCTCGTCCAACTGGAACGGCATCGCCCGCCGGCTCGTTGGGCAGCGCCGGGTCCTGGTCCCCGACCTACGCAACCACGGCGACTCCCCCTGGGACGGGCGGATGGATTATCCCGCCATGGCCGGCGACCTGGTGGCTCTGCTCGACGAGCAGGGGATCGAGCGGGCCCACCTGGTGGGCCATAGCATGGGAGGCAAGGCCGCCATGTGGCTGGCCCTGATGGAGCCGGAGCGGGTGGGCAGCCTGGTGGTGGCCGACATGGCTCCGGTGTCCTATGGGAGCCGTTTCGAGGGTCTGATCTCTGCCCTGTCTGACCTTCCATTGAACGCCCTGCGCGACCGCCGGGACGCAGACCAACGCCTCAGCGGGGCCATCGTCTCGCCGGCGGTGCGGGGCTACCTGTTGCAGAATCTGGTGGGGGATGGGGCGGGCCACTGGCGCTGGCGATTGAACCTGCCGGTGCTTGCCGCCGCCCTCCCGGACATTCTGGACTTTCCTGATCCCGGGGGCCGGCAGTTTCCAGGTCCCACCCTGTTCCTCTACGGCAGCCGATCCGATTACCTGACCGGCGAGGCGCTGCCGCGCATCCGCGCGCTCTTCCCCCTGGCGCGACTACGCTCCATCCCCAACGCCGGACACTGGGTCTACGCGGACCAGCCCCAAGCCTTCAGCGCCGCCGTCAACGGGTTTCTCAAGGACTGAGGCCGCGTTTTATACTCCTCCCTTTTCCGCGAATCGGGAGCGCAACTCATGGCCCAGGGCGAGAGCAAAATCAAGAAGGTCGTACTGGCCTACTCCGGCGGCCTCGATACCTCCGTCATCCTGCGCTGGCTCCAGGAGAACTATGGCTGCGAGGTGGTGACCTTCACCGCCGACATCGGTCAGGGGGAGGAACTGGAGCCGGCCCGCGCCAAGGCGCAGGCCGCGGGGGTCAAGGAGATCTACATCGATGACCTGCGCGAGGAGTTCGTGCGGGACTTCGTCTACCCCATGCTGCGGGCCAACGCACTCTACGAGGGGGAGTACAAGCTCGGCACCTCCATCGCCCGGCCCCTGATCGCCAAGCGCCTGGTGGAGATCGCGGTAGAGACCGGCGCGGACGCCATCTCCCACGGGGCCACCGGCAAGGGCAACGACCAGGTCCGCTTCGAGCTGACCGCTTATGCTCTGAAGCCCGACATCCAGATCATCGCCCCCTGGCGGGAGTGGGACCTGCTGTCGCGGGAGAAGCTACTCGCCTATGCGGAGCAGCATGGCATCCCGGTGGAGATGAAGCGCGATGGCACCAAGTCTCCCTACTCCATGGATGCCAACCTGCTGCACATCTCCTACGAGGGCTATGACCTGGAGGACCCCTGGGTGGAGCCGGGTGCCTCCATGTGGCGTTGGACCCGGGCCCCCGAGGACGCCCCGGACCGGCCCACCGAGATCACCCTGAGCTTCTCCAAGGGCGACTGCGTGGCCATCGACGGCCAGGCCCTGACCCCGGCGGCCCTGCTGGCGCAGCTCAACCGCATTGGCGGGGAGAACGCCATCGGGCGGGACGACATTGTCGAGAACCGCTTCGTGGGCATGAAATCCCGGGGCTGCTATGAGACCCCCGGCGGGACCATCCTGCTCAAGGCCCACCGGGCCATGGAGTCACTCACCCTGGACCGGGAGGCGGCCCACCTCAAGGACGAGCTGATGCCCCGCTACGCGAGCCTGGTCTACAAC
>Ga0209254_10004983_pt1 | contig 12203 bp, 7 predicted proteins | sample FrelakmetDIP11DI_FD_187148 | JGI IMG/M metagenome (GOLD analysis project Ga0209254, IMG submission 187148) | Freshwater lake sediment microbial communities from the University of Notre Dame, USA, for methane emissions studies - DIP11 DI (SPAdes)... | ecosystem: Environmental > Aquatic >...
GGTTAATGATACAGTAAAATCGGCACATTGCCTCTATACGTGCAATGCAGATGGCTCGGGCATCAGGCAGATAACATTCAGCCCTGATGATAATCTTGCCACAACAGTATTAAAAGATGGCCGCCTGCTTACAGTTAAACACCAGGTACTGCCGGTTCAGGGTGCTCCAATGCTGGCAGTTATGCGGCCTGACGGTACAAAAGCTGAAAAGTTCTACTCTGGTCCGGGTAATGGCATATACCTGAACCGTGCACATGAAACTGATGATGGCAGGGTAATATTTGCTGAATCTGACAGTGAAAGCAGTGCCAGATTCAGATTGGTTTCAATAAGCTATAACAGGCCCTTGCATTCAAGAACTGACCTGACATCATCGGTCCCCGGGAATTTTTATAATGTACTTCCACTCCGGCCCGACAAATATCTTGTTTCCTACCGTAAATCAGATTCAGATCGTTTTGCGCTTTATGAGTTTAATCCTGAAAAGGGATCACTCGGGCCGGCAGTATTTAATGATCCTGATTATCATATACTTGATATCGTCAGGGTCAAACCGCATGAAAGACCAAAAAAACTTCCAAGTGAAGTGGATATGCAGGTGAAAACAGGTTTGCTTTTATGCCAGGATATTAATTTCAAAGATCCTTTTCTTCCGGATAATTCCACTGCCCTGAGAAAAGCCCTGAAGATTGAGGTGCTGGGTATTGATACAACCTATGGAGTTGTTGATGTTGAAAAAGACGGTTCATTTCAGCTGAAAGTCATGGCAGATAAACCTTTCCGTATCAGAACACTTGATAAAGACGGCAATGCTGTCGGCGGTCCATGTTCCTGGTTATGGTTGCGTCCGAATGAACGGCGGGGGTGTATAGGATGCCACGAAAACCCTGAGCTGGCTCCTGAAAATATTGTTTCACTTGCAGTTAAAAAATCACCGGTTATTATACCAGTTCATATAACTGATGTTAAAGAGAAGCTGGTAGAACTTGAATAGTATGGGAAGATTCGTAAAAATTATTATACCGGCAGCAATCCTAGTTATTCTTGGTGTTGTAATTTATAAGCCTTATCACCGGTGGGCCAGGGAACATGTCAATAATCTGACTGCTACCAATGACCATCCGCTGAAATGCGCACCTTGCCACCTTTATATTCAAAAATCAGGTTTTATTTCAAAGATGGTCAATGCGAAATACTATTCGCCATTTAATCTGGCACCGTCACCTGATGGAAAATACCTTTATGTGGTTGCAGAGGAAGGCAATGCATTACTGGTGGTTAACACTGAAAAGAACAAAGTCACAAAGGAGATTAAGGTAGGTGTCCGGCCGCACAGCGTTGTCCTGAGCAAGGACGGGAAAACTGCTTATGTAAGCAACCAGTGGTCAGATAATGTGTCAGTGATTGATCTTGAAGAATATATTGTCACTGATACACTTAGTACAGGGGGAGGACCGGCCGGCCTTACCCTTAGCGCTGACGGGCATTCGCTTTATTCAGCCAATTCATTTTCATCTGACCTGTCAATAATCGACCTTGCTTCAGGTGCTGAGCGGAACAGGCTGTTTACAGGGAATAATCCCACCGGAGTGCAGATAAGTCCTGATGGTAACCTGGTGCTTGTCACCAGCCGCCGGACACTTGGTTTACCATATGGAGATACTTTAAGGTGCGAGCTTACGGTTGTGAATGATAAAAAGCAGAGGGTTGCTGAACGCCTTGATATTAACCAGGCCTATATGATGGAGAATATTGCCTTTACTCCATCGGGTGACCTGGCAATAATTCCCCTGATAAGGCCTAAAAACAATGTTCCGACAATACAGATCGAAAGAGGATGGATGATGACAAATGGCATAGGGATAGTTGAACAGAAACCACCAGGAAGAACCATACAGTTGCTTCTTGACGAACCTAATGCCTATTATTCCGATCCCTTTGATATTGCAATAACTCCTGACGGGAAAAAAGCTTTTGTTTCACATGCAGGTGTCGATCGTATATCTGTAATTGATATCGACGCAGTCAGGAAACTTATTTCTGAATCGGACGATGGGACGCTGGCGGCATTTTCCAACTACCTGGGCACAAGCAGCAGAATAGTGCTGAAACGTATTCCCACGGGAGCAAACCCGAAGGGAATGGTACTATCGCCCGACGGTAAGAAACTATATGTTGCAGAGCATCTTGAGGACAGAATAGCCGTAATCAGCACTGAAAGCCTTGAAACAATTGGTAACATACCCCTCGGCGGACCACGCAGGATAACGGTTGCACGGGAAGGTCGACGTCTGCTCAACAATGCCGGAGGCACTTTCCAGACTCAGTATTCCTGCTACACATGTCATCCCGATGAACATGAAGACGGGCTCGTCTACAACATGGCATCGAAAGATATGGGTCGCAATATGACAAATACGCAATCGCTCAGAAACATCGGGGATACTCCTCCATACAAATGGAATGGCAAAAACCAGAGTATTTATAAGCAGGACGGTATGCGCTTTTCGACAGTTCTCACAAGAAACGAGGCTTTCACTTATAAAGAGCTGGATGCCATTACAGCTTATATAATGTCAGGCATATCCAATCCCCCAAATCTGCAATTTAATCCCGACGGAGAGCTGACTGATTCTCAAAAACGCGGTAAGGAGATTTTTCAAAGAACACATGACAGCAAAGGATTTGAAATACCTGTTTTCAACCGCTGCGTTACATGCCATCCTGCTCCATTTTTTACTAATAAGAAAATGGTAGATGTAGGCACACTTTCAGCCAGTGATGATTCAATTTTTTTTGATACACCTCATCTTAATAATGTTGTCTATTCACCCCCTTACCTTCACGATGGCCGCGCCGCCTCTCTTGAAGAGATATGGACATTATACGGCAAGACTGAACAGCATGGAGCAGTAAACGACCTGAACAAAATACAGCTCAACGATCTTGTTGAATACCTTAAATCGCTGAGGGATGAGGAATACGAATCAAAGGAAACTAAAACCTTCAGTGCTTCAGTAGGACATAAATAGTAATTACAGTCAATGAAAAACCCATGAAAAAGAACTCTTTCAAATTTGTCATAATACCCAGTGTTGTTCTCATCATTATTCTTGCAATCCTGATGATATTAAGAAAACCGGAAGAGTCAGTAAAGGATGAAAAGCAGGGCAGTATGAGTACAACTCTCTCATATCAGCAGGATAAGTTTAATCCGGGACCCGGTAACAGTTCCTCGGTAATAAAAGAAGCCAAAGGTATGCCTGTGTATGGACACTGGCGTAATTTTACAACCAAAGACGGACTTCCTTCGGATAAGGCATACGCCATAAAGATCGACGGTGACCGCGTTTGGGCTGGTACACATGACGGTCTTGCCCTGTACGAAAACGGGAAATGGCGCACCTATACAACAGAAGATGGCCTTGCACATAACGGAGTTGTCTCTGTTGATGTCAGTGAAGTCACAGGTGATGTCTGGATTGGCACCCTGGGAGGTTTGAGCCGGTTGTCGGAAGGCAAATTTGAAACATTTAACCAGTTTAACAGCGGCCTGCCAAATGACCTTGTCTATAATGTGTGCTGCTATGGAAAAGATGTCTGGGTCGCCACAGGAGGCGGAGCAGGACGTTATGAAACCCAGACAAAACAGTGGGAAATATTCACAGAGTTAAACGCTCCGATGCACGAACCCTGGACCTATGCTATCTCAGGAGGTGATGGAAAGGTCTGGATCGCTGCCTGGGGAGGCGGTGTTATCGAATACAATCCCCAAACCAGGAAATTCAGGGATCATACCGATCCTGACGGATTCATGGAAATTGACCTCCAGCCAAATGACGGCCTGGTACATGATATTACTACTGCAACGTCATACGCTAACGGGATTGTCTGGGTTTCTACCTACTTCGGCATGAGCAGATATGACGGAAAAAACTGGAATGGCTATTTTATTGACGACAGCGGCCTCGCCAGCAACTTCATAAACTTCCTCACGGCCAAGGGCCCTGTGGTATATGTATGCTGCGACAACGGGTTCAGCACTTTCAACGGGGAAACCTGGGTTACTTATAAGAAAAATGACAATGATGAAAACGGGAAGGCAATAATAACGAATGGAACTGAAAAGAAAGAAGTACCGCTGTCTCCTTCAATATCACATAATTTTATCATAGGTGCCGATGCAAAGGATGATGTCGTGTGGGTTGCTACTTCAAAAGGGGTAAGCCGCGGAGAAATAATGAGATGAAACAGATTAAACAAGAATGAAAACATACTAATATTTCAAATTTGCATTATGGAAAATAACCAACTGCTGATAGATCTGACAAAGATTACAACCGGGGAAAGGGAAGAAATGATGAAACTCGGGATTCTTTCCGACGGGACCCATATAACTGATTATGTTTATCCGGCTATTCACAGTGAGCGTCCGCCTGTTGAGAAATTTGCTGTCCATGCTCCCCAGGTTATCAATGAGGCATACGATTATAAAAAGCCATCCTCATTCACCAGGGCATTGCGACTGGAATTCGGCGGATATAAAATACTGCTCATTTCAGGGACAGCAAGTGTCAACGAAGAGGGAAAAGCTGAACACATAGGTGATTTCAGGGCTCAGACATGGAGGACATATGTGAATATTACAAACCTCCTGAAGGCTGAAGGAATGACATGGCATGATGTTGTCAGAACAACAAATTATCTTAGGGATATTGAAAGGGACTATGAGGATTTCAATAAGATCCGCACCTCTTTTTTCCGGTGGATGAATCTTGATCCCCTGCCGGCAAGCACAGGTATCCAGGCCAGGTTATGCTGGGAAACTCTGCTTGTCGAAATTGAAACTTATGCTGTTTGTAAAATAGGTTAAATCTGTGAATATGAAACCGTTTTGTAGAATTATAATTGGTTTACTGCTGCTTATACCTTTTCAATTGAATGGCCAGGAAAAGAAAGCTAACTATGCCAATATTCCGGATGAGCTGGTTGCTTATGATAAATATATGAAAGCCTATAAATATCATTTTCTTGAACCAGTTCAGTTCTATGGTGCAGGACGCGAAAAGCTTCCGCCCAGGGATCTGACTGAGGTCAGAATCGGTTTCCTCGGGCCTCTCGAAGGATCTAATCTTGTCAATCTCGGCCAGCAAATGCTGAACGGATCAATGCTTGCAATTGAAGAGGCTAATAAAAAAGGAGGCTACAAGGGGATCCCGTTCAAACTGATGGTTCATAATGATGTCGGACTCTGGGGCGCTGCAGCTAATCAGATAGTAAGCATGGATGATGAAAAAGTGTGGGCATGGCTGGGATCGATTGACGATTTTGTATCCCATGTGGCAATTAGGGCTACCCTGAAACTCGAGATTCCAAATGTTTGTACAGGTAACCCTGATCCGACTTTTACAGAGACAAATATTCCATGGGTTATAAGAACCATCCCCGATGACAGGCAAAGTAGCTATGTATTGGTTGAACGTATTTACAGGAAAGATAAACACTCGCGGGTGGCAGTAATCAGAACCGGAAGCCGTTATGGCCGGGTCGGCGTACTTCATTTTAACCGTTCAGCCACCCGTATTGGGTACCCGATTATTATTGAGGAAAGATTCCAAGACGGAGAAACTGATTTTAAAGACCGGCTTGAACGCATAAAGGGTACTTCGCCCGATGCAATCCTTGTCTGGGGGAATGCAAAAGAAACAGCACTCATCCTTAAGCAGATCCGTGAACTGGGTATGAAACAGCCGGTTTACACATCTGACAGGGCTGTAAGTCAGGAATTCCTGCAACTTGCAGGCAATCTGGCGGATGGAATTGTAACCACTTGCCAGTACAATCCTGATGCTAACGATCCTGAACTTAAAACCTTTAAAGCAAACTATATAAAAAGATTCGGGATCGAACCTGATGTCTTTGCAGCACATGCCTACGACGGGATGAATATTTTGATCGAGGCCATAAATAAAGCCGGATTAAACCGTGCACTTATCCGTGATGTGCTTACTGACCTCAAGACATTTCAGGGGTATAAGGGTGTCACCGGTGTAGTGAATTTTGATGCAACCTGGAATAATGTCAGGCCAATTTTCATGGCTGAGTGCATCAACGGCAAATTCAAATTTTCACCAGCAACACCTTATGAGAAGAGTGATGTGATTTATAAGAAAGTTAAAAGAGAAACTGAATATTAAGGTTATAAACCATGGAATTAGATCAGTATTTTGATACGGCAATGATTGGCGGATGTTCTGTCCCCGTCAGGGTGGACAGAAAGTCAAAACCTGGTCCGACAATTGTGGATGTAAAAGGAATAAAGTTCGGATCAGCAGATGTTGTCATTATTGCCGGTCCCTGTTCGGTTGAAAACCGGGAACAAATGATGGAAACAGCTAAAGCTGTCAAGTCAGCGGGCGGAGTGATTTTAAGGGGAGGTGCTTTCAAACCCCGTTCTTCTCCTTATAATTTCCAGGGATTGGGAGTGGAAGGACTGAAATTACTTCAGGAGACCAGAAGTGAAACAGGATTGCCAATTGTCACAGAAGTTATGGATACCCGGATGGTTGACCTGGTTGCCGGATATGCTGATATTCTGCAGATAGGCTCACGGAATATGCAAAACTATCCGTTGTTGAAGGAAGTAGGGATGCTCCGCAAACCGGTATTGCTGAAACGCGGAATGATGGCAACAATAGAGGAGTTTTTACTGGCTGCAGAATATATACTTAACCAGGGCAACGAACAGGTTATCCTGTGCGAAAGAGGGATACGCACTTTTGAAACCACTACAAGAAATACCCTTGATCTTAGCGCAGTGCCTATGCTTAAGCATTTGAGCCATCTTCCGGTGATTGTTGATCCGAGTCACGGGACCGGAAACCGGTGGATGGTGCCTCCAATGGCTAAGGCAGCTGTTGCAGCCGGAGCCGATGGACTCATAATAGAAGTACACTATAAACCCCAGGAGGCTCTGTGCGACGGACATCAATCCCTGAGTCCCGATGAATTTACCCGTCTGATGACTGATCTGAAGAAGATTGCACAAGCTGTCGGCAGGGATATTTATCCTCATGAGATTAAGTAAGACTATATATCAGGCATGCCTGATTATAACAGTAATAATTTTCACTTCAGGTATTGCTTTTGCCCAGGATCAATCACATCCTGGGCAATCTGTTAAAATCGGATTGCTTATACAGGATAGCAGCTGGATCTCAGCAGTTCATGGAGCTGAGCTAGCCATCAGTAAGACAAATGACAACGGCGGCTTGAACGGCCGGATGTTTCAGCTTGTTGTCCGGTCAATGGAAGGCCCGTGGGGAACAGGATCAAAACAGGCGGTTAACCTTATTTTTGAAGAGAAAGTAGGGGCGCTTGTTGGCCTGCATGACGGACGCAATGCCCACCTGGTTGAACAGGCAGCAACAAAATCGCAGGTGGTTTTCCTTTCGGCATGGCCTGGTGACCCTACATTGTCGCAGGCATTCGTACCCTGGTTCTTTAACTGTGCCCTAAATGACAACCAGCAGGCAGCTGCAATATTTAAAGAAATATATGAAATAAGGAAATATAGAAATATAGTTGTTGTTCATGAAAAGGAATACGATTCCGAAAAAAGCTTTGCCAGCTTCATTAATATCGTAAAGAAGTCAGGAAAGCCTGATCCGTTACAATTCAATATTGGAGATTATGTTCAGAAGACAGATATTCTGGCTGATAAAATAAGCGATTCAGATGCGGATTGTCTTATACTTTTTTGCGAGCCTCCGGTTTCATTAAAATTAGTCAGGCAAATAAAAAAGAAAGATCATCTCCTTCCGGTTTATGGTCCAATAACCTTGCTAAATGAAAATATACTTTCATTTGAAGAATTGAAGGACTTCGACAATATAATTTCAGTTCCTTCAGGTAAATGGCCGGAAGCAGAAAACCAGAAATTCAGGAAGGAATTCGAAAAAAAATATGGCTATGTGCCAGGAATGGTTGCTTTATATTCATTTGACTGCATGAGAGTACTTATTGAGGCTATAAGACAATCAGGAAATTCCGATCGCGAGATGATACAGAATTCTCTGAAGAATATCCGCTTCAATGGCTTAACCGGTCCAATTCAGTTTGATAATAAAGGCAACAGAATGGGGAAATTCGAAATGATGAAAACAAAGAACGGCCTTCCCATCACCTTCAAAACTGATTAAGTTTTATTTGCTAATTTTGGTGGCATGAAAAAGTATTGTCTCATTATAGTAACCACTCTCCTCATTTCATTATTTCCGGGATGCAGGAACAGTAGTGAAAAATCCACGCAAAAATCCACGGATCTGATTACAGCTAAAACACTTGGGCTGGCATATCTTGAGGAGTTTGAGCTGGAAGAGGCTGAAAAGGAATTCCTGAAGTTTATTGATCTGGCACCCAATGATAAGTTTGGCTATGCAAATCTCGGTCTGACTTACTTAAGGATGGGTAAATATCATGAAGCAGAAAAAGAACTGACCAGAGCAATAAAGATCGATCCCAAAGATCCGGATGTCAGGCTTATTATGGCCACTGTATTTAAAATGAACAATGAGCGGGATAAGGCTATTAATGAGCTTAAAAGTGCACTTGAGTTTGCTCCTGATCATAAAAAAATGCTTTATGAGATTTCCGAGTTGTATTCGACCCTGCCTGACGAAGATTCAAAGAAACAACGCGAGAACTATATTGAAATTCTTGTCCGGAATGCACCCGCTAATCTTGTCCCGCGCCTCAACCTGACAGATATCTTTATCCGGAAAGGTGAATTCGATAAGGCAGTTGAGCAGATGGAGATAATCAATAAACAGTTTCCGGAGTTCCCTAAGGAGGCTGTTGAATACTTTAATAAGACGCTTTCCTTACTGAGAAAAAAGGATAAGGAAAATGCAATTATCCAGTTTACAATTTTTCATAATTATCTTAAGGTTACTTCACCTTACCAGGCCGGGATCATGGATCTGAAGGGCCCCGGCGGATCCCTTATCGGATTTCCGGTCATAACTTTCGACAGACGGGGTTCATCATCAGGTAATAAAGAAAACAGTTCCCTGCTTGACATTATTAGATTTGCCAATGTAGCTGCGAAAGCCGGCCTGGATATAGTTCCGCGAACCGAGGAGGGTAAAAATACGGAATTCAGATTTTCAGCTCACGTCGAAGCATGCGATTATGATGGTGACGGAGATATCGATATTTATGCCGGCAGCTATGATCCTGCATCCTCATCATATATGCATTTCCTGTTCAAAAACGAAATGGGTAAATATACGGATGTGACCAGGGAAGCAGGATTAAATCATTCCGGAAATGAAGCATCTGCAGCTTTTGCCGACTTTGATAATGACGGTTTCCCCGACCTGTTTGTGATGAAGGATGGGGGCGACATACTCTACAGAAATACCGGGAAAGGCACCTTTGAAGATGTAACAGCCAAAGCAAAGGCAGGCAGCAGCACAGGGGGGAAAAAGGCTCTTTTCTTCGATATGGATCACGACGGGGATCTTGATCTGTTTGAGATACTTCCACAATCAAATTTATATCAGAGAAATAATTCTGACGGGACATTTGAGGATCAGTCTGCAAAACTTGGCCCGCAGAATAGCGGACTGATTTCCACCGGTGCAGCTTTTGGAGATTTTGATGATGACGAGGATATCGACTTTATTGTTGTAAATAAAAACTCAGGTATCTGCCTCTATTCAAATCAGCGGCAGGGTGTATTCAAGGATATCGCTGCTGAAAGCGGACTGAAAGGGTATGAAGGAGCTGGGACGGTTACTGTCGGAGATTATAATAACGACGGATATCTTGACCTTTTTATCGGGTCTGTCACCGGAGAAAATCATACGCTGTTAAGGAATCTGCGAAACGGCACTTTTGAGAAGGAAAAGAATAATGCAGAAATGCTCCGGTCACTTGAAAAGGTAAATGTCTTCGATGCTTCTTTCCTGGATTTTAATAATGACGGATTCCTTGATATTCTTGTGGCAGGAGAATCACAGGTAAAGGATGGTAGTGGTATTAATCTCATTTACAATGACGGAAAAGGAAATTTCAAAAATGTTTCAGAATTATTACCGTCTGAAGTAAAATCAGGAAAACAGATAACAGTTTTCGATTATAACGATGACGGTGACCTCGATGCCCTGATTGCAGGCATCAATGGCGGAATTTCCCTGCTCCGCAATGACGGCGGAAATAACAACCATTTCATAACAATGAAGTTGGTGGGCCTGAAAGCAGGCAGCGCAAAAAATAATTACTTCGGAATCGGAGCGAAAGTCGAGATGCGTGCCGGCGATCTCTATGAAACAATGGTTGTGACCAATCCCAGCATCCACTTTGGAATAGGCAGTAATTCAAGAGCCGATATCATCAGGATCAGATGGACCAACGGAGTGCCTCAGAACATTTTCATGCCCGGATCAGACCAGGCACTTGTCGAGCAGCAGACCCTTAAGGGTTCATGTCCTTTCCTCTATGGATGGAACGGCAAAGAATATGTTTTTGTGAAGGATATATTATGGAGAAGTGCTCTCGGGATGCCTACCGGAATAATGGGCGGCACCACCTCATATGCCTTTGCAAATGCCTCGGATGATTATTTGAAAATTCCGGGCGATATGCTGAAGCAAAACAATGGAAATTATATAATCCAGGTCACTTCCGAACTCTGGGAAACCATTTACATTGACGAACTTGAACTAGTTGCAGTGGATCACCCCGATTCACTGGATATTTTTGTACCTGAACAATTTGGTCCTCCTCCGTTCCCGGGGCTGAAAATTCTCACCGTTAAAGAGAAACATGCACCTGTCTCAGCTGTGGATTCGGAAGGAAATGATGTGCTTTCTTTTATATCTCGGAAAGATGACATTTTTCTTGCAGATATAAGATCGGGTAAATACCAGGGAATAATTGAAATGAAGGATCTTATAATTGATCCCGGAAATATTGATGTGTCCGGAAGATTTTTCCTTTTTATGAATGGATGGATATTCCCGACGGATGCCAGCATAAATGTGGCAATATCACAATCAGATAACATCAAAGTGACTCCTCCTTTAGTCCAGGTTTTGAATAAAAAAGACGAGTGGGTAACAGTGACCGGCAGCGTTGGATTTCCAATGGGAAAGGATAAAACCGTTATAACCGACCTTTCGGGTAAATTCCTGTCAGAAGACCACCGGATCAGGATCAGGACAAATATGGAAATATACTGGGACCAGATCTTTTTCGCTGAAGATTTACCAGGTGCTCCAGTTGTAAAGAATGTTCTCAGTCCTTCAGGTGCTGACCTGCACTACAGGGGATTCTCTGAGCCATTCAGAAAAGGAAGTCGTTACGGACCTCACTGGTTCGATTATTCTGTTGTTGAAAAGGGACCGAAATGGAGAGATCTGACGGGAAATTACACCCGGTTCGGTGATGTCCTGCCGCTTTTGTCAGAGTCGGATAACAAATATATTATTACAAATGCCGGCGATGAGACTACTGTAAGTTTCAATGCTGAGGAATTGCCTCCATTAGCCAAAGGATGGAAGAGGGACTTCCTTATCCGAAGCGTCGGATGGGTTAAAGACGGAGACCTGAATACGGCTTTCGGCAACACTGTACTGCCTCTTCCTTTCCATGGAATGAAAAGCTACCCTCCGTCAGAAAGCGATACTTATCCGGATACTCCTGAATTGCAGAAATATAACCGGGAGTATAATACAAGGGTGGTAACAGCGGATGAGTATTTAAATGCGTTAAGAGTAAATGATAAAAACTAGCTTTGCGAACTCTGCGACTGCTTTGCGGACTTTTCGGTTAAAATGGATCTTCTCCATCTGTCTGATATGTGTCTCTTATTCTATTACAGCTCAAAAGCCGGTAATCAGATTTACTGATGTCACAAAACAGACCGGCATAGATTTCAAATATACATTCGGAGATCTCTCCTACAGGAATATTATTGAAAGCAGCGGATCGGGAATCACAATATTCGATTACAACAACGACAAGCTGATGGATCTGTTCATGATGAACGGAACATATCTTGAAGGCATATCTGATCGCGGCGGGAAGAAATTCATCAACACTCCCGACAGGCTTTACAGAAACAATGGTAACGGAACATTCACCGAGGTCTCTGAAAAGGCAGGGGTCGATGATACTAACTGGAGCATGGCTGCAGG
>Ga0209254_10004984_pt1 | contig 12199 bp, 5 predicted proteins | sample FrelakmetDIP11DI_FD_187148 | JGI IMG/M metagenome (GOLD analysis project Ga0209254, IMG submission 187148) | Freshwater lake sediment microbial communities from the University of Notre Dame, USA, for methane emissions studies - DIP11 DI (SPAdes)... | ecosystem: Environmental > Aquatic >...
GGTGGAATACCTTACTTCCGATTCAGATAGTCCAATGACAAGGCTCCGTAAGGAGAACGGTAGGGAACAGCCCTGGAAAGTGAAATATTTTGCAATTGGCAATGAGAACTGGGGCTGTGGTGGCAATATGACTGATGAATTCTATGCAAACCTTATGCGTCAGTTTTCAACATATCTTAATAACTACGGGGAGAACAGACTCTACCGCGTTGCATGCGGACCCTACGATTTTAACTTTGCATGGACCGAAACCCTGATGAAAGATCCGGATACACAAGGGAGATTCCAGGGAATTTCGATACATTATTATTCTCTTGTTGATGGCTGGGATAATAAAGGTTCTGCTACAAACTTTGATGAACGGCAATGGTTTCAGACTATGAAGGCAAACCTTCAGATGGATCAGATAATCAAAGGGCATTCAGCTATTATGGACCGGTATGATCCCGGTAAAACAAAAGGACTTGTGGTAGATGAGTGGGGAAACTGGTTCGATGTGGAACCCGGTACGAATCCCGGGTTTCTGTACCAGCAGAACACCCTCAGAGATGCAATCACTGCTGCAATACATCTGAATATTTTTAACCAGCATGCCGACAGGGTAAAAGTGGCAAATGTGGCGCAGACAGTTAATGTTCTCCAATCTGTTATCCTTACCAGGGATGATAAAATGGTACTCACCCCGACATATCATGTTTTCAGAATGTTCAGGGTACACCAGGATGCACGGCTTCTTTCTACAAACCTCAGGTGTGAGGATTATGTAAATGGTGACAGAAAGATACCATCTGTTTCAGCATCAGCTTCAACCGACAAAGAAAACAGGGTTCACATCTCGCTTGCTAACCTCAATCCCGGCAAATCGATTGTAATTACTTGTCCTGTGGTCGGAGAAACATATAAGAAAGTTACAGGTGAGGTGCTCACCGCTGAAGCAATGAATGCAATGAATACCTTTGAAGAAAGCGAAAAAGTAAAACCTTCTGTTTTTACAGGATTTCTTTACAAAGATGGAGTTCTGACTGTGACAATGCCTTCAAAATCTGTTGTAGTTTTGGAATTAACAAAATAATATGTAAAATCCATTTTACCACGGAGTTTCACAGAGTTACACGGAGTAAAAACACTGTTGCTCAAAACAGTGCAACTCCGTGTGGACTCAGTGACACTCCGTGGTTGAACTTTAAACGCTTATGAAAAAGCTCAACCGCTTATTGTTTCTTGTGTCAGGCTATTTAGCATTAACCGGATGCACCGGACACCCGGATGCAGATTATCCGATCCGGCCGGTCCCGTTTACCTCGGTCAGGCTTACCGATAACTTCTGGGCTCCGCGGATCATGAAGAATGCCATTGTAACGATTCCGATTGCCTTTTCCTATTGTGAATCATCGGGCAGGGTGAAAAACTTTGAGATTGCGGGGGGGCTCGATACAGGAGTTTTTAAAACCATCTATCCCTTTGATGATTCTGACGTATTCAAGATCATTGAAGGAGCCAGCTACTCGCTTCAGACAAATCCGGATCCAAAGCTTGATGCTTATCTCGATACACTGATATGGAAAATAGGTCTGGCACAGGAAGATGACGGATATCTGTATACCAACCGGACAATAGCAGAAATGCATGGCGGCAAAGGCTTGCACGAATGGGCAAGCAGGAACAGGTGGGAACTCGATTCAATACTTAGTCATGAACTTTATAATCTCGGACATCTCTATGAAGCTGCCGCAGCTCACTACCAGGCTACAGGAAAACGTTCCCTTCTCGACATAGCAATTAAATCAGCCGATCTTGTGTGCAGGGATTTTGGAACAGATAAAGTAAAAGTCTATCCCGGCCACCAGGTTATAGAGATGGGGCTTGTCAAACTTTACAGAGTTACCGGCGAGAAAAAATATCTGGATCTTGCGAAGTTCTTCCTGGATATAAGGGGCCCGAAAGGGGAAGCTTATAACCAGGCTCACCTGAAAGTTATTGACCAGACCGAAGCTGTTGGTCATTCAGTAAGGGCTACGTACATGTATTCGGGCATGGCCGATATAGCAGCTATAGAGAAAAATGAACCATATCTTAATGCAATAACAAAAATCTGGGAAGACATTGTTGGAGGGAAGATTTATATAACCGGAGGAATAGGGGCTACAGGAGGGAATGAAGGCTTTGCCGGATCCTTTGTCCTTCCGAATATGTCTGCCTATTGCGAAACATGCGCTTCTATCGGGGATATCTTTTTCAACCACAGGCTTTTCTTATTGCATGGCGATGGAAAATATATGGATGTTCTTGAAAAAACCTTGTATAATTCAATGCTTTCCGGTGTTTCAATGTCAGCCGACAGATTCTTTTATCCCAACCCCCTGGAGTCAGATGGGCGGCACGAAAGACAGGCCTGGTTCGGATGTGCATGTTGCCCTTCAAACATTGCACGATTTGTTCCCGCAATACCAGGGTATATCTATGGGGTGAAAGCAAAAGAACTCTATATAAATCTTTATATTTCAAATAATGCTGATCTTTTAATAGGAAAGAAGAAAGTAAAAGTCTCACAGAAAGCTGATTTCCCCTGGGACGGGAAAGTAGAAATTATAATTGATCCTGAATCAGCAGGCCGATTTGCTTTAAAGCTCCGGATACCAGGATGGGCCCGTAATGAAGCTATTCCCGGAAACCTTTATAAATTCAGTGATACCAATACTGAAACCTGTAAAATAATGGTCAATGGCGAACAGATTGTTGTAAAGCCGGGAAATGGCTACACAGTAATTGAAAGAAAGTGGAAAAAGGGAGATAAGATCCGGCTTGATATTCCAATGCCGGTACGAAAAGTAATTGCAGATGAACGCATAAAGGATGATGTCAGTAAAATGGCAATCCAGCGCGGACCTCTTGTTTATTGTGCTGAATGGCCCGATAATAATAATGGGAAAGTACTTAATCTTATATTTGAAAAAGAATCCGATTTTGCATCTGTTTTTGTTCCGGATCTGCTCAATGGTACTCAGGTTATAAGCTCTTCAGGAAGACAGACAAAAAAAATGCTTGGAGGAGGGATTGAAATACTTGATAAAGAGGATGTTACTCTAATTCCTTATGCTTTCTGGAACAACCGCGGACCTGGTCAGATGATGGTTTGGCTCCCTTTGTCACCCGAAAGTGCAAAACCTCTGCCTGCACCAACAATTGCATTCAGAAGCAAAGTGGAAGCAAGCAAAATGACAAAAGATCTCTCTGCTGTGAACGACCAGTGTGAGCCGGCAAATTCCAATGACCATTCAGTATTATACTACCACTGGTGGCCCGATAAGGACCGGTGGGAATTTGTACAGTACAATTTTGAAAAACCTGAAATAATCTCCGGGACTAAGGTGTACTGGTTCGATGACGGACCTGATGGCGGATGCAGGATTCCGGATGAATGGGAGATCCTGTACCTTGCCGGGAACATATGGAAACCTTTAAAAGTAAGATCGGCATATACGATAACAAAAGACGGATGGGATTCAGTGGAATTTGAACCGGTGAAAGCATCAGCGGTTAAGATCAGAATTAAACTGAATAAGGAGTATTCAGCAGGTATTTACGAATGGATTGTTGAATAATGGTATCATTTTATAGATTTCAGTCAGTCATTAATACCAGATAAAAATATGGGAAAGCTGTTAGTTTTATTTCTTGTTTTTGTTTCGGTATTTTTCCCCGGATGTGAGAGAGAATCCTCAACCGTGATATATATAAACAGTAAAACAGGTAACGACAATAATCCGGGAACAACCAGGAAACCATTAAAGACTATTTCTGAGGCGAACAACCGTATAACTGAAAAATCAGGTAGTATTTTCCTGGCCGGAAGCCAGGTTTTCGAAGGGACCTTGCTCCTGAATAATATTAAGGGGAATGATTCAATTCCCGTAATAATAGGTTCTTATGGTGAAGGTAATGCAGTAATTGATGGCGGAAACAAGGAGGCGGTACGTATTGAGAACTGTATCGGCATACGTATAGAGAATCTCGATTTAAAAGGCAGCGGAAGGAAGGATGGCAACACGGCCAACGGACTAAGTCTGACAAACTGCAGCAATTGCACAGTTGAAAATATTTATGCTGAGGGATTCCAGAAATCTGGGGTCGACTTATACAATTGCCGGGATGTAAAAGTCACAAAAGTTAATGCTTTCGGGAATGGCTTCTGCGGAATAAATGTTATGGGATCTGATAGAAAGTCGTCAGGAAATATCGTGATTAAGGATTGCAGGGCGGAAAATAACCCCGGCGATCCGACAATTCTTGATAACCATAGCGGTAACGGAATACTGGTTGGTGTTTCCGACAGTGTGATAATTGATCATTGTACGGCATCCAATAATGGCTGGGATATGCCAAGACAGGGAAACGGGCCTGTTGGAATATGGTCATGGATGAGTGATCACGTAACAATCCAGTATTGCATCAGTTACAGGAATAAAACATCAAAGGGTGGGAAAGACGGCGGAGGATTTGACTTCGACGGGGGAATGACAAATTCACTTATTCAATATTGTCTTTCGTATGAAAATGAGGGTGCCGGGTATGGATTGTTCCAGTATCCTGGTGCATCCGACTGGTCGAATAATGTGATCAGGTATTGTGTCAGCATCAATGATGCCCATACTACTGAAGGCGCGGGCAGTTTTTTTATCTGGAATGGATCAAACGAAAAAAAACAACTCAGTGGCTGTTATATTTATAACAATGTTGCTATCAACAATTCTGCGCCGGTTATCAGCTTTGAAAATGCTTCAGACCACGGGAATTTCATTTTCAGTAACAATATATTTATGGGATCGGGGCCGCTTTTAAGCGGGAAAAACATGGGAAGCATGTTTCTGGGAAATGTGTGGTGGAGTCTGGCAGGTACCGTAAAATTCATGCAGTATAATTCACTCATCGATTGGGCAAAAGCTGCCGGACAAGAAATACTTCACGGTACAGTCGTTGGTATTCAGGAAGATCCTTCCTTTACGGGACCATTAACAACTGATATTACAGATCCATATCAGATGGATTTGTTATCAGGGTTTACCCTGAAGCCGGGATCCGGGTTAAAAAACCGTGGTTTGCCAATCATCACTCCCGAGGGATTTGATACTCCCTTAACTGACTTTTTTGGCAATCCTGTTCCGCAAGGTCCAGCCCCCGAACCTGGAATATTTGAGCTGGAATAATTAATTGAAATAGCACCGGTAAGCTTATTATCGCTTGTATTTCACTTTAAAGGAGATATCTTAGAGTATTAAAAATAGTTAGTCTGTATATTAAATCTATGAAATCAAAAATTTCCCGACTCTTAGTCCTGCTTGTACCAGTTATCTGGTGCCACTTTGCTCAGATAATAAGCGCCCAGGATAACCGCCCCCTTGTTTATGCAGGGCCTGACAGGTCGGTTATCATTGGTGGTAAAACCTTCCTGAATGGAACTGTTAAACTGGTAAACCCGGTCACCAGCCTGTTCTGGAGCATGAAATCAGGACCCGGTGAAATTAAGTTCATAGATGCAGGAAAACTGGAAACAACAGCTACATTCAGTAAAACTGGCGATTATGTTATTTTGTTGACAGTGAAGGAAGGGGATATGACATATGTTTCAGAACTGAATACTAAGGTTATTCAACCTCCTGATAATAAACGACTTGATGTTGTTTATACCAAAAGGTATAAAATTGACAGCCCTTTATGGAACTCCAGGGTAAAAGCATTGATTGTTAATTGGATACCATGGTGTATCGATCAGATCAACAGCGACACTCTGAAACTGGGGCAGGGTGGAATCGATAATTTTGTTGAAGCTGGAAAAGCCCTCAGGGGAGAGGCTCATGGCCGTCATAAAGGCTATGTTTTCTCAAATGCATGGGTATATCAGACAATTGAAGCTATCAGTATTGCGCTGATGGTTGATCCTCAGGGCGACAAAGATATTATGAAGGCTCAGGATAAAATGAAGTCCACCATAGATAAGTGGATACCACTTATTTTGTCTGCACAGGAACCTGATGGCTATATCCAGACAGCCTATACTCTTCGTGATACCGCTAAATGGAAGGAGAGGTGGGCACCAAAAACAAGAGGGAATCATGAGGGTTATGTCGCAGGATATTTTATCGAATCAGCGATCAACCATTACACCCTGACAAGTGGCAAGGACAGAAGGCTATATGATTCTGCTAAGAAACTTGCCGACTGCTGGGCTTCCAATATCGGTCAAGGAAAGAAGGAATGGTATGATGGCCACCAGGAGATGGAACAGGCACTGGTACGTTTTGGCCGGTTTGTAAACGATGTGGAGGGTAAGGGCAAAGGGGATACCTACATTAACCTTGCGCGATTTCTTCTCGATTGCCGTCGCAATGGCGCTGAATATGATCAGAGCCATCTTCCTGTCCGGCAGCAATACGAAGCTGTTGGTCATGCTGTCCGTGCCGTTTATAGCTATTCGGCAATGGCTGATATCGCAGCCGAAACAGGCGATATTGATTACCAGAGTGCAGTTATTTCCTTATGGGATAATCTGGTAAATCGTAAATATTATGTTACAGGCGGTATAGGGAGTGGTGAGACTGACGAAGGATTTGGAAGGGACTATTCACTAGGGAATAATGCATATTGTGAATCCTGTTCCAGCTGCGGACTGATATTTTTCCAGTATAAAATGAACCTTGCTTACCATGATGCCAGATATGCTGACCTTTATGAAGAAACAATGTACAATGCTTTGCTTGGTTCAATAAGCCTTGATGGGAAAAGCTTCTATTATGATAATCCACTTAATTCATCAACTTCCCGTTATGCCTGGCACGTTTGTCCATGCTGTGTGGGAAATATTCCACGGACCCTGCTTATGATCCCAACCTGGACTTACGTAAAGAGCAAGAACGGATTGTATGTCAATATGTTTATAGGAAGTACTATTGATGTTGGAGAAGTATCGGGGACAAATGTAACGATGATCCAGAAAACTGATTATCCATGGAGTGGAAAGGTTTCATTTATTGTCAATCCGGAGAAACCTGAAGAGTTTACAATCTATATAAGGGTCCCTGATCGCTCCACCAGCCTGTTATACACTCCTTTCCCTCTTGTGAAAGGGCTGAACCGGGTAATAGTCAACGGGAGGGATATTCCACAGAAGGTCATAAACGGATATGCAGAAATAAAACGGACGTGGAGCGCCGGAGATAAAATCGATATTGAAATGCCAATGGAAATCCAGACTATTGAAGCTGACAGGAGAATTGAAGCTGACAGGGGAAGGGTTGCCCTTCGCTACGGTCCTTTAATTTTCAATGTTGAACAGGCAGATCAGCCGGATATTGAAAAATATATAGGTTTGGGACCTCTGGCCGCTGAATGGCGTGGTGATTTGATTGGAGGTGTAATGACCCTTAAGGGAACCTGGGACGATGGTACTCCTCTGGTTGCCATACCAAATTTTGCCAGGAATAATCGTAACGCTGTAAAGGCTACCTATTCACCTCCCGGGGAATATTCAGAGGGAGGCTCAATTGTATGGATCAAAAAACAAGTAGCGAAAAATTAGCATTACAATTAAAAGATATTACATTTGGGCGTTAAGTTTGATTTTTATGCTAAAGAATTATTTCATCTATCAGCCTTCGGTTCAGGGAACTATTGAGGAAGAGTGGGAACAGTGTCGCAATCAGATAATTAATGATATCAGAAAAGGGAACAGGGCTCTTAAATTGAACATTTTCGTCTCGCTTCCCGATTTTCTATCCTACATTAAAATCAAAGAAATTATCGGAAAATCGGTCATTGATTCCTTCGGTGAGAACTCTCCTGCTTTTAATGTTTCGATCCATCCGCCTGAAATGCCATGGAAAGTGGCAGTGGAGGGATTGTTCCTTTCAGTCAGTTCAGCTTCAGTAACAACACGATATCTGAACTCGATGCCATATGTGGTGGTCGAATCAGATACATTAAAAGAAGTGTGGGGCGCAGGAATCGGGGATGATCAGCATGTTAATGATACACGGAAAGCAGCAGCTGCAGCATTCAATATGGTTGAGGTAATCCTTAATCGTGAGAATCTCTCAATGAACAACATTGTCAGACAATGGAATTTCATAGGGAACATTCTGGAGTTGAATAATGGATTTCAGAATTACCAGGTTTTTAATGAAGTCAGAAGTGAATATTACGGGAAATACAGGACAGTAAGTGGTTACCCTGCTGCAACAGGAGTTGGAATGAAACTCGGTGGTGTCTTCCTTGATTTTTGCGCTGTGAAAACAGAAGATATGTTTAAACTAAAGGCAATCGATAATCCTGCCCAGATTAATGCCTACGAATATGGTCAACAGGTGTTGAAAGGAATGACAATAAATGGAAATTCCCTGAAGCATCCACCTCAGTTTGAAAGAGCGCTGCTGATGATGAACAAAACCAGTGGCACCATCTTTGTTTCAGGGACAGCCTCAATTATAGGGCAGGAAACAATCGGAAAGGGCGACATAACGGAACAGACGATTGTGACAATTGAAAACATTAGAAAACTCACTGATATTGAAAGGATAAAGCATCTAACAGGAAGTCAGGTACTGGAAGATGGGAAATTTTCCTTGATAAGGGTTTATGTGAAAAATCAGGAAGATTTCACCCGGGTCAGGAATATTTGTACCAGGAACTTCCCGGATACTCCGGCGATTTTTATTGAAGCGGATATCTGCAGGGATGAACTGCTGACAGAAATTGAAGCAGAGTTCATAATCAGCTAGATAGATCTTTCCACTCTTTCTCATCAGGTTGGGTTAATTATACCACATGAATGAGGTTCTCAAATTAAACCTGGAGATCAATGAAACGGCTGTTTGTAATTCCTGTGGCAGTGCTCATGTTTACCATGTGTTCCCAGACTGTCTGGAAAAAAACGGATAATGGTGTTGTCATTAAGCTGAGTTCCGGAAGATCAGAAATCCCTGCGACTATCAGGCTTGAAATCGTGAATGAAGAGATCATTCATGTAACGGCTTCTCCCGTAAAGGGATCTCAGAAGGAAGAAAGTCTCTCTGTTCCTGTAAGGGGACCTGGTTCGGTATCGTTTAGTGCAAAACAGGTTGCCGACACCCTTGTGGTCTCAACCGGGAAACTTACTGTGAAAGTATCACTTACTACCGGCGAGCTTACCTTCGGTGATGAAAATGGTAACATTGTTTTGAAAGAGAAGAAGGGTGGAGGAAAAGCATTTGATCCTGTAAATGTTGAAGGCGCTGCGGGTTATACTGTCAGGCAGGTTTTCGAATCACCATCTGATGAAGCATTTTATGGCCTTGGCCAGCATCAGTCGGATGAATTTAATTACAAAGGTCTTAATGAGAGCCTTTATCAATACAATACAAAGGTTTCTGTACCTTTCATAGTCTCAAGCCGGAACTATGGAATCTTGTGGGATAATTACTCTCTGACAAAATTCGGTGATCCGCGCGACTATTCGCAGATAAATCTTTTCAGGTTATATGATGATAATGATGAAGAGGGTGGTCTGACAGCTACTTACTATACCGACTCCGACACCTCCGCAGTATTTGTCAGGCGTAAAGAACCATCAATTGATTATGAGAATCTTACGACTGTAGAAAATTTTCCTGAGAAGTTTCCTTTTTACGGGTCAACTATTACATGGACAGGAAGCATAGAACCTGAAGAGTCCGGCCTCTATTTCTTTAAACTTTATTATGCAGGATATACAAAGCTTTATCTGGATAATGAGCTTGTTGTCCCGGAACGCTGGCGGACCGCCTGGAATCCTAACACCTGGAAATTATCAAGGAACCTTGAAAAGGGTCGGAAATACCCGTTGAGGCTGGAATGGAAACCCGATGGAGGTATTTCGTACATAGGGCTAAAAGTCCTGAGTCCGGAGCCCGGAAAAGATCAGGGATTATTGTCGCTTACTTCAGAAATGGGGAGTCATATTGATTATTATTTTATACATGGGAACAACCTTGATGAGGTTATCAGCGGATACCGTACACTCACCGGCAAAGCTCCCATAATGCCAAAATGGTCTCTTGGATACTGGCAGAGCAGGGAGCGATATAAATCGCAATATGAATTGCTGGATGTCGTGAAGGAATACCGGAAAAGACAAATCCCACTCGATAACATTGTTCTTGACTGGTCGTACTGGCCTGTTGATTCCTGGGGCTCTCATGAATTTGATCCGCAGTTCTTCCCTGATCCCGATGGTATGGTTAAAGAGGTCCATAATCAGAATGCCAGGATAATGATTTCCGTATGGCCCAAATTTTACTATACTACAGATCATTATAAGGAATTTGACTCAAAGGGATGGATGTACAGGCAGGCTGTAAAGGACAGTGTACGGGACTGGATCGGTAAAGGGTATATCGGATCTTTCTACGATGCTTATAGTCAGGGAGCACGTGATCTTTTCTGGAAACAGATAAAGGAGCACCTGTATTCAAAGGGTTTTGATGCCTGGTGGATGGATGCATCTGAACCGGATATACTGTCAAATTCGAGTATTGAATACAGGAAACTGTTATCCACTCCAACGGCCCTAGGGCCATCAACTAAATATTTCAACACGTACGCTCTCGTAAATGCGATGGCGATTTATGAAGGGCAGAGAAGCTCTGATCCCAACAGACGGGTCTTTTTACTTACACGGTCAGGTTTTTCCGGACTGCAGCGGTACTCAACTGCTACCTGGAGCGGAGATATAGCTACACGATGGGAGGATATGAAGGCCCAGATTTCAGCAGGGCTTAACTTTGCCTTGTCGGGTATTCCCTACTGGACTTTTGATATTGGCGGATTTTGTGTCGAAAACAGATATACAAAGGCAGTGGAAGGATCGGAAGATCTTAATGAATGGCGCGAACTTAATACACGCTGGTTTCAGTTCGGATCGTTCTGCCCTTTATTCCGCAGCCATGGACAATTCCCGTACAGGGAGATCTTTAATATCTCACCGGAAGGCACTCCTTCGTATGAGAGTATGGTTTATTACGATAAGCTCAGATACAGGCTGATGCCATATCTATACTCTCTGGCAGGATTGACATATTTCAATGATTATACTATTATGCGGGCAATGATAATGGATTTCGGCAACGATAAGATGGTCAGAAACATCGGCGACCAGTATATGTTTGGTCCTTCACTGCTTGTAGCCCCGGTTTATAAATACAAATCAAGAACACGTGAGATCTATTTCCCCTCCTTATGCGGCTGGTATGATTTCTACACTGGCACTTATGTTCAAGGAGGTTATCGTCTGAAGGTCGATGCCCCCTACGGCAGGATACCTTTATATGTAAAAGAAGGATCGATAATCCCTGTCGGGCCGGATATCCAGTATACCGGCGAGAAACCTGCCGATCCTATAACACTATATATATATTCAGGTCGTAACTGTGCTTTTACTTTATATGAAGATGAAGGAACAAATTATGACTATGAGAATGGGATCTGCAGTACAATAAAATTCAGCTATGATGACAATGCCGGTGAACTTACGATTAATGACAGGAATGGGGAGTATAAAGGTATGCCTGTGACAAGAACCTTCAATATAGTATGGATTGGCAAATCTGAGCCCAAAGGATTCAACCCATTGATAATACCTGATGAATCAGTAATTTACACAGGTAAGAAAATCCTTGTAGCAAGAAATAAGTGATCCTGGGTGCAGCTGAGAAAATCCTGGCTATTAAAACAAAGTCAGATCCCGGTTTGGAAATTTTCAGGTACCTTTAGTTGTATTTTTACTTTCAAAAACATCCATAATCAAAACCAAGCCATTATGAAGAATACTCTGGTTTTTACTTTATTTTTTCTATTCATTTTATTTTACTCAGTGCCGGCCGGTGCACAGATTGCGTCGGTAAGGGACTCACTTGGCGGAGCCACGGTACCTCCCGAAATTGAAAATCCCGAATGTACAGGTATTAATAAAGAGCCGGCCCATGCAACACTTATGCCATATGCCAGCCTGAATGAGGCGCTGGCAGCTAAAAGAGGCGCCTCAAAATTCTGCAGGAGCCTGAACGGAATGTGGAAATTCAACTGGGTATCATGGCCGCAGGCCAGACCAGTGGATTTTTATAAATCAGACTTCGATGTCTCATCCTGGAAGGAGATCCCTGTTCCATCTAACTGGCAGTTATTAGGTTATGGT
>Ga0209254_10004985_pt1 | contig 12199 bp, 11 predicted proteins | sample FrelakmetDIP11DI_FD_187148 | JGI IMG/M metagenome (GOLD analysis project Ga0209254, IMG submission 187148) | Freshwater lake sediment microbial communities from the University of Notre Dame, USA, for methane emissions studies - DIP11 DI (SPAdes)... | ecosystem: Environmental > Aquatic >...
GTGATCGACGACCACACGTTCCGCGTCGACTTCCTGCGCAAGGACAAGATGACGATGAACGACCTCGCCGTCCCGGTGCCGAGCATCTTCAACTCCGAATTGGTGAAGAAGCACGCCACCGAGAAGGACCCCTGGGGGCTCGATTGGACGAAAGCGAACACGGCGGGCGGGGGCGCCTACCGGGTCGTGTCCTGGAAGCCCGGGCAGGAGATCGTGTACGAGCGCTTCGAGGGTTGGAAGAGCGGCCGCATGCCGAAGATCCGCCGCGTCGTCCAGCGCGAGGTTCCCTCCGCCGGCAATCGGCGGGCGCTGCTCGAGAAGGGCGACATCGACATGACCTACGAGATGCCGCCCAAGGACTTCCTCGAGATGAGCCAGGAGAAGGGCAACGTCCGCGTGGTGAGCACGCCGGTCGAGAACGCGCTCTGGTACGTCGGCATGAACGTCACCAAGCCGCCCTTCAACAATCCGAAGGTCCGGCAGGCGGTTGCGTACGCGATCCCCTACGACCGCATCATGGACAGCGCGATGTACAAGCGGTCGACCCCGATGTGGGGCGGGTCGCTGCCGCTGAAGAACATCGACTGGCCGCAGCCGACCCCGTACCGCTACGACATCCCGAAGGCGCGCGCGCTCATGAAGGAGGCCGGCTTCGAGAGCGGCATCGACACCACGCTCTCGTTCGACCTCGGCCAGGGCACGGTGTCGGAGCCCGCGTGCATCCTCATCGCGGAGTCGCTGTCGCTGATCGGCATCAAGGCGAGCCTGAACAAGATTCCGGGGGCGAACTGGCGCGCGGCGATCCTGAAGAAGGACATGCCGCTCATCTTCAACCGCTTCGGCGGCTGGCTGAACTACCCCGAGTACTTCTTCTTCTGGTCCTACCACAGCCAGAACGCCGTGTTCAACACGATGAGCTACCAGAACCCGGCGATGGACAAGCTCATCGACGCCGCGCGATTCCAGGACGACCCGAAGAAGTACGCCGCCGACGTCAAGGAGTTCATCGAGATGGCGTGGGTCGACGTGCCCCGGATCCCGATCGCCCAGCCGAACATGGACGTCGCGATGCAGAAGGACATCCGCGGCTACATGTACTGGTTCCACCTGCAGCCGGACTACCGCAACCTCGAGAAGGCGTAAAGACTTCACCGCAAAGGCGCGAAGGACGCAAAGGGTTGCATGAGCCGCAAAGGAACATCAGTGACGTCGGCACGCACGGGTTTGCGACCGTTGCATCCTCGCCGAACCCGCGCCTTTCTCGCTTCGACGTACACGTGGTTGGCTCCGACCTCTTGCGAACGGCCTTCCCCCGGCTACTCACCGCGACACGCAACCGACCGCGATCCAAAGCGAATCGAGTCCTTTGCGACTCTTTGCGCCTTTGCGGTGAACACGCTTCTCGCATGCTGAAGCTCATCCTCAAGCGGCTCGTCGGCGCCATCCCGAACATCATCGGGGTGGTCGTCGTCACCTTCCTCCTGACGCGCGCCCTGCCCGGCGACCCCGCGGCGTTCTTCGCGGGCCCCGCGGCCACCGAGCAGGCGGTGGAAGAGGTGCGCGTCGCGCTCGGTCTCGATCAGCCGCTCGTCGTGCAGTTCTGGCATTACCTGAAGGACCTCGCGCACGGCAACCTCGGCAACTCCCTCTCGACCGGGCAGCCGGTGCTCGCGGAACTGGTGACCCGGCTCCCGGCTTCGCTCGAGCTGACGCTGCTCGGGCTCGCGTTCGCCGCGCTCGTCGCCGTGCCGCTCGGGATCATGGCCGCCACGCGCCCGGGCTCGTGGATCGACCACCTGTGCCGCATCCTCACCACGGTCGGCGTGTCCCTGCCGACGTTCTTCACCGGTCTGCTGCTCGCCTACATCTTCTACTACCTGCTCGGCTGGGCGCCCTCGCCGATCGGCCGGCTCGATCCGGTGTACTCGCCACCGGCGCACGTCACCGGCTTCTATCTCGTCGACAGCCTCCTCGAGCGCGATCTCGAGCTCTTCCGCGCGAGCCTCGCGCAGCTCGGCCTGCCCGCGATCACGCTCGGGCTCTTCGTGATGGCGCCGCTCGCGCGGATGACCCGCGCGTCGATGCTCGGCGTGCTCTCGTCGGACTTCATCCGGACGGCGCGCGCGAGCGGCCTCTCGCGCGGCAAGATCCTCTACGGCTACGCGTTCCGGAATGCGCTGCTGCCGGTGATCACCACGCTCGGCATGGTGTTCTCGTTCCTGCTCGGCTCGAACGTCCTGGTCGAGAAGGTCTTCGCCTGGCCGGGCATCGGCAGCTACGCGCTCGAGGCGCTCGTCGCCTCCGACTACGCGCCGGTGCAGGGCTTCGTGCTGACGATGGCACTGCTCTACGTGGTGCTGAACCTCGCGATCGACGTGCTCTACGGCGTGATCGATCCGCGCGTGCAGCTGGAGGCGTGAATGGAAGCGACGCTCAGGCACGTCCGCTACGTCGTCGGCGAGAACCCGCTCACGTTCTTCGCCTTCGGCCTCTTCACCGCGTTCGTCCTGCTCGCCCTTCTCGGTCCGGCGATCGCGCCCTACGACCCGCTCGCGAGCGACACGGCGAACGCCCTGCAACCGCCCTCGCGCGAGCACTGGTTCGGCACCGACCAGCTCGGGCGCGACATCCTCTCGCGCATCATCGTCGCCGCGCGGCTCGACTTCGGCATCGCCGTGTCGGCGGTCGCGCTCTCGTTCGCCGTCGGGGCCGCGCTCGGCTGCGCGGCCGGCTACTACGGCGGCTGGACCGATCGCATCGTCGGGCGCCTCGCCGATACGATCATGGCGTTTCCGCTGTTCGTGCTCGCCATGGGCATCGTCGCCGCGATGGGCAACACGGTGTTCAACATCGTCCTCGCCACGGCGATCATCAACCTGCCCTTCTACATCCGCGTCGCGCGCGCCGAAGTGAACGTGCGGCGGAACGCCGGCTTCGTCGAGGCGGCGCGGCTCTCCGGCAACTCCGACTGGCGCATCCTCGGCGTGCATCTGTTCCCGAACATCCTGCCGCCGATGACGGTGCAGATCTCGCTCAACATGGGCTGGGCGATCCTCAACGCCGCCGGGCTCTCGTTCATCGGGCTCGGCGTGCGCCCGCCCACGCCCGAGTGGGGAATCATGGTCGCGGAAGGCGCGACCTACATCATCTCCGGGGAGTGGTGGGTCGCGCTCTTCCCCGGCGCGATCCTCATGCTCGCCGTGTTCTGCTTCAACCTGCTCGGCGACGGCCTGCGCGACATCATCGACCCGAGGCGGCGCACATGACCGGACGCACGCCGCTTCGCAGACGGCCGGCGCGGACCACCCGCCGGGCGGGGACGAGGCCGGGACCGCGCCAATGAAGATGGATCTCCGCGAGTCGCGCCTGCTGCGCACGGTCGAGCCGGGCCCGGACCAGCCGCCGCTCCTCGACGTCGACGGGCTCTCGCTCGAGTTCCGCACGCGATCCGGGACCGTCCACGCGCTCGAGGACGTGAGCTTCCAGGTCGCGCGCGGCGAAACGGTGGGGATCGTCGGGGAGTCCGGGTCCGGGAAGTCGGTCCTCTGCTACGCGCTCATGGGCATCCTCGAGGCCGCGGGCAAGGTGACCGCGGGCCGCGCGACCTTCGGCGGATTCGACCTGCTCCGCGCGCGCGAGGACGAGCTCGTGCAGATCCGCGGCCGCGAGATCGCGATGATCTTCCAGAACCCGCGCACCGCGCTCAACCCGATCCGTCGGGTCGGACGCCAGATCGAGGACATCCTCCTGCGCCACACGACGACGACGCGCGATCAGGCTCGCGCTCGCGCGATCGAGTGCCTGCAGCAGGTCCGGATCCCCGACCCGGCCGGGCGCTACGCCGCCTACCCCTTCGAGCTCTCCGGCGGGCAGTGCCAGCGCGTCATGATCGCGCTCGCGCTCGCCTGCACGCCGCAGCTCCTCATCGCCGACGAGCCGACGACGGGGCTCGACGTCACGACGCAGGCGGCCGTGATGGACCTGGTGAAGGCGCTCGCCGCCGAGCACCAGATGGCGACGATCCTGATCACGCACGACCTCGGCCTCGCTGCCGAGTACTGCGATCGCATCGTCGTGATGCACGCCGGCCACGTGGTCGAGAGCGCGCCGACGCAGGCGCTCTTCGACGCGCCCCGCCATCCGTACACGGCCCAGCTCATCGCCTCGACGCCGCACGGCGCGGCAAGCCTGCGCGCACTCTCGGCGATCCCCGGGAACTTGCCCGACCTGCGGCGGCGCGACCTGCCCGCCTGCCGCTTCTCGGAGCGCTGCGATCGCGCGACGGCGGCATGCGCGGCGCCCCTGCCCTGGCGGGACTTCGGCGCGTCCCATCGCGCGCGCTGCCACCGTCCGCAATGACCGCGCTCCTCGACGTCGCGAACCTCGCCAAGCGGTATCCGGTCGGTCCGCGTGCGATCGGACGCGCCCGGCCGCAGTCCCTGCTGCACGCCGTCGACGACGTGAGCTTCACGATCGCCCCGGGCGAGAGCGTCGGTCTGGTCGGCGAGTCCGGATGCGGCAAGTCGACCGTGGTGCGCCTGGTCACCCGCCTGATCGACGCGAGCGACGGCACCATCCGCTTCGACGGGCGCGACATCGGCGCCGAGCCCGCGAGCGGCTTCGCCCGCTCGCCCGCGCGCGCCCAGGTGCAGATGGTGTTCCAGGATCCGACCGAGAGCCTGAACCCGCGCTACACGGCCTTCGACACCATCGCGGAGCCGCTGCAGCGGCTCGCCGGCGTGCGCGACCGCGCCCGGCTGCGGGCACGCGTGGCCGAGGTGGCCGCGCAGGTGGGACTCCCGCCCGAGCTGCTGGCGCGCTTCCCGCATCAGCTCTCCGGCGGTCAGAAGGCCCGCGTCGGCATCGCACGGGCGATCTCGATCGGGCCGAAGCTGCTCATCCTCGACGAACCCACCGCCGCGCTCGACGTCTCCGTGCAGGCGGTGATCCTGCATCTCCTCGCCGACCTGCGCGAGCAGCTCGGCATGAGCTACCTGTTCGTGTCGCACGACCTCAACGTCGTGCGGCTGCTGTGCGATCGCGTGCTCGTGATGTACCTCGGGCGCGTCGTCGAGTCGGGCCCGGTCCAGGCGGTGTTCGACCGGCCGCTGCACCCGTACACGCGCGCGCTCGTGGGCGCCATCCCGTCGATCGACCGCGGCGCCGGCCGGCGCCGCGAGCGCCTCGACGGCGAGCCGCGCTCGCCGATCGATCCCGACCCCGGCGTGTGCCGGTTCTTCGGGCGGTGTCCGAAGAGCGGCGGGCGCTGCGACACCGAGATGCCGCAGCTTCGCGAGCTCGCGCCCGCGCAATCGGTCGCTTGTCACCACCCGAACGAGGGCCGAGCCGCCGAGGGGTGAGTGATGCGCCGCGCAGCCCGCGCGGCGCTCATGCCGAAGCCCCGATTGCGAGCAGCCCAGCTACATGTTGCGCGCGTCCTCTCGAGGACCGGCGGGAGACGATGCGAAAGCGGCCACGGCACCGGCCCTACAGTAACCAGGTGGCCGGCAGTGTCCTCGATCGGATCAGGCAGACTGCCGACCTCCCTTTGGAGGCGACGCAACAAGGTCGAGCCGAAGGCCCGCGCCGGGAAGACCCGCAGCGGAAGGCTCTTCCGCCGCGGGCCGGAAGAGTCAAGCCATCGGCGGCTTGTAGGTGCCGGTCGCCTTGCCGGCCATCTTCATGGCCTCCATGGCGTCTTCGATCGTCATGAGTCTGGTGGTCGAGGCGGACGAGGCGGTTCCGGTTGCGCCGACCGCCATGGCGCAGGCGGCCATGACCTTGTCGTCCGGTGCTTCGATCAGGCAGATGACGTCATGGGAGCCGAAGGCGAAGAACAGGTGATGCAGCTTGCCGCCAAGACCTTCGATGAGCTTCGCGGCTGCCGCCTTGCGATCGCTCGGATGGGTGATCAGGGCCTTGGTGGCTTCGGCTGTGTAGGAGAGCTGATACAGGTAGAAGGGCATGGCGGTTTCCTCATCGAATGCTTGCGACAACGGGTTGCGGCTGTATAGCCGTGGAGCGCAACGGCAGGGCGACGACGCCTGTCCTGCGCGTTGCGAGGAGCTGCCAGGCATGCATGCGGTCACGGTGAGGCTGGCCGCAGCGCGGTGACCATAGCACCAAGTGCGATGGCGTGCGGATCAGGAGGGAAACGGGAAGCGGGAACGCGGGAACAACGCTTGCGGCCTGCGCGCACTTGGCAAAGGCTCGCTCCTGCGAGTCTCGAACGAGCTAGAAGAGCTCTTCATCGGTCTCGAGCAAGTGAGCCGGCGCGGCCGGGGTCACAGCGCCGGTCGGCGTCCGCATCCGGCGGTCGTCGCCGAAAAGGCAAGAACGATGTTCCGGAGGAAACGCTGCGTCTCTCCGACGAGACCCGGTCCCGCCGCGCGGTCGGATTGGTCGGGATCAACCGCAAGTCCAGCTTCGACACGCGCCAGGGAAACCGCCGGCAAGAGCGTCACCTTCGGGCCTTGACATCAAGGCATCAAAACGATCATGCTTTGATGCATGCGTACGACCTTGTCCCTGGACGAAGACGTTGCCGCCATGCTCGATCGACTTCGCAAGTCTCGCGAAGAAAGCTTCAAGGAGCTCGTCAACGAGGCCCTGCGGCGCGGGTTGCGTCAGATGGCTTCCCGACCGCGGCGGAGGGAACCGTTCCGCACGCGGACCGTCAGCCTCGGGCGATGCAAGCTGGGCAGCATCGATAGCGTTTCCGACGTGCTGGCGGCGACCGAGGATGAGTCCTTCAAGTGATTCTGGTCGACGCCAATGTTCTGGTCTACGCCCACGTCGCATCGTTTCCCCAGCATCGCGCAGCGCGCGACTGGCTGGATAGGCAGCTCAGCGGAAGCGCTGCGGTCGGTCTGCCCTGGCCAAGCCTGTTGGCGTTCCTGCGCATAGTCACCAACCCGCGCATCTTCGAGCAACCGGAACCCATCTCCGACGCCTGGGAGCAGGTCACTGCGTGGGTGGATTGCGAGAGTGCATCGATCCCTCAGCCGGGCGATCGGCATGTCGAGATCCTCGCGGGCCTGCTGGCCGACCCCGCGGTACGGGGGAATCTGGTCCAGGACGCGCACCTCGCCGCACTCGCCATTGAGCACGGCCTCCTGCTCTGTTCCACCGACGGGGACTTCGCGCGTTTTCCCGGACTTCGATGGCACAACCCGCTGCGGCCCTGAGCTTGGATGCTACTGGTCGAGAATCTCGCGACATGCCAATCACTTCGGGGACATCGACTGCACCGCGGCCCGAATCTCCCAGTGGGCCGCGTCGTCGGGCCGCACCACTCTCGCTGTCCGGACTGCGGCGGCGATTCGAGCAGCGCGCTTGAGCGCGAGGGCCGGCGCTGCTGGCAGTGCACGCGGGGATGAAGTCGAGGCTCTTTGCCCTGTGATCGACCTCCACGCGTGCTTTCACACGGCAAGAGAAGGCATCTCCGCGACTTGAGGGGGGGACTCCTTCTCGAACCGCTGGCGATGCGCCTCGTAGTCCGGGAGGCGGCGCTCGTACGACGACGACATCAGCGGCGACGAGATCATGAAGTCGGCGGACGCGCGGTTGCAGGCCACGGGGATGTTCCAGACGACGGCGATCCTGAGCAGGGCCTTGACATCGGGATCGTGGGGCTGCGGCTCCAGCGGGTCCCAGAAGAAGATCACGAAGTCGATGCTGCCTTCTGCGATCTTCGCGCCGATCTGCTGGTCGCCTCCGAGGGGACCGCTCTGCAGCTTCATGACGGGCGTCTGAAGGGCCTCTTCGAGAAGCGCACCGGTGGTGCCGGTGGCGAGCAGGTCGTGGTCAGCGAGAAGGTCGCGGTTGAAGCGCGCCCATTCGAGCAGGTCCTGCTTCTTGTGGTCGTGCGCGACCAGTGCGATGCGCTTTCGCGGCGATATGGCTACGGCGAATGGTGTCGTCATTGGTGAACCTCTTGAGCTTGATGGTTCCGAACCGATGCCAGCCGGGAAAGCGGCTTGGCCATCGGGGCGGTCGAGATCCTTCGCCCGGTAAAATCGGAGCGTGCTCGGGCCGTGCGTGGGCAGGGCGCCTGGACGGCGCGAAGCTGCGAAGGACAGTCGGGCGGTGGGCTGCTTCGCCGCGAGTGACTCGCGTCCGCGACCGCCGAGGGATGCGGGCCGGTCCAGCGTATGCTGGGGTGACTCTCGGGCCCGCTGATCAGAGCCGCTATTCTAACAGGCGGCGCCGGCGAGCCTCGCCCGTGCACTGTATTGAAGCGACGGCTCTGCTTGGTCCAGGGCGCGGGCCGACCCTTAACGAAAGAGCTCATGCATACCCGCCGCCGACTCAGCCTCCTCGCTGCCGCGCTCCTCGTTCTGCTGGGCGGTTGCGCCACCCGCCCGATCAACCCGCCCATCTCCCGGACCGATCCGACAACGGGCTACAGCTTCGAGGGGCGCCAGGGAAATCTCAAGGACAAGGACAACCTGGTCATCCTCGCCTTCTCGGGCGGGGGCACACGGGCCGCCGCCTTTTCCTACGGGGTCCTGGAGTTCCTGCGCAAGACCGAGCTGGTCGGACCGAAGGGCAACAAAGTCCGCTTGCTCGACGAAGTCAACATGATTACCGGCGTGTCGGGCGGCAGTTTCACCGCACTCGCCTATGGGCTCTATGGCGACAAGCTGTTCGCCGACTACGAGCAACGCTTCCTGAAACGCGATGTCCAGGGCGAGCTCACCGCACGTTTGCTCAATCCGAGCTACTGGGGCGCGCTGTGGTCGACGGGCTGGGGCCGTTCCGAACTGGCGGCCCAGTTGTACGACGAGATCCTGTTCAACGGCGCTACGTTCGACGATCTCAGCCGCGGCCGCGGCCCGCTCATCCTCACCGCGGCAACGGATATCTCGACCGGTTCCCGCTTCCTCTTCTCGCAGCGCGTGTTCGACATCATCTGCTCCGACCTCAACGCGGTGCGACTGTCCCGCGCCGCTGCGGCCTCCTCCGCCGTGCCGGTCGTGCTCTCGCCGGTCACGATCAACAACTACGGCGGCAAGTGCAACAGAGTCGCGCCTGCCTGGGTGAAGCCGTTCATCGATTCCGACGACCCGCCGCGGCCCGCCGCACGGGCCATCCGCTCGCTCAAGGCGGAGGAAGCGCTCGGCGACAGCGTCCATCGCCCGTACCTGCATCTCGTCGACGGCGGCGTGTCGGACAACCTGGGCATGCGTGGCGTGCTCGATTCGCTCGAGATTCTCCAGGCATTGCACGAAGTCGGTGCGCCAACGCCGCTCGACAATGCGCGCAGGATCATTGTCTTCATCGTCAATTCGCTTTCTTCGCCGCCGACCAACTGGGACGAGTCGGAGCGCCCTCCAGGCACCGTGGAGGTTCTGCTCAAGTCGGCGGGCACCCCGATCGACGCCTTCTCGTACGAGGCGGTCGAGTTGCTGAGGGACACGGGCCAGCAGTGGCGGACGGCGCGTCTCGTCCGGGACTCGGCGGCAATGGCGGCCAACAAGGATCCTGCGGTTGCCGCGGCATTGCGCCTCCCGAACGCCGAGATCTATGCCATCGACGTCTCGTTCCCGGCGTTGAAGGACAGAGCGGAATTCGCGTACCTGAACGAACTGCCCACGTCGTTCGTGCTCCCTCCCGAGGCGGTCGACCGCCTGCGCGCCGCAGCGGCAACGCTCATCATGGATTCGCCCGAGTTCAAGCGTCTGCTGAAGGACCTCGGCGCGAAGCTGGTTGCGGAACCGGCGGCTGCCGGAAGCCCAGCGGCGGCGCAATAGAAACGGCCCTTCTCAAGCCGACGGCCGCCGTCCGGCCATGGATCCCGACGCGGGCGCAACGCGTCCGCGAGCGGCGGTTCATTCGATGACCACGTCGGCACGGGCAAGCAGCGCCGCGGGGAACCTGATGCCGAGCGTTTGCGCGGTCTTCAGGTTGACGAAGAGCTCGACCCCCGTCACCTGGTGAACCGGAAGATCGGCGGGACGGGCCCCCTTGACGATGCGCCCCGCATAGATGCCCGCCTGCCGGTGCGACTCGACGAAGTTGCCGCCGTAACTCATCAGGCCGCCCGCAATCGCGAAGTCGCGCGACTGGTGAATGGCAGGGAGCCGGTGGCGGAGGGCGAGGGCCGCGAGCGGCTCGCTGTGGGTGGCGAAGTAGGTGTCCGACGCGACCACGAGGCCCGCAACCTTGAGCTCGCGCATTCGCTCGAACGCGGCGCCGAAGGCTTCTTCCGTGGCGGCGCGGAGGACGTCGAGCTGCACGCCGAACGCTTGCGCGGCGGGCTGAAGCTTTTGCAGTTGCGACTCGGTGGTGGGGCTCGTGGGATTGACGAGAACGGCCACGACCTTCGCGGCGGGAATCACCTCGCGCAGGAGCTCGAGTCGCTTGGCACTCAGTTCGACGTTCAGCGAGGCGACGCCGGTGAGGTTGCCGCCCGGCCGGCTCAGGCTCTCCACCAGGCCCAGCGCGACGGGGTCGGCGCCCATCTCGAAGACGATCGGGATCGAGGTCGTCGCGGACTTCGCGGCGATTGCGGCGGGTGCGCCGCCCGGCGCGACGATCACGGTCACGCCACGGCTGGCCAGATCGCCCGCCAGCGCGGCGAGGCGGCCGTGCTGACCTTCCGCCCAGCGGAACTCGATGGCGATGTTCCGGCCCTCGACGAATCCCGCTTCGGCAAGTCCCTGGCGGAACGCTTGCAGCCGGCTCGCGAACAACGCGGGCGACTCGGCGCCCAGATACCCGATCACCGGCATTCCGGACCCCTGCGCGCCCGCGGACAGGGTGCGAACGAGCGCTCCGGCGCCCACAGCGGCGACGAAGGTTCGCCTGTCGATCGGGTTTGGCATTCGCCCCTCCGGACACAGAGCCCCGAGTCCGGCGACCGCGCTGTCCGCATCCGGAGCACGCCGTCGCCCTGCTGCATCGCCGGCGCGGGTGAGCGGATCGGGCGGAGTCGCCGGCCCGTGTGCGACAGGTGCCAAGCCGCGCAGGCTCCGAGCGCCTGCTTCCGCTCGACGGCCCATTCTCGCCCAGCGCCCGAACGGCTACAAGGCAGGGGTCGAGGCCGCCCGGCGGCCGCGAGCCCTGCTGCTCCGAGAAGAGCATCCGGAAGTCATCCCCCGCGTCGCGTGCGCACTTTGCTGCGCCGCCCTTTCTGGCGCGCTCGCAGGACATTGGTCGGTTCGGGTCAACGGCGATTGGCGGACGGCGTTCGCCTTCGAAGATGACGACGCGATCCTGGCGATGCCAGGACGATCACCGAGGGAGCGGCGGCGCGCTGCCGCGCGCTTCAGTCGCGCGCGTCGAGGAGCGCCCGAAGCGGCGCCGCCCAGCCGACGATGCCGCCCTGGGCGACGACCATCTCGATCGTGGCGCGCTTGAACTCGGGGAAGTAGCTTCCGGTGCAGTCCTCGACGAGCAGCGCATCGAAGCCGCGGTCGTTCGCCTCGCGGAGCGTCGTCTGCACGCAGACCTCGGTCGTCACGCCGCCCACGATCAGGTGCGTGATGCCCGCGTAGCGCAGCTGCTGCTCGAGCGAGGTGGCGAAGAAGGCGCCTTTTCCCGGCTTGCGCAGCACGGTCTCGCCGGGGAGCGGCCGGCACTCGGGAACGAAGTCCGCACCCGGCTCGCCCTCGACGAGCACGCGACCGAGCGGTCCCGCGTCGCCGATGCCGCAGGCGAGGTTGCCGCGCGCCCGCTTCGCCGGCGGGCAGTCCGACAGGTCGCGCGCATGCGCCTCCTGCGTGTGGATGATGCGCAGGCCGAGCCCGCGCCCCCAGTCAAGCAGTCGCGCGCATTGCGCCGCCACGCCGTCGAGCTGCGCGACGTCGTTGCCGAGCATGGCGCCGAACCCGCCGGGCTCGAGGAAATCGCGCTGCATGTCGATGACGACGAGCGCCGTGCGGCGCGCATCGAATCGGAAAGGCCCGGGCCGGGCCGGTACGGTGGGCATGCGTGCTCCGCGCGGTCAGGGTTGCTGGAGACTCACGTGCGCCGCGACGATGCGCCAGCCTGCGGCGAACCGGATCCAGGTCTGGCTCTGCCGCCCCGTGCGCGTGCCGCCCTCGCGCACGAACAGCGTCATCGCCGTCGCGGCGTCGCGCCCGAACGTGGTGATCACCGTCCGGGAGAGACTGCGCGCGAGCCCGGCCGGCGACCGTGAGGCGCGGAACGCACGGATCGCCTCGATGCCGCAGAGATTCTCCCCGACGCCGTA
>Ga0209254_10004986_pt1 | contig 12198 bp, 7 predicted proteins | sample FrelakmetDIP11DI_FD_187148 | JGI IMG/M metagenome (GOLD analysis project Ga0209254, IMG submission 187148) | Freshwater lake sediment microbial communities from the University of Notre Dame, USA, for methane emissions studies - DIP11 DI (SPAdes)... | ecosystem: Environmental > Aquatic >...
AAACTGCTCATATCCAGCCAGCCTGTTCCTAATGCATAATCGGTACTTGCCAGGAAATACAGGTACTTCCCTGATTCATCCCACTGCGGGTCGATCACATCAGACATGCCATCTGTAAGCTGTGTGTTTTTTCCTGTTTCAAGATTATACAGCATGACTGCTTTAAATTGGTTTTCCATGATCTGCGCATACGCGATCCACTTGCTGTCTGGCGACCATGCTGGCTGAAGTGTACGGTTTGGATGTGCGAGCCTGTCTGTAGCCGCCTTTGTTAATTTTCCTGTTGCCAGGTCGATCACCCAAAGGTTATAATCGGTATCTGTAAATGCAATGTGTTTGCTGTCTGGCGACCAGGCCGGTTTGTAGTAAAATTTTTTATTTGGGATATCATAGGCTTTTGGCGCCTGCAAACCTGATTGATCTGCTATCATCAACTGGTACTCGCCACTGGCATCTGAGAACCAGGCAATTTTTTGTCCATCTGCCGACCATGCAGGAAACCTGTCCGCAGCATCAGTAGATCGGGAGATATTGCGCCACTCACCATTTTCTTTAGGGACTGTAAATATCTCACCGCGATGTTCAAATACCGCACGTTTACCCGTAGGCGAAAGTCCTGCATTGATCAGACCGGCTGCACTGATGTTGTTCCACCTTGCACGTATCCAGTTGAAATCACCCTTGACCAGGATATCCAGTTGTTTGCTTTTTCCGGTTGCTATATCCAGGTTATGGAGATAGCCGCCTTGTTCATAAATAACTTTTCCGTTTTTGGCGGAAAGATTTTTTGCATCAAAATCTTTATGAAAGCTGAGTTGCTTTTGCTGCCTGGTTTTTGGATTGAAACTCCACACATTGTTAATGTAATCCTGTTCTGACAGGAAATAAACGATACCATTATCCCATGCAGGTGCAGTATGCCTTTCTTTATTTGCCTGCACCGTTTTAATTGTTTCCTGTGTTTTCAGATTAAAGATCCAGATGGGCTGGGCCTGTCCGCCCCTGTAGTTTCGCCACTCGGGATCCCAGAATGAATACGGTTGATAGGCCATGTATTGTCCGTCATCAGATAAACTGCCGATAAATCCAAAGGGCAGGATCATTGCTTCCGTATTGCCGCCATTGACGTCTACAGTGAAAAATTTGGTATTGGCAGTTGGATAGCCTTCCATCGCTGAAGTGAAAATAATTTTTTTGCTGTCGGGGTACCATCCCTGTACAAGATCTGCGCCGGGGTGCCAGGTCAGCCTGGCCGGCATACCGCCCTGCACGGATACAACATATACATCGGTATTTCCATCATACTGACCGGTGAAAGCCACCCAGTTTCCATCCGGACTGATTTTTGGACTTGTTTCTGTGCCCAAAGCACTGGTAAGCCTGCGGGCTTCGCCGCCATTGATGCCGGTTATCCAAAGGTCATCTCCGTGTACAAAGGCAATATGTTCCTTGCTTGCGGAGGGCTGACGCAGCAGCCTGGTTCCTTGTGCCTGACAGAATGAAGAGAGATTCATCAATATGATAAATACGGCCGGAAACTGCAGAATCATTTTGGCTTTTCCCATAAAAGAATAATTATACAGGCAATTTAGTTAAAAGATAATCAACAGCCTCATTAGGCATAATAAAGAAGCCGCTGCGGATGCAGCGGCCTACGTCAACTATTTTACCAAAAATCAATTTACCAGAATCTAACATACAACGCAGCCAGGATCATCAGCATGGCTACAATCATTGCCACGGTTTGAGGTTTTAATTTCATCATGGATCTGTCTGAAACAAAAGATTTCGGATTGATTTTAGGCCCGGCAAAACTGATAAATATCATGGTTGCAACCGTGAAGAAGAACGACCAGCCCATGTTGATCAGAAATGGAATTTCAGTTACTGTTTTTACCACTCCGCCTTCCATTTTTTGATATTCATATGCGGTGTATAAAAATGTCTCCCTTCCAAAAATATTCACTGCATAATTATTGAAGAAAACAGCCAATACAAACCCTAAAATTACACCTACTAAGGCTGCTGTACCTGTTGTCCGTTTCCAGAACATGCCGAGGATAAACATGGCAAATACACCCGGGCTTATGAATCCGGTATATTTCTGGATAAAAGTGAAACCACCTTCACCGCCAATGCCAAGGGTATCTTTCCAGGTAAATATCAATGCAATGATCATGGCTGCTATGATGGCCATTCTGCCTGTCCATACCAGTTTCTTTTCGTCTGCATCTTTTTTGATATATTTTTTGAAGATGTCCAATGTGAAAATGGTAGAGATGCTGTTTGCTTTTCCGGCTAATGAGGCAACAATGGCGGCTGTTAAAGCTGCAATCGATAAGCCTTTTAAACCTGCTGGCAGGAAGCTCAGGATCGCAGAGTAAGCGCCATCTTTACTGCCCCCTTCCAGTTGCGGAAGATGGCCGTTTTTATATAAAACAAATGCTGCAATGCCTGGCAGCATTACAATCACCGGCATCATTAATTTAATAAACCCGGCAAATAAAATGCCCGTGCGGGCTGTGTTGAGATCCGCTCCCAGCGCCCTTTGAGTGATATATTGGTTACACCCCCAGTAATTGAGGTTAACGATCCACTGGCCGGCAAAATACATGGCAATGCCGGGCAGTACCACATACTTCTGTATATCAAGATTAACGGGCTGATCAATGGTTGCAGATGTTACGGCCGGCTTGGGTATGATCATGTGAAAATGTTCAGGTGCCTGTTTCAGCAGGTCATTAAAACCTGCAAGTGCACCGCCGCCGCTGCCAAATTTTTCACTTACGATGGTTAATGCCATGTATGTAGTAGCGAGTCCGCCGATTATTAAAACAGCCACCTGTATCACATCCGTATAGCCAATCACTTTCATACCACCCAACGTAATGATCAATGCAAAAAGCATAAGCATGATCATGATGATGTGCAGGTACTGGCCTCCGAGTAATCCATTTATCGCTACAGCTCCGAGGTATAGTATTGAGGTAAGGTTAACGAATATGTACAGGAAAAGCCAGAATACAGCCATGATCAAAGCCACCGATTCATTATACCTCATTTTTAAGAACTGCGGCATTGTGAAGATCTTATTCTTCAGGTATATCGGCATGAACCAAACGGCAATAATGATAAGCGAAAATGCCGCGATCCATTCGTAAGCAGATACTGCTATTCCCGCAAAAAATCCTTCACCACTCATGCCAATAAATTGTTCAGCGGAAATATTGGATGCAATTAAAGAAGCCCCGATGGCCCACCAGGTTAGCGAGCCTTCAGCCAGGAAAAAATCTTTTGTATCTGCCGTTGTTTTTTTCTTCTTGTTATAGATCCAATATCCATAAGAAGCCACAATGACAAAATAAATGAAGAAGACAACAAGGTCAATCGTTTGTAGAGAACCCATAATAGTTAGTTTTGTTTAGTTTGGTACGGTATTTCATTTATAATAAACCTCACTCCAGCGCAATTCATTTTTCAACTGGTAGAGCGTGGTGTTTTTATTGATTAACACCATTTCGATATTGGCCATTTCGGCAAAGTCCTGTAAACATTCGCTGCTTAGATTCTGACTAAAAACGGTATGGTGTGCACCACCGGCCAATATCCAGGCGGCACATGCTGTTTGCATATCGGGCAGTGGCTTCCATAGTACCCTGGCAACAGGTAATTTGGGTAAGGCCTGTTTTGCTTTTACAGCTTGTACCTCATTGATCAATAAGCGGAATCGATTTCCCATATCAATGACGGATGCATTTAATGCTGCACCTCCATTTACATTAAACACCAGCCTTACAGGATCGGCCTTACCGCCAATGCCCAATGGGTGAATTTCACAGGTTGGTTTTGCATTGGCAATACTCGGGCAAATCTCCAGCATGTGGGATCCAAGTACCATGCTGTTGCCCGGTTCAAAATGATAGGTGTAGTCTTCCATAAAGGAATTGCCACCCGGTAAACCATGGCCCATCACTTTCATGGCCCGTACAAGTGCTGCGGTTTTCCAGTCGCCTTCTGCACCAAAGCCATATCCATTTGCCATCAGGCGCTGTGTGGCTATGCCAGGTAACTGCAACAATCCATGCAGGTCTTCAAAAGTATCTGTATAACCTTTATAGTTTCCCTCCTCTAAAAATATCCGCAGGCCCAGTTCAATTTTTGCTGCATCCTTTAACGACTGATGTTTGGCGCCGTTTTTTTTCAGTGAAGGAACCAGTTTGTATTCTTTATTATATGTTTCACATAGCTCATTTATTTGTGCATCTTTTATTTTATTGATTACCGACACCAGGTCACCAACACCATGTGTATTTACACTATAGCCGAATTTTATCTGGGCCTCTACTTTATCTCCTTCGGTAACAGCAACCTGCCGCATATTATCCCCAAAGCGTACAAAATTTGCCCCTTGTAAATCATTCCAGCCTGCTGCTGCGCGGCACCACATATTGAGTTGCTGATGTACCGATGTATCCTGCCAATGGCCCACAATCACCTTGCGTTCCATCCGCATACGGCTCATGATGAAGCCAAATTCCCTGTCGCCATGTGCCGATTGGTTTAGATTCATGAAATCCATATCGATACTGTTCCATGGTATATCCCGGTTGAACTGTGTGTGTAAATGGCAAAGGGGTTTTTGTAAAATTTTTAATCCATTGATCCACATTTTGGCGGGAGAAAATGTATGCATCCAGGCAACAATACCAATGCATTCTTTGGATGAATTTGCCGCAGCGCAAATGGAATATATTTCATCTGGCGTTTTAACAACAGGTTTAAAAATTATCCTGACGGGGATATTTTTGGCTTTGTTAAGTGCATCTGCAATTTTTTGCGAATGGTCTGCAACCTGTTCTAAGGTCTCAGGGCCATACAAATGCTGACTGCCGGTGATGAGCCATACTTCAAAAGCTTTCAGGTCTGGTAAAGGCATGGGTTAGATTTTTTCAAAAGTGTAAATTAGTAAGTGATTTTATTTTAATGTGTTGTGCTATCAAATTTTATTCGAAATCAGATCAAAGCTGTAAGGAATAGCATTCTGGCCGCTTCTGGCTAATAATATTTTTAGCCCGCAGAGAGCCGCAGAGAATAAATGGAGGACCACAGAGTATATACTGTATTTCTCTGTGGTCCTCCGTTGACTCCGAGGCTCTCTGTGGCCTTGTATTTTTGGTTTCATTCTATTCGCTCTTTCAATTTTAATTCCAAATCAATATATCCTCCGTATCTATACTTAAATTAAATACAACCCAGTCTGGATAATACAGGTTCTGGTTTGAAAAGCCAGAATCACACTAGCGGGACATATTTTAATTTGATGTTTATTAGCACAGCCAGAAATGTTTTAATAAATGTTCTGTCAATTTTTACATAATGGATATTTGATAAAAGTCAAATTATCTACTGGCCGTAATAGCTATCCGGGCCATGTTTTCGTTCAAAATGTTTTTTAATGAGTGCCTCTTTTAGCCTCGGGGCTTGTGGGTTAATTTGTTCGGTGAGCCAGGCCATTTTGGCTATTTGTTCCAGAACCGCTGCATTATATACTGCTTTGGCGCCATTTTTTCCCCAGGTAAATGGAGCATGGTTTCCAACGATCATCATTTCCACTTCTTCATAATTCAGCCCTTTTTCTTTGAAGCAGTTTATTATCTGAAACCCTGTTTCATATTCGTAATTGCCCTTAATCATTGTATCACTCATGGGCGGTGCGCAGGGAATATCAACCGTGTTGTGATCTGCGTGAGTTGTGCCATAAATAGGGATGTCCCGTAATGATTGCGCCCATGCAGTGGCATAGGTAGAATGTGTATGCACAATGGCGCCGATATTTTCCCAGTGCTTATATAATACGGCATGTGTTTGTGTATCAGAAGAAGGCCGAAGATCACCTTCTACGTTATTGCCATCAAAATCTACAATGACCATTTTTTCAGGTGTGAGCATTTCATAGGGTACTCCACTGGGCTTTATGGCAAATACTTTAAGGCTTCTGTCTGACACACTTACATTCCCGAAAGTAAATAAGACCAGGCCAAGTTTTGGCAATTGCATGTTAGCATCATAAGCTTCCTGTTTTAGTAGTGTGTAATGGCTCATTTGCACTAATTTATTAAATCTTACGGAGCTTTCAATTTATGCGATGATCAGATATTGAATGGTTTCATCAATCATAAGGATAGTTTATGGGAGAATCAATACTGGTTTTCCAAAAACGTTCCAAGCATTTTATACCGGGCATATCTTTTTTCAAAGGCGGGCACCCTTTTTACGTCAGGGAAATATGTTGTCTCGAAGCCGCTGCCCATGGCTTTCATGGCATCTTCCACTGTAGGGTAAATTCCTGCGGCTGTTGCGGCAAACATGGAGGCCCCAAGGGCACAGGTCTGTTCGCTGCTGTGAATGCGAATAGGCATATTGATAACATCTGCCATCATTTGCATAATGAATGGAGATTTTTTTGCCACTCCGCCCAGGCCTATCAAGCCTTTAACAGGGATTCCTTCCTGAATGAACCTGTCAACGATTGCCTTTGCACCAAAGCAGGTTGCTTCAACAAGCGCGTAGAAAATTTTTGGTGCATCTGAACCAAGGCTCAGGTTAACAATGGCGCCTTCCAGTAAATGATTCGCATCCGGTGTACGTCTGCCGTTCATCCAGTCAATAGCCAGAACACCTTCTCCATCTTCCGGTAAAGCGGCAGCCTGCGCTGAAAGCGTAGCGATTAGTTTATCGCTCATTTCCTGTAGTAATTTATCCGCAGTGGAATTGTCGATGATAGCTGAATCCTGCATTAAATTTTTCAGGGGCCATTCGAGTACAGATTTAAACCAGGCATAAATATCTCCAAAAGCGGATTGTCCTGCTTCCAGCCCGATCATGCCTGGAATGATGGATCCGTTAACCTGGCCGCAAATGCCACTTACGCATCGATCCCTGATATCTGCCGAAGGTGCCACCAGCATGTCGCAGGTTGATGTGCCCATCACTTTACTCAGGTGGTATGGTTCTATTTGTCCGCCTACTGCGCCCATATGTGCATCAAAAGCACCAACTCCAATAACTACTGAGGTATCCAGGCCTAACCTACCAGCCCATTCCTGAGAAAGTTTGCCGGCTTCCTTATCTGCTGTAAAAGTTTCTGTACATAATTTATGGGTGAAGCCATCCAGCAGCGGGTCGAGTGATGCAAAAAAATCATTCGGAGGGAAGCCGCCAAATTCCGGAGCCCATAAGGCTTTGTGGCCGGCACTGCAAACACTCCGCTTCATTTGACTGATGTCATTTCCGCCGGTAAGCAGGAATGGTATCCAGTCGCAATGTTCAACCCATGAAGCTGTTTGATTTCTCACTGCTTCATCTTCCCGTAAAATGTGGAGGAGTTTTGCCCAGAACCACTCTGATGAATAAATTCCCCCAACATATTGCAGGTAATTGGTAGTAAATTTTTTTGCATGCTGATTGATTGCTGCGGATTCTCCAACACTTGTATGATCTTTCCAAAGCATGAACATGGCATTGGGATTATTTTCAAACTCCGGCAATAGGGCTAAAGGCGTGCCCTGCGCATTAACGGCAACGGGTGTTGATCCGGTAGTATCTATCGAGATGGCTTTAACTGCTGTTGATATCTCCGGACCTGCTGACTGCAGACAATTCCTGATAGTGTATTCCAGCCCTTCGATATAATCAAGCGGGTGCTGCCTGAATTGGTTTTTTGAGGGATTACAGTAAAGGCCCTCTTTCCATCTCGGATAATAGAATACGGAAGAAGCAAGTTCTTTTCCATTTGAAGCATTTACCAGGATGGAGCGTACAGAATCAGTTCCGTAATCTACGCCGATCACATACAGGTCTTTTGTCATGGCAGGCGATCTATTTAGGTGTCAAAATAACACTTAAAGTTATGGATGCAAAAAAAATTATATGAATTCGTTAGGGTTTGGGATAAAGTGAAGCATCCTGTGAAAGTTCGCTTTATAATGTTTCCGGTCGAGTTTATAGTAGAATGCCCCTCTTTTTGAGTTTGCCTTATCTTTCTCACTGAGCTTAAGCAGAAGGCCTGTAGAGAGTATTTTTCTGCTGAAATTGCGCTTGTCAAAACTTGTATTGTATACTTCCTCGAAGAGGCTCTGCAATTGGGGGATCGTAAATTTATCGGACAGCATTTCAAATAATATCGGGTGGAGTGAGGCTTTGTACCTCAATTTAGCCCTTGCCATCTGCACCATCTGATTATGGTCAAAAATAAGCTGTGGGAATTTTTTTAACGGGAACCATTCAGCATTAAACTCAGTGCTGAGCTGTTTTTTGTATTTGGTCAGATCCAGCAGTGAAAAATAGGTAACGGATACGGTCCTTTCGATTGGGTCGCGTCCAGGATCGCCAAAGGTGTGCAATTGCTCAAGGTAAACTTTATCCAGGCCAGTTAATTTTAATAAAACCCTGTTGGCGGCTTCATTCATGCTTTCGTTTGCCCCAACAAAACCACCCATCAGGCTCCATTTTCCGGATTCCGGTTCAAGGCCTCGTTTGATCAGTAAAATCTTTAAATCAGCTCCATCAAAGCCAAAAATGATGCAATCCACTGCTACCAGTAATCTCGTTTGTTTGGAATATTTATTCATTTTTCAAAGCAGGATTTTCGGCTTTAAACCTGGATAAGTTAGGCAGAGGGTAAGATAAATTAAAAAAAGGTTGAGTATTGTTTAGAAAATAAAATCTACAAAGTACTTTTAATTAATCAATCCGAAATCCAGCCTGTGCAGATATGTTTATGGTAAGAAGGGCGAAATTTAATGGGATAAAATTCCTGAAAATACAGAAGGTTTAATTTCCGTTTACCTGGTGATCCAGTTAAATTCATATTCAATAGGAACCCGGATGGCACTTCTTTCGGCCACCCTCCGGAATCTGTCTGGCAATCCCATCAGGTAATCCCTGGCTTTTTCTGCTGCATCATTAAGTCCCCTCATATTACTGATATCCCATTCTTTGACAAGGCTTTCAAGGATGTCTGTATAGTCGGAAGTGGTATAAACACCCAGTCTTTGGGCAGCATCACTGAAATGAGTAAACGTCGTACCTATTTTTTCGCCTTGCTGACGCAGAAAATGTGCCGGCATTACGATTTTCTTGCGCATCATATCTTCAAAGGCCAGCATCATTTCACTTGGGTCTATTTCAAAAATCCTGCTGATAAAGCTTTTGTAAGCTTTTGCATGCCTGGCTTCATCCGCAGCAATAACACCGCAGATTTTTGACAAATGATTATTGCCAAATTGTTTGGCCAGTGTAGCCGTCCGCCGGTGCGAAATATTTGTGGCCATTTCCTGGAAGGAGGTATATACGAAATTACGGTAAGGGTCACGCGCTGTGCCTATTTCCATGCCATCGGCAATAAGGTGCTGGGTACTGATCTCCATCTGGCGCATATTCACCCGGCCGGAGAGATAGACATATTTATTAAGCAGGTCACCATGGCGGTTTTCCTCCGCTGTCCACATCCTGATCCATTTACTCCATCCTTCCCGTTTGTCTTTGCTTATCCCTTCCACATCCATTAGCCATGATTCATACGTAGGCAGGGCTTCTTCTGTGATAATATCCCCAACCAGAACCGCGAGGTAATCATAGGGTAGTTCTTTACAGGCCAATCTGAGTTCTTTGACATCTTCAATAAATTCAGGGCTGTCACTTTCAGGTAAAAAGTCGGCCGGTTGCCAGTTCTCGTCAATCTTTTTAAGAAATGCTTCTACGATCTGGTCCATGGTCTGGGCCAGGTAATGCATGACTTCGAGGCGGGTTTGATTTAAATTCATTTTTTCTATTGACCTACAAATCAGATTATCGGTTAATGTATGAAGGTACGATATTCTGGCAGGATATAGATGATATTAACCAGTGGAACTGATGATTTTAATTAAAACAGGAGCCTTTGGACAGCCAATTTAACTCCGGTATGAAGTTGACATTATCCAGCTGTAATAAGGCAGAGACCTAAGATAAGGAAGATATAATATTTAACGTGTTGTGCTATTAAATTTTTTCGAAATCAGATCAAAGCTGTAAGGAATAGGATACTCGAAGCTCCTGGCTAATAATATTAGCCCACAGAGAGCCCCAGAGAGAAAATGGAGGGCCACAGAGTGCAACCTGTATTGCTCTGTGGCCCTCTTTTAACTCCGAGGTTCTCTGTGACCTTGTATTTTTTGTTTCATACTATTCGTTCTTTCATTTAAAATTCCAAATCTATATCTCCTCCGTATCTATACATAAAGTAAATACAACCCAGTCTGGATAGTACAAGTTCTGGTTTGATATACCCTAATAACGCTGGCTGGGTATATTTTCAATTTGCTTCTTACGACTTTTTAATACTATTTAATTGGTTATTTAATAACACAACACGTTAAAACTTAAATGTCCCACCAACGGGTAAATACCTGTGGTGTGAGAAGCGAAATTTTTTCACCAATCATCGGATGAAGAATGGGTACTTTCCTTTTTTTTCCTTCTGTCACAATGCGGTTTATCGGTTCGTTCCAGTCATGCAGGGATAGTGCAAATTTTCCCCAATGCACAGGCAGTATCATTTTTGCCTGCAGGTCAATACCAGCCTGAACCACTTCTTCAGGCATCATATGAATATGTTTCCAGTATTCATTATACTGACCGCATTCCAGTACAGCGAGATCAAAAGGACCGTATTGCTGTCCAATGGTTGCAAAATGTTCATCATAGCCTGAGTCGCCACCAAGGTAGAGTTTTAATGTTGGTGTTTGCAGTACAAAAGATGACCAGAGTGTCTGGTTTCTTTTAAAACTCCTTCCTGAAAAGTGCCTGGCTGGCGTGTGTACAATGGAGAATCCATTTTCCAATATGGATATTTGATGCCAGTCTTTTTCTATGATATTATCTTCCGTAAATCCCCAGTGTTTCAGGTGGCTGCCTACTCCAAGACTGGTAATGATGGTACGGATCTTTGGTTTAAGTTTTTGCAATGTCAGATAATCAAGATGATCCCAGTGATCATGGGTCAGGATGAGATAATCTATCTCCGGGATATCATCCGTTGAGTAAATATCTGATCCGGGAAAACTCCTGGTGGTTGAAGGTATGGGTGAGGCTGAGCCACTTAAAACGGGATCAACGAGGAAACGCTTTCCACTCAGTTGCATAAAATAGGATGAATGGCCGAACCAAACAAGGATATCATCCTCTATATTCAATTCATGCAGATTGACCTTCTGAGAAGGAAGTAATTTGGGAGGCTTGTTTAAAGGGCTTTTATTAAAGAAGAATTTCCGGGAAACCGACCAATAGTTTCCTCCGTTGGTAAGCGCAGGTGTTTCTGATTGGTTCTGAAAACTTCCATTTCGGAATTGTACTGATTTTTCTAAAGTTGACTTATAATAACCGGAAGCGGGTTTTCCAAATTTGGGTTGCCTCATAAAAAGTGCAATGGCCCAAACTATAAAAGCAATTGCGATGAGCAGATAAACAATCAGCATATTTTTGAAATGGTTGCATCAAAAATACAGTCAATAGCTGGAAAAACTAATCAATTTAAAACCATTAACAATTCACCTCTGCGAATACGCTGCGTCCTCCTTTCTCAGCGATGAAGGCATGCAAAACTTACAATCTAACCGAAAGTGAGCATAACAGGCTGAAATTATTTTTAGAAAAATCACCATCATGGGGGAAAACAGCAGAAATATTATTCAACCACCGGCCTTCAATCCTTATCATGGCTTGCTTTACCGGAATGTAGTCGATATTAAGGGAAAGCCCCGTCGCTTTAAATTCATCCGGTAAGGCATAGCCGATAACCACGCCCCGGGGGTCACTGTAATATTCGCCCCGCATGGCAAATGCCCATGGAATCGTTGGCTTATACCGGAGTATGACCTGCGGAGTAAACCAGGTTTGCAATTGAGCATCATTCACGGCCGTTTCTTCCTGGCCTATATCTAATCCTAAGGTCATGCCCCATTTGTTTGATAAAGGGAAAATGGCATACAGGTTATGGAAGTATCTCCAGCGCCTTGCACTGTCTGGGTAAACACTTCCTATAAAGTTGCTGTAATTTAAGACTGTTTCATTATCGGGTTTGAATTGAACCTGTGTGCCCCAGTTGAGGAGTCCAAAATCATCTTTACGGGTGATATTCTGCCAGCCATTGAGTGCCAG
>Ga0209254_10004987_pt1 | contig 12198 bp, 14 predicted proteins | sample FrelakmetDIP11DI_FD_187148 | JGI IMG/M metagenome (GOLD analysis project Ga0209254, IMG submission 187148) | Freshwater lake sediment microbial communities from the University of Notre Dame, USA, for methane emissions studies - DIP11 DI (SPAdes)... | ecosystem: Environmental > Aquatic >...
ATCCGAATCGGCGCATGTCTGTCATTCTCATCTCTGCGTCTCCCCGGGTCGTTGTTGTGGTGTGCCGGGTTCCCGGCTGTCGCGGCGACCCCTTGGTAGAGCGCCGTAATGCAACCGGCATGCCTCTCTGACCCCTTGATTGGCGCACGCTCCGGCCGACTTTCTTCTCCGAACGACGGTGCCCCCTGGACGACGCCTGGGCGAACGCGGGGTGGGCTGCACAAGGTGGACGCAGGCACTGCCGTGGAACTGGGCATGGTCCGGGGGGCCCCTCGGTTCGAGCTAGAGACCGACGGGATTAGACTCCGGGCGTCCCCGCTACGCGACCAGCGAGGATCTTCCGCACCCACGGGGGACACACCAACGTCCGGGCGTCGAACGAGCTCTACCGCGCCAACCTGTCGCGCGGGCAGACCGGCCTGTCGATCGCCTTCGACCTGCCCACCCAGTGCGGCTACAGCTCCGACCATCCGATCGCCGGCCCCGAGATCGGCAAGGTGGGCGTGCCGGTGAACAGCATCGACGACTTCGAGGTGCTGTTCGACGGCATCCCCATCGACGAGATCAACACCTCGATGACCATCAACGCCACGGCGATGTGGCTGCTGTCGCTCTACGTGGCGCTGGCCGAGCAGCGCGGGGTGGACCAGAAGCGGCTCCAGGGGACCACGCAGAACGACATCATCAAGGAGTACCTGGCGCGTGGGACCTACATCTACCCGCCCCGGGAATCGATGCGGCTCATCGTCGACATGTACGAGCACTGCCTGCATCACATCCCGCGCTGGAACGCGTCGAACATCTGCTCGTACCACCTGCAGGAGGCGGGGGCGACGCCGACCCAGGAGCTGGCCTTCGCGCTCGCCACCGCCATGGGCGTGCTCGACGCCATCACGGCGCGCGGCACGTTCAGCCACGAGGAGTTCGAGCGCTGCGTCGGCCGCGTGTCGTTCTTCTGCAACGCCGGCATCCGCTTCGTCGAGGAGATGTGCAAGCTGCGCGCCTTCGGCGAGATGTGGGACGAGATCACCCGCGAGCGCTACGGCGTGCAGAACCCGAAGTACCGGCTCTTCCGCTACGGCGTGCAGGTGAACTCGCTCGGCCTCACCGAGGAGCAGCCCGAGAACAACGCCTGGCGCATCCTGATCGAGGCGCTGGGCGTGACCCTCAGCCGCACCGCGCGCTGCCGGGCGCTCCAGCTGCCCACCTGGAACGAGGCGCTCAGCCTGCCGCGGCCCTGGGACCAGCAGTGGTCGCTCCGCCTGCAGCAGATCCTGGCCTACGAGACCGACCTGCTGGAATACCCCGACCTCTTCGACGGCTCGCCCGTCGTGGCGTCCAAGGTGGCGGCGCTGAAGGCCGCGGCGTGGGACGAGATCAAGAAGATCGACGAGCTGGGCGGCGCCATCGCCGCCATCGAGTCGGGCTACATGAAGGCGGCGCTGGTGGGCAGCCAGGCGGAGCGACTCGCCCGCATCAACGCCGGCGACGTCACGGTCGTGGGCCGCAACAAGTGGACCGACGGGCTGCCCAGCCCGCTGCTGGGCGGTGAGGACAAGGGCATCTTCCGCGTCGATCCGACATCGGCCGGCGAGACGCTCGAGAGCCTGCGCGCGACCAAGGCGCGCCGCAACCAGATCTACAACGACAACCTGCACAAGCAGCTCCAAGAGCGCAACCGCAAGATCGAGGAGTCCAACCTGGCCGCCACCAAACGCCATTGGCCGCTCGCCCGGGGCTTCGAACGGTTCTACGGCTTCATGGGTGGCGAGACCGACCAGTGGTATCCGGAACTGGTCTACGACAACCATCCGGTCGAGGCCCCCGCCACCCCGGAGGAGGGCTACCACCTGTCGAAGGACCTGGCGGACAAGACCATCGAGTTCATCCGCGACTCCACGATGGTCGCCCCGGACAAGCCGTGGTTCACCTACCTCTGTCCCGGCGCGGGGCACGCACCGCACCACGTCTTCGCCGAGTGGGCCGACCGCTACGCCGGCAGATTCGACATGGGCTACGAGCGCTACCGCGACATCGTGCTGGAGAACCAGAAGAAGCTCGGGATCGTGCCGCCGGAGACCGAACTGTCCGGCGTGAACCCCTACCTGGAGGTCACCGGACCCGGCGGGCAGCCGTGGCCGCTGCAGGACACCGTGCGGCCCTGGGACTCGTTGTCCGACGAGGAGAAGCGGTTGTTCGCCCGGATGGCCGAGGTGTTCGCCGGCTTCCTGTCCTACACCGACGCGCAGATCGGCCGGGTGCTGGACTACCTCGAGGAGTCCGGTCAACTCGACAACACCATCATCGCGGTGATCTCCGACAACGGCGCCAGCGGCGAGGGCGGGCCCAACGGTTCGGTGAACGAGGCCAAGTTCTTCAACGGCTACATCGACACGGTCGAGGAGAGCTTGCAGTTCTTCGACGAACTGGGCGGCCCCACGACCTACAACCACTACCCGATCGGGTGGGCGATGGCCTTCAACACCCCCTACAAGCTCTACAAGCGTTACGCCTCCCACGAGGGAGGGATCGCCGACACGGCAATCATCTCCTGGCCCAATGGAATTGCCGCCCACGGCGAGGTCCGGGACAACTACGTCAACGTCTGCGACATCACCCCGACGATCTACGATCTGCTGGACATCGAACCGCCGGAATCCGTCAACGGAATCGGACAGAAGCCGCTCGACGGCGTGAGTTTCAAAGCAGCCCTTGATGATCCGGCCGCCGACACCGGCAAGCACACGCAGTTCTACACGATGCTCGGAACCCGCGGCATCTGGCACGACGGCTGGTTCGCCAGCACCGTGCATCCCGCCGCGCCGTCGGGCTGGTCGCACTTCGACCAGGACCGTTGGGAGCTCTACCACATCGAGAGCGATCGCAGTCAATGCCACGACCTGGCCGCCGAACACTCCGACAAACTCGCCGATCTGCAGGCGCTGTGGTTCGCCGAAGCGCAACGGTACAACGGGCTTCCGCTGTCGGACCTCAACGTCTTCGAGATGGTCACGCGCACCCGTCCGTCGCTGGTGGGAAACCGGTCGCGGTTCATCTACTACCCGAACACCGCGCCGGTCTCGATGGGCGCCTGCGTCATGATCGCCGGTCGCTCCTTCTCGGTCCTGGCCGAGGTGGTCCTCGACAGTGCCGACGCCCACGGTGTGTTGGTCAAGCAGGGCGCCGGTCACGGCGGCTACGTACTGTTCGCGGCCGACGGCCGGTTGCAGTTCATCTACAACTTCTTCGGCGAGGAGGAGCAACGGGTGGTGGCACCCGATCCGCTGCCGACCGGTGAGCACGTCCTGGGCGTCGGCTACGTACGCACGGGTGTGGTCGACGGCACCCACACCCCGGTCGGTGAGGCCACCCTCTATGTGGACGGCGCCGCGGTAGCCAGCCTGGCGGGTGTGAAAGCCCACCCGTTCACCTTCGGGTTGGCCGGCGGGGGAGTGAGCGTCGGACGCAACCTCGGCCAACCGGTGTCGACGGCCTATCGGGCGCCGTTCGAGTTCACCGGTGGCACCATCCGGCGCGTGATCGTCGACGTGTCCGGGGCGCCCTATCGCGATGCGGAGCAGGAACTGGCGGTGGCCTTCGCCAAGGACTGAGCGCGACGCCATACTGGAGGAATGACTCGGTTGGTATTGGCCGCCGCGGCGGCCGTCGTACTGGCCGTCCCAGGCGTTGCCGCATGCGCACGGGACAGCGACGGCACGGCTGTGCGGGCCGAGTCCTCGGCCTCGACCGCGGCGACCGCCACGTCGTCCGCCCCGTCGCGCACGGTCGCCACCGACACCCCCGAGTCCACCGAACCCGGCGTCGTGGAGACCACCGCGCAGCCGGTGCCCGCCAACTCACAGGTGTGCCCGCAGAGCCTGAGCGGGCAGACCGCGACGGCGACGGTGGCCGACCCGGCCGCCCCCAAGATCACCGTCGCCGTGCCCGACGGGTGGTCGGCGGCACCCGGGACCGGTGACGTCGGCGCCCGCTTCACCGGGCCGGACGACATGGTCGCCGAGATCTCCATCACCGCCACCGCGCTGGACCCCGCGGCGGCATTCACCCGCTACTCCGACGACGTGATGGCCAAGTACCCGATCAGCACGCTGAGCCTGCTGCCCGCCGAACTGTGCGGCTACAGCGGCCAGGAGCTGATGGGGACCTGGGCCGACGAGCCCGGGGAGTCGATCCAATACCGGGACCGCGTCGCCCACATCTGGACGAACTCGCAGAACTATCTGGTGGTCATCCACGTCGAGGCGCCCTCGGGAACCGCCGGGTTCGACCCGGCCGCCTCGACGCTGACCAGCGATTTCGACATCGTCATACCCTGAGATGATGGTCACTGAGCTCGTCGAGCTGCCCGGCGGATCGTTCCGGATGGGGTCGATCGACTTCTATCCCGAGGAAGCGCCGATCCACACCGCGACGGTGGCCCCGTTCGCGATCGAGCGTCATCCGGTGACCAACGCCCAGTTCGCCGAGTTCGTCGCCGACACCGGCTACGTCACCGTCGCCGAAAAACCCCTGGACCCGGCGCTGTATCCCGGTGTCGCCGCCGAGGACCTGCTGCCCGGCGCCCTGGTGTTCCGGCCCACAGCCGGGCCCGTCGACCTGCGGGACTGGCGCCAGTGGTGGGACTGGGCACCGGGGGCGTCGTGGCGCCAACCGTTCGGCGCCGACAGCGATCTCACCGGTCGGGAGGACCACCCGGTGGTGCAGGTGGCCTACCCCGACGCGGCGGCGTACGCGGCGTGGGCGGGCCGGCGCCTGCCGACCGAGGCCGAATTCGAGTACGCCGCACGGGCCGGAAGTGAGACCACGTACGCCTGGGGCGACGAGCCGACCGTCGACGGTGCGCTGATGGCCAACATCTGGCAGGGCAACTTCCCCTACCGCAACGACGGCGCGCTGGGCTGGGTAGGCACCTCGCCGGTGGGCACCTTCCCGCCCAACGGGTACGGCCTGGTCGACATGATCGGCAACGTGTGGGAGTGGACGACGACACGGTTCTCCGCGCACCACCTGCCGCAGCAGCAGAACTCCTGCTGCCCACCGCCTGCGGACCCCGACCCGAGCGTCAGCCAGACCCTCAAAGGCGGCTCGCACCTGTGCGCGCCGGAGTACTGCCACCGCTACCGGCCCGCCGCGCGCTCGCCGCAGTCGCAGGACAGCTCCACCACGCACATCGGCTTCCGCTGCGTGGTCAGCTAGCGCGCCTCGGTCGCGAGCAGGCACAAAATCGCACTGCGCGACCATTTTGGGTGCGAGTTTGCGCCTGCTCGCGGGATGGGCGCCGGGGAATGCGTCCAGGTGAGCACTGATTTGGAGCTTTGCGGCCCGTCACCTAGTATTGAGGGGTTGCCTAGGGCAGACCTCGGCTGGCTGGACTCGATGAATCACTCGAATCACGTCGGCCCCGCGTGCTCTTCGGCGACAAAGACCGCGCACGTCAAGTTCCTTTTGGCCTGTCCAGACTGACTTTGCCGTGCACACAGTGAACAGATCCGAGGAGATCTAGTGATTCAGCAGGAATCGCGGCTGAAGGTCGCCGACAACACGGGCGCCAAGGAGATCTTGTGCATCCGTGTGCTGGGTGGCTCCTCGCGGCGCTACGCCGGCATCGGTGATGTCATCGTGGCGACCGTCAAGGACGCCATCCCCGGTGGCAACGTCAAGCGCGGTGACGTGGTGAAGGCCGTCGTGGTGCGCACCGTCAAGGAGCGTCGCCGCGCCGACGGCAGCTACATCAAGTTCGACGAGAACGCCGCGGTCATCATCAAGGCCGACAACGACCCGCGTGGCACCCGCATCTTCGGCCCGGTCGGGCGCGAGCTGCGCGAGAAGAAGTTCATGAAGATCGTCTCGCTGGCCCCGGAGGTTTTGTAAATGAAGGTCCACAAGGGCGACACCGTGCTGGTCATCGCCGGTAAGGACAAGGGCGCCAAGGGCAAGGTCCTCAAGGCCTTCCCCGAGCGCAACCGGATCCTGGTCGAGGGCGTCAACCGGATCAAGAAGCACACCGCGCAGTCGACCACCGAGCGTGGCGCGTCCTCGGGCGGCATCGTCACCCAGGAGGCGTCGATCCACGTCTCCAACGTGATGGTCGTCGACTCCGACGGCAAGCCGGCCCGCATCGGCTACCGCGTCGACGAAGAGACCGGCAAGCGCGTTCGAATTTCCAAGCGCAACGGCAAGGACATCTGACGATGACAACTTCTGAGAAGGTTCAGCCCCGGCTGAAGGCGCGGTACCGCGAGGAGATCAAGGACGCGCTCAACAACGAGTTCAACTACGCCAACGTGATGCAGATCCCCGGCGTGGTCAAGGTCGTCGTCAACATGGGTGTCGGTGACGCCGCCCGCGACGCCAAGCTGATCAACGGCGCGGTCAACGACCTGGCGCTGATCACCGGTCAGAAGCCTGAGGTCCGCAAGGCCCGCAAGTCCATCGCGCAGTTCAAGCTTCGCGAGGGCATGCCGATCGGTGCGCGGGTGACCCTGCGCGGCGATCGGATGTGGGAGTTCCTCGACCGCCTGGTCTCGATCGCGCTGCCCCGTATCCGCGACTTCCGCGGTCTGTCGCCCAAGCAGTTCGACGGCCACGGCAACTACACCTTCGGACTCGCCGAGCAGTCGGTGTTCCACGAGATCGACGTGGACTCCATCGACCGGCCCCGGGGCATGGACATCACCGTCGTCACGTCGGCGACGAATGACGACGAAGGCCGCGCGCTGCTGCGGGCCCTCGGCTTCCCGTTCAAGGAGAACTGAGCAGATGGCAAAGAAGGCACTGGTCAACAAGGCCAACAAGAAGCCGAAGTTCGCCGTGCGGGCGTACACCCGCTGCAACAGGTGCGGCCGCCCGCACGCCGTGTACCGCAAGTTCGGCCTGTGCCGGATCTGCCTGCGCGAGATGGCCCATGCCGGCGAGCTGCCCGGCGTGCAGAAGTCCAGCTGGTAACAGACCACTACAGAACATGTGCGCAGCAGGCCCTGACCGGGAACCGCTGCGAGGAAGGTAACAGGCCCGCTCGATGACTATGACGGACCCGATCGCAGACTTCTTGACACGTCTGCGCAACGCCAATTCGGCGTATCACGACGAGGTGACCCTGCCGCACTCGAAGATCAAGGCGAACATCGCCGAGATCCTCAAGAAGGAGGGTTACATCAGCGACTTCCGCACCGAGGATGCCCGGGTCGGCAAGTCGCTGGTAGTCCAGCTCAAGTACGGCCCCAACCGCGAGCGCAGCCTCGCCGGTCTGCGCCGGGTGTCCAAGCCCGGCCTGCGGGTGTACGCGAAGTCGACCAATCTGCCGCGCGTGCTCGGCGGCCTGGGCGTGGCGATCATCTCCACGTCCTCGGGCCTGCTGACCGACCGCCAGGCAGCCCGACAAGGCGTGGGCGGCGAAGTCCTCGCCTACGTGTGGTGAGGGAGGTCTAGACATGTCGCGTATTGGAAAGCAGCCGGTGCCGATTCCCGCCGGTGTGGATGTGACGATCGACGGGCAGAACCTGTCGGTCAAGGGCCCCAAGGGCACGCTGGCGCTCGAGATCGCCGAGCCGATCACCGTCTCGCGCAACGATGAGGGCGCGATCGTGGTCAACCGGCCCGACGACGAACGGCGCAGCCGCTCGCTGCACGGCCTGTCCCGCACCCTGGTGTCCAACCTGGTGACCGGTGTGACCGAGGGTTACACCACCAAGATGGAGATCTTCGGCGTCGGTTACCGCGTGCAGCTCAAGGGCAGCAACCTCGAGTTCGCGCTCGGGTACAGCCATCCGGTGCTCATCGAAGCTCCTGAGGGGATCACCTTCGCGGTGGAGACCCCCACGAAGTTCTCGGTCACCGGTATCGACAAGCAGAAGGTCGGCCAGATCTCGGCCAACATCCGTCGGCTGCGCCGCCCGGACCCGTACAAGGGCAAGGGCGTGCGCTACGAGGGTGAGCAGATCCGCCGCAAGGTCGGAAAGACAGGTAAGTAAGCCATGGCTCAAGCACAGACAGCCACCGAGCACAAGCCGGTCGGCACCAGCGCCTCGGCCGCCCGCCGGGTCTCTCGGCTGCGCCGGCACGCCCGGTTGCGCAAGAAGGTCGTCGGCACCGCCGAGCGGCCCCGCCTCGTGGTCAACCGCTCTTCGCGGCACATCCACGTGCAGCTGGTCAACGACGACAACGGCACCACGCTGGCCGCGGCCTCGTCCATCGAGGCCGACGTCCGCGCCGTCGAGGGTGACAAGAAGGCCCGCAGCGTGCGGGTCGGTCAGCTGATCGCCGAGCGCGCGAAGGCCGCCGGCATCGAGGCCGTCGTGTTCGACCGTGGTGGCAACACCTACGGCGGACGCATCGCGGCCCTGGCCGACGCCGCCCGCGAGAACGGACTCAAGTTCTAGCCATGACTTCGTACAACGGAAGGACCGCATGATGGCGGACCAGACTTCAGAGGCCCCAGCGGCCGCGAACACGGGCGCCCCGAGCGCCGGCACCCGTACCGACGAGCAGCGCGGTGGGCGGGACGACCGCGGTGGCCGCGGCCGGCGCGACGACCGCGGCGACCGCGGTGGCCGTGGTGGCCGTGACGGCGGTGAGAAGAGCAACTACCTCGAGCGCGTCGTCACGATCAACCGCGTCTCCAAGGTGGTCAAGGGCGGTCGCCGATTCAGCTTCACCGCCTTGGTGATCGTCGGCGACGGCCACGGGATGGTCGGTGTCGGCTACGGCAAGGCCAAGGAGGTGCCCGCCGCAATCGCCAAGGGTGTCGAGGAAGCGCGCAAGAACTTCTTCCGTGTCCCGATGATCGGCCAGACCATCACGCACCCGGTCCAGGGCGAGGCGGCCGCAGGTGTGGTCATGCTGCGTCCGGCCAGCCCGGGTACCGGCGTCATCGCCGGTGGCGCCTGCCGTGCCGTGCTGGAATGCGCGGGCGTGCACGACGTCCTGGCCAAGTCGCTGGGCAGCGATAACGCGATCAACGTGGTGCACGCCACCGTGACCGCGCTCAAGCTGCTGCAGCGTCCCGAAGAGGTGGCCGCTCGCCGCGGGCTGCCGATCGAAGACGTCGCGCCGGCCGGCATGCTGCGCGCGCGTCGGGAGAGCGAAGCGCTGGCCGCTGCGGCCGCGCGTGAGGGAAGCGCATAACCATGGCCCAACAGGATTCAGCACAGCTGAAGATCACCCAGGTGCGCGGCACCGTCGGCGCCCGCTGGAATCAGCGGGAGAGCCTGCGGACGCTGGGCCTGAAGAAGATCCGTCAGTCGGTGGTCCGTGAGGACACCCCGCAGACCCGCGGACTGATCAAGGTCGTCCACCACCTCGTCGAGGTAGAGGAAGTCAAATGAGCGTCATCAAACTGCATGATCTGAAGCCGGCCCCCGGCTCCAAGACCGCCAGGACCCGCGTCGGTCGCGGCGAGGGCTCCAAGGGCAAGACCGCCGGTCGTGGCACCAAGGGCACCGGCGCCCGCAAGAACGTCCCGGTGGGCTTCGAGGGCGGCCAGATGCCGATCCACATGCGGCTGCCGAAGCTCAAGGGCTTCAAGAACCGGTTCCGCACCGAGTACGCCGTGGTGAACGTCGGTGACATCAACCGGGTCTTCCCCAAGGGCGGCACCGTCGGCATCGACGAGCTCGTGGCCAACGGCCTCGTTCGCAAGAACGTGCTCGTCAAGGTCCTCGGCGACGGCAAGCTCAGCGCCAAGGTCGACGTGACCGCGCACAAGTTCAGCAACAGCGCCCGCGAGGCGATCACCGCCGCAGGTGGTTCGGCCACCGAGCTGTAGATCACGAGCAGACGCAAAGGCCTCCGCACGCCCGGCGTGTCGGGGGCCTTTGCGTCTGCTCGGCGGTTGGCCGGGCCACGGTAGCCTCGAAGGTATGTTCGCCTTTCTGCCCGGGATCCCGGGCGCCGACGACGTTCGCGATGCGTTGCGCCGCATCGACACCGCCCGCCACCACGGGGTGCCCAAGGGTGTCATCCTCGAGTTCGACGTGCAGTCCGTTCCCCCGGAGACCGCGGGCTTCGACCCCTTGACGTTCATCACCGGCGGTGGCCGGCCGATGCTTCTGCGGGACGCCGTCGCCGCCATCCACCGAGCCGCCGAGGACGACCGGGTCGCGGGACTGATTGCCCGGGTGCAGGTTTCGGCCGCACCGGCCGCACCCGTGCAGGAGCTGCGTGAGGCGATCGCCGCGTTCACCCGGCGCAAGCCATCCCTGGCGTGGGCCGAGACCTACCCGGGCACGCTGTCGTACTACCTGGCGTCTGCGTTCGGCGAGGTGTGGATGCAACCGTCGGGGACGGTAGGCCTGGTCGGCTTCGCCACCAACGCGCTGTTTTTGCGCGACGCCCTCGACAAGGCCGGTATCCAAGCCCAATTCGTCGCCCGCGGCGAGTACAAGTCGGCGGCCAACCTGTTCACCCAGGATCACTACACCGACGCCCACCGGGAGGCGGATTCCCGCCTCATCGAAAGCCTGCACACCCAGGTGTGGCAGGCCATCGCCGAGTCGCGCGGCATCGAGGCCTCCGCCGTCGACGAGTTGGCCAACCGCGCCCCGCTGCTACGTGACGACGCGGTCACCGGACACCTGGTCGACCGCATCGGCTTCCGCGACGAGGCATACAGTCGCATCGCCGAACTGGGTGGTGTGGAGGGGTTTTCACTCGAGACCGGGGACGCCGACTCGGGTGAGAGCGCCCCGCCGCGGCTGTACCTGTCCCGCTATGCGCAGACCCGCAAGGGCGGGCCGCCGGTGCCGATGCCGTCGCTTCCCGGCCGCAAGAAACCGACCATCGCCGTGGTCACCGTCGCCGGCCCGATCGTCAGCGGCCGCGGCGGTCCGCAGCTTTCGCCGTTCGGCCGCTTGAGCGCCGGCGGTGACACCGTCGCCGCCGCGCTGCGGCAGGCTGGCGCCGCCGACCACGTCGCGGCCGTGGTGCTGCGCGTGGACAGTCCGGGCGGGTCGGTGACGGGCTCGGAGACGATCTGGCGTGAGGTGTCCCGGCTGCGGCACAAGGGTAAGCCGGTGGTCGCCTCCATGGGTGCGGTGGCCGCCTCGGGCGGCTACTACGTGTCGATGGGTGCCGACACCATCGTCGCCAACCCGGCAACCATCACCGGCTCCATCGGGGTGGTGACGGGAAAGCTGATCGCCCGCGAACTCAAGGAGCGGCTGGGTGTGGGATCGGATTCGGTGCGCACCAACGACAATGCCGACGCGTGGTCGCTCAATGCGCCGTTCACCGAGCAGCAGCAGGCCATGGTCGAAGCCGAGGCCGACCTGTTCTACACCGATTTCGTGCACAGGGTGGCCGAGGCCCGCTCGATGTCGGTCGAGGCGGTCGACGCTGTGGCGCGCGGCCGGGTGTGGACCGGCGCCGACGCCCTGGAGCGTGGTCTGGTCGACGAACTCGGCGGACTGCGCACCGCGGTGCGCCGTGCCAAGGTGCTCGCCGGCCTGGACGTCGACGCCGACGTCAACCTGGTCGGCCTGCCGGGCTCGTCACTGCGGGACATGTTGCGGCCCAAGGCTTCCTCTCAGCCCGCGGCGGCCTCGCTTCCCGATGCCGTCGTCGCACTGATCGGTCAGTCGGTCCGCGGTGTCGTCGAACATGGCGAGCGTGCGCTCACCGGTACCAACGTGCTGTGGCTGGGTAGCAGCCGGTTCTAGGCCTCCGGCGGGCTGGAGCGGAGCGACCCGGGGATCAACACAGCGCGCTGACGTAGACGATCTCGCCGAGTGGGTCGTAGCCCTCGCGATCAGGCGGGCTGAGCCCGTTCCGGCGGAACAACTCCGGGCCGGGCACACCGGTGACGGACCAGCCCTTGCGGCCCAGGTAGTCCATGACATGGCTGCGCGGGCCGGGGTAGACCAGTGACGGCATGTCCAGGTCGAGGCCGCGGTCACGCAGATTGGACGCCATCTCCCTGGCCTTTGCGGCGTCGAAATCCATGATGCCCGGTACGTATTCGGTTGCCAGCGCACTGCCCGGGGCGCTCTGTGCGGTGACGACGTCGAAGAGCCGGTCCTGTGCGTCGGGCGGAAGGTAGATCAGCAGGCCCTCGGCCAGCCACGCGGTCGGCACGGCCGGGTCGAAGCCGGCGGCTGTGAGTGCGGACGGCCAGTCCTCACGCAGATCGATGCCGACGGTGCGCCGTTCGGTTGTCGGCCGCGCCCCGAGGTCGGCCAGCAC